>R24__coassemble_144_pt1 | contig 53649 bp, 38 predicted proteins | sample R24__metabat2_high_PE_033 | metagenome-assembled genome bin R24
ATGCCCGGTACATTTGAAAGTGATACAGGGGGTACATTTAATCCGCTGCTATCACATAATGCTTCTGCGCAAAACGTAGGATCATACGAAGCACCATGAGGATGTCTTTAATGGTCTTGGGGCTTATGCCTTCTTGGAGTTTGTGGTTCACCAGGCGTTGGACATCGGTTTCCCATACCGAAGTCGTATTGCCGAAGGCGGGGATGAGATGCGTTTTGAGATGGATGCCGTAAATGGCAAAGGTGGAGCGCTTGACAAAGGGTTCTTTTTCTTTCTGCCACTGCTTGGCAATCTCCCTGAAGTAGATAGTGTTTTCCATGTTAAGTACTTTTAGTTCAGGGGAAAGATAGAAAAAAGAGCCGATCCTTACAGGTCGGCTCTTTGGGCGAATTCACAAAATATTGTGAAATTATTTTGAGAGAATAGATTTCTTTGTTATATTTGCGAATAATTTACAAGATATTGTGAGTGTGAGGGCTGGAAAGGTATATGTTAATGGGAAGTTCGCCGGTGTTCTTACTGAAGAGGGACCGGCGCGTTACACATTTTCTTATGACAAAGATTATCTACAACTTCCGCATGCCCAGCCGGTATGCATAGCTATGCCTCTTCGTGAAGAGACATACGAAAGTTCAGTACTTTTCCCTTTCTTCTCCAACATGCTGTCGGAAGGCGCAAATAGAGCTTTCCAAACGCAGTTCCACGGCCTGCGGCCAGATGATGATTTTGGCCTACTCCTTAAAACTGCCGCATATGATACCATCGGTGCGGTAACTGTAAAGGAGATTTCGTTATGATGACATTCACTTCAGAAGAAAAAAAGCGTCTCTTCGACGGCCGTTCCGTATCAGCTGTATTGCCATATGACAGCATAGAAAGCAATCTGCAAGCTATCCGGGAGGGTAGTGGTAGATTATCTATTTCCGGTGCCCAAGAGAAGTACGCCATGGTTGAAGACAAGGGCGAGCTTCGTTTTACACGAGAAAACGAAGTGGGCACTTTTATCCTCAAGCCCGTGTCGTCTGACCGGCGCTTTCTATATCGGCAAGATATGCCCGCCAATGAGCATTTGACCATGACCATTGCCAATAGTGTATATGGGCTTCCCGTGGCGGCGCATGGTCTGTGTCAGTTTAGTAATGGAGAACCAGCCTATCTCACACGTCGATTCGATTATAAGCCAGATGGGGGAAAATACCTTATGGAAGATTTTGCGTCCCTTGCAGGTCTCAACAAGGAGAATTACGGAGAGGACTTTAAATATAATGTACTGAGTTACGAAGATTGCGCCGAGCTCATTATTGCACATTGCTTGGCCGCGAAAACAGAGCTTCTGAAATTTTTCCGCCAAATCATTTTCAATTATCTCTTTGACAATGCAGATGCTCATTTAAAGAACTTCTCGCTGGTTGCCTACCATCCCGGTGATTATAGACTTTCCCCTGCCTATGATTTGCTAAATACAGGCATTCATTTACCTACAAGCATATTTGCTCTGGAGAAGGGGCTGTTTAAGGAAGGTACACCCATCGTTGACACAACGCCCATTGGACGACCTCTATTTTGGGAATTTGGGAAGCGCTTAGGATTTACAGACAAATTGCTTGAAAAGGAACTTACTAGTTTTGCCAGAAAAGATACAAAGACATGGGGGCTTATTGAGGCTAGCACCATGTCACCTGAAGCGAAAACGTCCTATTTATCAACGTATAAATATAGACTTTCAACATTACAATGAATACTATTGGAACAATAATTTTAAATAGAAGGCAGGAACTGGGTTTGAGGCAACAAGAGCTGGCAGACTTGGCCGAAGTTGGGATTAACACCCTGGTAGCTATTGAGCGGGGAAAGGGTAATCCCTCTGTAAAAACGCTTCTTCGCATTGCCGAAGTTCTAGGACTGGAACTACGTCTATCCCTTCCTCTGTAGCCATAAAAAGAGCCGACCTGTGGGGGCCGGCTCTTTAAAGAGTGTATGGAAACTCGTTCTAGAAGACGAATCCGATCTTGAGTTGGGGGGCAGCAAAAGCGCCCATGAAGTGGGTGTCGGCACCCAGGGTGCCAAGGCCTTCCTGAGGACGATACTGTACCACGCTGTAGGTGTAGCGGAAAGGTTCCACAGAAGCACCCACAAAGAAGTGACTGCCAAAGTAGTAGTCTACGCCCGTGAGCACTCCGATGCTTCCGGCATAGCCTTCTGCCACGCTGGCACCCATGGCCTGGTAGTCATCCACACGCAGGGATGCGCTGGAGTACGATGCCTGGAAACGGACACCGCAATAGGGACGCAGTGCAGGAACAAGCGGGATACGGAAGTAGTAGCTACTTGCAATGTAGGCCTGCCAGTTCATCTTATGCTGCATGTCCACTGCTTCATACGTGGGGATTTCTCCTGCCTCGTACGTATCAGTCATGGTACCCGGTACCATGGCGTACGGAGGATTGTTCCAGTAGGAGAATGATCCACCCAGATCGAGTTTCCAGCTATCGAAGAAGATCAAGCTACCTTCCATGCCGAAGGCCAGGGCCTTGTCCGTCCAGTCGACGGACAGGGCCTGAGCTCCGTAGGAAGTATGCATACCCGGTTGGGCACTCACATTCAGGTTGCTGTTAGCACCGGCCGTCAGGGCAATGCCAATCCGCACAGGTGCAACGGCACCTACCAGATCCTGGCCCTGCAGACTCGCGGCTCCAAACAACAGCGCCACGGTGAGCGTTAATATGCTTTTGATATTCATTGATTACTGGTTTTTAAGGGTGAATTATTCCACTTCGGGGGTCGTGCCGGTGAGCTCTGCAATCTGAGCGGCGTACATTTCCACAAGGGCGTTGTAAACCTCAATCTTCTTATTCAGAGCCTCGAGTTCGGCGTTCAGTTTGGCAAGCACCTGAATGTTGGTCTTTTCATCAACCTTGTAAGCTTCAATCTGGTACTCGATTTCTTCGATCAGCTCGTAGAGATCGTTGATGCTGACGAAGGTCTCATCCTTTACATACTTTTGCGTAGTCTCATCCCACACCAGACCGGTCTTGTAGTAGTAAATCAGATCCTCAACCTCTTCGATGGTATAGTTCTCGCCTTGGTAGACGACAACAACACCGTTGATCAGGTCATTGATAGCATAGTACTGAGCATATACTTCACTCGCAGCAATCTGCGCATCAATGACGGCCTTTTGTGCGTCAATATAGGCGACATCGGCAGCAACCAAGGTCTCACCCCAAGCCATGTAGTCAGCTTTGAACGTATCAAGACGGGCGATGTTGGCCTTTACGGTCTCAGCCTCCTTCTCTTCTGCATCAAGAGCATCGGCGATGAGCTGGGTCTGTTTAGCAAAGCTATCCTCAATAAAGAGGAGGTGCTCCTGGGCATCGGCCAGACGCTGGGCGGTGCTGGGCTTCTTCTTGTAGTCGTGCTTCTTCCAGCCCCACATGTCTTCGGCATAGTGATTATGGTTGGCCTCAGGAGCATACTCGGGATCAAGTTCTTTTACATAGAAGTCATACTTATTGTAAGCATTCTGGATCTTGAAGAACTCATTTTTGAGTGCCTCCATTTCTTCGATCTTATCATCAACAGCCTTGATGGCCTTCTCCTGCTCTTCCTTCAGAGCTTTCACCTCGGCAGGATCTTCGGCCATGGGAGCGATAGGAGCAAAGGCGGCATCGCGGTCTGCTTTGGCCTTATCCATAGCTTCCTTGGCATCGTCAACCTTCTTGAAAGCACCGGTGGCGGGCTCTGTCTCCGTGGCTTCCTTACCCAGTTCTTCTTCGAGTTTCTTCAATTCTTCCTGAGCCTCCTTCAGCATAGCCTCACAACGCTCAGCTTCCTGGACTAAGCCCCAAATAGTGGGTTCCACACCGTTCAGCTGATCATAAGCAGCCTTATAGGGATCGTAGACAGCATTATAGGCATCACGTGCGATAATATAAACGTCGTAAGTAGAAGGCTTATCAGGATCACCAGACGTGGCGGCGTCAGCAAGGGCCTTGTTCAGGGCCTCCAATGCGTCATCGTGGGCTTTCTTGGCTTTGGCCAGCTCGGTATCGGTTACAGCATCTGCATAAGTAGCCTTAGCTTGAACCTTTGCCTGCCAGGCATCAAAAGCCTCGCGCTCCTTATCAATGAGACCAGGGATAGTTTCGCTGTTGAGCGTTTCAAGAGCAGCCTTGCTGGTCTCGTAGTCATTCTTAATCTTAGTGGTAATCTTGGCTTCCAAAGCAGCCACCTCGGCCTCTTTAGCTTCCTTAGCAGCCTTAGCCTTTGCAGCTGTGGTGCTCAAACCTTCCATGTAAAAGCCGCTAGGTTCGCCATAGCCGATGATGACAAATCTCTGATATGCGATATCGTTCTGGAGATTATCCAAATCATTTTGGGCTTGGTTGAAGGCCATACGGGCTTCATCCCAATTGGCATCTGCGATGTTAAATGCCGCTCTGAGGGTATTGCCCTTATCGAGTTCGGTAAGCTTGTTGGCAATCTCTGCTTTGGCGACAAGGGCCTTGTCCAAATCATCTGCCAGAACATAGGATTGCTGCTCAAGAGGTTCCAACTTCTGATCGGCCTCTTCCACATAAACCTGCATACCATTAACAAGAGCCTGGTAATAGGAGATTTCGTCAACCACGCCATCTACATGGACATAATCGACGCCATCATAATTCAGATAACCGGATTTGTCTTGATTGTATAACTTCTCCAGGTCTTCCTGCTGTTGGGCATAATACTTCTTGGTCTCAGCCAGATTCTCGTCAATAAAGGCGTTGATGTTCTCGGTGAAGATGTTTGCGGGAACAAACTCAAACTGAGTGGGGAAAGCTTCAGCGTAGGCCGAACGGATACCATTTTCTATAGCAGGATAGAGTTCATAAGTATCAGGATTCTCATAAACATAACCATGATCGGCAATATATCGACCATAGTAGTAACTTGCGTAGCCAGTAAACAAAGGAGTGAAAACGGGCAGTTCTCCTTCCTTCTGAACCATAATGCCCTGAGTGTACATTTCGGTAACAGGATCTACCTGTAAGACAAAATTGGCACCGGTGTTCTCCAAATAAGTAACAAAGTTACCCTGCCAGTTATTCGTATACTCAAGTCTGTCATAGTCCGGATCATCATCTTGCAAGTACCACAGAGTATAGTAGGCCGATCCCGCCGTCTGTTCGTTCTCCTCCGCAATCGCAACATTGGTCAGAGCAACAGTATAATCTTTCCTAAATTGATCAGCCATCTCCATGATTTCCGAGGAGGAATGATTGATGAACGACTCAAGGAATTCGATTTCAGCATTATACTGCTCAATGACCTGCTGATAATAGGCAGCCTGATTGCTTAATTCGTAGAGACCATAGTAGAGATCGTCCTCCATGCGGGCAACAGCAGCCTCTTTCTCAACCTTCTGGGCCACAGCCTCATAATACTTGTTCAGAGCCTGGGAATAGTTCCACCAAGCCTTTCTGAGGGCCTTGGCAGTATTCTCTTCCATCTTGGCAATCTCCTTGTCCAGTTCTGCCTGAGCTTCTACAAGCTTCTTCTGCATGTTGACCTGGTCAATCTGAGCCTGCATCTGAGCCTTGGCAAGTCTGTTGAGAGCTTCCTGCTTGGCCAGGTCGGCCTTTGCGATAGCGGCCTCTACCTCTGCCAAGAGCTGCTGCAGTTTGGCTTTCTGGGCCTGAAGTTTTACCTTCTCCTCTTCCAGCTTAACCATGGCAATCTGTACGTTAACCTCGTCCAGTTGTGCCTGGATGGTAAGACGAAGAGCTTCAGCTTCAGCGATGGCGGCCTGGGCCTCCAGCAATTTAGCCTGGGCTTCAGCGATGGTAGCCTCGGCGTTAGCCTTAATGACCTCTGCCTGAGCCATGGCATCGTTCAGGTTAGCCTGAGAAATGAGTTCCTTGGCTTTTCCCTTGCGAACCTCGGAAACGGACTCAGACTCAATATTCTTGAGACAGCCCGTGAGGCACATTGCTCCGCACAATAGCGCGGCAATTAAACCTTTAGTTTGCATAGTGTAATTAATTAAGATAATTAACTACCACCCATCCTTTCTCATAACCTCCAGTTCTTTTTCTTGGAACTGCCTCGCCTTCAAAAAGTTTGGGGCTCTTTGGAAACAAATCGATGGTGCTATTTATTCGGGAATTTGAATAACTATGCAAAAGTACCAAATAACCCGGCGGGCTTTGATGTAGTTTTTGACTTAGCCCGGACCGACGAATTGGAAGGAAGTGAACTCCAAAAGTACCTTACATCTATGCTGGACAGATATTACGTATATTCCACCACTGAATATGCCCGCCGAGAGAGGTATAAGAAAGGCGTAGACGCTGGACGTGAAGAGGGGCGTGAAGAGACGAAACTCTCCATTGCCAAGACTCTTCTTTCAAAGAATATCCCCGTTGAGGATATTGCAGAGGCGACTGGGTTTTCCCAAGACGCCATTCTGGCGCTTAAATAATAACAACCGAATAAGAAATAGGAGCCGGCCTCGCAGGTCGGCTCTTTTTTGTTTCTGGAAAGAAATGCTTATCTTTACCAAAAAGAAACACTAGAACTTATGACCTTCACTATGATTGTAGAGCTGCTCATTGTGTTGGCAGCGCTGTACGTGGGTTCCCGTTACGGTTCGTTGGCCCTGGGTGCCATCAGTGGCATCGGCCTGGCTATCCTGGTCTTTGGCTTTGGCCTCAAACCGGGTACGCCTCCCACGGATGTGATCTATATCATCATTGCGGCCGTTACCTGCGCCGGTACGTTGCAGGCCAGCGGCGGTATGGACTGGATGATCCAGATAGCGGAAAAGATGCTCAGAAAGCATCCGGACCATATTACCTTCCTGGGCCCGCTGGTGACTTTCTTCCTCACGGTGCTGGTGGGTACCGGCCATGTGGTCTACACCATCATGCCCATTATCTGCGACATCGCCCTTAAGAAGAATATTCGGCCCGAAAGACCCTGCGGCGTATCTTCCGTCGCTTCTCAAGTGGGTATTACCTGCTCTCCCATTGCGGCGGCCGTGGTGGCCTTTGTGACTATTTCCAACGCCAATGGCTATATGGTGAGCATTCCGCAGGTGCTTATGGTTACCATTCCGGCCTGTCTGATGGGTCTGATGTGCGCCGCCGCCGCTTCTTACAAGCGCGGTAAGGAACTGGACGAGGACACCGAGTTCCTGGCCAGAAAGGCCGATCCCGAATTGTACAAGTACATGTACGGCAACACCGCCACCACCCTGGACAAGGTTATTACGCCCCAGGCCAAGGCTTCCGTTTACATTTTCCTGGGAGCCCTGCTGGTGATTGTGGGATTCGCTTTCTGCCAGATGATTCATGTGGAGAATGGAGACACGGTGGCCAAGGCCATCAACCTTCCCAAGATGAATATTTGCATCCAGATTATCATGCTGGCGGCCGCAGCGGCCAATATCATGTTCTGCAAGGCTTCTCCCAAGAAGGCCGTGGGAGGTGCCGTGTGGCAGTCCGGTATGGTGGCCGTGGTAGCTATCTACGGTATTGCCTGGCTGGCCGATACCTACTTTGGCAATTACCTGGACCAGATGAAGGAAATGCTGGCCGGAGTAGTGACCAACTACCCTTGGAGCATTGCCCTGGTGTTCTTCCTGGTATCTGTGTTGATTAACTCCCAGGGTGCCGTGGTGGTGGCTATGCTGCCCTTGGCGTATGAACTGGGCATTGCCGGACCGGTGCTCCTGGGCGTGTTCCCCAGCGTATACGGATATTTCTTCATTCCCAATTATCCGTCCGATATTGCCACGGTGAACTTTGACCGGTCGGGTACAACCGTGATTGGCAAGTACCTGCTTAACCACAGCTTCATGATGCCGGGCTTGATAAGCGTCTTTGTAGCAACGGTGGTGGGGTATCTGATAACGACCATCCTCTTCCCGGGATATTTCGCAGGATTCATTCAATAAACGAAAAACGGCAGCCGATTGGCTGCCGTTTTCGTGATCCCGACGCGATTCGAACGCGTGACCCACAGCTTAGAAGGCTGTTGCTCTATCCAGCTGAGCTACGGGACCATCCATTGGTTTTGGGTTGCAAAGTTAGCAAAAAATTTCTTTTTACAGCGAGCTCACGTAGAAGATGAGCTGCAGTTCGTGGCGAAGGGCCTCGGAGAAGGTGAATTCTCCGTCTTCACGGGCGGGGAAGGTGTCTGTGAGGGTGCCGCCCTCGTAGTCGATGGCAAGGCTGCTGATGCCTACCTCGATCATGCGGTTGAGGTCTTCCAGGGAAGGGTACACCAGGACAAAGTTCACGTCGTCCCGGGCTTGCAGCAGGCCGATGACGGAACCGTCGGCCAGGGTGAAACGCACGGCGGCGTCAAAGGGGATGTGGAACTGCTCCTTGGTGCCAATCACGAAGTAGAGGTCTACGTCTTCCTTGTCTCCGTTCTTGTAGGCCAGGTGGGAGAGGAGGATGTTGTAGTCGTAGGTGGCGCCGCGGCCCACCAGGGGATTGGTGGTGGTCATGACGCTGGAGGTGGTCTCCTGTCTTTCGGCCAGGGTGGCCTTGGGCTCCGTAGTGCTCTCAGAGGCCTTGAGGATGTTCTCGCAGTGGCGCTTGAGGAGGGAACCGAACTCGTCATTGGCAAAGTTGCCCTGGACGTAGTCGTCCGGGTCCCAGCCGGTGATGATGTCTACGGACTTGATGCCGCGGACCATCTTTTCCATGTCCTCACTTTCTACGGCATACTTGAGCTTGGTATACTTGGAGGAAGCGGGATACTGGCCAATCTGCTCCAGGCGGAGGAGCTTGCCGGTGCTGAGGTTGATGCCCATCTTGACGCCCTTGGGGGCGGCGGTGGAGGCCTTCTTGGCCGGTTCTAAGGTGAGGTACAGCAGGTACAGGGTGGAACCGTCCGGGAAGCCCACCAGCTCTACGTTGCACTGTCCGGGCACGTTTCCAAAGGAAATGGATTCCGGCGTGGTGGCGATATGGGTCATTCCATCTATGCGGTAGTTGGCGCGGACTTGCTGGGCCTGCAGGGCAGTTCCCATCAAAAGGGCCAGGGCGAGGATTGCCAGTTTCTTCATGGTTTGGATTGTATTTGGATGCAAATATAACATTTCTTACGCAAAAAATGGCTATCTTTGAAAGCTTAAAGAATAAAAGAGAAACTATGTACAAGTACAGGAGAGTGAAAGTAACCAATCCGCTTACGGAGTGGAATGAAAGGTATGTCCTCAGTATAGACAATCATCAGGAGATCATGGAAGCCCTGGCCCACTTCTGCAAGAAGCAGAAAATCAAGGCCGGAGAGATCACCGGCATCGGTGCCATCTCGGAAGCCACCTTCCGTTTCCTGGACCCTGCCACCAAGAAATACGTGGACAAAACCTTTGCCGAGCAGATGGAAATCACCAATGTCACCGGTAACATATCGGTCAAGGACGGGGAGCCTTACCTGCACGTGCACCTCACCTGCAGCCGCCGGGACTATACCTGCGTGGGAGGCCATCTCCTATCGGCCCGTATCAATGGCGCCTGCGAACTCATTGTTACAGACTTTGGCCTCACCCACCTGGGACGCCGCCCGGATGCAGAGACGGGGCTCAACCTGTATGACTTTTAAGCAAAAAGTAGTATCTTTGTACGAATATACATAAATCGGAAAGTATGTCAACCATCAAAAGAAGTGTAGCGGCCATCTGTGCCGGCCTTTTCCTTGTGGCAGGCGTTGCCCTGGCACAAAGTACTATGACCGATAACCAGGTCCTCGAATATGTCCAGCAGGCCATGGCGTCCGGCAAAGGCCGTGACGAAATGGTGGCCGAACTGAGCCTCCGCGGCGTTACCCGCGCCCAGGCCGAGAGAGTCTACGCCCTTTACCAGCAGCGCCAAGGCAGCGCAGAGGCCAAGAGCGTGGTCCAGGACCAGGGCCGTCAGCATTCCGTGAATGCCGTAGGTGACGAAGTAGTGGAATCCGGCGCCATCGTGGCAGCCGAGGAAATGCGCGTATTTGGACGCGACATCTTCCGCAACCGTTCCATGAACTTTGCCCCCAGCGAGAATATGGCCACCCCGCGCAACTACAAGCTGGGCCCCGGAGATGAGGTGATTGTGGATATCTTTGGCCACAACCAGGCCACCCTGCGCCAAACCATCTCCCCGGAAGGAAGCATCAACGTAGACGTGCTGGGCCCGCTGTACCTGAGCGGTAAAACCATCGAGGAAGCCAACACCTACCTCAAGAAGCGCCTGTCTTCCATTTACGGCGGCCTGGATAAGGCCGGTACCGAAATGCGCCTGAGCCTGGGTCAGATCCGTTCCATCCAGATCAATGTGATGGGTGAGGTCTCCAGCCCCGGCACCTATGTGCTTTCCGGTTTTGCCACGGCTTTCCACGCTATCTACCGTGCCGGCGGTGTCAAGGAACCCGGTACCCTGCGTAACATCCGCGTGGTCAGAGGCAATAAGGTGGTTGCCACCATTGACGTATATGAATTCATTATGAAGGGTATCCAGAGCACGGACATCCGTCTGGAAGAAGGAGACGTGGTCCTGGTTCCCACCTATTCGGATATCGTCCAGGTAGAAGGCTCGGTCAAGCGCCCCATGTTCTTTGAGATCAAGAAGGGAGAATCCGTGGCCGACGTTCTGGAATATGCCGGTGGCTTTGCCCTGGAAGCCAATGAGAATGCCGTGACCGTCTTCCGTCAGGAAGGCAAGGCCCTGGAAGTTCACAGCGTTCCGGAGCAGGAGTATGGCACGTTCCGCCTCAATAACGGTGACCGCATTGAGGTAGGTAAGCGCCAGGCCCGTTTCACCAACCGTACTTCCATCATCGGTTCCGTATACTTCCCGGGCACCTACGAGCTGGGAGACACCCGCACCGCCAAGGGTTTGGTAGAGAAGGCCGGTGGCCTGCTGCCGGAAGCCTTCACGGACCGCGTGGTTCTCTATCGTGAGCACCTGGACAAGACCCAGGAGGTTATCTCCCTCAACCTGACCGGCATCATGGACGGCACCCAGCCGGACTTTGTGCTCCAGAACAACGATGAACTCTTCATCGCCAGCAAGGAAGACCTCAAGGACCGCGGTACCATGAGCATCAGCGGTATGGTCAAGAAGCCCGGTGTATATCCGTTCGCAGAGAATTCCACCATTGAAGACTTCATTATCATGGCCGGCGGCCTGCAGGACGGTGCCTCTACCTCCCGTGTAGACGTAACCCGCCGCAAGAAAGACGCCAACGGCCTGGTAGCTACCAGCGATATCGGTGAACTGTATACCTTCTCCCTCAAGGACGGCCTCATTGCCGGCGGAGACCGCGGCTTTGTGCTGGAACCTTACGACGAGGTCCGCGTTCACCAGAGCCCTTCCTACAATGTGCAGCGTCACTTTGTGGTGAGTGGTGAGGTCAACTTCCCCGGTGAATACACCATCACCAACCGTGAGGAGCGTGTGTCCGACCTCATCTCCAAGGCCGGCGGCCTTACGCAGTACGCGTACATCAAGGGCGCCCGTCTGGTCCGCGAAGCCACCGCCGAGGAAATTACCCAGGCCCGTGAACTGGGTCAGCTGCTGGTGAAGCAGATAGACAGCACCGCTGCCATGAACATGGAGCGCAATACTCTTAAGACCGGTACCCGTCATTACAGCATCTCCCTGGATCTGGAGACGGCCCTGAGCAATCCCGGTGGTCCCACCGACGTGATCCTTCGTGAGAACGACCGTCTGGAGATTCCCGTACAGTCCAACGTAGTGCGTGTGTTTGGTGCCGTGATGTATCCCACCGCCGTGAACTGGAACGAAAAGATGACCGTGGCCGACTACATCGACGCCGCCGGCGGTTATTCCCAGAACGCCCGCCGCACCAAGAAGTACCTGGTGTCCATGGGCGGCCGCGCCAAGAAGGTGCGTTCCAACTACAGGGTAGAACCCGGCTCCGAAATCTTTGTCCCGGACAAGGAGAAGAAGAACGGCAAGACGGATTACACCGGCCTCGTGGCCATCAGCTCCGCCGCTGCCTCTGTGGGTACGCTGGGTATGGCCATCGTAACCGTTATCAATACCTTAAAGAAATAAAGCCCTATGGAAGAGAATCTGAACAATCCTCCCTACCAGGAATCTTACGACGACGAGTTTGAGATTGACTGGATGGGCATCCTGACCAAGCTCCTGAAGCACTGGAAGCAGATCATCCTCATTGGCTTTATCTTTGGTTGCCTGGGTGTTGTATCGGCCCTCATGATGAAGAGGTCCTACAACGTCACCATGACCCTGGCCCCCGAGCTGCAGAGCCGCTCCTCTTCCAGCCTTTCAAGCCTCACCAATATGCTGGGTCTGGGCGGTGCAGCTATGGGAAACACCACGGATGCCATGAACATCACCCTCTTCCCGGAAATCAGCCACAGCACGCCTTTTCTGGCCGCTCTGCTGGATGTTCCGCTAACTTCCTACGTGAGCCCCAAGCAGGCCGAGGAGGGAGTACAGCCCAAGCATACCACGGTGTACAAGCACCTCAGCGGGGAAGACAAGCCCAACTACAAGCCCAAGAAGAATGAGAAACCTTACACCGGTGTGGATGACCCCACCGAGCTCACTACCAAGCAGGCAGTGGTTGTCAAGAAGCTGTCCCAGTGCATTGGAGCTGAGGTTGATAAAAAGACGGGCGTGACCACCATCACCGTGACGATGGATGACCGCATGATGGCCAAGCAGCTGGCCGATACGGTGTGCTCCCGCCTGCAGGTGTATGTGTCCAACTACCGCACCAAGAAGGCCACGGACGACTATAATTACTACGTGATGCTGGCCGATGAGGCCCACGAGGAACTGGTAAAGGCGCAGGCCGCCTATGCCCGCTCCGTGGACTATGACCGCAGCGTGATCCTCCAGAGCGGTACGGCCGAAAAGGACCGCCTTCGCGAGGAAGCTTCCCTGGCCAACCAGATTTATTCCCAGATGGCCCAGCAGCGTGAGCTGGCCCGCGCCAAGATCCAGGAAGAGAAGCCGGTGTATGCCGTTGTGCAGCCTGCTACGCTGCCCCAGCGCCCCGTGAACAGCCGCGCCAAGCGCGTGCTCATCTGGGGCTTCGTGGGTGGTTTCCTGGCAGTGGTCTGGTATGGTTTCGGCCAGGACTTCTTAAAAAAATTCCGCATAGACGTTAAAGAAAAAATGGACGAAGAGTAAGTCGTCCTAACCAAGCTTATGCGCCACAAATTAATAACCATCCTGGCCCTTGCCGTTTTGGCGACGGCCTGTTCGCAGCCTGTGTCCAATCCTTCCAAGAAACTGGGAGACTGGGCCGAGTATGTGAACCCCATGGCGGGCACCCTGTCCACCTTTAACCTTTCCACCGGCAATACCTATCCGGCCATAGCCGTGCCGTGGGGCGCCCATTTCTGGACGCCGCAGACGGGAAAGAATGGAGACGGCTGGACGTATCGCTACGATGCCACGCACATCCGTGGCTTCAAGCAGACCCACCAGCCCTCGCCCTGGATCAACGATTATGGCGCCTTTAGCTTGATGCCCGTGACCACGGGTCCGTATTATGACGAGGAAAAGCGAGCCAGCTGGTTCTCGCACAAGACGGAAGTGGCCAAACCCTACTATTACAGTGTCTATCTGGCCGACCACGACGTAACCGCCGAGCTGGTACCCGCTTCCCATGCGGCCTGGTTCCGCTTCACCTATCCTGAGTGCGAGAAGTCCTATCTGGTGCTGGACGCCTACGAGGGCGGCAAGGTGGAAGTGGTGGACGACCACACCATTCGCGCCTGGGCCGTGAACAATCACGGCGGCGTGGCCCCCAATTTCTGCAACTACATCCTGGTCAAGAGCGATACTCCCTTTGAAGTAGAGAAGAGCCCGGCCAACATAGCTATGGTCTCTTTCCCCACCACCAAGGGACAGGTGGTCTCCCTCAAGGTAGCCTCTTCCTTTATCAGCATGGAGCAGGCCCGCCTGAACCTGGGAGAAGTGAACGACCCGTTTGAAGAAGTGATGATGTATTCCCAGACGGCCTGGAACCAGGCCCTGGGCGCCATTGAAGTGGAAGATGACAACATAGACCACCTCCGTACGTTCTATACCTGCCTGTATCGCAGCCTGCTGTTCCCGCGGGATCTGGCCGAAATTGGCATGTTTGGCGTGCTGCAGCACTACAGCCCGCACACCGGAGAGGTGGAGAAAGGTCATTTCTACACCGATACCGGCTTCTGGGATACTTTCCGCAGCCTCTTCCCCCTGATGAACCTGCTGTATCCGCAGGTGTCTTCCCAGGTGCAGGAAGGTCTGGTGAATGACTACCTGGAAAGCGGTTTCCTGCCGGAATGGGCTTCGCCGGGTCACCGGAACTGCATGGTGGGCAACAACAGCGCCTCCGTGGTGGCCGATGCCTATCTCTCCGGCATCCGTGACTACGACATTGGAAAACTCTGGGAGGCTGTTACCCACGGCGCCCACGCCGTGCATCCCACGGTGGGCTCCAGTGGCCGCCGGGGCTGGGAATACTACGACAAGCTGGGCTATGTGCCCTGCGACGTAGGGATCAACGAGAATGCCGCCCGCACCCTGGAGTACGCCTACGACGACTGGTGCATTTACCAGCTGGGCAAGGCCCTCAATATCGACGAGGAACAGCTGGCTCCCTACCGGAAGGCAGCCATGAACTACCGCAATGTCTTTGATCCGGAGTTCAAGCTGATGAACGGTCGCCAGGCCGATGGCACCTTCCGTCGGCCCTTCAGCCCTCTCAAATGGGGCGGAGACTTTACGGAAGGCAACTCCCTGCACTATACCTGGAGCGTGTTCCATGACATCGAAGGCCTGATTGGCCTGATGGGTGGAGAAGACGCTTTCAACGCCCAGATGGACACCGTCTTTGTGATGCCGCCCAAGTACGACGACAGCTACTACGGTTTCCCCATCCACGAGATCATTGAGATGACCGTGATGGGCATGGGCAACTACGCCCACGGCAACCAGCCCATCCAGCACATGCTGTACCTCTACGACTGGAGCCGCCAGCCCTGGAAGACCCAGGCCCGCGTGCGCGAAGTCATGGAGAAGTTCTACACCCCTTGGGCCGATGCTTACTGCGGTGACGAGGACAACGGCCAGACATCGGCCTGGTATGTCTTCTCTGCCCTGGGCTTCTATCCCGTGTGCCCCGGAAGTGGCCAGTACGCCCTGGGTACGCCTCTGTTCAAGAAGGCCACCCTGCACCTGAACGGCGGAGACGTGGTCATCGAGGCCCCGGACAATTCGGCCGAGAACTTCTATGTGAACGACCTGCAGGTGAATGGCCAGGAGTGGACTCGCAACTACCTCCTCCAGTCGGATCTGCAGAAGGGTGCCAAACTGCACTTCAAGATGGCCGCCCAGCCCAACTACAAGCGCGGCGTGGCCGATGACGATAAGCCTTATTCCTTCTCCATCGCTGAACCCAACGCTCAATAATAATCTTCGAGGGGGCTCTGCCCCCTATTATCCCCCGCGGCCTCCGGCCGGTCGCTCTGATGAGCGACTTAGTTACTGATACTATGAAGAGACTGTTTTTTATTTTATCCTTATTGTCTGCGTTGAACTGCAGCGCGCAGAAATACCCGGATCAGCGCCCTGCTCCGCAGGACCGCCTGTTTGTGTCCGAGGCCGTGGAAGCCAAGATTGCCCAGGTGGCTCCGCAGCTGACCAATCCCAAGTTGCGCTGGATGTTCCAGAACTGCTTCCCCAACACGCTGGATACCACCGTTCACTTTGACGAGGAAACCGGTCTCACGTTTGTGTATACCGGAGACATCCACGCCATGTGGCTCCGGGATTCCGGCGCCCAGGTGTGGCCGTATGTAGACCTGTGTGCAGAGGACGCCCACCTGCAGAAGATGCTGGCCGGTGTAATCAAGCAGCAGTTTACGCTTATTAATATCGATCCGTACGCCAATGCCTTTAACCAGGGTCCTACCGGCGATGCCGGAGACCCGGACGATACCGGCAAGCCGCAGGATCCCAACGTGTGGGAGCGCAAGTGGGAGATTGACTCGCACTGCTATCCCGTCCGTCTGGCCCACCATTACTGGAAAGTCACCGGAGACGCCTCCGTGTTTGACGAGGTCTGGCTCAAGACCGTGGAGAACATCCTGGAAACCTTTACGGTGCAGCAGCGCAAAAACGGAGACGGCCCGTACTACTTCCTGCGTGTGACGGACCGCCAGCTGGACACCAAGGCCCGCGTGGGCCGGGGCCATCCCGTGAACCCGGTGGGTCTCATTGCATCCTCTTTCCGTCCTTCGGATGATGCCACTCAGTTTGAGTTCCTGGTTCCCTCCAACTTCTTTGCCGTGAGCGCCCTCCGCCAGATGGCAGAGATTCTCTCGGAGGTAAACCATGAGGCCGGCCTGGCCGCCCGTGCCACGGCCCTGGCCAATGAGGTGGAAGGCGCCCTTAAGAAGTACGCCGTGGTCAATCATCCGGATTTTGGAGACATTTACGCCTACGAGGTGGACGGCTTTGGCAACGCCTACATGATGGACGACGCCAACGTGCCTTCCCTCCTGTCCCTGGCCTATCTCATCCCGGAGATGGCCTCCGACCCTCTCTATCAGAATACCCGTCAGTTTGTCTGGAGCTCTTCCAACCCTTATTTCTGGAAGGGAAAGGCCGGAGAAGGCATCGGCGGCCCCCATATCGGCCTGGAAGCCATCTGGCCCATGAGCATCATGATGAAGGCCTTCACCGCCACCGACGACGCCGAGATCAAGGCCTGCATGGAGCAGCTCCTGAACACCGACGCCGGCCTGGGCTTCATCCACGAGAGCTTCCACAAAGACGATGCCCGCAACTTCACCCGCCCCTGGTTCGCCTGGCAGAACACCCTCTTCGGCGAACTCGTTATCAAACTGGTGAACGACGGCAAACTCGATGTGCTGAACAGCATCCGGTAGCGCGTCCGGCCTATTTTCTTGCCGGCTCGACACAATATCGGCCCTACAGGCACTTCCAGCTGTCGAGGCGGCAATGGTCTACCTCCACGAGATAGTGCCGGTCTTCAGGAGATCCTGGTGGGAAATGCGGTAGCCTTTGGTTTTGCCATCGACCTGAGCCCTGGAGGCTTGGGCCGATGTTTTTGTAATGGTGAGCGTGGAGCCGCCGGGGAGTGTGACCACGGCTTTGTCAAAGGTGGGACGCGTGAGGGTGAAGTCAGGCTGGGCGGGGCAGTCGGGGTAGAAACCCAGCATGGAGAAGACAGCCCAGGCGCTCATGGTGCCGGTGTCGTCGTTGCCGGGGATGCCGTCCGGGGCGTTCTTGTAGTTGGTTGCCAGGATCTTCTCCACGGCGGCCCAGGTGCGGGGCTCGCAGCCTTTGAAGCGGCTGAAGAGATAGGCGTAGATGATGTCCGGCTCGTTGGCGGGGTCGTACAGACCGTCGTCAAATACGTGCTGGAGGTTGTTCACAAAGGCCTTGGTGCCGCCCTGGAGCTTGGCGTAGCCTGCGACGTCGTGCGGAACGGCAAAGGTATAGTTCCAGGCGCTGCCTTCGTGGAAACCGGGGGCGTTGGAGAAATCGGCCCCGTCTTCCGGATTAAACGGAGTGAGGAAACTGCCGTCTTTCAGGCGGGGACGGAGGCACTTGTCGGCCGGGCTCCAGTAGTTCTTGTAGCCCAGGGAGCGCTGGTAGAAGCGGTCGGCATCGGCCTTCCTACCCAGATCCAGAGCCAGGCGGGAAAGGGCGTAATCGGCCACGTAGTACTCCAGGGCGTGGGAGACGGAGTTATCTCCGGAGAAATCGGCGCTGAAGTAGTTCAGCGGCACATAGCCCATGGATACGTACGGGTCGTTGTCCGGGCGCATGAGGTTCTGCGCGCCGGGGGTATCGGCCGATTTCAAGAAAGCCTCGTAGGCCGTTTCAATGTCAAAGTCCCTGAGGCCGCGGAGCCAGGTATCGGCAATGACGCAGATGGCGGGGTCTCCCTCCATGGTCCACGTTTCGCGGCCGTAGAGCTCCCACTTGGGCATCCAGCCCCATTCGCGGTACTGGTCAATCATGGAGCGGACCATGTCTACCTGCTTCTCGGGCCACAATAAGGTCATGAGCTGGTGCAGGTTGCGGTAGGTATCCCAGAGGGAATATACGGTGTAACGCGTATGGCCTGGCTCTACCCGGCCGATGCCGCCGCTCTCCATGAGCGGGTAGCGGCCGTCCACGTCGTTGAGTACGTTGGGATGCAGGAGGGCGTGGTACAGGGCTGTGTAGAAGATGGTGCGCTGGTTCTGGGTGCCGCCCTCGATGGCGATGCGGCCCAGGTGGTCGTTCCAGTCTTTATCGGCCTGCTGGCGAATCTTGTCAAAGGCGAAGCCCTGCTGCTCGGCCTCCAGGTTCTCCCGGGCGCCTTCGATGCTCACGAAGGACACGCCCATCTGCACCTGGATCTGCTCTCCGGGCTGCAGACCCTCGTAGTGGAACCAGTAGCCTATGTCGTCTCCGCTGAGCTCGCGTGAGTAGTTGGCGTAGATCTTATACTTGCCGGCATCCGAGTCCCAGGCGGCTTCGGCCGTCATGGGACGCTGTTTTTTCCAGTAGCCGGCAGCCTCCGGGGCTTTGCTTACCCGCATCACAAAGTAGATGGGGAAAACGGCGTTGCGATTGTAACAGAAGGTGCCGCAGAGCTTGAAGCCCTCGATCTCTGTGGCGTTTACCTGGCGCACCGTGGCGCCGCTCTCGTTGGTGAGGCCTTCTCCCAGGTTCAGGAGGATGTTGCCCTCGCCACCCGGGAAGGTGTAGCGCTCCAGGGAGGTGCGGGTGGTGGCGGTAGCTTCGGCCTTTATGCCGTTCAAAAGTTCAACGCTATAGTAGCCGGGATGTGCCACCTCGTTGCGGTATTCGCTTCCATATATATGATAGTCTACCTGCAGCGGACCGGTGGTGGGCATGGTGAGCAGCGCGCCCAGTTCCGGGCAGCCCACACCGGACAGGTTCACATGCGTGAAACCGGTGAAGAAACTGTTCTCCGCCACATACGGCGTGCTCCACCAGCGGCTGTCCTTGTCCCACACATTGAGCTGCGAGCCCATCACATTGAACGGACTCACGCTCATAAGGCCGTTGGGCACCACGGCGCCGGGGTTGCAGGCACCAAAATTAGATGTGCCGATAAACGGATTCACCCACTCGGTCTGGGCATGGACCGCTCCCGCCAAAAACAGCGCAGCGGCCAGGACAGCGATACGTTTCATAAGCCATGCGATTTGTACAAAAATACGAAATATTTTGGACATGCGGGCCCCGGGCCTTTTGGCCGTTGCCGCCTCGACAGCTGGAAGTGCCTGTGGGGCCAATTTTGTGTCGAGCCGGCAAGGAAAAGGGCCGAAATGGCCAAAAACACTGCCGCCTCGACAGTCAGAATACCGTAGAAGGCGGATTCCGTGTCGAGGCGGCAGGCTTACAGCACAAGGCATCGGCGAATCTGATGCTCCGGGATATGGAATTCATTGAAAAGCTGCCGGCCGATACGTTGTTTCTCAGAGTCCGTGAGCTGATACACAGTCTTTGTCGTCTGCAGGATGTCGTTGTCAATAAGACGACAGACATCCAGGTCCTGGAGACGGGCGCGGGTGTAGTATCGGCCCGTTTCATTCTTTAGCATCTGAGCGATAGACTTTTCGTCTCCCAGTTCTATGTCCGCTAGCGTAATGGGTTTGACGGTCCGGTCTTCCAGTTGCTCCTTCTGCCAGCTCTCGTCCGTGAGTCGGTTCATCTGGAAGAGGAAGTTCCTGGGAGACCCGTAGTACTGCTCTGCCCGGCGGAGTTCCATAAAACTACGCCGCACGAAGATGCCGCTTTCGTTCATCTGGTACTCGTCGGGGAACTCGGCGTGACGGGGCAGGATAGATGCCATTTCTGAACGGGTCCAGGTGGCCGGTTTTTCTGTCTGGAGGCCGATATCTTCTACAAACATATCCCGGACGCTGCAGTACTTGTATCCAAAGGCGGTGGGTGCGGCACCGTGGTGCAAGCCATTGCGTAGGATATAGTTGTCCAGAACCATCTGGTGGACATGGCCCAGTACCTTTAATAGAAATGTGTATTTCTGCCCTAAGCGCCCGGCCCGGTTATACTTTCTGTTAAAGTAGCGGGTATAGGATAACCTCAGATTGGAGGCAAAGTGCATGGGGTCACTAGAAAAGATGTTCAGGTGGGCATGGGTAGACATCTCGGCGTCTGCCAGCAGTTCGGTCTGTTCTGCAAAGACCCGAAGGGCCAGGAGGTTCACAAACACACCGTGGTCTTCTTCATCCCGGAACATCACCTCATCGTGGGAGGTAAAGCAGATATGATACGATTCTTTCATGCCCGCCAAGATAGGAAGCGTGCATCAGAATACCTACAATCGTAAAAAAAGTTGTGTTGTTTCAGATGGTATTTTGTGTGTTTCTTACGAAAAACCATTAAATTTGTGAAGCAACTCTTAAGGAGTTGCCATACATAGATTTAGCATTTGCTATTTATTCGGTTGCCAGAAACCTAGGAAATTTCACCAGTCAACCCGGATGAGTCGCGAATGTCTGCGCTTTGGCGTGGACTGGACTTATCTGTTGACAAGGCTTTCCTAGGGCCGCTGGCATGGATTAGAAAAGTCCATGCCTTTTTCGTGCCCTGGAGCGCCTGAGTCAAGGATAAGTCGCAAGTGCCGTAAGAGCGCAGCTTATGGCCAACAACACGAATCTTGGCGCCGCTAAGGCTGCCAAGAATGACGAGTTCTACACCCAGTATGCCGATATCCAAAAGGAGATAAACGCCTACCTGGAGTACAACCCGGACACCTTCCGTGACAAGACAGTCCTTCTGCCTTGCGATGACCCCGAGTGGTCCAACTTCACCCGTTTCTTCGCCCAGAATTTCGAGCGATTGGGCCTCAAACGCCTGATCAGTACGTCGTTCGCCGTAGAGAGCAAGAAGTACAAAGACTACGAGCCCACCCTCTTCGAGACGGAGAGCCCTTGGTTCGATGCCGACAAAACCCGCATCAAGGGCAAGATCTTCGAACTCACACGGGATACCAACGGCAGTGGCCGGATAGACATCGACGACCTGGAGTGGCACTACCTGGAGGGCGACGGAGATTTCCGCAGCCCCGAGGTCTGCGCCCTCCGAGACCAGGCCGATATCATCGTCACCAATCCACCGTTTTCATTATTTAGAGAGTTCGTTCACTGGATTATTAGTTCCCATAAACAGTTTCTGATTATCGGTAGCCAAGGTGCCGTCGGATATAAAGAAGTATTCCCTCTGGTAAAGGATAATCTCATCTGGCTTGGCGCAACCGGCTTTGCCTCTGATATGGTCTTTGGAGTACCCAAGGATGCAGACGTTGATCCGAAGGACAGAGCAAAAGCTGCTCGCCTGGGATATGTGGGAAACTATACCAGACTGGGGAATTCCTGCTGGTTCACAAACTTGGACCACGGACGCCGCCATGAGCCGCTGAAGCTAATGACCATGCAGGATAATCTGAGATTTGGGAAGCATAAGGATCTTGTGTCGAGAGGCTCATACGAGCGGTATTATCACTATGGTTTTATAGATGTGCCTTATACGGACGCTATTCCATCAGACTATAACGAAGAAATGGGCGTTCCTATTACATACTTGGCAAAGCACTGTCCAGAGCAATTTGAAATAATAGGTATGAGCACCTTCTTTGCTACAGTAAAGCCAGAAGGTTTGCCGAAGGCCAAACAAGGAGGACCACAATTCTATGTGCTCCGGGACGGAGAATATGTGAGAATGTATAACCGTATTATTATCCGTAAAAAACAATGACAATAGCCGAAGCCCCAGTCTATCGGCCCATAAAACCAGAGAATATGATAGCACGACTTGTAACCGACTGGTCCATTGGAGACATTTGCAAAGGGTTCCAGTATAACGAATACGAAGGCAAGGGCCTGTACGGCCTTTCGGGCCGGCTCACCATTCAGCCGGAGTTCCAGCGTCACTATCTGTATGCCGAGAATGGCGGCAAGAAGGAAGTGGATGTGATTCAGTCTGTCCGCAACGGCTATCCGCTGGGCCTCATCTACTTTTCCAAGGTGGGAGAAGACCGTTATGAAGTTCTGGACGGTCAGCAGCGCATTACTTCATTAGGGCGTTTTCTCACAGAGAAGTTCGCCTGGATTGATGCCGATGGGCGTCCCTGGTACTTTTCGGCCTTGAATCCCGACGAGCAGGAGAAGTTCCTGAACACCAAACTCCTTATCTACGTATGTGAGGGCACGGAAAAGGAAATCAAGGACTGGTTCCGCACCATCAATATCGTGGGCATTCCGCTCAATAATCAGGAAACCCTGAACGCCGTGTATTCGGGTCCGTTTGTGACCAAGGCCAAAGAAGAGTTTTCCAACTCCAACAATACCAACATCAACAAGTGGAGCTGCTTCATTCCGGGCACAGCCAAGCGACAGGATTACCTGGAGGCGGCCCTGGACTGGGTGAGCAAGGGCCACATAGAAGACTATATGGCCGCCCATCGCTATGACGAGGATATTACGGAACTCAAGGCATACTTCACCTCCGTCATCGACTGGATCACCTCCGTCTTTGACATGACCCCGGAGAAGGAGATGTGCGGTCTCAGATGGGGCGAGCTCTATGAGCGCTTCCATAAATCGGCCTATGACCCTTCAGCGGTGGCCGATAAGCTCCGGGAACTCTACGAAAGCTTCTATGTAAAGGACAAGAGGGGCATCTACGAATTCATCCTGGACGGTTGCCAGAACACCAAACTACTCAATGTCCGCGTATTTGACGACCCCACTAAGAAAGCCGTGTACGCCCGACAGACGGCCCTGGCCCGGGAAAACGGAGAATCCAACTGCCCGCTGTGCGCCGTGGGCCACGATGCCAACCACACCAAGATCTGGGACCTCAAGGACATGGACGCCGATCACGTGACGGCCTGGTCCAAGGGCGGCGACACGGACATCTCCAACTGCCAGATGCTCTGCAAAACCCACAACCGCGCCAAAGGCAACCGCTAACCATTGCCGCCTCGACAGCTGGAAGTGCCTATAAGGCCGATTTTGTGTCGAGCCGGCAAGGAAAAGGGCCGAAATGGCCAAAAACGCTGCCACCTCGACAGCTAGAATGGCTTCTGAGGCCGATTTTGTGTCGAGGCGGCAAGGTAAGGAAGGGATCTCCGGTCGGAGCCGGGAGAAGGTGGCCTAGAGAATGCTGGTTTTCTTGGTCCAGTCGATGATCTCCGGGATGTAGCCGAAGGCGAGGCCGGTGACGGTGTCGGCGCAGCCGTAGTAGATGGCGATGCGGCCGGTGGCGGAGTCGTGCAGGGCGGCGCAGGGGAACGTCACGTTGGGCACATCTCCCATGCACTCGTACGGCTTCTGGGGGCTGATGAGGTAGGGACCGCTGCGGGCCAGGACCTTCCAGGGCTCGTTCAGATCCAGGAGGGCGCTGCCAAAGCTGTACACGTAGCCGTTGCAGCTGTGGAGCACGCCGTGGAAGAACAGGAGCCAGCCTTCGGAGGTCTCGATGGGAACGGGACCGGCACCAATCTTCATGCACTGCCAGGCGCTCTGCTCAAACGGGGCGGGAGCCATCACGTGGCGGTGGTGTCCCCAGTATTCCATGTCGGGAGACTCGCTGTAGAAGATGTCTCCAAAGGCGGTGTGGCCAGTGTCGGACGGGCGGGAGAGCATGGCAAACTTGCCACCAATCTTGCGGGGGAAGAGCACACCGTTGCGGTTGTAGGGCAGGAAGGCGTTCTCTACCTGGTGGAAGGTCTTGAAGTCGGTGGTCCAGGCCAGGCCGATGGTGGGGCCATGGTAGCCGTTGCACCAGCTTACCCAGTAGCGGTCTTCGATGAGGGCCACGCGGGGGTCGTATCCGTAGACCCACTGACCCACCTCGGGGTTAGCTCCCTCGAACTTAATGGTTTCCGGGTTGATGTCCCATTTGACGCCGTCCTTGGAGAAACCGGCGTGGAGGGTCATGCGGCGGTTGGTGTCGTCGCAGCGGAAAACGCCGGCGAAACCGTCCTTGAAAGGAACCACGGCACTGTTGAAGATGCTGTTGGAGTCCGGGAGAAGGTCCCGGGGAATCACGGGATTGGCACTGTAGCGCCAGAGGGGTGCGTTGCAGCCGGCCGGGCGGTCTTCCCAGGGCATTTGAGGAAGGGGTTTCCCTTCAATGATAAGCTTACTCATATTTTTTCAATCAGTTTTTTTATGGTTTGATCCGGTATTTCACCTTCCGGAATAACGTAAGGAATAGGGCATTGGCGAAGGGCGTCTTCGCAGTCTTGGTCTCCGCGGGGCGGCTGAGCAAGTACCAGCCCCTGCGTGCCGGAGAAGGCCCGCACGAGATGGCAGAACTTGACAGGGTCCGTCTCGAAAGAGGCAAACTGCAGGGTATAACCCAGGCCGAAGGCACAGTGCCCCAGCTGCTGCATCCAGGGGGCGAAGGTCTCCATGTCGGGGACCACCACGCCGATGAGCCGGGCGGCGGGCCATGCGGCTCCGGTCTGACTCTGGGCCCTTTGGTAGCCCAGGAGGGCCGCCACCTTGAGGACACGCTCGCGGGTCTGGGCGCCCACGCGGTTTTTTCCGTTGAGCACGAAAGAAACCAGCGAAGGGGAGACCCCCGCTTCCCGCGCGATATCCAGTATGGTGACGGGTTTGCCCATTATTTGTTCTCGTATTTGTCCAGGGCATCGGCCATGAGCTGACGACCCAGTTCGATGATTTCCCGGGCGTGGGTGTAACCGTATACGCCGTGGTAGGAGTCGTAGGGAAGGCTTACTAGGATGTCCGGCGGCGTCTTCTCGATGGCGATGCGGGCCAGGCTGCAGTTCATGATGCCAAAGCTGCGCTGGAGGATGGAGGCAAAGTTGTCATCGGCCCCCACGGGAATCCAGCTGTTGCTGGCCGATGCATCCAGGTGGTGCCGGTGGATACCGGCCCGGATGCGGCTCAGGATCTCGTTGTCGCTCCAGTTCTTCTGCTCGATGGCGGCCCGGCTGTCCAGGAAGCCCTGGATTTCGGCGGCATCGATCTCGTTCACGTTGAAGGCCACCAGGATGTCTCCGGGCGTGCGTTTTACGCGGTCCAGGGGCAGGGTGTTCACCATGCCGCCGTCTACCAGCGTGCGGCCCTTCCACTTGACGGGCTTGAACATGGAGGGAATGGAGATGGAAGCCCGGATGGCCTGGAACAGCGGTCCTTCCCGGAACACCACTTCCTCTCCGGTGAACAGGTCTGTGGCCACGGCCGTGAAGGGAATCTTCAGGTTCTCAATGTTCACTTCCGGCACCAGGGCCTCGATGGCCTTGATCACCCTCTCTCCTTTGACCAGATGGTTCTTGCTCACGGAAACGTCCATGAGCGTCATCACCTTCATGGGATCCAGATTGCTGAGCCATTCCTTGAAGGCCCGGATTCCGCCGGCTGCAAAGATGCCGCCCACCAGCGAACCGGCGCTGGCTCCGGCAACGGATGTGATGGTGTAACCCCTGGTCTCGAGCTCCTCGATGGCGCCAATGTAGGCAAAACCGCGCGGACCGCCGCTGGCCAGGGCTAACGCAACGTTCTTCATAGTGTGGTTATTACAGTGTCGTTATACAGGCCGAACCCGTTGATGACGGGGCAGGCCATGGCTTTGATGTGGATGCGGACGGCATCGGCCGTAACGGTGCGGCCGGGGAGAATGCGCTTGTGGCCCATGGTGGTTCCTTCTTCCCAGGCGGTCCATTCTCCGTTTTCGTGTACTTCTACCTGGAAGGATTCTACGCGCTGGCCCAGGGGGATGTACTCCTGGAGCATCACGCGGTTAAAGGTCTTTTCCCCGTTCAGGAACACCTCCAGGTCTACTTCCTGCACGCCGTCGGGGGCGGCAAAGTAGCTGTCATAGTCGGCGTCCAGGATGCGGCCGGCCTCATAGCCCTTTCCGCGGACGGCGGAAGCCTGGGCACTGGCGCCCTGGGCCAGATTGGTGCCAAAGACCTTCTCCCGCAGGGCGGTGAAGCCTTCGATGGAGGCTACTTCGGCCGGGCCGATCACGCCTTCCGGGGAAGGCGGAACATTCATGAGGAATACGCCGCCGCGGCCCACGCTGGTGTAGTAGATGGCCAGCAGTTCTTCCGGCGTCTTGACCCGGTCTGTGGGATCATAGAACCAGCCGTCGGGGTCTCCGATATTCTGGATGGAGAAGTCACACTCGGTGGGAACCCACTGGCTGCCACCCTGGTCTCCCTGACCCAGGTAGGTATGGTAGTCTCCCGGGGCGTGTCCCGGGGTGATGCCGCGTTCCTTTACGTTGAGCGTGTTCCAGTTGGTCTCTCCAGCCACGCCTTGCTCATTTCCTACCCAGCGGCAGCCGGGGCCGCCGTCGGAGAAGATGAGACAGTCCGGATTCACGTCCAGGACGGCCTGGTTCACGGTGGGCCAGTCAAAGGCTCCGGCATGGTTGCCGTCAAACCAGAACTCCACCACGGGGGCGTAGCGGGTCATGAGGTCGTTCACGGCGTGCTTGTATTTCTCTTCGTAGGTGGCAATGTCCAGTCCGGCCGCTTCAATGGTACGGTCCCAGGGCGAGAGGTAGATACCCAGGTTCACCCCATATTTGTTGCAGGCATCGCGGACCGCCTGAACCACGTCCATATGATTGACGCAGGCCTCGTTGGCCACATCGGCCGTGCTCTCGGGATTGTCCCAGAGGCAGAAACCGTCGTGGTGCTTGGCGGTGAGGATCACTTCCTTGAAGCCGTTCAGGGCCGCCACGCGGACCCACTGGTCCACGTCCAGCTCCGGGGCCGCATAGTTCTTGAGCAGCAGTTCCTCGCTCCAGGGCGTGCCGTTGCAGGTTCCGTTTTCCCCGTCGAAGCCGGAGAAAGTGGCCTGCCCAAAGTGGTAAAACATCAGCAACTCCTGCCGGTGCCAGGCCACCTGGGCCGATGTGGGGCAGGTCCCGTAAGGTTCGGGAGGCGTTACCTGGCTGCAGGCGCACAGAGCCAGGACGAAGGCGCTAATCCATTTATTCATACTGACAGGCTTTTTTCACCCGGTCGGGGGTGAGGGTAAAGTTGTAACGGTAACTCTCGGTGCTCCAGAGGGTGCGGGCCTTTTCCGGGCGGGAACCCCAGCTGTCGTAGCCGCCCACGCCGCTCTGGCGGTAGTCGATGCACACCTCAGTGTAGTCACGGGTGGGCACGTCGCAGAGGTGGGTCTGGGACTTGTACAGGCCGCCGTCCAGGTCTTCGATGCTCATGCGGAGGGCGTTGAACTCAAACGGCTGAGCCCCGCGAACAACGGTGAGAGGGCCAATGGACAGCCACTCGGTCTCCGTGTGGTGACCGCATTCCTGCGGCCGCACGTAAGGATAGTATTCCTGGCTGGCCGAAGAGTTCCAGATGCTCTTGAAGGTGCAGGAGGAACGGTCCCAGTAGTTCTCCACCGGGCCGCGGCCAAAGTAGCGGAAGGCGTCATCGGCCACATGGAAGCGGAAGCCCAGGCGGGGGATTTCCACGTTCTTGTCCTTGCCGGGAGCGGTCTCCACGGCTATCTTGAGGGTGCCGTCGGGGTAGAGGGTGTAGGTCTCCAGGGCGCGGACGCCGCTGCCCTTGACGGTAATTACCACGGTGCCATCGGCCTGCTTCTCCGCTGCTACGGAATCGGGCTTGCCGGGCTCCTTGAACTGGGCGGTGCGCACGGGGGCGTTGTTGCCGTAGTCGTTGTCGATGGGGGCGCGCCAGAAGTTGGGCCGGATGCCAAACGAAGGATCTACCAGGTCCACGCCCTTCACCTTCCAGCTCTTCATAAATCCGTGGGCCTTGTCAAAGACAAACTCTACCTTGGCGCCGCGCACCACAATCTGGGTGTCTCCGTTGGTGAATTCCAGGTTGCCCTTGGCCTTGCGCACTTTGCGGGCCGATGTATTCTTGATCAGGGCCTCGTCGCAGGCCAGGATGGTTCCCTTCTCAATGAGGGGCAGGTCTTTGGCGGCCGATACTTCAAAGAAGATGCGGTACTCGCCGGGCTTTTTCATCTTGGGCAGCCGGACGGTGAACTGTTCTCCCGTCTGGGGGGCGGTCTGGAACTTCTTCTTGCGGACAAACCACCAGAAGGGACGCTTGCCGTCCCGCTCTACCCAGTATTTGACGCTGTACTGGGACAGGTCTGTGAAGTAATGGCGGTTGAAGATTTGGAAAACGCCGTTGGCGGCATCTACGGGCGTGATGCTTACGTTCTGGTAAGCGTGTTTGGTTTCATAGTAGCCCGGATGAGGATCGCGGTCCGGGTTCACCAGGCCGTTGCAGCAGAAGTTGGCGTCCGAGGGGGCGTTTTCTCCGTAGTCTCCGCCGTAGGTCCAGCCGCGCTCTGCGTCGTACAGGCCCTGGTCCACCCAGTCCCATATGAAGCCGCCCTGCAGGTGCTTGTGGGCGTAGAACTGCTCCCACATCCAGTCCAGCGAACCGTTGGAGTTACCCATGGCGTGGGAGTATTCGCAAAGGGCGATGGGCTTGAGGGAATAGCTTTCTCCCATTCTCCGGAGCCATTCGGTGCCGGGATACATGGGGTTCAGGAAGTCCGTATTCCAGTCTCCTTCGGCCCTTTCATATACGACGGGACGGTTCTGTCCGTCTTTCTCCAGGGCCTTGAGGGTCTTGTAGGTCTCGTAGAAGATGGTGCCGTTGCCGGCCTCGTTGCCCAGTGACAGGATGGTCACGGACGGGTAATTGGCCGTACGGTAGTACATGTTGAGGGTACGGTCCATGTGCTTGGTGAGCCACTCGGTGCGGTTGGCCATGGTGCGTTTGGGGTCGTAGCCCATGCCGTGGGTCTCCACGTTGGCCTCGTCGTAGACGTAGAAGCCCAGGGAGTCGCAGAGCTCGTAGAACTCCCGCTGCTGCGGGTAGTGGCAGGTGCGGATGGCGTTCACGTTGGCCAGCTTCATGAGCTTGAGATCCTCCAGGATGTTCTCCCGGGTGGTGTAGTGGCCCGTGTAGGGGTTGTGCTCGTGCAGGTTCACGCCTTTGAACTTGACGGGCTGGCCGTTCACCAGGAAGGCCTTCACCATGCGGCCTTTCCCGTCATTCCCGACTTGATCGGGAATCTCCACAATCTCCAGCCGGCGGAAGCCCACGTGGAAGCGGGTGTACTCTCCGTTCACGCGGAGCAGAAGGGTATACAGGTTGGGGGTCTCGGCGCTCCACAGGCGCGGGGCGGGAATGCTGTCCATCACGGTGAGGATGTCTCCGGAGAACTCGAAGACGGCGTCGGCCACGGTTTTTCCGTCTTTGTCCAGCAGCTCGTAGAATACCTCGGTGGGGGCATCGGCGTGCATCTTGAGCTGGAACAGGCCGGTCTGGAAGTCCGGCGTGGTGGTGGAGATCACATTGAAATCAAAGCCGCTCAGGGTCTTTTCGCTGGAGAGGTATACGTCCCGCTCCAGACCGGAGATGCGCCAGAAGTCCTGGTCTTCCAGCCAGGAGCCTTGCGTGTAACGGTAAATCTTCAGAAGAAGATCGTTCTCTCCGGGCTTCAGATAATCCGTAATGCGGAAACGGGCCAGGTCCTTGGAGTCTTCGCAGTAGCCTATCTCTTCTCCGTTCACGTACACGTAGGTGCCGCTCTTGGTGCCGGCCAGGTTGAGGAAGACCTCACGGCCCTTCCAGTTCTCCGGCACGGTGAAGGTGCGGTGGTAGAGGGCGGCGGGAACGGCCTCCGGGAGCACGCCGGGTACGGGATTCTCCGGGCAGAAGTCGTAGGCTATGTTGGTGTAGATGGCCGTACCCCAGCCCTGCACTTCCCAGTTGCCGGGAACCCGGATCTTGTCCCACTGCCGGGGAATCTCCATGTTCCGGTGGTCTTCAAAGTACTTGAAGTCCCAGGTGCCGTCCAGGCTCTTGTAGTTCTCGCTTTCGCGGAAACCCTTGGTAAGGGCATCGGCCCGGTCCTGATAGTAGATGACTTCCGTGCGCCGGGTCTCTGCGTTGACGGAGGTGGTCTGGATGTCCTGCCAGTAGGGGAGGATGGCGGTGGCCAGGATAAGAAGGATGCTATTCATGGGGGTTGTAGGTAAAAGTCTGGGTTAAACGGATATCATCCGAGGAGGCGCCCACCTGGATTTCGAAGTCTCCGGCTTCCACCACGCGCTGCATGGCGGGGTTCACCAGTTCAAAGGCGCTGCGCTCCAGCGGGAGCGTGACGGTGACGGTCTGTCCGGCCGGGATGTTCTTGACGCGCTGGAAGGCGCACAGCTGCTTGCGGGGACGGGCCGTGGAAGCCACGAGGTCCCGGATGTAGACCTGCACTACCTCGTCTCCGGCCAGGGTGCCGGTATTGGTTACGTCCACCGTGACGGTGATGGAATTCATGTTAGAACCACTTACCAGGAGGTTTTTATACTCAAACGTGGAGTAGCTGAGTCCGTAGCCAAACGGGTACAGTGGAGCGGCGCTCTCTTCCACATAGTCGTGGCTGTACGGGACCTTGCGGTTGTAGTACACCGGAATCTGGCCCACGCTGCGGGGAACGCTCACGGAGAGGCGCCCGGCGGGGTTGTATCGGCCCAGGAGGACGTCGGCCAGGGCGGTTCCGCCTTCTCCTCCGGGGTACCAGAGGGTGAGGAGGGCGTCGGCGTTCTCGGCGGCCCAGTTCTTATCCAGCGGGCGGCCTTCTATGTACACCACCACCAGCGGCTTGCCGGTGGCCTTGAGTTCTTTCAGGAGCTGCGGCTGCAGGCCCAGCAGGCCCAGCGTGCTGCGGTCGAATCCTTCTCCGGCCTCCATGTCGGATACGGAGGTCTCGTCCACCACGGCGGCTCCGGTGTCAATGTACTTGGTCTTGAAGTCGCGGGCCGATGAGCCGCCCACCACCACTACGGTGACATCGGCCCTTCTGGCGGCCTGGACGGCGGCGGGGATGTTGGAATTCTTGGTGTCCCGGATGGCGCAGCCCTTGACGTAGGTGACGGCGGCGCCGGCCTTCTGCAGGCCCTCCAGCATGGTAACCACGTTCTCAGGAGCCTGCGGGGCGGTATAGTCTCCCAGCTGGTTGTACTGGTTGTCTGCGTTGGGGCCAATCAGGGCGATGCGGGTGCCGGCCCTCAGGGGCAGCACGCCGTTGTTCTTGAGGAGCGTCACGCCTTCGCGGGCGGCCTGGGCGGCCACTTCCACGTGGGCGGCGGAGCGCACATCATGGGCCGAATCTTCCGGCAGATACGGGTTGTCAAAGAGCCCGGCCTCGAACTTGCGGATGAGCACGCGCTTGACGGCGCGGTCCACAAAGGCTACGTCCAGCCGGCCGCTCTCTACGGATTCCTTGAGGAGGGCAAAGCAGTGGGCTCCCAGATCTACGTCCACCCCGGCCTTGAGGGCCATCTCGCCGGCTTCCTGCCGGTCCTTGGCCACGTGGTGGCTGGTGTAGATGCCGTCTATGCTTTCCAGGTCACTCACCACAAAGCCCTGGAAGTTCCAGCGGTCGTGGAGGACGCCGGTGAGCAGTTCTTCGTTGCAGGTGGAGGGAATGCCGTCAATGGTGTTGTAGCTGGTCATGACGCTGAGGGCTCCGGCGTCAATAGCGGCCTTGAAGGTGGGCAGCACATTCTCTTCCAGGTCCCTGGGGCCGATATGGGAAGGGCTGCCGTTGTGGCCGCCTTCCGGAATGCCGTAGGCTACAAAGTGCTTGAGGGTGGAGATGACGCCTTCCGACGAGGTGCCCCGCACCATGGCGGCGGCCATTTGGGAGGTGAGGTATACGTCTTCTCCGTAGGTTTCTTCTACGCGGGACCAGCGGGGCTCGCGGCTCAGGTCAATGACCGGGCCGTAGCCAATGGTGCCGCCCTGGGCCATCAGTTCCTTGCCAATCACCTGGCCCACTTCTTCGATGAGCTCCGGATCCCAGGTAGCGCTGAGGCCGATGGAGGTAGGGAACACCGTAGTGCCGATGGCCATGTGGCCGTGGGGGGCTTCTTCGGCCAGGATGATGGGTATGCCCAGTCGGGTGGAGTCAATGGCATAATGCTGCAGGGCATTGTAGGCCTGGGCCGAAAGCTGCGGGTTCAGGCCGGTTTCCAGGGTCTTGCGGGTCCAGGGATCGGCCCGGAAAGTGGCCCACAGCATGCCGCCGTGCTGCTGCTGGATAAACTCCCGGTAGGCGTCCGAGATGCGCACGATAGCTTCGTCATTCCCGGCCTGACCGGGAACCTTTTCGTACATGGGCCAGCCCAGGGGGCATAGCAGCTGTCCCAGCTTTTCTTCCAGCGTCATGCGGGACAGCAGGTCCTGTGCCCTTTCCTCTGCGCTTTTGGAGGCGTCTTTGTAAAGGGGCGTTTTTCCACATCCGGCAACCAGAAGGGCAGCGGCCGCAAGGCCGAGGGTCCATTTTCCAAGCTTAGTGCGCATAATTGTACAGTTTGGTTATTATACAAAGATACGGAATATTCCCTTAAAAGAAAAATGCCTATCTTTGCAGGAAAGATGCACAAAATGATGAACGATCTCTTCCTTGACAAGGCCGTCAGCGACCTTTTTCAGAACATTGAATTCCAGGATGCTCCCACCGGTCTCTACGACCCTCTGCGCTACATGGTAGCCATTGGCGGCAAGCGCATCCGTCCCCGGCTCTGCCTTACCACCTACAGCCTGTACAAGCAGGAGTTCACCCCGTCCATCCTGCAGCCGGCGGCCGCCCTGGAAGTCTTCCACACCTTCACCCTCATCCACGACGATATCATGGACCGGTCGGCCCTTCGCCGCGGCCATGAGACGGTCTGGAAAAAGTGGAACGAGGATACCGCCATCCTCAGCGGAGACGTCATGTGCATCGACTCCTACAAGCGGATGATCCAGGCCCCGTCGGCCGTTGTGGCACAGGCGCTGGCCCTCTTCTCCAAAACCGCCGCAGAGGTATGCGACGGCCAGCAGCTGGACATGGACTTTGAGCTGCGTTCCAGCGTATCCATGGAGGAATACATGCAGATGATCGGCCTCAAGACCGGCGTCCTCATTGCCTGCTCGGCCCAGCTGGGCGCCCTCATCGGAGGGGCCGATGAACACAGCCAGAAGTGCCTGTACGACTATGGCTACTATCTGGGCCTGGCCTTCCAGGTGGCCGACGATTACCTGGACGCCTACGGAGACCAGAAGGTCTTTGGCAAGCCCATCGGAGGAGACATCCTTAACGAAAAGAAGTCCTGGCTCACGGTAAAGGCCATGGAACTGGGCGCCGAAGGACTGGGAGAGGCCCTTACCGCTCCAGCCCCTACGCCCGAGGCCCAGGCCGCCAAGATTGCCTCCGTCATGGCCATCTACAACAGCGTGGGCATTGCCCAGGCCGCCCGTGAAGAAATTGCCCGGCTGAGCCAGCTGGCCATGGACAAGGCCGCCCAGGCCGGTCTGTCGCAGGAGGGCTTCGACGCCCTGAGCCGCTTTGCCAACGGGCTGGTGGGCCGCGCCAAATAATGGATCGCAGAGAACTGGAAATCATGGCTCCGGCGGGCAGTTTTGCCTGCCTCACCGCTGCCGTGGAAGGCGGTGCCAATTCGGTCTACTTTGGCATCGGCCATCTGAATATGCGCTCGCATTCTGCGGGCAATTTTACCCGCGAAGACCTGCCGGAGGTGATGCGCATCTGCCGCGCGTATGGTCTCAAGGGGTATATGACCCTGAACATTACCCTGTACGGGGAAGAGCTGCAGGAGGCTTACGCTACGCTGGACGCCGCCAAGGCCGCCGGCGTGGATGCCGTGATTGCCTCCGACATGGCCTGCATCCTGTATGCCCGCCAGATCGGCCTGGAAGTCCATATCTCTACCCAGCTCAGCATTTCCAACATCGAGTCCCTGCGGTTTTACGCCCAGTGGGCCGACGTAGTGGTCCTGGCCCGCGAGCTGGATCTGGGTCAGGTGAAAGCCATCCACGAGGCCATTGTGGCCCAGAAGATCTGCGGCCCGTCGGGAGAACTGGTAAGGATAGAAATGTTTGCCCACGGGGCCTTCTGCATGGCCGTTTCGGGCAAGTGCTACCTTTCGCTGGCTGCATACGGAGAAAGCGCCAACCGCGGGGCCTGCATGCAGATCTGCCGCCGGGGTTATCAGCTCACGGACTACGAAACCGGAAACGAGATTTGGGTGGACAACAAGTACCTGATGTCTCCCAAGGACCTCTGCACCATCGATTTCCTGGACAAGTTTATTGAGGCGGGTGTAAAGGTGTTCAAGATTGAAGGCCGGGCCCGCAGTGCGGACTATGTGATGATTACTGCATCGGCCTATCGCGAGGCCGCCGATGCCGTAGCCGCCGGCACTTTTACCCGGGAAATGGGCGAGGAGCTCAAGAAGCGCCTGGCCACGGTGTTTAACCGGGGTTTCTGGGACGGCTATTACCTGGGTGCCCGGATGGGCGAGTGGAGCGCCAAGTACGGCAGCAGCGCCACCCGCCAGAAGGTGTACGTGGGCAAGGTGACCAACTGGTTTGCCAAGATTGGCGTGGTGGAGGTCCAGGTGGAGGCCCGGGACCTGCACCAGGGAGACCAGATTCTGTTCATCGGTCATACCACCGGCACCCTGGAGATGAAGGTTGAAGAACTCTGGCTGGACTTCCAGCCCGTAGACGTGGTCCGTCAGGGCCGGCGCTGTTCCATAGCCGTCCCCCTGGACGGGATGCCGGAGGACCTCATCAATACCGATGCTGCGCCAGGGGAGCGTATCCACCCGAGGCGCGGCGACAAAGTTTTTATCTGGACGCTAAACTAACCTGATCATATGAAAAAAATTCGCCGCTCAACTGTAGAAGCCATCATCTTCCTGGCCCTTCTGATAACCTGTTTTTCCCTGCTGGGAAGTCGGATGGGCAGCGGGAACATGCTCAAGACGCTCATGAACACGGCCCACGACCTGTTGCTCAACACCGTGTTCTACCTGATGGGCATCACGGTGCTTACCGGCGCCCTGTCCAAACTGATGTCCGAGTTTGGGGTGGTAACTCTGCTGGAGAGAGTCCTCAGGCCCCTGATGAAGCCTCTGTACAACCTCCCGGGTGTAGCGGCCCTGGGCGGCGTGATGACGTTCCTTTCGGACAACCCTGCCATCATCGCCCTTTCCAAAGACAAGAAGTTCGCGTCCTACTTCAAGAAGTATCAGCTGATCTCCCTCACCAACTTCGGTACCGCCTTCGGTATGGGTTTCGTGGTTATCATCACTATGATCGGTTACTTGCAGGTGACCGCCGCCCTGGTGGGCCTGGCCGGCGCCATCGTGGGTTCCATCATCTCTACCCGCCTGATGCAGCGCAGCTGCCTGAAGGACTACCCCGAGCTGGATTCCCCGGTATCCAACACCGTTGAAGAAGAAATACCGGAAACCGAGGAGAAAACGAAGAAGGACGGCGTCTTCATGCGCTTCCTCAACGCCATCCTGGATGGAGGCAAGAACGGTGTGGAACTGGGTCTGCAGATCATTCCCGGCGTGCTCATCATCACTACGGCCGTGATTATGGTTACCTTCGGCCCGGGAGAAGGGGGCGTGTATGACGGCTCTTCCTCACAGGGCGTTCCCATCCTTCCCTGGCTGGCCGAGAAGATCCACTGGGTCTTTGAATGGCTCTTTGGCTTCAAGGATATGGAACTGATTGCCTTCCCCATGACGGCCCTGGGTGCCGTGGGCGCTGCCCTGGGCCTGCTTCCCACCTTCAACGCCGCCGGTATCCTGGACGGAAACGCCGTTGCCGTATTCACCGCCATCGGTATGTGCTGGAGCGGTTACCTCTCCACCCACACCGCCATGATGGACTCCCTGGGCTACCGCAAGGTTATCTCCAAGGCCCTGGGCGCACACACCATCGCCGGTCTGTGCGCGGGCATCTTCGCTCACTTCCTCTATCTGCTGGTTTCGTTGATTTAACCCCCCGCTTTTCCCTTACGCCGCTTTCCCCTTACGCCGCAGCAAGCAGTTTCGTGCAAAAACGCTTGCCGCGGCGTTCTGCGTAACGTGACAGCAAGCAAAAAACGCCAAAAGTGCGGGTTGTCAGGTTGAGAGACCTCCCGAAGGACGGACTACCAGCTGATGGCGGGTTGTTTGAGGGATTCGTGGAGTTGGGTGTCGTAGCGGAGGCGGATCTTGATGCCGGCCCGCTGGAAATAGTAGCGAACCACAATCTCCTCTTCGATAAAAGGAATAATCTCGTCTTTCTTGAGACGCAGGAAGGTGGCCTTATCCATGTCCAGAGACTTCTCCAGGGCCGACAGCTCGGAGGAAACGGCATCGGTGAGGCCATCTTCGGCCAGGGTCTTCTTCATCTCGTCAAAGAGGGCTCGGGCCGATGAACGATAGTCGAACTCCTTATCCTGGGCATAGGCCACAAAGTCTTCGAACTCCGTATAGTGGAAATCTTCTACGGCGGGAATGCTCTCGTGCTCCTGAACATATTTAAGGGCGTACTGCTCCACAATGCCGCCCAGTACCAGGGAATACGTGAGGCGGGAATACTTCTGGCCCTTGACCGTGAAGTCCGGGGTGATGCCACCGCCGTCACGCACCTTGCGGCCGTGGGCCGTGGTGAACTCGTGGGTGAGGGAATCGGGGATGAAGCCCACGCTGCCGTCCTCGTTGCGGCGGGAGTAGTCGATGGCCTGGACGCAGCGACCGGAGGGCGTATAGTACTTGGCAGTGGTCACCTTGAGCTGGCCGTCGTAAGGCAGCGGACGGATGCTCTGCACCAGGCCCTTGCCATAGGTGCGGGTGCCCACGATGGTGGCGCGGTCGTAGTCCTGCAGGGCGCCGGAGACAATCTCCGAGGCCGATGCACTGCCGGAATCCACCAGCACCACAATGGGAATCTCCGTATCCACGGGATCCGTAGTGGTCTTGTAAACCTGCTCCGAACCGGCCGAACGGCCCTTGGCGGTAACCACCACCGAGCCGCGGGGAACAAACAGGGAGACAATGTTAACGGCCTCATTCATAAGGCCGCCGCCATTACCGCGGAGATCCAGCACCAGGCGCTTCATGCCCTGGGCCTTGAGCTCGTGATAGGCATCGCGGATGCTCTGGCCCACGCCGTCCGTGAATTTCTCCAGGAGGATGTAGCCATCGGCCTCATTGAGCATGCCCACGTATTCTACCGAAGGAAGGGCGATGCGCTCGCGCACAACGGGAACATCCACCGTGGCCCCGCGCAGTTTTTGGATGGTGAGGACCACCGTGGTGCCGGGCTTGCCGCGCATGCGGTCGCTGCTCTCGGCGCTGGTGAGACCGTGGGTGGAAACCCCGTCAATGGCCAGCACCTCGTCTCCGCAGCGGATTCCGGCCTTGGCGGCGGGAGAGCCCTCGTAAGGCTCGTTGATGAGCACGTTGCCATTTACGTCCGGCTTGTAAATCACGGCACCAATACCGCCGTAGGTGTTGGTGAGCATCATCTGGAAGTCTTCCTGCTCTTCCTGGGGCACGTACAGTGTGTACGGATCCAGGGAGGAGAGCATGGCGTCAATGGCAGCCCGCTGGATGCGGCCCACCTCCAGGGAATCCACATAGGAACGGTTGAGTTCCTTGAGGATGGAATTGTACACTTCCACCCACTTGGCCATGCTGAAACTCTTGGACTGGGCCGATGCTACCGGCATCGAGGCAAAAAAGAAGGCCGCAAGGGCCCATAGTATAATGGATTTCCTCATTTTGCTGTTGGTCTTAGGAACTGTGCCATTCATCTTCAAAGAAGATGCCGAATGACAAAGATACAAAAATAATTACTACCTTTGCAGCCGGTTAGAAAAAGTGTATTTATATGAAGATTGTTTTTGCAACGGGCAACCCCGGAAAAATCCGGGAAGCTGCTGAGATTCTTGGCGAGGGTTTTGAGCTCGTTACCCCCGCATCGCTGGGTATCAAAGAGGATATCCCGGAAACCGGCAACACCCTCAGAGCCAATTCCCTTCAGAAGGCCGAGTACCTCTACAAGAAAACCGGACTTCCCTGCTTTGCAGACGATTCCGGTCTGGAAGTAGACATCCTGGGCGGCGCCCCGGGCGTGGAAACTGCCCGCTACGCCGGACCCGAACGCAACGCGGACGCCAACATGGACAAGCTCCTCTCGGAGATGGCCCGTCGGGAAAAGGAGGCCGCCATGGCCCGTACCAACGGCCTGTCCACCGCCAAGGCCACCCGTCAGGCCCGCTTCCGCACCTGCGTCACCTTCATCAACGAAAAGGGAGAGCCCCACTTCTTTGAAGGCGTCATGGAAGGCCACATCGCCAATGCCCGCGCCGGCAAGGGCGGCTTTGGCTACGACCCCATCTTTGTCCCCGATGGCTATGCAAAGACCAACGCCCAGCTGGGTGAGGCTGTGAAAAACAGCATCTCACACCGCGGCAAGGCCCTCCGTGCCATGGCGGAGTACATCAAACAGTAATGACCGGGGAAAACATCGAACTCATTGTTCTGTCCACCACCAAGGTGGGAGAAAACGCGCTGGTTGTCCATACCCTATCCAGGGAGTGGGGCCGGCGTGGTTTTTTGGTGCACTCCGGCAAAAAGGCCGGCATGTCGCGCTTCCTCCCCCTCAACATCCTGGAGGCCGAAGTGGTGGAAAACCCCAAGTCCGAACTCTGGAGCATCCGGAACATCGGCCTCAAAGATGGCCTCTCCGGAATCCGGGAAAACCTTTACAAAAACAGCATGACGCTGTTCCTCTCGGAGGTGCTGCTGCGCACCCTCAAGGACGGCGCCAACGAAGACGGGCTCTTTGAGTGGTGCATAGGAGAAATCCTTACTCTCAATGCCCTGGAAAGCGACTTTTCCAATTTTTCCGTGCGGTTCCTGCTGGATTTTGCCGGCATTCTGGGCTTTCGGCCCACCCTGCAGGACGTGGCTCCTTTTGCCGGCGAGCAGCTGCCCCGCCTGAAGCCTTTCCTGGAAAGCCGCTTTGAGGAGTGCATGCTCCTTCCCCTGAGCGGAGAAACCCGCAACGACCTTTGCGACGTCCTGCTCCGGTATCTTTCCTATCACACCGACACCAACATCCAGGTTAAATCCCTTCAAGTGCTTCGAGAGTTGTATCGGTAAGGGATTTTGCGTATCTTTGTGAAATAACCACCACAACAACATGTCCAAACGCAAAAACAGCCCCAACCGGAAGAATCACAAGAAGGTACGTGTAATTCCCGAGTTCGAAGGAAGAGTACTTATGTCCCGCGAGGGATTTGCCTTTGTGCGCATTGAGGGGCAGGAAGAAGACGTCTTTGTCAAAGCCTCCAAGACCCGCGGAGCCCTGCACGGAGACCTTGTCCGTGTGGCCGTCACGCAGGAAAAGAGCGGCATGAACAAGCGCCGCAGCGGAGAAATCATAGCCATCGTCCAGCGCAGCGACCGCCCCTTTGTGGGTATGCTGCACATCGTGGGCAAGCAGGCCTGGGTGCTCATGAACTCCAAAACCATGCCCTACGACATTTCCGTCCCCATTCCGGAAGGCGGAGAGCGGGGCATGAAGGTAGCCGCCGTGGTGGACGGCTGGGAGCGCGGAGCGTCGGGCCCCTACGGCCATGTGGTGGACGTACTGGGCATGCCCGGAGAGAACGATACCGAGATGCACGCCATCCTGGCCGAATTCGGCCTTCCCTACCGTTTTGAAAAGTCGGTGGAAAATGCAGCCGACAAGATCTCCGAAGAAATCACGGACAAGGACCGCGCCCACCGGAAAGACTTCCGGAACGTGCTCACCTTTACCATAGACCCTACGGACGCCAAAGACTTTGACGACGCCCTGAGCTTCCGCAAGCTGGAAAACGGCAACTACGAGGTGGGTGTCCACATTGCCGATGTTACCTGGTACGTTAAGCCGGATACGGCGGTGGACAAAGAGGCCCAGGCCCGCGGCACCTCCGTGTACCTGGTAGACCGCACGGTCCCCATGCTGCCGGAGAAGCTCTCCAACAAGCTGTGCTCCCTGCGGCCCCATGAAGAGAAACTCACCTTCAGCGCCGTCTTTGAAATTACGCCCCAGGCCAAGGTCATCAACCCGTGGTTTGGCCGGACCAACATTATCTCCGACTACCGCTTTGACTATGAGCTGGCCCAGTCCATCATAGAGGGAGAAAAGCCGGAAGACGTGCCAGAGCCCATCCAGGAGGCCATCCTTACCCTCAACGGCCTGGCCCTGAAGCTGCGCAAGAAGCGCTTCGCTAACGGCGCCGTCAACTTTGACCGCCCGGAGATGAAGGTGGATATTGACGAGAACGGCAAACCCATCGGCGTACACCAGAAGTTCTCCAAGGAAGCCAACTGGCTCATTGAGGAGTTCATGCTGCTGGCCAACCGCAACGTGGCCGAATTCGTGGCCACCGGCGGCAAGATGAACGGAAAAGCCCAGGCCAAGGCCAAGACGTTTGTCTACCGCGTCCACGACGAGCCCAACATGGAAAAGCTGAGCGGCCTTAGGGACTTTGCCGGCAACCTGGGCCACAAGATGGGCCCCATCGGCAACGGAAAAGACGTGGCCATGGCCCTGAACCAGCTCATGGTGGAAGTCAAGGACAAGCCGGAGATGGGCGCCATCCAGATCCTGGCCCTGCGCTCCATGGCCAAGGCCTGCTATTCCGTAGACAATATCGGCCACTATGGTCTGGCCTTTACCTTCTATACCCACTTTACCTCCCCCATCCGCCGGTATCCGGACATGATGGTGCACCGCCTGCTGGCCAAATACCTGGCCGGCGGAGATTCGGCCAATGCAGACTACTATGCCCTGCAGTGCAAGCACGCCTCCGAACGCGAGGTGGTGGCCGCAGAGGCCGAAAGGGAAAGCATCAAGTACAAGGTGGTGGAATTCATGCAGGACAAGGTGGGCCAGGAGTTCGACGGCCACGTATCCGGCGTCACCGAATGGGGCATCTATGTAGAGATTGAGCCCACCAAGATCGAGGGCATGATCCCCTACCGCACCATCAAGAGCGATTTCTTCATCTTTGACGAGGAACGCTACCGCGCCGTGGGCCGCCGTACGCACCGCTCCATCCGGCTGGGAGACCCCCTCCGCATCCGCGTCAAGAGCACCTCGCTGGAGCAGAAGCTCCTGGACTACGAACTGGTAGAAGACATGCCGGAAGTGCCGCAGGAGGAGGCCCCGGACAGCCCCGAGGCCGATATGGAACGCGCCATGGCTCAGCGCGAGCGTCGTCCCCGCCGTTCCCGCCGGAAATAAAGGAATATCTCCTTCCATACCTGACAACCCGCACTTTTGGCGTTTTTTGCTTGCTGTCACGTTACGCAGAACGCCGCAGCCAGCGTTTTTGGGCAAAAGTGCTGGCTGCCAGGTTAACGAAGTTCTTTGGATGAGAGGAATTGGCGTACAACCAGTTCCTTTAAGAAAATGGATTTGGATATCTGGTAAGAAGTGAGGCCGTATTCCCGGCTCAAGATAAGGGCCATCTTTCCCTTATCCTGCTCAGTGAGTTCCATTAAGCTTCTTCCGCCAAACCGTTTCTGGAGGGTCTGATTCACGATTCCGGAGATTTCGGTTTTGCTGAATTCGTAGAGTTCTCCCAAGCGGCGGGCCATCTGAAAGTACACCTCATAGTCTTTGACCAGTGCCGTCTGGAGGTCTTTGGGAGAAGGGAAGAGCCGTTCTACCAGCGTTGTGTCCACAAAACTGTCCGGTAGCAAACCCAAGTAGGGGTGTACGCGCCAATGGTCTGGGATGGTCTGCTCCGTGGTGAAGTATTTGATTTTACTCCTTTTGGACATTTCCCCGGCCAAGGTCCCGCCCATCGCCTTGGCTAAATTGGAGAAATAGAGCCACCCGCTTGCCCATAAGTATCCTCCAACGGTTCCGTTCCCTTTCTCAAGAGGGTTTCGCAGGACGTAGATAATCTCCCGCTTGAGCTGTTCTTCATTTTCAATCTTGACCAATTTGAACCAATAGTTCTCCGGAAGAGGAGCGCAACCGTCCCGCTTAAGTCTTTCGGACAGTTTATGCTTCAGGTAATCGAAAGCGTCCAGGCAGTTGGCCCCGGTCCCTTCTACAATCAAGTGAAGATGATTGGGCATAAGTGCAAAGGCATAAATGGTAAGATGGAACCGAAGGCTGACGAGCCCTAGCAGTATCATTCCGTATGCATATTGATCATCTTGATGGAAGATCAAGCCCTCTTTCAGTCCATCTGTGCAAAGGTGATAATAACCTTTCCCACCTGCACGGTATTGTTCGCGTTCTTGTCTATTATTCATAAGACAAAGAAACGGGTAATTATTGGTTATATCAAGAGCTAATAATTGTGCCCTATCACCCGTACAATCAGTCGATTAGGCGCATGACAGCACGCGCTTTTGGCGTTTTTTGCTTGCGGTCACGTTACGCAGTACGCCGCGGCAAGCGTTTTTGCGCGAAACTGCTTGCTGCGGCGTAAGGGGAAAGGGCCGTCCCTACTTATTGGGCTGGTCCAGCTGGAGCTCGGGGTGGCGGGCCGATGCGCGGCAGAAGATGACCGCCACCAGCACGGCAAAGACGCAGAGGGCGCTGAACATCATCTCAACGTGTACGGGGCCTTCCTCACCGGTTCCCAGGATGACGCCCGAAAGCCATTTGAAACTGAGCAGACCCAGGTTCTGGACCCAGTTGGTGAGGGCATACGCGGTTCCCAGCACCTTGTCCGGCACAATCTTGGGCACGGAGGGCCAGAGGGCGGCCGGGACCAGGGAGTAACCAAAGCCCAGGAACACCATGGCCAGGTAGCCCCAGAAGGGCACGCCGGCCGGAGCAAAGGCCAGCAGCAGATGGGCGATGAGGGCCAGGATGGCTCCCACCATCATCCAGCGGGTACCCTTGCCCACCTTGTCCACCAGAATACCGAACAGCGGCGCAAAGATGACCGTGGAGAAAGGCAGCATGGAGATCATCCATCCGGCCGCCTGGGCGGGAATGTCAAAGCGGGGGATGAGGATGGCGCCGGCAAACTTCTTGAAGGCGATCACGCTGCTGTAGAACAGCACGCACAGCAGGCCCAGGAGCCAGAAGTTGCGGTTGCCCAGCACGTGGAGGATATCGGAGAAATGGAACTCGTCCTCCGGGGCGCCGGCGGGCGAAGAAGCGCTGTCCGGCGTCTTGGATTTGAGGGAGTCAATCTCTTCCTGGCGGGTTTTACCGGCCGATGCATCCAGCGCTACAAAGACGCCCCACAGAATGAGGCCCAGGGCCATCAGGCCCATGCCCACCAGGGCGGGACGGGCGGTTTCGGCCAGGGTGTAGACGTGGTTGGCCTGCTGCTGCACCAGCCTGGGAGAAAGCACTAGCGCGAAGGCCGTGCCCAACCGGGCGATGGCCAGCTGGATGCCCATGGCAAAGGCCATGGGGCCGCCTTTGAACCAGCGGGCGATGCTTCGCGTAACGGCCGTTCCGGCAATCTCGCTACCGAGGCCGAAGAGCATCACGCCCACATAGGCCACGGTAAGGGAGGCTGCCGAGCCGCTGAGCAGGGCCCAGGTCACGAGGCCGGCACCACCGGCCATCATGAGCACGAACAGCGTTCCCGAGAAGCGGACGCCCCACTTGTCCAGCAGGATGCCGCCAATCACCAGACCGCCGAAGACGCACAGGACACTGTAACCGCTGGCGTACAGGCCGTATCCGGCGGCATCCCAGCCCAGCTCCGTAAGCGATGCGTTCTCGAATAGGTACGAGATGCTGGAGAACATGTCGTCAAAGTAGTACGATGCGAACATCGGTACTACCAAACAGGCCAGCACTATCCAAGAGGCTGACCTGTAAAATTTTTGAGCGGTGGAAGCTGCCATTATTCAGCGGTAATGTTGGGCAACTCCAGACCCAGTCCCTTCTTTTTGTCCACTACCTTGAGGACGAGACCCAGCACCAGGGCGGCGACGCCCAGCAGGGCCAGCATCACCAGCGGAGCCGTATAGTTGAACTGGGTGGGATCCGTAACGCCGGGGTTGGTCTTGTCCAGCACCTTGCCAATGAGCATGGGGAACAGCCACAGGCCGATGTTCTGGATCCAGAAGATGAGGGCATAGGCGCTGCCGATCACCTTGGCATCCACCAGCTTGGGAACGGAAGGCCACAGGGCGGCGGGAACCAGGGAGAAGCTGGCACCCAGCACCAGGATGGTCACGTAAGCTACAATGACTCCGCCCAGGTCGTTGCCCTTGAAGGCGGGCAGCACGAAGGCGAAGGTGAGGTGGCAGGCGATGAGGAGGATGGAGCCCAGTACCAGCATGGAGGCACCCTTACCCTTGTGGTCCAGGTAGTTGCCCAGGATGGGGGTAATGAGCACGGCCAGCAGCGGGAACACGGCAAAGATGGCCTCTGCGCTCTGGCGCATGTAACCCATGTAGCAGTAAGCGATGAGGGATACGATGGAAATGCCCAGGAGGACATACTGTGCCACCTTGTTTTTCTGGAAGTTGCTGGCAAAACCGGCAGCGGCCACCACCAGCATGATGAAATACTGGATGAGGGTAACGTTGGAGCTGGCCCAGAAGGAACCGCTCTCCGGCAGCGTGAGAGAAAGGTTGCACTGCAGCATGTTCACGGCGTACTTCTGGAAGGGGAAGATGGCCGAATAATACAGCACGCACAGCAGGGCTACAATCCAGAAACCGCCGTCCGAGAGAATCTTTCCAATGTCGCTGACCTTGAAGGGGTCGTCTTTTTCTTCGGCCTCTCCGGTCTGCTCGTCCAGCTTCTTATCCATGAAGAAGTACACCACGGTCATGATGACGGCGATGCACATGAGCACCACGCCAAAGGCCACGCTGCGGGACACGTCCACGTGGCCGCCCAGCTTGGCAAAGAAGGGGCTGAAGATCATGCAGGTGGCCACACCCAGGCGGGCGAGGGCCATCTCGGAGCCCATGGCCAGGGCCATCTCATGACCCTTGAACCACTTCACAATACCACGGCTCACGGTGATACCGGCCATCTCGCAGCCGCAACCGAAGATCATGAAGCCGCAGGCGGCCAGTTTGGCCGATGCGGGCATGCCGCGGTAGAAGGGCGAGACACCCAGCTCGTCAAAGACGGGTATATAATTAAGGTTGTTGGTGAACCAGGTTTCCAGGCTGCTGTCCATGAAGGACTCGCTGACGGCGTACCACTTGATGCAGGCGCCCACCAGCATGACGGAGGCGCTGAGCACGGCGGTGAACCGCACACCCATCTTGTCCAGGATGATACCGGCAAAGATGAGGAAAAATACAAATACGTTGAGGAACACCTCGGAACCCTGCATGGTACCAAAGGCGGTGGAATCCCAGCCGCGGGTTTCCTGCATCAGGTCTTTGATGGGGGACAGGATGTCCATGAAAATGTAACTGCAGAACATGGCCATAGCCAGCAGCACAAGGGCTGTCCAGCGCATGGCGGCCGAGTCACGGAGGGTTTTTACGGTAGAAGTTGACATATACGAATGTTTGCTTGTTTCGAATTGAGGCACTAAAGTAATGAAAAAAATCCAAAACGGCCGGATTTTTGATACAAAATCCCAACCGATCCCCAACTTTCTCCGTCTAACCCATAAAAAACGGAAAAAAGTTTTGCAAATACGAAAAACTGCCCTATCTTTGCAGTGTAATAGAATACTAATACAGCGATAATAATGACGCTTATTGAATTAAACGATCTTAACAAGACCTACAACAACGGGCAGCCGTTGCATGTTCTCAAGGGTATCAACCTCAGCATCGAGAGAGGTGAATTCGTATCCATCATGGGTGCGTCGGGTTCCGGTAAGAGTACACTACTAAACATTCTCGGCATTCTCGATAACTATGATACCGGAACCTATACCCTTGACGGCAAGCTCATCAAAGACCTGAGCGAGCGGCAAAGCGCAGACTACCGCAACCGCATGATCGGCTTCGTCTTCCAGAGTTTCAACCTGATTGGCTTCAAGACCGCGGTGGAGAACGTGGAACTTCCCTTATATTATCAAGGGGTGTCCCGCCGCCGCCGTCACGACCTGGCCATGGAATACCTGAAAAAACTGGGCCTGACGCCCTGGGCAACCCACTTCCCCAACGAGATGTCCGGCGGCCAGAAACAGCGTGTGGCCATAGCCCGCGCCCTCATCACCCATCCCCAGATTATCCTGGCCGATGAACCCACCGGCGCCCTGGACTCCAAGACCAGCGTAGAAGTGATGCAGCTGCTCAAACGCCTCAACCAGGAGGAAGGAATCACCATCATCGTGGTAACGCACGAGAGCGGCGTGGCCAACGAGACCAACAAGATCATCCATATCAAAGACGGCATCATCGGCCAGATTGAAGAAAATACCGCCCATACCTCCTGGGGCGCCAGCATCATCAAGTAATGCTAGAACTTTATAACGAAATTGTCAGTTCCTTCCGGAACAACAAGCTACGTACAGCCCTTACCGGCTTTGCGGTGAGCTGGGGCATCTTTCTGCTGATAGCGCTCCTGGGGGCCGGCAACGGCCTTATGAACTCCTTCATGGGCAACATGCGGGATTTCATTTCCCAAAGCATTACCGTAGAAGGATGGCGCACTTCCATGCCCTATCAGGGCTACAAGGAAGGGCGCGACATCCAGCTGGACCAGGCAGACCTTCTCTATACCAAGGGTCCCCGTTGGCAGGGTACCATTGAAAACGTATCCCTGGCCACTTCCTTCACCGGCACCACGCTTTCCCTGGGCGGATACTCCGTAGCCGGTTCTCTCCGCGGCGTCATGCCCGACTACCAGCAGCAGGAAAAGATCCGGATGTCCGCCGGCCGATTCCTCAATCCGGACGACCTCCGCGAAAGCCGGAAAGTCATGGTGTTGAGCTCGGCCCAGGCCAAGGAGCTGCAGCCCAAAAACCCTGAAAAGCTGGTGGGGAAATGGATCAATGCCGGAAACGTAGCCTATCGCGTGGTGGGCATCTACAGCACCGACGAGTCCAACATGACCCGCCTGTGCGCCATCCCCTACTCTACGTATAAGGGCATCTACAACCCCAACGACAAGATTGAGTCCATTTCCTTCACCGTGAGCGGGCCGGAAACGCTGGAAGAGCATCGGGCTTTTGAAAAAGAATATACCAGTGGTCTCAAAGCCAAACACCATATTGCCCCCGAAGACAACCGCGGCCTCTGGATTGATAACGGCTACACCGACAACCTGGAGATGCACAAGGCCGAGCGGATGATCCGCCTTGCCTTGTGGATCCTGGGTATCCTTACCCTCGTGAGCGGCATCGTGGGCGTGAGCAACATCATGCTCATCACCGTGAAAGAGCGCACCCATGAGTTCGGTATCCGCAAGGCCATTGGCGCCAAGCCCGGAGCCATCCTCAAACTCATCATTGCAGAAAGTATCAGCATCACCGCCGTGTTTGGCTACATAGGCATGTTCATGGGAATGGTGGCCTGCCAGATCATGGACAAGACCGTGGCCCAGGATGTCATCAACATTGGCGGAGAAGAAATCCGGATGCTGGTGAATCCCAATGTGGGACTGGATGTGGCGCTGGAGGCCACCCTGCTGCTCATTATCGCCGGAACCCTGGCCGGGGCCATCCCTGCCTGGAAAGCGGCACGTGTTAAACCCATAGAAGCATTGAGGGCCGAATAATGAAAAAGTGGTTTGATACAGATACTTTCCGGGAAATCCTGGACAGCCTCCTGCGGAACAAGAGCCGCAGCTTCCTCACCGGATTCGGCGTATTCTGGGGCGTGTTCATGCTCATGCTCCTGACCGGCGGCGGCCGGGGCTTCAAAGAGCTCCTGGTGCAAAACTTTACCGGCTTTGCCCAGAACACCTGCATTGTCTTTGCCAACAGCACCTCCAAGCCTTACAAAGGCTTCGAAAAAGGCCGTACCTGGGACCTGGACTACGGAGACGTAGAGCGGCTCAAGGCCATGGTCCCCGAACTGGAAACCGTTACCGCCAACGTGAGCCTCTGGGGCAAAACCGTCTCGCGCGACGAGTACGTCTCTTCCCGCGCCGTGGTCAAAGGTGCAAGACCCGATTATGCCAACATTGAGACCCCCAAGTTGATGTATGGCCGATGGCTCAACGACGCCGACAACCTCCAGGAGCGGAAAGTGTGCGTGATTGGCCGGCGTGTTTACGAAGAACTGTTCCCGGACGGAGGTTCTCCGCTGGGAGAGCGCATCAGCATTGACGGCAGCTACTATACCGTGGTGGGCGTAGACTGGAGAGACGGCAACAGCATCAGCATCAATGGCCGGGCCAGCGATTCGGTAACCATTCCCATCAACCAGGCCAGAAGGGCCTACAACCTGGGAAATACCGTTCACATGCTGTGCTTCACCGCCAAGCCGGGCATTACCATGAGCGACGTGATGCCGCGGGTGCAGGAACTGATTGCCCGCCGGCATTACGTAGACCCCACCGACGACCAGGCCGTGTTCCTCCTGAACACGCAGCTCATCTTTGGCATCGTGGACAACCTGTTCAACGGTATCAATTTCCTCATCTGGCTCATCGGCCTGGGAACCTTGCTGGCCGGCGTAATTGGCGTATCCAACATCATGATGGTGAGCGTGAAGGAGCGCACCACCGAGATTGGTATCCGCCGCGCCATTGGCGCCACGCCGCAACAGATCCTGAGCCAGATTATTTCCGAGAGTATTGTCCTTACGCTGGTGGCGGGCCTTTCGGCCATCGTTTTCAGCGTGCTGATATTATACGGCGTAGAACTGGGTATGACGGAGGACGGAATCCTCAAGGCTCCCTTCCAGGTGCCTTTCTGGACGGCCATCCTGGCTGCATCCCTGCTGGCTGTGCTGGGCGTGGTGGCTGGTCTGATGCCTGCCGCCCGTGCCATGCAGATCAAGCCCGTAGACGCCATGAGAGATGAATAATAAATAGTTGTTAGTTATATGAAAAAGTTTTTCCGAATCCTGATGATTGTTTTGGTGGCCGCCGTCTTTGTGGGCACCTTCGCCTACCTGTTCAAGCGGTCCCAGCCCAAAGAGATTGTGTATGAGGAGCTCACGCCCGCCATGGACACCATCTCCAAGTCCACCGTGGTCACGGGAAAGATCCAGCCCCGCAACGAGGTTAACGTGAAGCCCCAGCTCAACGGCATTGTGGCCGAGGTTTACAAAGAAGCCGGCCAGACCGTCCAGAAGGACGAGATCATTGCCAAGCTTAAGGTGATTCCGGATATGAACCAGCTCTCTTCGGCCCAGAGCCGCGTGCGCCTGAGCGAGGTCAATCTCAAGCAGGCCCAGGTAAACTACGACCGTGAAAAGAAGCTCTTTGACCAGCAGCTGGTGAGTGCCGAGTCCTTCGAGAAGGTGGCCCAGGCCCTCCAGCAGGCCCAGGAGGAGCACTCCATTGCCAAGGAGACCCTGGAGATTGTGCGGGACGGTGTGTCTTCGGCCAATAAGAGCGGAAGTACCACCCTCATCCGCTCCACCATCTCCGGCCTCATCCTGGACGTACCGGTGAAAGTGGGTAACTCCGTCACCATGTCCAATACCTTCAACGACGGTACCACCATCGCCACCGTGGCCAATATGGACGACCTCATCTTTGATGGCAACATTGACGAGACGGAAGTGGGTATGCTGCATCTGGGCCTGCCCGTACGCATCACCGTGGGTGCCCTCAAGGACCTTGTCTTTGATGCAGCCCTGGAATACATCGCCCCCAAGGCCACCCAGTCCGGCGGCACCAACCTCTTTGAGATCAAGGCTTCCGTGAAGGTTCCCGGCGATGTAACCATCCGCAGCGGCTACAGCGCCAACGCAGAGATTGAACTGCAGCGCGTAGAGAACGTCCTTACCATCGAGGAAAGCGCCCTCCAGTTTGAAGGAGACGACACCTTTGTGTACGTGATGGGGGCCGATGGCTACGAGAAGCGCCCGGTGGTCACCGGCCTCTCCGACGGCGTCAAGATTGAAATCAAGGAAGGGCTCTCCACTTCTGACAAAGTCCGCGGCCCGCAGATCATTAACAGCAAGTAAGTCATGAAAGCACTGCTCATTGCCCTGGCGGTCCTCACCGCCCCCACTGACTCCCTGCCGGATCTGTCCCATCCCTGGAGCCTCCAGGAGTGCATTGACTGGGCCATGGACAACAACCTCACCGTGGCCGGCAGCGAGATTACCGTGGAAAACCAGAAAGTGAACGAGAACACCGCCCGCATGGCCTGGCTGCCTGCAGTGAACGGTTCCGTAGACGAAACCGTCAGCTTCGGCCGCGGTATCGGCGGCAACAACACCTACGAAAAAGGCAACAACGCCTCCACCAGCTTTTCCATAGGAGCCAATATGACGCTGTTCGACGGCCTGGCTACGCCCCGCCGTATGCAACTGGCTAAACTGAACCTGGAGGCCGCTACGGCCGACTTGGAAAAGGCCCGCGACGACGTGAGCGTTCAGGTGGCCCAGGCCTATGTGCAGATCCTCTACAACTATGAAATCCGCGACGTGGCCGCCCGGCAGGTTTCCATTGATTCCCTGCAGGTGGAGCGTCTCCAGGGCCTGTATAGCACCGGTCGCGCATCGGCCGCCGAGGTGTCCCAGCAGAAGGCCACCCTGGCCCAGAGCCGTGTTACCCTTATCCAGGCCGATAACAACATTCGCACTTCCCTGCTCACTCTGGCTCAGTTGCTGGAATTCCCTTACTGGGAAGGCTTCCAGGTGGTTCGGCCTAAGGTAAACTTTACCTCGGCCCTCCTGCCGGACCCGGAGGAGATTTATGCCCAGGCCTTGGGCGTGCGCCCTGCCATCCAGGCCGAGAAACTACGCCTGCAAGGAGCCCAGAAGCAAATCCAGATTGCCAAGGCCGGCTATTATCCCAGCCTCTCCCTGCGCGGCGGTGTGGGCACAAACTACTACACCAGCTTTGCCACACAGGGCTTCTGGGACCAGCTCAACTCCAATTTCAGCAAATACATCAGCCTGAGTCTGAACATCCCCATCTTCAACAAGTTTACCGTGCGCAACCAGGTACGCAGCGCCAAGCTCCAGTACCGCTCGCAGGAACTGCAACTGCTCCGCGTCCAGCACACGCTGTATAAGGAAATTCAGCAGGCGTGGAACAGCGCCGTGGCCTCCCAGGCCAAGCACGCCGCCTCCCTGGATGCCGCCGCAGCCGCAGAAGATGCCTTTACCCTGACCAAGGCCAAGTACGAGAACGGCAAGGCCACCATCACCGAGTTCAACGAGTCCCTGGCCCGCCTGGTCAAGGCCCAGTCCGACTCCGTGCAGGCCACCTACGAATGCCTCTACCAGACCGCCCTCGTAGAATTCTACCGCGGCCGGCCCCTGACCCTGTAGGTGTACGTTTTACCCCTTACGCCGCAGCCAGCACTTTTGGCCCAAAACGCTTGCTGCGGCGTTCTGCGTAACGTGAAAGCAAGCAAAAAAGGCCAAAAGTGCGTGCTGCGGCGTAAGGGGGCGAAGAACGGGGAATAATAAAAAATGCTTATCTTTGTGCATTATGTATGAATTGCTGGATAAGATCAATTCCCCGGAAGACCTGAAGAAACTGCCGGTTTCGCAGCTCCCGCAACTGTGCGAGGAGGTCAGGAAGTATATTCTGGAGTGCTGCGCCGTTAATCCCGGACACGTGGGATCCAGTCTGGGCGCCGTGGAGCTGATAGTAGCCTTACATTATATATATAATACGCCCGCAGACAAGCTTGTGTTTGACGTGGGCCACCAGGCCTATGCCCACAAGATTTTAACGGGCCGAAGAGACCTCTTCCGGAAGAACCGCACCCTGGAGGGTATCAGCGGCTTCCCCAAGCGGGACGAGAGCCCCTACGACGCCTTTGGCGCCGGCCATTCCTCCACCTCCATTTCGGCCGCATTGGGACTGGCCGAAGCCGCCCGCCTGCAGGGAACGGGGGAGAAGTCGGTGGCCATCATCGGAGACGGTGCCCTCACCGGCGGTCTGGCCTGGGAAGGCCTCAACAACGCTGGCTCTTCCAAGGCCGATATCCTGGTCATCCTGAACGACAACAACATCTCCATCGACAAGAACATCGGTGGCCTGCACGAATACCTGCTCAACGTTACCACCCATCCTTTCTACAACCGCGTCAAGAACAAGGTGTGGAATACCCTGGGAGACGGAAAAACCCGCGACTGGGTCCAGAAGCGCGTGATAGACACCAAGTCCAACCTGGTCCGCTCCAGTGGCGGCGCCCTGTTTGAGTCCTTGGGATTCCGCTACTTCGGCCCCATTGACGGAAACGATATCGAGCAGCTCATCTACACGCTGGAACGCCTGCGCAACCTGCACGGACCGCGCCTGCTGCACATCCATACCCTCAAGGGTGCCGGCTATGCTCCGGCCATGGCGGATCCCACCACCTGGCATGCTCCTGGCAAGTTCGACCCCGTTACCGGAGAGCGGGTGCACACGGTGTATGCGGCCGACCGCTACCAGGACGTGTTTGGCAAGGTGCTGGTGGAACTGGCCCGGAAAGATGAGAAAGTGGTGGGCGTTACGCCGGCCATGGCTACGGGCTGCAGCATGAACCTGCTGGAGAAGGCCGTGCCGGAGCGTTTCTTTGACGTGGGCATTGAAGAGGAACATGCCGTTACCTTCTCGGCCGGTCTGGCCGCAGCGGGGATGAAGCCTTTCTGCAATATCTATTCTTCGTTCTCCCAGCGGGCGTACGACTGCATCATCCACGACGTGGCCCTGCAGCACCTGCCGGTGGTCTTCTGCTTTGACCGTGCCGGTCTGGTAGGGGAGGACGGTCCCACGCACCATGGCTGCTTTGACCTGGCGGCCTACCGCAGCATTCCGGGCATCATCGTATCGGCCCCCCGTAACGAGATTGAGCTCAAACGTCTGATGTATACCGGCCTGTCGCTCAAGGACAGTCCGCTTATCATCCGCTATCCCCGCGGCATGGGGGAGGGCGTAGCCTGGCAGGAAGCTCCCTACGAAGAGCTGCCCATCGGCCAGGGAGAAAAACTCCTGGACGGAAAGGACGTGGCCATCCTGGGCCTGGGTCCGGTGGTGAACCGAGCCCTGGCAGCCGCCCTGAGGTGCAAGGAAGAATTCAAGAAGACGCCTGCCGTGTACGACATGCGCTTCCTCAAGCCCCTGGATACGGCCATCCTGGAAGAGGCCGGCCAGTTCAAGGCCATCATCACCCTGGAGGACGGCGCCCTCAAGGGAGGCCTCTTTGGAGCGGTCAGTGAATATTTTGCAGGCCGAACGGATGCGCCTATTATCAAGGGCGTGGGCATCCCGGACCACTACATTCCCCAGGACACCCAGAAGGCTCAGCGTGCCTCCTGCGGCATGGATGAGGAGTCCCTGTTTGAACTCCTGGAGGGGATGTTGAAAAATATGTGAAAAAGTTTGGTGGATTCAAAAAAAGTATCTACCTTTGCAGTCCTTTCAGCGATGAAGGATTCGTGAGCGCCGATATAGCTCAGTTGGCCAGAGCACGTGATTTGTAATCTCGGGGTCGTGGGTTCGAATCCCTCTATCGGCTCGAAAGGGCTTTGAAATACTGATTTAAGCCAAATGGGAGGTTCGCATAGTGGCAATTGCGGCGGACTGTAAATCCGCTCCCTCAGGGTTCGGTGGTTCGAGTCCACCACCTCCCACAAAATCTTCGAGGACGGCGGAGCTACTTCCGCAGAAAAACGGAGATTTTCTGCGGAAGTAGCTCAGTTGGTAGAGCATCAGCCTTCCAAGCTGAGGGTCGCGAGT
>R24__coassemble_162_pt1 | contig 49835 bp, 34 predicted proteins | sample R24__metabat2_high_PE_033 | metagenome-assembled genome bin R24
TGAACTTGCTCTGACGCTGGACGAACAGCACGAAGATGAGCAGCGCCGTAGAAATCACGAACTGCACGCCTACCAGAATGGTCCTGAGGTTCTTTCCGGAGGCCGACAGGCCATAGTTGCCCCGCAGGATCATCGCCGGTTGGCCACTCGTGGAATAGATGCCCGGCCAGATGCCGGCAATAATACCGGTTGCCACGGCAACCGTACCGACGAACAGCAGCAGGCCCCAATGCTTGCCGATAGAGAAGGCCTGCATCAGCACGCTCCGGGTCAGCAGCGCATCGGAAACCGGTCCCAGCAATAGGGCCGCCACCACAAAGGCGCAGATGCACCAGATTACCGCCTCCGCTACAACCATGGCACGCAGCCTTCGTGTCGATGACCCCAGGATCTTCTGGAGGTTCACGCTCCGGATGCGCAGCGGAGTAAGCGCCACGTAGAAATTGGTAAAGTTGATCAGGCCGATGCCCAGGATCAAGATAGCGATGGCAATGAGCAGAAGCAGTTGCGAGCGGCTGCCGCTCTTATACACATTGCCTTCGTTCCGGAAGTAGATGCTGATCAGCGGCACCAGCTCGATGGGCGTAAGCCAGTCTCCATGCGGCGCGAAATCGAAATGGGCGTTGAACTCATCGGCCACAGCCTGTGCATTATCGGTGTCATCCAGCAGCAAATAGCAGACGAAGTTGGCTCCGCCGTAGAGGCCTTTCTGAACATCGCCGATGGTCAGGTACAGGTCATTCCTTAGCTGCGTATTCGTCGGAAAATCTTCATACACGCCCGTCACCGTGATTTCCCGGGGCAGTTCCATATATTTGGTATCTGTTTTCAGGAGCTTGCCTGTCGCACGCTCTCCGGGGAAAAGGTTTTCCGCAAGCGACCGGGGGATGATGACGGAATTCGGCCCCTCCAGCGCGTGGGAATCGCCCTCTATCATCTTGATGCCGAACACGTCGATAAAATGCTCCGACACGAAGACCAGATCCCGCTTGTAACCAACAGGGGCCTTCCCGTTCTCTGCCACGGAAAAATAGATTTCCCCGATAAAAGGCATCACCGTACATCCCGCCTCAATATGGGTGGACGAGCCGATGATATCATCAGCAAAGCCTCGCGGCAGGATATTCCTGAACAGCGATTCATCGCCTTTCTTATCGGCCCGGAAGACCCGGCCCGACGTCGGATGGCACTTGTCAAAAGACAGCTCATAATCGGCCTGCAGGAATATCAGGGCAAAGGCAAGCAGCGCCGCCACCAGTCCAGTGAAGTTCAGGACCACCGCCACCGGATACCGGCGAATCAGGCTCTTTAAGTTTCGTAGAATCATGGTTTCTTTACTCCTTCTTCAGTTCCACCGCCGGATTCGTCTTTGCCGCCTTCAATGTCTGCCAAAGCACCGACCCGAATGCAATCGCCACGGCAATGACGGCCGCCAGGACGAAGATCCACCAATAGCCGTCAATCCTGTACGCATAGCGGCTCAGATACCTTCCGGCCATCCATACGGCCACCGGAATGCCAATGACAACAGCAATGCCCACCAGTACCATATAATCCTTCACCGTCCGCCAAGTCTCGCGCGAGACATCGCTGCCAAAGACCTTTCGCACGGCTATGCCCTTGGTGTTCTCCCCGGAATAATATGCGCTCATGGCCAGCAGGCCCAGCAGCGCTATCAGCACGGAAAGAACCATGAACAGCTCCACCAGCCGCAGCGCCATCTTCACCGGAACCAGCTGCAGGTTGATGACATCCATAATATAGCCGTTCTGGGCAGGCTCAACGTAGGTGCCGTTCTTCTCCTCAGAGTAAGCGGCATAGGCTTCCATGATAGCCCTGTCAGCCGCTTTATAATCGCCTTCCACCTCAACCATCAGGCCGTTTCCGTAGAGGATATCCTTGGCCTGGGCCATTACGATGGCCGAGTTCTTGGCCGGGTTGGAAGCTGTTGCGTCAGAAGTGGGAATATCATCAAAAATGCCGCCTACATATTCCGTCATGATTCCGTTTACCCGGAACCGGCTGGCATAGTAGGCCATCGTGCTATCGCTCAGCTGCACCTCATCGGCCAGAGACTTCGACATCCAGACGGAATTCTCCCTCGGCGTCCCGAAGTCCTTCACCACCTTCAGTCCCAGCATATCAAAATAATCCGGTGTACAGATGATGACCTGCGCCTGGGGGTGCCTGTCATCCGGTGTCTTGAAGCCAAATCCCATATTCATCTGTCCCGGGAATCCCCGGCCGTAAGCCACGCGCTTCACCTCAGGAATCCGGTTCAGACGGTCCGCCAGCGGCTCCACCTCCGAGTAATCCCTCGCATAGAAGCCCAGGGAATACAAGCCCTCGCTGCGGGCATTCAGCGGCCGGTGCATCATGTGGTTCAGCTGCACCTCCATCAAGATGGCCATCGAGATAAGTACCACAGAAACGACATTCTGGAACACGATGAACACCTTGCCGAACACCATCTTGCTGCGTCTGCGGAATGTGCCCCGCACAATGTCGATGGGCGCAAAACGGGAAGCGAACAGCGCCGGGGCAAGACCTACCAGAGTGCCGATAAGCACAATGGAAAGAGCATAGGCGGCCACCGTGCCCGCCGACAAGCCCAGCGTCACCGGAATATACATCCAGGTATTGCCCGTATCCGTAGTCACGTTCAGCAGCAGCTCGTTCATCATCGGCAGAAGCGCCCAGGCCAGCAGAAGCGCCAGCGCAAAGCAGACCGCCGTGAACAGGATGGATTCGCCGATGTATTTCCAGACGATGGAGCCCTGCGGCGCACCCAGGAGCCGGCGCGTGGCCATCTCCTTCGCCCGTTTGCCGGACAGCGCCAGGTTCAGGTTGATGTAATTGAAGATGGCCGATACCAGCAGGAGGAGTACCACCACCAGCAGCATCTGCAGGACACTCTTGTTGCCCCGGTGGAAGATCCACTGCTCCGGATTGAAATACAGTTCCGGCACCGTATAGATGGGCGTCGCCTTCACGAAGCTCCCGTCATAATTTCCCTTGCAAATCTCCTCAACCTTCTTTGCCAGGGCCTCCCGGTCCGTGCCCTCCTGTACTTTGATGAGGGTGACGTATTGGCCCAGCGTACTGAAGGGATTCATCTTCCCGGATGAATATGAGGCATCGTACTCCGGATTGGAGAGAATGTCCGTAGAAGGCATCATCGTCCCCACAAAGTCCTTATACACGCCGCAGACAGTGAAGGTCTCCTCTCTGGCAAAGTAATTCTCCATGGAGAGCTGCTTGCCGATAGGGCTGCCCGTAAAGTGCTTCCTGGCAAAAGACTCGGAAACCAGGCAATGTCCCTTCAGAGCATACTCTTCCAGGCTTCCCTCCAGCAGTGGATAATTCGGGAACACCTCGAAGAACTCTGGATCCACCTGGGTCATCGTGCCCTGGATCTTGGACGTGCCGATGGTGATGACCTGGTCTTCCTCCCGGTTGCTGATGCGGCAGACCGCCTCCGCCTCCGGAATCTTGGCATCAAACTCGGCCTTGTCCCACCAGGACAGCGCCACATACTGGTCATTACCCACTGCATACACCCTGTCACCGATGGGGTTCTCATGGGCAATGCTGTACTGCTGCCAGACATAGTTCCCAATCAGAATGACAAAGGCGATGGATATCACCAGCCCCACCGCCTCAATGGCGGTGTAGAGTTTATTGCGGGAGAGGAATTTCAGATAACTTTTCATTCTGTTTCTTCTTTCGTCATTCCCGGCTTGACCGGGAATCTCTTATTGCTTATATTTGTGACGGGCTAATGATTGATTGATATGAGTGAAGATTTGAGTATCGTCCAAAATCTGATTTATGAGATTCGTGGGCAGAAAGTGATGCTGGATTTTGATCTGGCAAGGTTGTACCAGGTTTCTACTGGTGCATTGAACCAAGCGGTTAAAAGGAACATAGAACGGTTTCCAGCCGACTTTATGTTCCGTCTTACGGGCGAAGAAGTCCAAAATATGATGTCACAATTTGTGATATCATCAAAAAGAAAGACTTCTGCGCCACCTTTTGCCTTTACAGAACAGGGCGTTGCCATGCTTGCGAGTGTGCTAAAAAGTCCCATAGCCGTTGCAGCGAGCATTTCTATCATGCGCGCATTCGTGCAGGTGCGGCAGTACCTGCTCACAACGGCCTCCATGTCGGCCGAACTGAAGGAACTTCGGGCCAAGGTAGACCTTCTAGCCATGCAACAGGAGGAGAATCTCGCAGCCGTCAACGACCTTTCGGAGGACGTCCGGCAGGACATCGACAACCTGTATCTGGCCATCGGCGAACTCTCTTCCCGAATGGAGGAAAAGAAGGCCGAACCCCGGAGGAAAATCGGTTTCCAGCAAAATATGGAGGATTGATCTGTCATTCTGAGCACTTTTCTGTCATTCTGAGCGTAGCGAAGAATCTATTCTTTTTTCAGTTCCACCGCCGGATTCGTCTTCGCGGCCTTCATTACCTGCCAAATGACAGAAACAAAAGCAATAAGGCCGGTGAGAAGTACCGCCACCACAAAAATCCACCAGTAGCCTTCCAGCTGATAAATGTAATCCTTGAGATATTCCTGAGCCGCATAGACCGCTATTGGAATGCCGATAACGCAGGCAATCCCCACCATAACCATGTATTCCCTTATCGTTCTCCATGCTTCCGTATTCACGGATCCACCGAAAACCTTCCGGACGGCGATATCGCGGGACTTTTCATCGGAATAATAGGTGCTCATGGCGACCAAACCCAGCAGGGAAATGATAATGGACAGGAACATAAAGATCTCCACCAAGCGCATATTGTTGCGGGCGGGTCTCCAGGTCTCGGCGATATAATCATCCATCCAGAAAGGGGAATTCAGATATACCTCCCTCTCTTTTGCCCAGTCTTCATAGGCTCCCATGATCTTTGAAAAGGCCTCCTTCCTGTCTCCGACGACTTCCATTACATAGCCTCCCATAAGGATGTCTTCCGGACGGACCACAGAAATAATAGCATATTCCTCTTTGCCGATGTTGGAAACATTTGTAGGAAAAGCTTTGAACACGCCTGCCAGTTGGTTACAACCACGGGTCCGCCGCGAAAGCGCGCTCACATCGTGGTATTCATCGTCAAAGCCGGAAGCGGCAAAGCTCACGTCGGAGAACCATACGCTGCCAAACAGAGGCGCGTTATAGTCCTTCAGTATTTCAAAGTCAAACATTTGGAAAGCTATACTGTCCATTTGGAAAAAACGGTACATGATATCCTTACCGTCCCGCGTGGTACTATACTGACCTCCCGGATTGAACCCTGGGACCCCCCGGCTCCTTCCGATGCGTTTTACACACGGAAGCTTTTCCAACGCATCCCTGAGCGCTGCATCATCATCGTGTGTAAAGTACATCAGATAAAACTTGTCGGCCATATTACAGTGATACGGGCGGGTCTGTGTTTTCTGCATTTGGGCCTCCATCGTTATGGCAAGTGCTATCAATATGACAGTCAGGGCATTTTGTAGTACAATGAAAACCTTGCTAAACACCATCTTGTTCTTACGCCTTAGGTCTCCTTTCATGACCTCAAGAGAATTATATTTGCTGGCAATAGCGGCCGGAATCATGCCAGTGATGGCACCGACAACTAAAATTATCAACAGATAAGCAAAGACGTACCCCGGAGACCAGGCGACCCGGATCGGAATATCCGGGTTGTTGAGGAGTCTGTTTATCATCGGACAAAACGCAACTGCCAGCAGGAGCCCGACCCCGAAACAAAAGGCAGTGAAAATGATGGATTCTCCGATATATTTGCCGATAATACTATTTTTTGATGCACCGTTCAGTTGCCTTACGGCCATTTCTTTGGCCCGTTTGCCCGTCAGCGCCACCGAAAGGTTGACATAGTTGAAGATGGCAGAAAGAAGCAAGAGAAGCCCTGCCAGAAGAAGTATCCTGATGGTTTTGATGTCGCCATGCTTAAACTGTAAATCGGTCTCCCTGAAGAAGAGTTCATCGAAGCGGAACAAATCCAGTTTCTCGAAGAAACTGTGTCCGTACATATCAGGATAGACCTTTTTACAAACGTCTTCTACTTTGCTGTAAAGGGTTTCACGATCCGTTCCGGGACGTACTTTCAGGAAAGTAATAACACTCCCGAAATTGTCAAAAGGCTGCCAACGATCCTTGAATACATCAGCCGCCAGGAAGAATTCGTAGTTCTGGAAAACCGTTTCGTGCGGTTCCCTGAAAATGGCGCTGACGGTATATTCGGATCCGTTAAGTGAGAGAGCATCTCCGAGCGCGAGATTCCTCTTGCGGGCAAAATACTCGGACACAATCACATTGGAGGGAGAGGTCAGAGCATCGGCACTTCCCTCCACGAAGTCGTATTCCGGGAACATCCTGAAAAAAGAAGGATCTGTTGCAGCCGCATAAAACACCTCATTCTCGCCGTTGGAAACAGCAGGAAGACATAGCCTAGCCACGGCCTCAATTTCCGGTATCTGCCCAACAACATCGGGAAAGCCATACGTAAGGCCCGGTGAATCCGGCAATCCCGGAACATATATCCTTTCGCGGTCGGGATGCTCCCACGTTACCGTATATTGCTGCCAAACATACGAGCCGATGATTATTACAAACGCCAGACTCACGGCCAGCCCCACCGCCTCAATGGCGGTGTACAGCTTGTTGCGGGACAGGAATTTCAGGTAACTCTTCATTGGATTGCTTGCTACTGCTTCCATCGTCCCAAATTTTGGGACGACAGGAGCACTTACAGTTCGTTCTTGACGTCGGAGACAATCTGGCCGTCAAAGAGGTCGATGGTCCTTTGAGCCTGCGCGGCATCCTTCTGGGAGTGAGTCACCATGACGATGGTGGTGCCTTCGGCGTTCAATTCCTTGAGCAGGTCCATCACCTCCTTGCCGTTCTTGGAATCGAGGTTACCGGTGGGTTCATCGGCGAGGATCAGCTTGGGATCGGCCACTACGGCGCGGGCGATGGCGACGCGCTGCTGCTGGCCTCCGGAGAGCTGCTGAGGGAAATGCTGAGCACGGTGGCTGATGGCCATACGCTTCATAATCTCAGTTACTTTAGCCTTTCGCTCGGAAGCAGAGATGTTCAGATAGCGGAGCGGCAGCTCGATGTTCTCGTAAACGTTCAGTTCGTCGATGAGGTTGAAGCTCTGGAAAACAAAGCCGATGTTGCCCTTACGGAACTTGGTGCGCTCTTTCTCCTTGAGACCACCCACTTCAGTGCCGAGGAGTTCATAAGAGCCGCTGGTGGGATTGTCCAGCAGGCCGAGGATGTTGAGCAGCGTGGACTTGCCGCAGCCCGAAGGGCCCATGATGGCGACGAACTCGCCGTCCTTGATTTCAAACGATACGCCGTTGAGGGCCGTGGTCTCGATTTCTTCCGTCCGGAAGATTTTGGAAAGGTTGGTAACTTTAATCATAATGAGTTGTTATTTAATTGTTTATTCATTCTTCAACGATTCTACAGGGTTAGCATTGGCCGCTCTCCAGCTCTGGAGTGTAACCACGGCCAGTGTAATGGCTGCGACGGCCAGCAGCGCAACAAGGAAGATCCACACCGGCACGGGCGCCTGGTAGGCAAAGCCCTTGCGCCAGGCTGTCATCAACCAGTAAGCGAAGGGCGCTGCAATCACAAAGCTGGCACTGGCCATGATAAGGTATTTCTTATTGATCATCTGCAGGATACTGCCCACCGTGGCGCCGTTTACGCGCCTTACGGCTATCTCCTTGCGGATGAACTGCGTCTCAAAGAACACCAGTCCGATGATTCCGATGATGGCAATCAGCAGGGCCACGAAGGAAGCGATGGTGATGAGTTTCCCCAGCGACTGCTCGCTCTGATACATATCCTCGATCCATTTGTCCAGATGACTGACGGTTATCATATGGGGTTCCCGTCTGGGGTCGAACTTGCAGATGGCATCCTTGATATAATCTGAAACATCCTTGAAATCGGCCCCGGGGACAGTCCGCACGTACATCGTTCCGAAAGACCGCCATCCTTGCTTACCCCAGTTATAGAGCACCAGCGGGCCCATGGCATGCTGCAGACTCTTGAAATTGAAATCCTTCACCACGCCGATAATCTCGCAGTTATCCACATGCCCTTCCATAAGGCTCCCGACGTGAAACTGAGGAAACATCTGCATGAAGGTCTCATTGGGAATGATGCTGCCGGCCTCATTCTGGTTGTCAGATTCCCGGAAGTCACGGCCATCAACAATCTGAAGCCCGAAGAACTGAACAAAACTCTCGTCCACGGGAAGCGCTTCCATAAAAACCTGATTGCCATCGTCCCCGGTACGGCTCCACCCCATCTTCTGGTCGGAGACAATCGGACTGTCGCAGAAAGTCACGGCTTCAATCGAAGGATTTTGAAGCAAATGGCTCTTTAGGGCATCTTTCTGACGGCCAACCCGTTGTCCGCACCAGGTCTGAAGAACGCGGGCCTCATCAAAGCCCATGTCCCTTTCAATCATATACTTGGTCTGAACGCCCACAAACAAGGCCATCAGGATGAAAAGGAAAGACAACACGAACTGAAGCCCCACAAGCATGTTGCGAAGGGCCTTTCCCTTCACGCTGGTTCCATAAGAGCCTTTCAGGACCAGTGCGGCAGGCTGGGAAGTGGAATACAGTGCCGGGGCTATGCCGGCGACTACGGCTGATACCAAAGCCACCCCCAACATAAGCGCCAAGATGCCGACATTATCCTTTAGCACCAGGCTGTCAGACACATACGACGCCCAGGAAGAACCTGCCACTACGTGCATAATCAGGCAGGCAATCGCAAACGCAACCAGCGCGATAAGCCCGGCATGCAGCAGTTGCCGTCCAATCAAGGAGGCGCGACCTTCGCCCAGCACTTTACGAGTGTTGATGCTCTTGATGCGGAAAGGAATCTCGGCGAAAGCAAAGTTGATGAAATTGATGATGGCAATGAGAATGAGCAGGATGGCAATGGCGGCCAGCGTAATGGTAATCGCCTTGTTGGCGCTGGCGATATTGGCCCGGACATCCCGTTCGAAATGGGCATCATGCAGGTTGCTGATGCGGAAACCCCTGCGGAATTCAGCCGTTTCGTCAGCATCGAAATCGTTTCCGTATTGTTCCAAAACGACATTCTCCATCAACGCCTCGGTTTCCTTGGCCAGGGATGGATCTTTCAGCTTTACAAATCCGGGGAAAGACCACTCACTGGAATCTTCGAGAAATTCGTCACCGAGATTGACGAAGACGCCATAGTTCATGCTGGAATTCTTGGGCATATCCTTGAAAACGCCAATGACTCGGACCTCCTCTCCGTTACCGGCCTTGAAATGTTTGTCGATGGCACTTTCGTCTCCGAAGAAGGTCTTCGCATATAGCTCGCTCACGACGGCCGTCTCGCCGGCGGTGAACTCCCGTGCCGAGCCCTCGACCCACTCAAAGGGGAACACGGAGAATATGGAACTGTCAACTCTGGCAGAGGGAACGGATAACACCGTCTCTTCACCGTCTTTGTTTAGAGTAGCCTCATGGGGCATAGACCCATAAGTCCCCACAGCTTCGATATTGGGACTGGCTGTCTTGGCAATTTCTATCATCGGCCGGGAAAAGGATGTACTGAACAACCCCTTGTCCATCCAATTGTTCTCCATCCGGAACACCTGCTTGTGCCCTTCATAATTGGCGTCAAAGGTCGTATCCCAGCGCACCTGCACCATCAGGATCATCGCCGCCGCAAAAGCGACGCTCATTCCCAGGATATTGATCAGCGTCGAAACGCCTGTCTTTCTGAATACTTTCATTGCTTAGAACACCAATACATCACTATCACCATACGTATCATACCCGGAGGTAATCACCCTCTCGCCGGGTTCAAGGCCTTCCAGTACCTCGTAATACTGCGGGTTCTGACGGCCGATGCGTATCTCTCTTTTGACGGCTTTATTGCCGTCTTTGTTAACAACGTAGATCCATTTTCCGCCGGTTTTCTGGTAGAAGGTGCCACGGGGGATAATCACAGCCTCTTCGGGCTGGCCCAGCTGGAGATTGAGGTAGTAGGTCTGACCGGCGCGGATATTGTCGGGCTGCTCGCCGTCGAACTTGAAATCGGCCTTGAACTTGCCGTCGCGGACCTCGGGATAAACCTTGCGGATGACGGTGGAATAGGTCTCGCCCTGACGCTCAAAGGTGGCTTCCAGGCCGGCGATGACGCGGTCGATGTAGTGCTCATCTATCTGAGCCTCAACCTTATATACGCCCACGGAATTGATCTGGCCAATCTTGGTGCCGGCGGCGATGCTCTGGCCCAGAACCACGTCCAGCAGGCCCAGTTCGCCGTCGATGGGCGCTTTCACAATGAGGTTGGATTTGCGCTTGCGGATCATCTGCATATTGAGAAGCATGCTCTCCAGGCTCTCCTCCATCCGGTTAATCTGGGCACTGCGGTACAGGCTGTCCTGGACGGCGCGTTCGCGGACCAGGTCGTATTTCTGCTTGGCAAGCCGATAATCCTCCTCGGCCTTCAAATACTCCTCCCGGGCAATGAGTTTTTCCTCATAGAGAACCTTCTGCTGCTCATAGGCACGGCGCAGGCGCTCCACCTGGATACCGTACTCCAGTACATTCTGGCGCACATCCAGCTTCTGCTGCTCCATGGAAATCTGCGTGTTGCGCTGGATGTTTTCCTTTTCGGCCAGGTCGGCCTCGGCATTGAGAATCTGCATATCCAGATTATCATTGGTCAGGACCAGGATGGCATCGCCGGCCTTCACCGGGGACCCCTCCTCGATGAGGATTTTCTCCACGATACCGCCTTCCTGCGGGCTCAGCTGGATGGTGGTCATCGGCTGCACACGGCCGCTGATGCGGATATAGTCGTTGAATTCACCCTTGACGGCACTTGATATCGTCACGGTATCCTTATCCACGCGCAGGGTCTTGTTGTTCGGCCTTGCAATGAGGTAAATCACAAACACCAGCAGCAGCGCTCCCAGCCACCAGGGCAGGGCCTTTTTCGTGAACGCTACGCGCCAACCGGTCTTCTTCTCGATAATCTTATCCATACTCTTTCGTCATTCCGGGCTTGACCCGGAATCTCTTATTTATTGGTTAACGTATTCTACACCATTGTAATACCTTACCACCGCCTGCTTGATGAGGTACTTGAACAAGCTGTTCATTTCATCGGCCTGGGCCTTGAGGTAGTTGTTGTTCGCGGTCTGGAACTCCAGCGGAGAGATGAGGCCCTGCTCCAACTTCTTGAGATTGAGGGTATAGGCCTCATTCTGGACATTGACCTTGCGGAGGGCCTGCTGGTAAGCCGTGGCGGCACCGTCGCGGTCCTGGACGGCCCTTCTCACCTCACTCTCCACGTCCCGGCGTTTCTGGTCCAGCTCGGCCGTGGCCTTTTGGAGCGCATTCCGCTTCTTGGAAATGCTGGAAGCCTTTGCCAGCCGGTCCCAAATGGGAATGCTCAGGGATAGCTGGACATATTCACCCATATTGTTGCGGAACTGCGTGCCAAAAGCAGCCGTCGGCTGGTTCGGATAGGTAAAATAGTTGGTATTCCATCCTCCATACAGGCCGATGGAAGGCAGCAGCTGCCATTTGGCTGTGGTGAGCTCCCGGCGGGCGTTGAGCGCTTTCCAGGAGGCCATGCTTACTCCCGGATTGTGGTCCAGGGCGAAGTTCACAACGGCAGACGTGGAAACAGGTTCTACTTCCCATTCCGGCATGGATGTGTCAATCACCAGCTCCTCATCCACCGGCCAGAACATCAGGTCGGCCAGCTTCATCTTTTCGCTCTGGTATATGTTGAAGGTGTTGGTGAGGTCGTACTGACGGTCGGCCAGGTCGGCCTCCATCTGGATCACATCGGCGTGGCCCTTCTGCCCCAGTTCTTCCTGGCGCTTGGCTTTCTTTAGGGCGGCCTCGGCCGTTGCCACCTGCTCCTCATACACATCGGTGAGGCGCTTGTAGTACACCACGTTGTAGTACGCCTCCATCACCGCCAGGCAAATATCGGCCTCCACCTGCTTCTCCTGCGACTGGGCAATGAGAAGGCCGGTTTTGGAGATTTTCCAGTTGTTCACCGCCTTGAAACCGTCGAAGAGGTCGTAGCCGGCAGACACGCTGTAGCTGTTATGGAACGACGTGGTCTGGATATAGGTATTGGTCTCCGGGTCGATGTTACGGCCGAAATTGTAGTACGCCACCGTCTGTGCGTTGATCTGCGGGGTAAACAGCGCCAGGGCCGCATCCCGACGGTCAATCTGTGCATCGCCGATGGCCGCTTCCTGGATACGAATCTTGGTGGAGTTGGAGATGGCGTAGGCCATGCAGTCTTTCAGGGTTAAAGTAGTTTGGGCGCTGGCGCGCACACTCCCTGCGAACGCCAGGCCCATAACCACACAACTAATGAAAAGGTTTCTCATATCAATACTTATGTTTAACCATGCCAAACCCAAGCATCCGCTGTGCCAAATTAGTTAATGTGTTGGTGATGAGTTCGTTAAGATTTTGCCCAGATGCAAAAAAAGTGTAAAGTTTACAGTCAACTTTACACTTTTGGGCTTTACACTTTACAGTTGAGACTACCGGAATCGGAGTTCGAAGACGGTCTGCCGGTCATCGCTGCGCAGCAGCTCAATGGTTCCGTTGTGGTTTCGCATAATCTGTCGGGAAATGGACAGGCCGATACCGGAACCCTCCTTCTTGGTGGTATAGAACGGAATGAAGATTTGCTCCTGGGCCGATACGGGAATGGGCTCGCCATCGTTGGCCACGTCAATGATCACTTCATCGTCCTTGCCCATCCGGGCCGTGATGTCAATATGCTTGGCGCCGGCCTGCAGGGCATTCTTGATGAGGTTGATCAGGATTTGGGAAATCTGCCCCTCATCGGCATAAATCATTAAATCCTCTTCTTCGGGCCGATACTGGCAGTTCGCATCGCAGGAGGCGGCGAATTCGCTGTTCAGGCTTATGACGCTGTCCATCAGCTCCCGCAGATCGATGGCTTTGCGAATGGGCTTGGCCACGCCGGAGAGTTGCCGGTAGGTCTGCACGAAGCCGATCAGATTCTTCGAAGAATCGCTGATGGTCTCCAGCCCCGCCTTGATATCCAGTTCACTGTGACCATTCTCATCCACAGACTTGGCCATCGCATCCGACAGGGAAGCGATAGGGGAGACCGTGTTCATGATTTCATGCGTGAGTACGCGGATGAGCTTGGTCCAGGAATCCTGTTCATGGGCCTGACGCTGCGATTCAAAGATGGTCCGGATGCGGTTGAGCGTGCGGTTGAACTTGTTGGTCTCCTGGAAGCGGAAGTTGAGTTCCCCGTCCTCCAGGGCGTCCATCATGTAGGCCACCTTCTTGATGGCGTTCCGTCTGGTCTTTAAAGTAGCTATCACCGCCGCGATAACCGCAACGATGACGCATGCTCCCACGATATGCCAGACAGTAAAGGTCATAGGCCGTATTTCTTCAGTTTGGCATATAGCGTCGGCCGGCTCACGCCCAGCATCTTTGCGGCGCTGGAGATATTTCCATTGCTTCGTTCCATGGCTTCGCGAACCAGGCGCTCCTCATCGGCCTCGTTGATGGCCTTGAGGGTTCCGGAAGTCGTCATGCCCGGCCCCGACCGGGCATCTGTCTGCAGATCCTTCGCCGTCAGCTCACTGCCGTCAGAAAGGATGACCGCCTTTTCGATGCAGTTCTGGAGTTCGCGGATGTTGCCGCTCCAGCGGGCGCTCTCCAGCACCTCCTTTGCCGATTCGTCCAGGCCTGTCAGCGGCCGGTGGTACTTTTCGGCAAACTGGGCGATAAAGCGCTCTGCCAGGGGAGCGATGTCCTCTCGCCGCTCCCGCAGGGGCGGCAGGGCAATATGGACGGTATTGATTCGGTAATAGAGGTCTTCGCGGAACCGGCCTTCCCGGACCAGCTGCTCCAGGTCCATGTTGGTGGCGCAGATGAGGCGGATGTTCACCGGGATGGCCTGGGAACCGCCCACCCGCACGACGCTGCGGCTCTGGATGACGCGCAGCAGTTTGGCCTGCAGGTGCAAGGGAATGTTGCCGATTTCATCCAGGAAGAGCGTGCCGCCATCGGCCTGCTCAAACTTGCCCACGTGGTCCGTGTGCGCATCGGTGAAGGCGCCCTTTACATGGCCGAAGAGCTCGCTCTCAAACAGCGTCTCGGTGATGGCGCCGGCATCCACGGCTACCATGGGCTTTTCGGCCCTGAGGCTGTGGGCATGGATTTCCCGCGCCAGGACGTCCTTGCCGGTTCCGTTTTCTCCGGTGATAAGCACGGTGGCATCGGTGGGGGCAATCTTCTCCATCGTCTTCCGAATGGCCGCCATCGGCCTGGATGTGCCCCAGAACATGAGATCCCCGGTCAAGCCGGGGATGACGCCGTTGGTCCCGGTTCCCGTCATGCCCGGCCCCGACCGGGCATCTCTCTTCATCGCTTTCCGGGCCTTGTCCCGGGCGGCCGTCAGTGTCTCAATGAGTTTGTCATTATCCCAGGGCTTCACGATGAAGTCAAAGGCTCCGCGCTTCATGCCCTCCACGGCCAGCTGGATATCGGCATAGGCTGTGAAGAGTACCACTTCTACCTCCGGCATCATCTTCTTGATTTCTCCGGCCCAGTAAAGGCCCTCGTTGCCGGTATTGATGCTGGTGTTGAAGTTCATGTCCAGCAGCACCACGTCTGGCTTGAATTTCTCCAGCGTGGTCACCAGCGTCACCGGTGAAGGCAGGGTCTCCACCTCTGCAAAATGCAAGGGCAGGAGTATCTTTAACGCCTGGCGGATGCCGGCGTTGTCGTCTACAATCAGGATCTTTCCTTTCTTAGAAGCCATATTCAAGGACCAAAAATAATCAATTATTCCCGCACACGCAATACAACCCGCGTGCCGCCGTATATATCTTTTTGTTGGTGAGGGACTTGTGGATTTTGTTAGAAAGCAAAATTGTAATGCCTTTACAAAAGGTTGTAAAAACTGTCAAATATATCTATCAAATCGTTTTATCTCTCCATTTTCCCCCATAGATGTACACCACTCCCTGGATCCAGATACAGAGGGAATAGACGCCATCGGCCGTCCAGCACAGGGCAATGTTGGATTTTAGGATGCCGATGATGATGGTGCAGTAGACGGCATAGATGATAAGGGCCACCACGTCAAAGCGCAGGCAGACCCGCGTATCTCCCGTTCCGGCGACGGATTGCAGATAGACATTCCAGGGTAAGGTAAGCAACATGGCTGCGCACATCACCCACAGGGTGGGAACGGCCCCCTCGATGAGGGACGGAATGTCGGTAAACAGGCCGATAATCCAGTGCGGGAAAATGGCGAAGAAAGCCAGTAGCGGCAGCATGGTTACGACGCAGAGCATCAGCACCCGCCGGATAATCGGGATCACGCCTTCGGGATGGCCTTCGCCGATGATGTTGCTCACCAGCGTAGCCGCCGTAGAGGCGAAGGCCGCCGAGAAGACGAAGGGCACTTCGGAGATACTCCTCACTATGTTGGCAATGGCCAGTTGCTCCTCTCCCAAATGCTCGATAAAGAGGAAGAAAAGCAGCCATACGGAGACATTCAAGACATACTCCAGCATGACCCAGGAGGCCGTTGTGAAAATCTGCTTGAGTTCCTTCCATACGGGTTTCACCATCTTCTGCAGGCCAAATTTCTTATCGGCCGTAAAGAAAGCCCATACCACAAAGAAGAGAAGCGAAATGCCTTCTGCGATGGTGGACGCCAGGGCGGCTCCCTTGATGCCCATGGCCGGCGCACCCAGGTGACCGAAGATGAGCACCCAGTCCAAAAAGACATTGCTGGCCACCAGCACGATGGAATTCCAGGTGAGGCTCTTGGTTTCACATACTCCTACGTAGAAAGCACGGAACAGCGCTGTCATATAGGCAAAGAGCAGCCCCGGAATTCTCCAGTTCACATAGATTACGGAAGCCGAAAAAATGCTTTCCGAACGCATCAGCCCCCGCAGAAGCGGCGGGGACAGGAAGTACGAAAGGACCATCGTCACAAGCGACAGGCCCGTCAGGAACCAGACGCCCTGCCAGAAGACTCGGCCGATGGTATCGTATCCTTTTCCGCCCTCCGAGGCCTCCCCGTTGCGGCGGCCGATGATGATCTGGACCCCGATGGAGAACCCGAATCCCAGCATGTACAGGATAGTGAAATACACGCCTGCGATGGCCGAGGCGCCCAGTTCGAACTCTCCCACGCGGCCCAGGAAGGCCGTGTCGGTCATTCCCAGCAACTCCTCCATCACCAGCGCTACCAGGATGGGGAGGGTAATCCTCCAGATGGTCTTGAAGGAATAATGTTTCGGAAGTTGATAAGTCGATTCTGTCATCGTTTCCTATTGTGCTTCTACAAATTCCACTTTCATGCTGGCTATCCTGCCCGCCTGGATCTTATCGTTTTTATAATCTTCGAATTCTATGAACAGATACCGGACCAGGGCATCGGCAAAGAGCCAGAACAACACATAGAAAAACTCAAGGGGAACGTCATCAACAAAATGTTTGAGGACACCCAGCAATACTCCCGACCCCACCGTTCCTGCGACCATCCACCAGAACACCTTCCGGTGATGTCTGTTATCCGCCTCTGTTTTTCCCAGGAGATAATCGGCATCCGAAATGACGGCCTCCTTAATCATTTTCTTCTCCTCTTCTGTAAACTGCGGTCCGTGTATTTCGAGTACCAGGGGATACTCCTGCGGAATACAGTCTACAAAACTCAAAAACTCATCTATAAATTCCCCGTTCAAGGCCTCTATGCCATTGACACTGAATTTACTGAGGATATCGTCAAGCCCTTCGATCTTGCAGGACAGATAGGCCGTCCCGTCTCTGATTACATCTTTGTTCAGTCTGCTGATCAGATGGGACTTTTTCTTATAATACTCTTCCCGTTTACTTCTTTTCCACCCAAACATATCAGTTTATTGTTTTTCCTTTAAAAAACACTTCAGAAGGTTTGTTGTAGCTGAAGCCCTCGTGCTCTGCCGTGAGGAGGTCTTTGTCGAATACCAGGAAATCGGCATCCTTTCCGGGGGTGATGGAGCCCTTGGCGGCCTCCACGCCCAGCTGCTTGGCGCCGTTGATGGTGTAGCCCAGCATCATTTCCTCTATGTTCATCTTCTCGCTCCCGGGAGGGAAAGCCGCAACGGTTCTGCTGGCTTCCTCGAAGCGGGTTTTCTCGTTAATCCAACGCGTCATGCCAATCTCCATGGCAAGATAGGGGCTCCAGTTCTTGAAATCGCCATAGAAGACCTCATCGCTGGACCAGGTCACCAGCGCGCCGCTGTCCCACATGGTTTTGCAGCGGAACATGGAATGGGCGCGTTTTTCTCCGATGAACGTGGGCCAGTACGCAATGGGGTTGCCTCCCACGTTGCCGCTGTGCCACCAGGGCGTAAAATTGGCCGTAACGCCCAGCCGGGCAAAACGATCCAGATCGGCATCGTCCTGTACCCACAAATGGGCGCAGGTAACCTTCACACGGTATTGGTCTCCCAGCTCTTTTTGGGCCATCTCCACGCCGTCCAGAACTACGCGGGATGCGGCCTCACCCACGGTGTGCACGTGAAGGTCCAGCCCGGCTTCATTGAGTTCTTTCAGGATCTCAAGCATCTGGCCGGCATTGAAGGCTGTGGCTCCCTTCACACCGGTATCCACGTAGGGCGTCACCATTGCCGCAGTCTCGATCTTCAGGGTTCCGTCCATAAAGATCTTCAACGTATGCACCTTCATATGCTCTGTGTTGAACTCTTTATGCAGGCGCTTCACGCCATCCAGGGCCTCGCGCATCTTTCCGGGCTGTGTAAGCACGTAGCATCCGTCCACATAGACCGGCAGTTTCCCCTGCCTGTCCAACTGCTGCAGATATTTGTAAATCCGCTCATTCATCCCGTTGTGCTCCGGGAAACCGGCGTCAAAGACCCCGGTCACGCCGTACTGGATGGAGCTGTCCAGCCAGCGAAGGACCGCCTGGCTGATCTGCTCGTCCGTAAGGTCGTTGATACCGTCAAAGAGCATCGGCCAGCTGGCAGTCTCAAACGAATTCCCGGTCACGTGGCCGTCCTTGCGGACGAAATAGGCCAATCCCGGTACAGGGTCCGGCGTGGCATCGGTAATGCCGTGCGCCGCCAGGATCCTGGAATTTACCCAGTTGCTGTGCACTTCGCCCTCCAGGACAAGCATCTCCGCATCCGGGCATATCGCGTCCAGGTCTTCCTTTGTTAGTTCCTCTCCACCCAGGCAGGTCCGTTCCATCATGAAGCGGTAACGCTCCAGTCCGGGATTTTTGGCGATATAATCGGCCATGAAGTCCAGGCAGTCTTTTTTGGTGTCGCACATGACGGGAACTCCCAAATCCGTGTATTCAAACCCTACGCCCGTGGTCACATGGACATGGCTGTCGATGATGCCGGGCATGATGAACTTTCCGCCCAGGTCCGTGACTTCTCCCTCATAGGCCGAAAGGCCGGCCTCGTCTCCCACATAGACGAATTTGCCGTCTTTTACCGCCAGTGCAGTCGCCTGCGGCCGGTTTTTGTCCGCCGTAAAGATTTTGGCGTTTTTTATGATTTTGTCTGCTTTCATGGCTTATTCAAGAGCTTCTGCAAAAGATAAAGGACATCAGTGGGTGTATACCCATTCTCCTCCCACCATGGTACGCAGAACGGGGGTATCATGGATCTGCTCGGGATCACAGGCGGTGATATCCCGCTCCAGAAGAACCATATCCGCCTCCTTGCCGACGCTGATGCTGCCGTACCGGTCCTCGGACTGAAACTGGCGAGCCGCGTTCAGGGTGCAGGCCTGGATCATCTGATCAACCGTAGCGCACTCGGAGGGGCAATGCAGGGAGTCCGGACGGCCCGGCTGATAACGGGTCACGCCCATTTGAATACCTTCCAGCGCATAGGCTGGGTAGGTGATGGGGTAATCACTGGCGGAGGACACGACAACGCCCTCATCGAAGAAGGACTTTATCGGATGCATGGCCGCCGCGCGCTCCTTGCCCAGGCCGTAGCTCTGGATGGGCTCGAGCTCAGGCGGCAGGGGGATCCAGAACGGGTCGGTGGAAGCCACAACGCCCAGCTTTGCCATGCGGGGGATGTCCGCATGGTCCACGACCTCCAGGTGCGCGACTGCGTCCCGGAGATCACAGGGCCCGGTCTGCGCATTGGCCTTTTCAATGGCGTCCAGTGCCATGGCCAGCGCCCCGTCGCCGATGGCGTGCAGGTGCACCGCCATGCCGAGCTCATGGGATCTTCTGTACACCGCGGTGAGCGTGTCCATGTCCATACGGAGCTGTCCGTGGTTGTTAATCTTCTGCGACTCGGGATCGCAGTAGGCCTGCTTCATATAGGCGGTCCCGAGGGTGGGCGAGATCGTGCCGTCCAGCTGGATCTTGGTGTTGATCAGATCGAACATGGGGCCCTTCGTGCGCTCTCTGAGTGCCGCTGCGTGCTCGACCTCGGCGATGGTGTCGTGACCCTCCGCCTGGAACACCTGGTAGGCGCCGTAGGCGTGCATCTTGAGCTTGCCCTCTTTGTCGAGCTCGTGCAGCGCCAGCACCTCGTTGTCGGTGTAGTCCCAGTTGATGATCGCGTCCATGAAAATAGTCATGCCATGGGCGAGATACTCCTCCTGATAACGCAGGAAGCCTTCCTTGTACTGCTCCACCGTGAAGCCGACGAGCGGCTTGATATAGGCCATGGCGCCCTCGCGGAACCAGCCGGTGGGGGTGCCGTCCTCATATCGGACAACGATGCCGTCGCTGACATCGGGCGTATCCTTGCTGATGCCGAGGCGCTTCATGGCGGCATGGTTCACCAGGTAGGAGTGAAGGCCCATGTCCGCGAGGACAATGGGCTTGTCCGACAGACCGTCCAGCATATCCGCGGTGGGGCCGAAGGGGCCGAATACTTCCTTCACAGGGAGGAAGCCGAAGCCCTGGTAGACCTCATATTCCGGATGCTTCTCAATGAGCGTCTTGATCCGGCCTATAAATTCGTCAACATCGAAGACCTTCAGCAGATTTGCCTCGAAGAGCTCCACCGTGCCGCCGACGGAGCAGTGGCAATGACCATCGGACATGCCGGGGATGATCAGACCGCCCTCATAGTGCTCTACCTTAGTATTCTCACCGATGTACTCCTTGACGCCCTCCGCGTCTCCTACATAGACGAAGTGCCCGCCGAAGATCGCCACAGCCTCGGCTCTGGGCTGCTCCTTGTCCACCGTGTAAAAATTACCGTATATGACCCTCTCGGCGGACTGGTCCTTCACATCAAACTGGAAACCGGCATGGTTCAGCTTTTCGGAAATATTATTCATAAATGATTCCTCCTGTTAAATAATCAGATTGAACTACTTGTCAGACAATATACGTTATTTCACTTTCTTTCCGCCGAAATAGACCTCTTTCGGCGTGTTGTAGCTGAAACCCTCATGCTCCGCCGTGAGCAGATCGTTGTCAAACACCAGGAAGTCCGCGTCCTTGCCGGCGGTGATGGAGCCCTTGGCGGCCTCCACACCCAGTTGCTTGGCTCCGTTGACGGTATAGCCCAACAGCATTTGCTCAACGGTCATTCTCTGGTCCTCTGGAGGAAGCACTTCCCCTCTGGTAAAGGCGGGGGCATTGGTCTTTTCCGTGATATGGCGCGTCATGCCCACTTCCATGCCCAGATAGGGATTCCAGACTTCGAAACTGAATACCACGTTGTCGCTGGACCAGGTTACCAGGGCGCCGCTGTCCCACAGCGACTTGCAGCGGAACAGCTTGCGGGCCCGTTCCTCACCCAGCCAGGAGCCCCATACCCTATAGTCTCCGGCATGCCACCAGGGCGTATAGTTGGCAATCACGCCCAGCTTGGCAAAACGGTCCAGGTCGGCGTCGTCCTGCACTTCCAGGTGGGCGCAGGTAACCTTCATGGTAAACTTGTCGCCGACTTCCTTTCTGGCCAGTTCCACGGCGTCCAGCGCCACGCGGGAGGCGGCGGAGCCTACGGTGTGCATGTGAAGGTCCAGGCCTTCCGCGTTCAGTTTGACCATCAGGGCGGCGAGGTCCTCCTTGTTGAAAGCGGTGGCACCCTTCTCGGGCACATCCACATAGGGCGTGAGCATCGCCGCGGTATGGATTTTCTGGGTACCGTCCATGAATATCTTCATGGTGTGAATCTTGAGGTGCTCCGTATTGTATTCCTTCCGGAAGCGCTTGAGCTCCTTGAGGCCTTCCTCCGCCTGCCAGTTGGCGGCAATCACATAGCATCCATCTACATAGACGGGGAGTTTTCCCTGCTCATCCATAACCTTCAGGCGCTGGTACACCCGCTCATGGAACTCAGGGAAGCCCGGAATACCGGCGTCAAAGACCGCCGATACACCATGACTCACGGAGAAATCGATCCACGCCTGGAGCGCGGCGTCTATCTGCTTGTCGCTCAGGTCCATGGAACCGTCCAGGACGATGCGCACCTCCGCAGAGCCTTCAATGATATAGCCGGTCAACTTACCGTCCTTGCGCTCATAAACGCTAAGTCCGGGTACGGGATCCGGCGTTTCGTCGGTGATGCCATGGCGCCTGAGCACCCGGGAGTTCACCCACACGCTGTGGAATTCCGCCTCTTGAATCTGGAGCTCAGCATCCGGGCAGACAGCGTCAAGGTCTTCCGTGGTGAGCATCTCGTCATTCAGGCACTTTTTCTCCAGGATGAACCGGTAGCACTTCCGGCCGGGATGCTTGCCGATAAAGTCGGCAATAAAGTCCAGGGCCTCCTTCTTGCCGTTGCAGGCAAAGCGTTCGCTCTCTTCCGCGTAGGCGAATCCCACGGGCAGGGTCACGTGTACATGGCTGTCAAAGATGCCCGGCATGATGAATTTGCCACCCAAGTCTGTGACCTTACCTTCATAGGCCGCCAGGCCGGCCTCGTCGCCCACATAGACGAATTTGCCTTCCTTCACCACCAGGGCCGAGGCCTTGGGCTGGTTTTTGTCCGCCGTAAAGATTTTGGCGTTCTTGATAATCTTGTCTGCTCTCATGGTTATTATCTTTTATGTGTTTTTATGTCTGACGCTATTTGCGCGCGGCGATGATATCCAAAAGGTAGTGAGGGGTAAAGTAATTGTCCATGAACTGGTAGTAACCCAGCAAGGGAAGGACGGCCTTGTACTGCTCGGAGAGCAGGCCCTTTTTGATACGCAGGTCACCCGGCCCGGCGATATCCAGGACGTTCTGGTCGTCGGCCGTGTAAGCCTTCCATTCCACCTTTTCCGTGGAAGGATTGCCGCAGCGGGCGAAATTGGTCCATATCTGCATAACGGCCGTGAAGATCTCATCCGAGTTGTTGGTGCCGTTGAAGGTGCTGCTTGTCCCGAAGCCGCGCATGTCGAACACGAACATGAGCTCCACGGAATGGGCCGCGCCAATCTCCGGATTGCTCGCCGGGTACGACCAGTAGTAGCAGAACGTCTTGTTGAACGCACTCTGCACGTCCAGCTGCTGGAGCATGGGCACCCTGAACATGAGCTCATTGATGAACTCCGTCTCGACAAGTCCCGGCTCCTGGGTCCTGCACACCCGCCAGAATTCCTCGTAATACTTCTTGTCCTCTTCCTTCAGGCACTGGGCGGCGTCGCCAACGGCGCGCGTAGCAAACAACTTTTGCTCTTTCAAGCTCAACTCCGGCCCCTCGCCCATAAACAGCCTGGCCTCGTCGGCCGTGCTGCCGGCCATAATGGATATGTGCTTTGCATAGCCCTTCCTGTACAGTTCGATGGGCGCCTCGGGGAGCACTTCCGTTCCGTAGTAGGGGCAGGACGTGAACTGGCCCACCGCCTCGACATACGCCTTCTGGAGTTCCTCTTCGCTCAGCGCCATAATCTCGTCCATCGTCTTGCAGCCGGTGTACTCAAGCAGTGCCTTGGTCTTGCCCTGCGCGGATGCGCAGTCCACCGGGAAGGCCAGGGTGGTGGAGCCACTCTGGGCGATGACCTTCTGGAAATACCGGTTCGCCTCCTTCAAGACCGGCAGGATGGAGACGGAGCCGCCGCCGGCGCTTTGCCCGAAGATGGTCACGTTGCCCGGGTCGCCGCCGAAAGCGGCAATGTTCTCGTGCACCCACCGGAGCGCCATTGCCTGGTCCAGCAGGCCGTTGCAGGGGGCCGTCTTGAAGTCTTCGCCGCCGGGCACGGACGAGAAGTCCATGAAGCCGTACATATTCAGGCGGTAGTTGATATTCACAAAGATGATGTCACTATGCTCCTGGACAAGGTTGGCTCCGCTGTAGGAGGCCTGCGAACCCGAGCCCACGACGTACGCCCCGCCGTGGATCCAGACCATCACCGGCTTTTTCGCCGTCTTATCGTCAGTATTGAGCCAGATGTTCAGGTAGAGGCAGTCCTCGGACATCAGCGTCTGAACGCAATCCGGGTAACCCATTGAACCAAAGGCCCCCTTTCCAAAGTATTTGGCCTCGAAGACCTTGTCGCTTGCGTCCACGTACTCGGGTGCCTTGAAGCGGCGCCCGCCCACGGGCGGCTTCGCGTAGGGGATGCCCAGCCACGACGCCACTCCATGCTCCTCGGTACCCACGAAGGTACCGTTCACGCATTTTACGGCATGAGCCTTGTCGTAGCCCCCCTTGATTTCACTGTTCAAGTTATCGTACTGCTCGAAACGGATTAAATCTTTGAATTCTCTTTTCATCTCACTCATTGTTCTATTATCCTTTTGTTTTTGTTACAAAAAAAGCTATTGAACCTTGCTCAACTCCAGGGTCTCGGTGTGGGTAGTGAGGTCCTCGTCAATACGCAGGGCCGTCCACTTCATCTTGCCGCCTTGGATGCTCTCGATTTCCCACCAGTCACGCTCTTCATCACTCAAGATGGTATTTTGCCAGCGGGTGCAAAGGAGCGGTCCGTCAACGAAGTATTCAGATACATAGTCTTCAAAGACCTTCCAGGCAGCGTCACCTTCCTTCAGGGAAAAGACATAGGTTCCATTGGCTTTGAACTCCCAGCGCCAAGTTTGCTGTTTATTACCGTTCTGGACCTGTGCCTCCCAGGTGCCAAGGACTGACTGCTCAAAATTGTCTGTCACCCGCACCCAACGCTCACTATAAACCTCGTGCAAAAGAATTGCCGGCCCTTCGGTAAGTGTCCATTCGGTGCTCAACCGCATTTCCTTATCGGTAATGGAGTTGACGGTGGTTGTCAGCACACTTGTGTAGAGGCCATCTTCCTCAATGGCGGTAAAACCATCTTCGTAGAATAAAACTTCGGCCGGTGTCTTGTTTTCCCACGTCTTTGTAACTATTTCGGAAAGGCTGTAATATCCCTTGTTAGCCGACTCAAAGGTAACAACCGATTTCCATGAGGTGGGGCATACCTCACCGTCCAGCTCGGCGACAATCCACTTGCCAACTATCTTGTTGGGAAGGTCCGTAATAGACTTGTTACAAGATGTAAATACACTTGCACTGCAAATAAGGGTGGCGGCGAGCACCCAATTGAGAATCTTTTTCATTTTTATCATATCACTTTAGTTCTTCTTTTATATAATAGGCCCTGACCTTGCTCTCTGTTATCAGGACAGATTCCTGATGGAAAAAGGCGCAGAGATCTCTGGCGATGCCATCCACAACACCTTCCTGGGGATCAAGCAAACACAGGACAAGGGTCTTTTCCTGTGTATAATCACCATTTTCGTGTAAATACCCACCGTCTGAAACGATAAACGAGAAAGGGACATGGTAACTCTGGCATACGTTCTTCATTATATCAACGTACACCTTCGTCGGGTGTTCCTGCTGCTTAGTAACAGCATCGTTCAAGCCCACGCTGATGGTTATCTCTGTCATATTTCCATGAGTTTATAAATCTCGCTGACATGGACAAAGCCTCGTTTCTCAAAGTAACAGTGGGCGGCGTGGTTGTCCTTTCCGGACTCCAGATAAATGTCCTGGATTCCTTTTGAGTGCAACCAGTCAATGGCGGTCTGCAACAGGGTGTTGCCTACACCGCCGCCCCGGCACCGGGGATTCACCAGAATGTCTCCTACCATGCCGAAGCGGGCGTCCGCGTCCCCCTCGATATAGGCAGCACAGAATCCCATAAGCGTCCCATTATCATCGACGGCCTTCCAAACGTGCGAGACAGAATCATCGTTCATCTGGGACAACAATGACCTTATCCATTTTTCCCGGGCGTCCGGGGCTGGGCGGGTAATGAAACAGCCGTCCCGGACGAATCCTTCACCCACACCCATCTGAAGTTCCCCGTGGGAGATGTACTCAGGATGGGCGGTAATATGGCCGATGAACAGGTCGGCAAGAGCTTGGGTGTCGGCTGTAGATGCCGGTTTAATTTTTATATGCCGCTCTTGATTTTCCATCTCAACTAATTAATATAGACCCATTCGCCGCAGACCATGGTACGTAATACCTTGGTATCGGCAATTTGCTCGGGATCGCAGGCGGTGATATCCTCTGCCAACACCACCAAATCGGCTTCCTTCCCTACGGTGATGCTGCCCAGACGGTCATCACACAGCAGCTGATAGGCCTCGTTCAGGGTGGTGGCTTCAATCATCTGCTCCACCGTAACCCGTTCGGCAGGCCAGTGCAGGGTATCCGGCTGGCCGGGCACATGGCGGGTAACGCCTTTCTGGATGCCCGTGAGCGGATAGGCCGGATTCTCCACGGGATAGTCGCTGGCCGATGTGACCACGACGCCGGTGTCGAAGAAGGATTTCATGGGAAGCTGGGCTTCGGTACGTTCCTTTCCCAGAACCTCCACCATCATATCCAAGTAGCCTTTATCCATACCAAACCAGTGCGGATCGGTGACGGCAATTACTCCCAGCTTGGCCATACGGGGAATGTCGACAGGATCCACCAGTTGCAGATGGGTGACGGCATCCCTGTAACGGTGCGGTCCGGTTTGCTTCAGCGCTTTCTCCATAGCATCCAGGGTGAAGGCCAGCGCTCCGTCGGCCATAGTATGGGCGTGCACCGTGAAGCCCAGCTCGTGGGATCTTCTGTAAACGGCCGTGAGAGTTTCCAGATCGAAACGAAGCTGGCCGCGGTGCTGATGTTCCTGGGACCAGGGGTCGCTGTAAGGCTCCTTCGCATAGGCGGTTGCGGGCGGCATACCGATGGTCCCATCCACCTGAACTTTGATATTGGTAAGCTGGAACATGGGTCCCATTGTGCGCTCCCGAAGCTGCGCCGCATGTTCAATCTCGGCCATGGTATCGTGCCCCTGTGCCTGGAAAACCTGATAAGCAGCAAAGATATGCATACGCAGCTTCCCCTCTACGTCCAGTTGGTGGCAGGCCTCTGCCGCATTGTCCGTAGAGTCCCAGTTGACAATGGGATCCAGAATCAGGGTCTCTCCGTGGGCCAGGTATTCTTCCTGGAAATACAGGACAGCTTCCTTGTACTGCTCTACGGAAAAAACGGTGAGCGGTTTCAGAAGGTCCATGGCGCCTTCGCGGAAACAGCCCGTTGGATTGCCTTCCGCATCCCGGACGATGATGCCATCGCTCACGTCCGGCGTGTTCTTGTCGATCCCCAGACGGTCCATGGCGGCATGGTTCACCCAGTAGGAGTGGTGGCCGATATCGGCCAGGACGATGGGCCTTTCCGTGAGGCCCTCCAGCATATCGGCGGTCAATTCATCTGAAGGCATGAAACCTGCGCCCTGGATCACCTCCAGTTCCGGATGCCTGTCGGCAAACTCCCTTATGGTTTTCAGATGCTCTTCCAGGCTTCCATAAAGGTTCAGGTGCACCGTAAACAGCGTCTCTGTGGCTCCTGGAGCAATGTGGCCGTGTCCTTCTCCAAAGCCCGGCAGGATGATACCGTCCTCCTGTCGAAGCACTTCCGTGCCCGGGCCGATATATTCCTTTACGCCGGCTTCATCGCCCACATAGATGAATTTGCCGCCGTCAATGGCTGCCGCTCCGGCCTTGGGCTGTTTCCTATCAACGGTGTAAATGTTACCAAAGATGACTTTGTCTGCTTTCATGGCTATTGGGCATTTTTAGGTTATCTTCCCCAGGTGTTGCCGGGGGTGTCTTTGATACGGATGTTATCTTCAGAAGAGAGGTTAGTGGCAATGGCAGAGAACAGCGCGGAGAACTGCTCATTGATTTCTCCCTCTTTCCCGGTGTCGGCCTTGGTGAGTGTGCCGGAATAGTTGCCGTTGGTCACCGTCACGCTGCCATTTGTGTACGTCATGTTCGTTCCATTGACATTGGTCATATCGTTGCCATAGCTGCTGCCTCCGTCGGCGCGAGTGAGCACCGTGCTCTCGCCGGTGGCGGGATCGCTGAGCACTATATCGCCTTTGCCGGTCAGCTCCCATTTGAAGCCGGCATCCTCCGGGCCGCCATAGACGGCAACCAGGGCGTCGCTTTTGGAGTCGTAAGCGCCCAGGTAAATGCATCCGGTGTGATTGGCATCGGCCACCACCGCCAGCAGCACCTTGTCAAAGGCCACGCCTGTCTCTGTGATGTCAGAATACTCGTACTGATCCCACCACACACCCACAAGGCTCTGCTCCAGCTCTTCAATGTTTATCTCTTTTTCTCTGTTGCAGCCTGTCAAACCCAACAGGAGTGCAGATGTGGCAAATAATGTAATAACTATCTGTTTCATAACCAGTTCTTACTTAATCGTTAATGCGAAACCGTCCACCGAGATGGTGGCCTTGGTTGCGCTGTCGCCAATCTTGAAATAGGCACGGAGGGCGCCTACACCAGCACCGCTGACAGGATGGTAGAGCGTGTTGGCGCTGCCCAGGAGCAGGACACTCTTGTCCTCACCGTCGAACGCGATGCTCTTGTACACGCCGATGAAGCGGACGCGCTCATCGCCCTTGGCACCGTTGTCGAAGCTCCGGTCGGTGGCATCAATGGTTACGCCGATGAACTGGGGATTGACAATGTTGTCTCCGCTGGCCCACTTGATAATATAAGGCGTGCCGGCCTTGAGTTCCGTGACAGCGTCTCCGAATGCAAGGTTAAGCGTCAAGCCGCTGATGCTGGCGCTGCTGAGCGGCCGGGCCACTGCGCCGTCAAGAGGCGAACCCGCAAGCGTCAGGTTGAACGGCAGGCAGATGGTGTTCCACGCTCCGTCTTTATAGAGCGTGCAGCCCGTAAGGGCAATATCTACGGTGATGCCGTCCAGTTCGCTGATGACCGATCCGTTATCGGCCTTGTCGTCCAGGCCGATCTTGCTGTCATCCACGTAGTACTTACCGTCGAAGAAGATGCCGCCCTCATATGCCTTCAGCATGCCATAGTCCTTCACCTGTTCACCGAGGCTGGCGGGGGCGGAGGCTAGTGCGATGGCCTTCGTTCCCTGCACCGTGCCATAGTCCTGGGTATAGTAGCAACCCGTGACGGAAAACTTGTCTACTTCGTCAGTAACAAACGTATAGAATTTATTCCACTGAGTTGCCAGTTCTGATGGAGCGAACAGGCAATCACGGATACTGATATTGGTTTGTTGATTTGAAATGCCGACAATGCCCCCACCTAATAATTTGTAAGAACCGCCTATGGTGAGACTGCCTGTGAAGGCGCAACCGCTTATATTGAGGGTTACGTCGCTGTTTACGTACGCTACCAGGCCGCCGATAATCGTAATATCGCCAGAATGAAGGGCGATAGAACTGCTGCAGTTCTCAATGGTCGTGTTTCCCTTGACGTTGCCGACAATGCCTGCCATATATAAATAATTGCTTGTTATGGTACCTGCCGTCTTAAGGTTTTTGATGGTGGCATTACGGGTATTGCGGATGGGGGCCGCCTGTAAACCCCAATCTTTAAGATCGATATTGACAGTGAGTGTATGCCCATTGCCGTCAAAGGTACCTTCAAATGTGTCGGCCATAGCTGTCACGCTGATATCGCTTGTCAGCTTTATATATTGATTGGTATAGTGACAGCCGCTGCCGGTTTGCTTGGCAAAGTTGTCCCAATCTGCGGTGCTGCCGATAGTATAGGGGTCTGATTCCGTGCCTGATCCAGGCAGAATCAAAGCACTCTCCAGATAGTACATGCCGTCATACTGAATGCCGTTCGTGTAAACCTTCACCAAGCCATAGTCTTTCTCAAGTTTGCCGAACTGGTCCGGAATGGTGGAAACGCCCTGACCCGCCGATCCCTGGTCTTCAGGCAGATTCTCAGTGGCGATGAAGAAGCACTTTTCGATGGTTGGCATGTAGGTGGTGTGCCAGCGGGAGAAGGTGTTCTTCAGCATACCCGCCGCAACGCTGCCGGGCATCATGAGCGAGTGGCGGATAGTGGGCCTGTTATAAACCGGCCATCCGATGAATCCGCCACAGTTGGAGGTGCCGTTTGTCGTGGCAAAGGAACCGTCGAAGACACAGCCTTCGATGGTGATGGCATTGTCTTTTCCGCTCAGTGTGCTCACCAGGCCGCCGTGGGTGCCGTCGCCCTGGACGCTGCTGTTGATGGCAACCGAACTGCGGCAACCCGTAAGAGTCAGTGAGCCGTGCGACTCGCCCACGATGCCGGCGGCAAACTGTGCGCTGGTGGTGATGGTACCGGCCACGGTAAGGTTCCTGATGACGGCATTCTTGACGTGACGGAACGGAGCGGTCCGGGGTTCTGAGGTATTATAGTTAACCGTCAGTGTGTGTCCGTCGCCATCGAAGGTGCCCTGGAAAGAGTTGGCATTGTCGGTGCCTGCCATCGTCGAGATACTGATGTTGCCGGCCAGCTTCACGAACTCGCCGCTGAAGGTATATCCGTTTGCGATGTAACCGGTGAAGTCATTCCACTGGTCTGCGGTGCCGATTAAACAAGGGTTGGCCTCTGTGCCTGAGCCGGGGATGGAAATAGCCGTGTAGTACTTGCCGTCGTAGAGCAAACCGTTCTCGTAGGCCTTTACCATACCATAGTCCTGTACCTGACTGCCCAGGTTGGCGGGGGCTTTATTAATGGCGATGGCCTTCGTACCCTGGGCTTCGCCAAATGCTCTGGTAAAGTAGCTTTGTGTAATGTTGTTCCTGCCGTTGCGGTTGAAGGTGCAGCTGTTCGACGCGCCCATAGTCAGCTCTGCGGGTGCAAAGATGCAGTGGGTGTAATGGATTGTCGAACCCGCATTCCAGCCCACGAATCCGCCGTTGTAGTCTGCGCTGCCTGTCATGCCGCCTGTGAATGTGCAGCCTGCAAAGACAAGCGTGGCATCGCCTTCATTCATTGCCACAAAACCGCCGTGGGTGCCGTCACCGCTGATGGTGCCGCCAATGGTCACCGAGCTGTGGCAGTTGGTGATGGTGCTGGTGCCGCTGTTATGGGCGGCAATGCTGGCGCCGAACTTTGCCGATGTGTTGACGGTCCCCGCAATCTTCAAGTCACGGATGGTTGCACCGTCGATGTATCTGAACGGAGCACAGTCGTTGCCGGTGGCACTCAGATTAAGCGTCAGTGTTTTGTTGTTGCCGAGGAATGTGCCCTGGAACTTATGGTCGCTGCTGCCTGCCATGGTGGAGGCGCTGATGTCGGCGTTCAGCTTCACATACTTGCCACTGAAGCTGGTAACGTTGCTGACGTAATTGGCGAAGCCGTCCCAGTCGGCCGAGCTGCCGATACTGATAGGGTCGGCCTCCGTGCCGGCATGGTTGAGCCAGCCCGGCGTGACGAATACAAGCTTGATTTTGACACCGCCCTTCGGCATGACAAACCAATACATTGTTCCATCATGAGACTGACCTTGCAACGAGACTGTGTCGTCGCCTGAGTCCTTGATTTCGATGCTTTTCACCATACCTGTCTTACAGGTCAGCGTAATGGTTTCACCCTTACGCCAGCCAGGAATATTGTTCTCACCACCGGCACTGACCTCAACGGTGCCATAGCCCTCGGTGGAGACATTGATGGCGTAGGGGTACTTGAGGGCATAGCGGTACAAGGCTCTGGCGCCGGCAGCATCGTACTCGCCCTGGTTGAACGAGTCGTACATATTTTCCATGGTTGCATCCTGGTCCCCCACGTATTTATTGTCCTGCGAGTGCGTACTGTTGCGCGTGCCGTAGAAAGTACAGTGCCTGATGATGCCGCCACCATTATCACTGCAGTTGTAACCTGCAATTCCGCCCACATCGGCATCGTTGTTGGTCACGTCGCCCGTCACGCAGCAGTACTCTATCGTGCCTGCGTGGTTCTCGCCGACAATGCCGCCCACCTTGGCCGTGTATGCCGACGCGGATTCTTTCCAGTCAGAACTTACGTCAGCGCTCACCCAGCAGTTGCTGATGCTGCCGCCGTCGTTCTCGCCGGCAATACCGCCCACCAGGCGGGAACGGCTGCATGATATCTTACCAATCACGTGGAGGTTATCAACCGACCCCTCGTATCCGATCTTCGCAAACAGTCCCTGATAGTTTTCGGTGACGCCACTGATGTTTATACGGACGGTGTGCCCCTGACCAAGCAGGTGCGAATAGAAGCCTACGACTTCCCCGTTTATATAACCAATAGGTGTCCACGTTTGGTCGCCCATGTCCAGGTCGGTGTCCAAACGGTAATAAATCTTACCACTCATATAATCCGTCGGGCAGTCAATAAGCCAGGCAAATTGAGCTGCATTCTTAATGGCATAAACAGGCCACTCTACTATAACGGGAGGTTCTTTTGACTTGCCGTCCCACACGCTGACTTGGGCCCACGCTCCCTGCGCGACTGTGCACAGCAGCGCGAGAAAAAGGAGTTTCAATTTCATTGTGCGTTTCATAATATCACTGTAGTTCTTCTTTTATAAAACACGCCCTATGGAAAAAACCTTCTCTCCTTCGAAGTAAGTGGCCGCAGGCTTGGCTTCGTGAATCTCCATCTCCGGGCAGGACAGCACGTCCTTGTCGACGAGCAGGAAATCGGCATACTTGCCTTCGCTGATACTGCCTCTTTCCTTCTCGATGAGCATCTGTTTGGCGATGTTGATGGTGAGGGACGTGATGGCCTGCTCGCGGGTGAGGCGCTCCTCCGGCCACCAGGGTTCACCTTTCACGGTCGGGTGTACGCATGTAACCGCAATCTCCATAATGCCGAACGGATCGTCAGGGCAACCGCTCAAGGCAGGGAAGTCGGAGTGGGAGGTTACGGGGATGCCGTTGTCGAAATAGGATTTCATGGGATACGATTTGTCCTCCATGCCGGCGGGAACCATAGTTTTCAGTATCTCAGACACACCCGTCGGCATATTGTGCCAGAGCATGCCGGAAGTGACATACATGTTATGGTCGGCCATACGCTTGTAATCCTCCGGGTTCACATTACGCACGTGTACCAGTGTATTGCGCAACTCATCCTTTCCGCCATTCGCGTAGGCACTCACCACGGTATTGACGGCCTTGTTGCCCATTGTGTGGATATGCATGGTGATACCATTAGCATTGGTCTTGCGGGTAATATCCGTCAGTTCCTCTTCCGTCCAGTTGGCCAAGCCCTGGTGACCGTCGGGATACAGCGGCTCCACATAACCGGTACCGCCTTCCACCGTGCCATCCATAAAGAGTTTGAGCCAGTTTGTCTTGACGTGAGTGGTAGCATACTTCTGAACATCAACGGCGTTCTTTAATTCTTTCTCCACGTTCATCCAGCTTTCCACTTCGTAGGTAAGACCCAGGATGATATTCATATCTCCGGCCTTATCCATCTGCTGGGCCGCCTTGAAGAAATTGGTGTTATTGAAATAGTTACCCCAGCCGTCGATATACATAGTGTAACCCTCTGACAGCATCTTCTCCTGGATGCCCTTGACAACTACTTTGGCTACGTCAACGGGATAGAGGTTCTCGTTGTCCAGGAAAGAGCGGGTATACGTGCCGGCCTGTTCTTTAAGGAAGCCGGTGGGCGTTCCGTCCGGGCCCATCACAATCTCTCCTCCGCGGATGTCCTTGTCCTTTTTAAGCACCGTGCCGTCGGCCTTCATAATGCCGGCTTTGACCAACATCAGGGTATTCGCTACACCCTTATGTCCCTCATCATCTGCGAAGTACATAGGAATATCGCTGCAGATGGCATCCAGTTGTTGACGCGTAGGAATATGATCCGTGAAGGTGAAGTAGCTCCAGCCGAAGCCGAAGATGGACTTCGCCCCTGTTTCCCTTGCCTTCTTGACGGCGGCGGGAACGAGTTCGTTCAGGAACTGGTCGGGCGTGGCGCCAATGGCTATAGTTCCCACGATGGGCAGAGCAACGCCTATTGAATAGTGGGCGTGCCCATTGCCGCAGGAGGGCATCACAAGGCCCTTTCCGGTGTAATCTATCACTTCGGTCTTGCCGGCTTCAATAAAGGCTTCGGCACCTTTGCGGCTCCCCACATACACGTACTTGCCGTCCTTCACGGCAAAGGCTTCTACAATTTGATTATTATCGGAAGTGAAAATCTTCCCATAGACCACGAGGTCAGCAATATTCTTTTTATCCATATCATTAATCCTTTTCATACAGAAGCCTGCGTTAGCAGACTCGTTTGGAAGACCCGTTTCCAAGGCGCTTGGCCCAGGACATCATCAGGTCTTCGCGCCTTCCGAAGATATCCTTCTGCAGGCCGATGGCATCGTCGAAGACCATCGTCTGGCGGTCGTTGCCCGAGAACTTCTTCCACTGGTATTTGTCGGTGGAAGGGTTGCCCGTACGTGCGAAATTGGTCCACATCTCCTTGACGACGTGGCGGAACTCGCAATCTTCGGTGGAAACAATCTCTCCGCTTCCCATCGGATCCGCCAAGGGATTGTCGAACAGATACGGAAGCTCGGCCGCGTGTATTGCGCCAAGATAAGGGGTAGTCACCGGTTTTCTGACGAAATACATGTATGTGTTGCCGCCGGCGGCAGCGTGCCGGATGGCCATATCGGTATTGCCTGCGCGGAAGTTGATGTCATTGCAGTATTGCTCCAGCTTCTTCAGTTCGCTTTCACCAGCCATCGTAGCCATAAACTCATCGTACATGGCCTTCTCCTGGTCGTTCAGTAGCGCACGGTCCCGCTTCGCAATCCACCTAAGCGTATCCGCAAAGCCTTCTTCGCCTCCCTCGGACGGAACGAAGTACCGGATTTCGTCCTGGTTGGACCCAAGCATCAGATCAATCTTGGCTCGCTTCTCGTCTCCCCACATCTCGTACAGGACCGCCCGGTCCTCCGGCAGTGTAACGCCGTCCAGGAGCGGGAAGTTGGCAAATCCAAGAAGGCTGTTCTTGTCAATCATACCAGCGTTCAGGGTGGCTTCGACGAGCTGTTCGGTGGTGAGTTGCATCAGCTCGTCCATACTCTGGCAGCCCGTTGCGGTGAGGAAGTTCTGCGTGACGTGGATGCCGTGCTCCATGGTGTCGGTGTAGGCAATGTTGGCGCTCTGCGCGATGATTCTGCGGAAGAGCCCCTCGCTTCCTTCGATGAGCGGGAGGAACGTAACGCTGGCCGAGCCGGCGGACTCGCCGAAAATGGTCACGTTGCCGGGATCACCGCCGAAGCCGGCGATGTTTTTCTGAACCCACCGGAGGCCCTCCAGCTGGTCCAGCAGGCCCAGGTTGCCGGCCTCCTTGAAGTTCTCTCCACCGGGAACCCGCTCGAAGTTCATGAATCCCAGAAAGCCCAGCCGGTAGTCGATGGATACGAACAGGATGTCGGGGCACTGTTTGGCGATGTTTGTAAGGTCGTAGAGGGGCGAAGCCTGGGATTCGGAGCAGAACCCGCCACCGTGAATCCACACCATGACGGGTTTCTTGTCGGCAGTACAAGTGGTATTGCAATAGATGTTCAGCACCAGGCAATCCTCGCCAAACTCCGCCGTTCCCATAGAATCGTTCACGGGGCCGATAGGAACATGGCCGGGCTTTGTGGCATCGTACACGCCGTCATCGTCTGCGGCAGGGAGCGCCTTCTGCCAACGAAGCTTCCCCACAGGCTGCGTCGCGTAAGGGATGCCCTTCCAGATAATCAGTTCGTCAACCTCCTTCCCGATGAAGGTTCCGTTGTTGCACCTAATCTTATTGTTCATTATGTTCCTGTTCATATTAATTCACTTTCTTGCCGGCAAAATAGACATCGGTGGGCTTGTTGTAGCTGAAGCCTTCTTTCTCTGCTGTCAGGAGGTCCTTGTCAAACACCAGGAAGTCGGCATCCTTGCCCACTTCGATGGAGCCCTTCTTATCCTCTATGCCCAGCTGCTTGGCGCCGTTGATGGTGTAGCCGATGAACATCTCTTCCTTGCTCATTCTTTCCTCTGCCGGAGGATTCATAACAGGGCTTATGCAGTAAGCGGGGACATTTGTCTTCTCCGAAATGGTGCGGGTCATACCAATCTCCATACCCAGGTAGGGGCTCCAGGTGGTGAAATCGCCGCCGGCCACATTGTCGCTGGACCAGGCCACCGTGGCACCTGAATTCCAGACCGTCTTGCAACGGTACATGCTCCTGGAACGCTTCTCTCCAAGCATTTGGGCCAATACGCCCGGGCCGCCTCCGTTGTGCCACCAGGGGGTGTAATTGGCAAATACGCCCAGCTTGGCAAAGCGAGGAAGGTCGGCATCGTCCTGCACCTCCAGGTGAGCGCAGGTAACCCTCACGTGGAACTTGTCTCCCAATTCCTTCTTAGCCAGCTCCACACCGTCCAGGACCACGCGGGAAGCTGCTTCGCCCACGGTATGTACGTGGAGGTCGAGGTTGGCTTCGTTGAGGGCCTTGAGGATTTCGGCCACCTGGGCGGGCTTGAAGGCTGTAGTGCCCGTCACACCCGTGTCCACATAAGGCGTGACCTGTGCCGCCGTTTCAATCTTCAGGGTGCCGTCCATGAAGATCTTGAGGGTGTGCACCTTCAGGTGCTCAGAGTTATATTTCTTGTTGAAGCGCTTCACTTCCTCGATGGCCTCCTGCATCTTGCTGGGACGGGTGAGCACGTAGGATCCGTCAATGTAGATGGGTAGCTTGCCTTCCTTATCCATCTTGCAAAGAATGTCATACATCCGCTCGTGGACGGGGTTGTGCTCCGGGAAACCGGCGTCAAAGACTGCGCTGACGCCCACCTTCTTGGAATACTCGATCCAGCGCTCCAGGGACACCCGGATCTGCTCTTCCGTCAGATCGTTTACGCCATCGAAGAGAATGGGCCAGCTTGCGGTTTCAAAGGAGTTACCGGTCACGTGGCCGTCCTTGCGCACATAATAGGCCAGTCCCGGGACGGGGTCCGGCGTGTCGTCGGCGATGCCCATCCTTTCCAGGACCTTGGAGTTCACCCAGTTGCTATGGCATTCGCCTTCCAGGAGGATGAGCTCCTTGTCCGGGCATACGGCGTCCAGGTCTTCCTTGGTAATCTCCTCATCCTTGAGGAAGTGACGTTCCAGCAGGAAGCGGTAGCATTTCTGCTCGGGATGCTCCTTGACATAGGCCGACATAAAGTCCATGGCGCCCTTCTTGCCGTCGGGTTCAAAGCGGACACCCAGGTCGGCGTAGTCAAATGCCACAGGAATGGTCACGTGCACGTGGCTGTCGATGATGCCGGGCATGATGAACTTGCCGCCCAGGTCCTTGACCTCTCCTTCATAATCCTTGAGGCCGGCTTCATCGCCAACGTATACAAATTTTCCATCCTTTACAACCAGAGCGGTTGCCTTAGGATTCTTCATATCAGATGTAAAGATCTTAGCGTTTTTAATGATGTGGTCAGCTTTCATAATTTCTTTCTTTTATGTGTTATTCTTTATCTTCGGTTTCCTTAACAAAACATGCCACCATTCCGTAGGTGATAGTGGGACGAATCCAGATTTCCACCATCAGATAGGTGGAATATTCGTCGGCGGTCTCCAGGAAGATGTCAATGTTATAAAGGGTGGCGATGAGCAGGTCTACAATGAAAATCATCCACAAGTTGCGCTTGGAATAGGTTTTCCAGTCCTTACGGGCATAGAAATAGGTGAGCATCAGGACGAGCACTACCGAGAGGGTGAGGCAGGTCAGATGAAGTGGATAGTTGACCAGCGGAGGGGCAAAGAGGATGTCCCTCAGCAGCACAGTAATGCCTACGTTCAGGGTGCACCAGTAGTTGAACTGCTTGGTGGTGATGCCTCCGTTGAAGAAATACATTAGCATCATTACCACACAGGCGATATAAAAGACGTTGAGTACCAGCTCCGGCCATGTGTTCTCAATCCCCAGATGCAAGACTCCGTATATCATGGTTCCCACGGAAATGGCGGCCGCCAGGATGGTGACGACGATATTGAAGACGTCCGACTTGTTCTTGAATCTAATTCCCATAGTTTTAAGTGTTTTATTCGGTGGTAACTTTTATGTTAATACACATCATGGTGAGGTCGTCGTTGGGTTCGGCCCCATTTCTGTGCTTCTCTACATCTGCGGCAATGTCCAGGATGACCTGCCTGGAAGACTCGAAACTGCAGTTCCTGAGGAACGTGAGCAGACGGTCATCCCCAAACTGCTCGTGCGCGGGATTTTCGGCTTCGTTGAGGCCGTCGGTATAGAGGAACAGCGGCCTGCCTTTGATGTTCTCGATTTCGTCTCCCTGGAAATCGAGTCCCGGCAATACGCCGATGGGCGCATTGGGATGCATCTGGATGAAATCGCAGCCCTTCTCAGGGTCTCCCAGGATGGGCGGGTTGTGACCGGCATTGCAGAAGAAAAGGTGCCCTGACTTCAGATCCAACAGGCCGAGGAACAGGGTAACAAACATATTGCCTTCGTTGTCCTCGCCCGAGAGGGCGTCGTTCATGCGGGTGCAAATCTCGGCAGGCGACATACCCTGCTTGGCCAGCGTCTGGAACAGGCGGGTGGCCTGGGCCATGAACAGGGAAGCGGGCACGCCCTTTCCACTGACGTCTCCCACCACAAAATAGAGCTTGTCTCCTGTGAGCAGATAGCCGTACAGGTCTCCGCCTACCTCCCTGGCGGGCGTCATGGATGCAAACATATCCAGCCCCGGATAGAGGGCGAACGTGCTGGGTACCATGGACATCTGGATGTCGCGGGCGATGCGCAGCTCGCTCTCCATACGCTCCTTGACGGTGGTGGTCTCTTCCAGCTGGTCGTAGGCTTCCTTCAGTGCCTCGTGGGCCTTGTGCAGCTTTTTATCGGCCCTCCGGCGGAAGATGTTGTAGATGGTAAAGGCGATGACCAGGATAATGACTACCAATGCGCTATAGATCTGTCGCTGGCGGGCCGAACGGGCTTCGGCCTCTACAATCTCCATATCCCTCACGTGGATGGAATGCAGCTCGCTGGCATCCAGGTTCCGGTTGTTGATGATGGCCGAATCCAGTACCTCGCAGATCTGCCGCGCCGTAAGATTGATGGAATCCTGCCGATGAAGTATCTGGTAGGCACGGTACTTCTTGAGCAGATAGCGCTGGATGTTGTCCAGTGAATAAACTATATTCTCATTCTGGAGGTATTCCATAATGCTGCGATAGCTGGCCACAGCCTCTTCCCAACGATGGGCAATGGACAAGTACTCGCTGGCATTGGTCAGGCCCTCCAGGGTTTGGGCGAAATCCGTTTCCTGATAATCCCGGTATTCGTTTTCGGCCTCCTGGTGTTGCCCTACGCCTTCCAAAGCGGCGGCATGGTACAACTTATAGCGGGCCCACTGCTTGTCGGTATAGCTTTTATCGGCCGGGAATCTCTGCCTGTATTCCTGGAGCAGATTCCCCAGACGGCTGGTCCAGAACAGCGCCTTGTCGTAACCCTCTACGTTAATCCAGATGTAAGCGACGTTGTTGATTCCGGCCACGGCGTCGCGATAGGACGTACGGGACTCTTTGCGCCGGATGTTGTCCATATGCATCTGGTAGGCCCGCTCCAGCATATCGGTGGCCGTGGGGTCTTCCTTGTCAAAGTACGTCTTGGCGCAACCGGCAAAAATGAGCAGGTTGGTATAATCGCTGGTGGTATCGCACTGGATTCTTTCCAGGCGGTTGATGATGGGGAGAGCCGTATGAAGGGCCGATGCGTATTCTGCGTAACGGCAGAGCTGGCTGGTAAGGTAGCTGGCCGATTTGGCATAGTAGGTGAGGTCGACAGGGTCTTTTGAGTTTTCCGTGACCCGGATGGCCTCTTGCCAGAAGTACTCCGCCAGCTCGCGCTGCCCCAGCTGGTAGTGGGCATAGCCTTGCCAGTAATTGCTCTCACCCTTGGAAAGCTTTCCGGCCTTTCCCAGGCTGTCTGCCAGGGATAGGATCCTTTCATAGTCTCTTGCCTTGGAAGCCGCATCCATCAGGTTGACGGCTTCCCCGCTGGAGGACTTGCCGGTCATAGTATGGCAGCCGGAGAAGGACAGCACTACGGATGCTGCCAACGCACAGGCCAATAGGGGAATTCTATGGGAAATCATATCAATCAATGTCTTTAATCATATGCACATCTCTCTGCGGGAACGGGATGGTAATGCCGTTTTCCTTCAGAATCTTGTAGATGAGTTCCTTGCACTGATACCGGTATTCCACTTGCTCCGAAACCAGCACGTACTGTCTCACCGCCACATTCACGGAACTGTCCCCGAAGTCGTCGAAACGGATATAGTGCCCGTAAGTGGGCTCCACGATGTCCCGGCCGAACTTGTCCTTGGTCTTGAGCACCTCCAGTCCTTTCTCCAACGCTTCCCTTACCTTCTGGAAATCGGTTCCGTATGCAACGCCCACCGTGATGATGGTAAGCTCGTAAGAATTGTTCCGGGTAAGGTTGGTGAAGCTCTTGCTGAACAGGGATGAGTTCAGGAAAGCCACCTGGGTACCGTAGAGCGTTTCCACCAGGGTGGTCTGGTAATTGATGTCCACCACTTTGCCACGGACCCCGTCGCAATCGATCCAGTCTCCAACCCGCAGACGGCCGCCCATAAGCTGGATGCCGTAGATGAAGTTGTTGAGGATGTCCTTGAGAGCCAGACCTACACCGGCCGACAGACCGCCGGCAATGAGCCCCAGCGATCCGGTGGGTATGTTGAGCGTAACCACGAAGAGGTCCAGGTACACGAACCAGATGAATACGCTGATGAGACTGTTTCCAAGGGCCAGGTTGATCTCGTTGTTCTGAATGGTCTTGCGGTTGTACTTGCGGAGGAACCTGCGGTATCTGGACTTCTGCCACACAATGTGGATTACCTTGTTCACATAGCGGAACACGGCGAACATGCCCCCCAGGAAGAGGATGTCGTAGACGGATATATGGAAGGTTCCCTGACGGAAGAAGGGTTCCTCGAAAACGGAATGGAACAAGTCCTTGAACTCGAAGATGTTCAGCGCCAGGTAAATGCAGGTGGGGATGGAATAGATGATCAGAATGGGAATCAGAACCTCCCGGATCAGATCATAGAACCAGGTGGCACTGAACAGCAGCTGGTCCTTGGCCGGGCCCGTTACGTAGGTGATCTTGGCTTTATAGGCCGACAGACGCTTGTTCAGCCGCTTCTCCTTGTACAGGCGCGTGAGGTCCCATACGGAGGCGATGGCCAGAATGAGTGCCAGCTGGAAGTACCACCAGACCAGGATGATCAGCGCCAGGAAGATGTAGCCAATCCAGCTGAAGACCATGGCCGTAGCCGTAATGCCCAGGGAAACCCATCCCACCACCGCATCGGTGGTATCGGCCTTGGATCCCAGCCGTATATTGGCCAGCAGCTGCCACAGCACCAGGATCAGGAGCAGCGGCGGGAAGAAGAAATTCAGGAAGGCGTTGGGCACAAACAGCACCCGGCAGCTGATCACAAACAGGGCCGTAAAAATGGTGGGCAGGTAAATCTGGATGCCGCCTTTGAGTTTGGCCGGTTTCAGCCGGATCAGGAGGGCTGTGTTAATGGCCATGAGCAGGCCGATGAACGTGAGCACAATGCTGATGGCCTTGCGCGAGATGTCGTTGTCCGTGCTCTCATAGCTGAGGACCAGGAACAGGATACAGCCCAGCAGCAGGGCCAGATAAGGTTCCCGCTCCTTGGTGATCCACTTTCCTTTGGGCTTTGCAAAACGAAATACCAGCTTCAGGATAAGGGCGGCCAGGCCCCACAGGATGAAGAATGCAACGATATAGAGGAACAGCCAGTATACCTTGGCCGAGTTGCTGAGCTGATTGTCATTGGATATCTCTTCAGCACTATATCCCACCTGATCTTCTTCTATCGCTTTGCGGATGAAGGTGAGGTTGTATTTTTCCCCCATGGCTTTCCGGGTATCCTCCCAGTATTCGCCGGGGTGGCTCAGGATGGTCATCCAGGGCGTCTGTCCCTCCACAAACACCTTGTTCTCCAGGATGTCGAAGTAATCTCTCGCATATTGGTACGATTCCTCCATGCGCAGCTGGGCCTCCCGGTAATGGGTGCTGTCGGCCATGGCCCTTTCCCGGGAAGCGGCGTACATCTTCAGGAGTTCCGAAGCATAGAAAAGACAGGTATCACGGTCTGTCTGCCCCTGCTCCGTCAGGATGAAGGCCGGAACCGCTTCTTCCGTGGAAGTTGTATCCTGCGTCTGGGTCATGGCCATGATCACTTCCACCTTTTCCTGCAGTTCCTGCTGCAGGAGGCTCTCGTTGTGCTGCAGGTGCACATCCAGCGAATCGTTGTGGTAGGCCAGGCTGTCCGGCACCACCTCCAGATCCACCAGCTCCGGGGGAAGGCGGCGCAGGGACTCGATCAGACGGGCATATCGGCCTATTTCTATATCCAGATTGGCCACGATGCGGTCGTAGGGGGTGCGGTTTTTATTGAAATCGTTGTACTCCCGGTTTACCTTCTCCAGCGCGTAGCTGATGTCAAAGGTGTAGTCCTCCTTTTGGGAATACAGCATCAGCGACAGGTCGTTGCATTTTTTTACGATATCCACCATTTTCTGGTGCTGGATCTCGTATTGCTTCCCCATCAATTCCCGAGTCTGGGCAATCTGAAGGTAGTCGTGGTACAACTCCCTGCGCAGGTTGGAAAGCGTCGCATCCAGTCCCATTCCCGTAAAAACGGCCAGGGCAGGAAACGCCACAACGAGCAGCGCAAAAAGGCTTGTTATTAGTTTGTTTTTTTTCATGTTTCCGGTTAAATATTCATAGTTAGTGATTATTTCCGAAAAACACAAGAAACAAGCAGTTTCGGCGTGCATTTTTTGCAAATTCCGAAACTATTTTGCAAATTTTGAAAATGAAACCTATTCTGAAACGCTACGCATCCAGGCCGTAACGGTGGTTCCCATGTTCTGCTTGAACGTAGCACTGAAGGTGCTATAGCTGTGGAAACCGCTCTCGTGGGCCAGTTGCTGGGCCGTGAAAATACGGTGGTTGGCCACCGCCTCGTGATAGAGGCGAATGAAATGGCGGACACGCAGGCCGTTGATGTATGCGTTATAGGTAATGCCCTGTTGGGCAAAGTGCTGGCTCAGATAATAACGGTTGGTGCCTATGGTTTGGGCCAGATGGGCCAGGGTGAGGTCGTTCTGCAGGTACAACTGCCCTTCCTCACAATGCTTTTTGAGAAGAGGGCCGATGGTGGAAGGAATGGCCGGGGCGGAATTCTTCTGCCCTTCTTCGGCCAGCGTGGTTTCACCCAACTGTTGCAAGGTTTCTACGCGCCAAAGCAGCAAGCCCACAATCATGATGTTGCCTAGCTGTAAAAGATAAAGAGGAACAGGGTTCTCAGAGCTGCTGCTGTAGCCAATGAAATACAGCAGGAACACAGCGAGTATCACGAAGCTTTGCCAAATCTCCTTGTGTTCCAGGTCTGAATAATTGTCCCGCAGCCAGCGTCTGTAACGTCTTACGGCAAAGAGCAAATACACAATGAACGCGGTATACAAAGAGATGATATATATGCTGACGGGAGTGAACAAAGCCTCATTACCCCGGATGATGCATATGGCCGATAGGATAACGGCTGGAAGCAATGCGACGATGATGGGCCAGACTTTCCTGCGCCGGTCCTGCAGCATAGCCAGCATGGTGCCGGCCATAGTGGGGATTAGGAGCAGAACATCCAGTGCACAGACTGTTAAATAGGCTTTGGTGGAAGGATGGAAGGCGTAGAGCAGCCAGAAAACATGGCTCACTGCAGTAGCCATAAAGAAGGCCGAAGCCCATCTGCGAAGCCGTACAGGGGAGGTTACCTCCGGAGCAAAGGCATTACCCCGACGCAGCAGCAGGTACAGGGCTGCCACCGTGTCGAGCATGGTTACGCCACCGTAGAGGATGACAAAGAATATATCTTTTAGTATAGCTAGCTCTTCCATTTTGGAATGCTAAGTTAAAAAAACTTAGCATAAAAAACGCAGAAACTCATGTTTTTTTCTACAGACGGGCAGGTTGTCGGCAGTATTTCCGTGGAAAGGATGGCCAATGAGAATCGCTCCGTTGGGTCGATTGGCTATATGATGTACGTACTCCCTCGCTGAGTTTATTCTGCGATCAGCTTGTAGCCGGTGCTGCGGACGTTGACGATGCGGATGCGGGGGTCTTTGGCAAAGCGGTGGCGGAGGCGTGTGATGAGGACCTGGAGGCTGCGGGCGTTGAAGAAGTCGTCGTCGCCCCAGAGGGACAGGAGGATGTTCTGGGTGGGGATGATGCCGCCACTGCCTTTGCATAGGAGCTGCAGAATATCGGCCTCGCGGCGCGGGATAAGGGTTGAATCGCCGGTGGGTTTGTGAACCAGTGTTGCTGATTCGGGGGTGAACTGATATTCCCCGATGCCATAGGATTCCTGGCCTTTCTCCTGGTCAAGGGTCCTTTTTCCGCTTCTTCCCAGGAGGGTTTTCATCCGGACTACCAGCTCGGGAATGGCGAAGGGTTTCTTGAGGTAGTCATCGGCCCCCAGGTTGAATCCGGTGACGACATCGTCCACGGTGGTCTTTGCTGTCAGGAACAGGATGGGGGTTTCCTTGTCGCTCTGGCGGATGGCCTTCACCATATCGAAACCGGACATCTTGGGCATCATCACGTCCACCACCAGGATGTCGGGACGGATTTCAAAGTATCGGCGCAGGCCTTCCGAGCCGTCATAAGCCATCTCGACGGAGAAATCCATCGTCTCCAGGGCGTCTCTCACGATGCCGGAGAGCGTCCTTTCGTCTTCTACCAGTAGTACCTTTCTACTCATAGTTCGATGGTGAATGTGCTTCCCTTACCGGGTTCGCTATCGACGGATATATGGCCTCCGTGCTTCTCTACGATGGTTTTCGCGAAGAAAAGGCCGATACCGTAGCCCTTGACATCGTGAACATCACCGGTGGGTACGCGGTAGAATTTCTCGAAGATATGGGCCTGCTTCTCGGGAGCGATGCCGATGCCATTGTCGCGGACCGATATGCGGACGTGACCATCCTTTTCGTCGGCAGAGAGATGGATGTCTGCGCTGTCGACGGAGTACTTGACGGCATTGTCCAGGATTGTGGCAAGGACGCTGGACATCAGGGAGGCGTCTATATCGGCAGTGAGGCCTTCCGGTGTGACGCTGACGGCTATTTCGCAGGGCTTTCCGGCACTGAGGTGGGTCTGGGCAGCAACGGACTCCAGCAACGGCTTCAGTTCTGTATTCTCGATGCGGAGCGATAGGCGGTCTCGGTTTTCCATCGACATGGAAAGGATCTGCTCTACCATACCGTTCAGTTTCTCCAGGGATTCCCGGGTGACCTTCAGATATTCTTCCCGTTTCTCAGGATTCTTGTCAAGGCCGTAGACCAGCATGGCGTCATTGGCGGCATAAGCAACGGCGATGGGGGTCTTCAGCTCGTGGGTCATATTGCTGGTGAAATCGGACTTCATTTCATCCAGCTCGCGCTGCTTGCGAAGGGCGCGTACCATCAGGTAGAAGACTAGTGCCAGAATGAGAAGAATGCCGGCGGACATCAGGAGGACGCCCATCATTCCCCGGAGGATGGAGCCGGTCATAGGTTCGCAATACAGTTCATATCCGGCACCGCGGTTGGCGATGGATGTCATGGATATGTGTTCATCCCGTGAAGACGAAGTGTATGCCGGCGTTTGGACTTCGGCCAGGACTTCTTCCCCGTCCATCAGGAGAATCTGGTGCTCCAGCGGATAGCCCAGGGAGTCCAGAAGGTGCGTGAGGATGCTGTCCATGACGGGAAGGTTCGTCTCGCCGCTCGTTTCTCCAAGAATATCGGCCTCAAGAGGCTTGTCCACCTGGGTAACCGTAATGGCTTTGGGAATGCTGTCCCCGGGTGTAGCGAACTGGGTGGAGACGATTTTCGAAAGCCGAACATTGCTTCCGCCGTAAACCTGCGCCGAGAAATGAACGCTGTCCGAAGATTGCTTCCGCCGGGCAGTGAGTTCCTCCATCTCTGCCCAGGTGATGGAAACCCGGATTTCGGAAACGGCCGCTTCCCGGCGAGTCTTGTACAGGCCCTTGATCCAGTAGAGTTCATACGCTGCGATAGCCGCCAGGGAGATGATGGCCAGCAGGGGCAAAAGATATGATTTCCCGAATCTCACGATGCAAAGTTAGCAAGAATCAAGGGATTTCGGGTGGCTGTTAACACTTGTTAACATTCTCTTAACGCTCCGTTAACCAAGATTCCGGACGGCAAGGCTTACTTTTGCGGTATGATGAAAAAGATTCTTGTTTTCGTGATGATGCTCTCGGCCCTGATGGCCGGCGCACAGGAAAAGGCGCAGTACCGCGTGACGTATGATTGCGACGCTCAATATGGGCCCCAGCGCCAGGTTTATCGCTGGCATCTGGATATCGGCGAAACGAGCGCCGTATTCTACAGCCCCAACAACCGGGCGAAGGAAAAAGTGATTGATGAAGTGGTGGGCGACAATGATGTCACTTCTGTGATGGCCAGGCTCCGGACCATCAAGAGCGAGTTCCCGAATCCCAACCCACTTGAAGTGCTTGTGGAGCCCATTGCAGATGGAAGGTACACCTACCTCAATGACATTGTGAGCGATAAGATGTGGTATGAGGAGAAACTTCCGGAGATGTCCTGGGAAACGACCGGCCGGGACACGACAGTGTGCGGGTATGCCTGTCTCCAGGCAAAGGCAATGGTGTATGGCCGTGACTGGACGGTTTGGTTTGCTCCGGAGATTCCGGTATTCTATGGCCCGTATGTCCTGGGCGGACTGCCGGGATTGATTCTGGATGCGATGGATGCCGACGGGCTGTTCCACTTTACCGCCGTAGGTCTTGAGCAGAATCCTGCCGATGCGGTTGTGGAGCTTTCCCGCAAGGACAAAGCCGTCAAATGCACCAGGAAGAAATACATGGAGCTCCGGGATAAAGCCAACGGGCAATCGTACGCTGACAAACTCCGGGAAATGGGTGTCGATAGCAGAACGGTGGTGAAAGTCGTGTCGGAAGACGGCAAGGATATCGACCTCAATGAAAGCCGTCCCAAGCAGAACTACCTGGATCTGGAGTAAGATGAAACGACTGGCAATTGTTCTCTTCCTGCTGTTTTCAGCGGTTTTGTCTTTCGCTCAGGAACCGCTCTCCGGCATTGTCGTGGACGATGCCGGCAAGGCGCTTGCCGGAGCCAATGTGATGGCTTACGGCCCGGACGGGAAGGTGCTCAGCTTTGCCGTCACAGGTGCAGACGGGACCTTTCAGTTGAAGAAAACGGCAGGGCTGGAGAGGATTACCGCCAGTTTTATGGGGTTCAAGACTGTCAGCATTCCTGCAGGACAGTTCAAGGATGGCCAGCAAATCCGGATGGAGGCCGGAGGCTTCCAGTTGAAAGAAGTTGCCGTCACGGCGGAACGCATCAAGGAAAGCGGAGATACACTGACCTACTCGGTGGGTGGCTTCAAGCAGGCGCAGGACCGGTCCATCGCCGATGTCATCGGCAAGATGCCGGGGCTGGAGGTAAAGGCCAGCGGGGCCATCGAGTATCAGGGCAAACCCATCAACAAGTTTTATATAGAAGGGATGGACCTGATGGGAAGCCAGTATGCGCTGGCCAGCGAGAATCTGTCGGCCGACAAGGTGAAGGAAGTGCAGGTGCTGGAGAATCACCAGGCCATCAAGTCGCTCCGGGATGTGAGCTTCAGCGAGCAGGCAGCCATCAACCTGGTACTGAAGGACGAAGCAAAATCTACCTGGTCCGCCCTGGCCGATCTGGGCGGCGGATATGGCAATGAATGGCTCTACGACAACCGCCTGATAGGGATGCAGTTCAATAAGCATTTCCAGACCCTGATGCTCTACAAGAACAATAATACCGGCAAGGATATCGGCGCAGAGGTGGTGGACCTGACGGATTTGACTGGCTACAGGATGGAAAACGGCCTGCTGGATATGATTTCCCTTAGCGGGCCGGAGTTTGAGCGGGAGAGATACACCTTCAATTCCAGTCATCTGCTGGCCGGAAACTGGCTGCTGAAGACAGGGCCCGATTCGCAGCTTCGCCTGCAGGCGAGCGGGCTGCTGGACCGGGAGCATCAGCAGAGCTGCAGCCGGACCACCTACCTGACCGTTGCCGGGATGCCAGTGGTGGTGGAGGATTGGGATGTGACCGGGCGCCGCCGGGAAGTCAAGGGAGAAGTGGAATATACCCTGAACTCAGCGAAGACCTACTTGAACAGCCGCACCAAGGTCTATGCGGACTGGAATGCCAGCTCCGGCGTGATGAACCTGGACGGAAACGCGACGGATTTGATGGTGAGGCCTTGGAAGCGGAGCGTATCGGAAGACCTCTCGATGTCGCATACGACAAAAGACGGGCATATTTGGAGACTTTTCTCTTCCAGTGGCTATACCTGGCTTCCAGGGCAGCTGCTTACGCTCGATGGAAAACAGGAGATGTTGGACCTGGGGCTGTTTTCTACACGCAATTATGCCAGCGTATCGCATCGCATCGGCAAATGGATGCTCAGCGGGAAAATAGGCATGGATGCCAGGCGGCAGAAAATCAATGACCACCTCTGGAGCCTGCTTATTCCCTATGCCGAACCGGCCCTGCAGCGCGAGTTCGGGAGCCACAAGTTGGACGGCCTCCTGAGGATAAGCTACCAGCGCAGGCAGTATGACCAGAATATGCAGCAGGGAGTCTATTTTGAGCCGACTGTCCGTTGGAACTGGAAGCTCTCTCCCACGTCCTCGATGTTGGTTTATTACCGGCTTTCCGCCAGCCCGATACAAGGAACGAAGGTCGTGGACGCACCGGTCTATACTTCCTACAGGAGTCAGTACGTCGGCATGGGCATCCCGGATGTCCAGTTGTCCCATACCGTTTCCGGAACGTACTCCTTCCGGAATCCGGTTTATGGCCTATTCTTCAGCATCAACCCGGTATTTACCCGGAGCAAGGGTAATCTGCTTTATGCAAACACCATCGATTCCGGCATTTACGTGCAACAGGCAAGCGGCCAGAAGTATGACGCAAACACATATTTGTTGGACGGAAGGATCTCTAAATCATTTTCCTGGTGCAGGACGGTGATCGGGCTTTCCGGGTCGGCCCTGCTGAGCGACTACAGCTATTTGTCGGCAGGTAAAGTAGCGGATGCCAGGACGGCCGGATATACGGTTGCCCTGGATTACTCATTCAAACCTGCCCGGTGGATGACGGTGGAAGGCGGCTCCCTGCTTGAGATGACAAGGCGAAGCGTGGAAGGGGCTGCGATGGCCGGCGTGAATGACTGGGAGCATCGGATGCAACTGAACTTCCTGCCGGCAAAGAAGTGGATGATTTCCCTGCACAACGAATTGTACCACAGCAGCGAGAAGGACTTTGGCGTGAATTGGTTCTGTGACGCGTCGGTCAGTTACAAGGCAGACCGGTGGGAAGTGTCATTGGTAGGCCGCAACCTCGCAGGCATTTCCTGCTACGAGCGCATTCGCGTGTCCTCCACTTTGCAGTCCTACACATTGACGCATTTGCGGCCTCGGGAGGTGGTGGTGAGGTTTTGTTTGGATCTTTGATTGACAAACTGTAAAGCATCATTTTACGATTTTTGTAAATGTGTAAAGGCGGTTTTACAGTTGTAATGGATTGCGAAACGGTTGAATATTAGGGCGTTGTGAGTTTGGCACGGCGGGTGTTTGGGGAGAAGGCAAATGACAATGAATGTTTAACAATTTAATGATCTCAAGAGTTATGAAACGCGTATTTGTTCTTATGGTTGTAGCGCTGATGAGCGCCGTGATGGTGAATGCCAAGACAGTCCGAGGGTATGTCTCTGATAAGGAGGGGAACCCGGTCGTGGGAATGAAGATGGTGGTGGTGAACACGGACAGTCCTTCTCGCAAGAGTGTGGCCGTGACGAATGAAAATGGATTCTTTTCCGTACAGGTTCCCGACAATCTTGACACTTCGGAGCTGGTTGATATATTTGCCAGCCGTGGGGCCAGGATTATTCGGTATCGGGAAACATCTACCGGAGTCCGCATCGTGATTGAACCCTCCAGGAAGCCGGAGCAGATGCTCGCCCAGCAACAGGCACTTTAATTTGGAATTAAACATACTAATCGGTATCTTCGCGCTTGATTGGGTTGCATAGCCCATCGGTAAGATTGATTGACGCGAGTTATTATCGACACTACAGATGAAACGTATTGGTATTCTTTTGCTGGCGGCAGTTGCGCTCCTTGGGTGCAACAAGGCTCTGACTCAGGCAAACATTGAGGGCATTTGGACCGAACAGTATGACCCCACGGTTTTCGCGATGGATGGATCTGTGACGTTCACCTTCGACGGGAACAATGGCTATCAGCTCCACGTTTATGATGCCCTAAGTGGTGAATTGCGCGACTACAGCGGCCACTATGCCATCGACTTGATTAACAAGGGCACTATTACCATCAA
>R24__coassemble_163_pt1 | contig 49684 bp, 50 predicted proteins | sample R24__metabat2_high_PE_033 | metagenome-assembled genome bin R24
GGCTGGAGGGCAAGCCCCGCCGCGGTATCGGCCCGCATGATGTGGCTATCTCCCTGGTGAAGGCCGTTTTCGAAAGCGGCTTTGTGAAAAACAAGGTGCTGGAGTTTGCCGGCCCCGGCGTAGCCAACCTGCCCATCGACTTCCGTAACGGTATCGATGTGATGACCACCGAGACCACCTGTTTGTCCTCCATCTGGATCACCGACGAGGAAGTGAAGAAATACTTTGAAATGCACAATCGTCCCGAGGCTTACAAGAAGCTGGAACCCGGCAGCGTGGCCTGGTACGATTCCATGATCACGATTGATCTGAGCAAGCAGGAGAGCATGATTGCTCTGCCTTACCACCCGTCCAACGCCGTGACCATCCACGAACTGCAGGAGAACCCCGAGAAGGTGCTCAAGGCCATCGAAGAAGATACCATCAAGCGCTTTGGTGACAAGGTACACCCGGATCTGCTGAGCAAGATCAAGAACGGAAAGGTGTATGCCGACCAGGGCATCATCGCCGGCTGCTCCGGCGGTACCTACGACAACCTCTCCGAGGCTGCCACCATCCTCAAGGGCAAATCCATCGGCAACGATTACTTTACCATGAGCGCCTATCCCCAGAGCACGCCCGTGTATCTGGCCACCACGCGCAATCACATTGCCGAAGAGCTCCTGGAGGCCGGTGTGGTTATTAAGCCCGCCTTCTGCGGCCCTTGCTTTGGCGCCGGTGACGTGCCGTCCAACAACGGCCTGTCCATCCGCCACACCACCCGCAACTTCCCCAACCGTGAAGGCTCCAAACCCGGTCAGGGACAGATTTCCATGGTGGCCCTGATGGATGCCCGTTCCATCGCAGCCACCGCTGCCAACGGCGGTGTCATTACCGCAGCCACGGACATTGAATACGAAGACACCCACAAGCCTTATCAGTTTGACGGCCGTATCTATGAGAAGCGCGTCTACAATGGCTACGGAAAGGCCCATACGGAGGAGCCGCTGCGGTACGGTCCCAACATCAAGGACTGGCCCGTCATGCCCGCCATGCAGGAAAACATGCTGGTAGAACTGGCAGCCGTGATTCACGATCCCGTGACCACCACCGACGAACTCATCCCTTCCGGAGAAACTTCCAGCTACCGTTCCAACCCGCTCAAGCTCTCCGAGTTTGCCCTGAGCCGCCGCGTTCCCGAGTATGTGGGCCGCAGCAAGCGTATCCAGGCCGATGACCGTGCCCGCCGTGCCGGCGAGGTTACCGAAGACCTCCGCAAAGCCCTGGCTGTTGCGGGAACCACGGCCGAAAGTACATCCTTCGGCTCTTGTGTCTTTGCCAACAAGCCTGGCGACGGAAGTGCCCGTGAACAGGCTGCTTCCTGCCAGAAGGTGCTGGGCGGCGACGCCAACATCTGCTACGAGTACGCTACCAAGCGTTATCGTTCCAACTGCATCAACTGGGGTATTGTTCCTTTCACCATCAGCAAGGATACGCCCTTTGACTATGAGGTAGGGGACTATGTGTTTGTGCCCGGTATCCGCAAGGCCATCCTGGGCGGTGAAGAGCAGATCGAGGCTCGCGTGATTACGCGCGACGGCCGCTCCACGCCCATCACCCTTTATTTCCAGAACCTCACCGAAGACGAGCGCCAGATTCTCGCCGACGGCTGCCTGATGAATTATTACAAAAACCGTAAATAAAAACCATGGAAAAAATCAAAATGACCACGCCGCTCGTAGAGATGGACGGCGATGAAATGACCAGAATCCTCTGGAAAATGATCAAGGATGAGCTCATCCTTCCCTTTGTGGACCTGAAGACCGAGTACTATGACCTGGGCCTCCCGTACCGCGACAAGACCTCCGACCAGGTTACCATTGACTCTGCCAACGCTACCAAGCGTCTGGGTGTGGCTGTCAAGTGCGCCACCATTACCCCCAACGTGCAGCGTATGAGCGAGTACAACCTGCACCAGATGTGGAAGAGCCCCAACGGCACCATCCGTGCCATGCTGGACGGTACCGTGTTCCGTACACCCATCACCATCCCCAGCATCCATCCCGCTGTGAAGTTCTGGAAGAAACCCATCACCATTGCCCGTCACGCTTACGGTGACGTGTACCGCGACGTGGAAATCCAGACCACCGAACCCGGTGTGGCCAAGCTCGTGTTCGAAGGTGCCTCCGGTGAGCGCATCGAGGAAGTGATCCACGAGTTCTCCGGTCCCGGCGTGATCGAGGGTATGCACAACACGGATGCCTCCATCCGCAGCTTCGCCCACTCCTGCTTCAAGTACGCCCTGGATGTGAAGCAGACCCTCTGGTTCGCTACCAAGGACACCATCTCCAAGAAGTACGACGGTCGTTTCAAGGCCATCTTCGAGGAAGTGTTCCAGGAGTACAAGGACGCCTTTGAGAAGGCTGGCATCGAGTACTTCTACACCCTGATTGACGACGCCGTGGCCCGCGTTATGCGTTCCGAAGGCGGCTTCATCTGGGCCTGCAAGAACTACGACGGTGACGTGATGTCCGACATGGTCTCCACCGCTTTCGGTTCCCTGGCCATGATGACCTCCGTGCTGGTAAGCCCCGACGGCAAGTACGAGTATGAGGCTGCCCACGGTACCGTGACCCGCCACTACTACAAGTACCTGAAGGGTGAGGAAACCTCCACCAACCCCATGGCTACCATCTTTGCCTGGAGCGGTGCTTTCCGCAAGCGCGGTGAGCTGGACAACCTCCCCGAGCTGGTGAACTACGCCAACCAGCTGGAGCAGGCCTGCTTCGATACCCTGAACGAAGGTCTGGAGACCAAGGACCTGGTGAACCTCTCCGAGGGCATCACTCCCAAGGGCCTTACCTCCCTCCAGTTCCTCCAGGAGATCCGCAAACGCCTGGAAGTTCGCCTGGGTGCCTAACTGAAATATTAAGGGACGAATGGCCTGAAAAGCGTACTTTCGTCCCAAATTTGGGGCTTTCGTCCCAAAATTAACCTTTTGGTCACTTGTGTTCGTCACAGGTGACTTTTCTTTTTTTGGGTGGGGAAGGCAGCGTACCTTTGCATCAAACGAAAGAATTATGATTGCATCCATCCCCGCCCGCCTCAGGCTCGACAATGCTGCCAATATTTATCCTGCTTCTATGTCCAAGCAGTATAGCTCCCTTTATAGAATCAAGGTAACCCTTAAGGAAGTGGTAGACGTGACCCTTCTTCAGGAAGCCCTCTTACGCGTAGCAGAGCGTATTCCTACGTTCCGCTGCACGCTTAAGGCCGGCGCTTTCTGGTGGTATCTGGACCGCTGCCCGGTAAAGCCGGTGGTACGCGGACTCAAGCCGCTCAAGGATTTCCGCTTTGAAGACCAGGACGGCCTCTTATATCGCGTGAGCGCCCGCCGCTGCTGCATCTATCTGGATGTATTCCATGCGCTGGCCGATGGTACCGGCGCCATGACTTTCCTCATGACCCTGGCTGGAGAATACCTCCGCCGCCGGCATGGGGTGGAGATCCCCTACAACCAGCTGGTGCTGGATCCCAAGGACCATCCCGTGTATGCCGAGGTGGAAGACAGCTTCAAGTCCGTCTTCAGCGGCCGACACGGCCAGCTGGAGAAGAATGTGGACGCCTACCACATCCAGGGCGAGGCCCTGCCTGATGCAGCCATCAAGGACGTGCGCGTGGTGGTTTCCTCCGACGACGTTAAGAACCTCTGCCGCCAGCACAACTGCACGGTGACCGAGTTCCTGACCGCCGCCATGATCTGGGCCCTGCAGGAAGAACACCGTGAGGATACCTCCCGCCGCAAACGTTCCGTTCTCAAAGTCTCCGTTCCCGTGAACCTGAGACCTTTCTACGGAAGCCGGACCGTGCGCAACTTCTCTTCCTATGTGAACCTTGGCGTAGACGTGAAGGACGGCTACTTCTCTTTCCCGGAACTGGTAAAGGCCATCAAGGAACAGAAGGCCCACGACATGCAGCAGGACCGGCTGGAATCCAAGATTGCCGCCAATGTGGCCCTGGAAGAAATGCTGATTGTGCGGCTGCTGCCCCTCAAGATCAAGCATCCCATCATCGATATCATCAACCTCCTGCACGGAGACCGTTTCATCTCCCAGACGCTGTCCAATATCGGCCAGCTCAAAGTGCCGGAGGCCCTGTATCCTTATATCCAGGACGTGGACTTCTCGCTGGGCCGTCAGCGCGGCAACAGCGGGGCCGTCTCCTGCCTGGGATACAACGGAAAACTCTATATCCACCTGACGCGGAAAATCGTCCGCAGCCATTTTGAGAATGCCTTTATCCGGCATCTCAAGGCTTTGGGCCTTTCTGCGGAAGTCTCTGTGGAGAATTTAGCCTAAAGGGTAGTACAGATTGTCGTACCGGCTGTTCCAGCTGCGGTCGTAGTGCTTGCGGATGGTACGGGCGCTGGCAAAAGAATTGAAATTGTCCCACGCCTCCAGGAAGAGGACGGCAAAGTCTGTCCGGTTGTGGAGCGTCAGGGCAAAGAGGGTGTAAACGGCGGTGATGTATACGCACGCACGCTCGCGGTCGTCTGCCTGAGGTGTAGCCGGCGTGGCCAGGGTGAGCCGCTGGGACTGGGCAAAGGCCAGGTCTGCTATGGCATCGGCCAGAAGGGCCTCCTCTGCGGGCTTGTATAACTGCACGTCATAACGCTCCCGGGCATGTTTCTGCTCCTTGAGCTCTTCCTCCATCCCGGGGAAAGGATTGGGAAGGGCCGATTCGAAATACCGGCCAAAGTCTGCCTCTCCCTTGAGGAACTGCAGGGCCAGGACGCAGTAGTCTCTTACGCTGGCCTCGATGACCATGGCGTAAGGGGCTTTCTCGTCTATGCGGGCCAATATTTCCGTTATACTTGCCATATCAAGATTCAAATATACAAAAAATCTATTATTTTTGCGTTTATGAAAATAGTATTCTTAGATGCCATTTCCATGGGAGATGCCTCCCTGGAAGAAATCGCCGCCCTGGGCGAGTTTACCTGTTATCAGTCCTCTACGGCAGAGGAAGCCCGGGAGAGGGTAAAGGACGCCGATGTGGCCATCCTCAACAAAGTGATCGTGGACCAGGCTTTCCTGGATGCCGCTCCCAAGCTCAAACTCGTGTGCGAAGCCGGAACGGGCATTAACAATATTAATGTCAAGCTCTGCGAAGAGAGGGGAGTGCTGGTCCGGAATGTGGCCGGTTACTCTACGGATTCCGTGGCCCAGACCGCCTGGATGCACATCCTGAACCTGGACGGTCGGGCTTTCCATTACCAGAACTTTGTGACCAGCGGGGCATACAGCAAGAATCCCGTTCACGTGGATTATGCCCATCCCTTCACGGAACTCGCCGGCAAAACGCTGGGCATCGTGGGCATGGGTGCTATTGGCCAGAAAGTAGCCCAGATTGCCACGGCCTTTGGCATGAAGGTCATCTATTTCTCCACCTCCGGAACGGGTCACTGCAAGGATTATCCCTGCGTGGGCCTGGAAGAACTCCTCCAGCGCTCAGACGTGATCTCCATCCACGCACCTTATAATGAAAGAACCGCCGGCCTTATTGGCTATGAGCAGTTCAAACAGATGAAGCGCACGGCCTTCCTGGTGAACACCGGCCGCGGCGGAATAGCCGTAGAGGCCGATCTGGCCCGTGCCCTGGACGAAGGCCTTCTCTCCGGCGCCGCCCTGGACGTGTATGTGAAGGAGCCGCTTCCGCTGGACAGCCCGCTCATGCATCTGGTGCATCCCGAGCGCCTGCTCTTCTCGCCTCACATTGCGTGGTACTCCCACGAGGCAAGGGCCCGGCTGGTCCACGAGATGGCAGAAAATATTAAGAGGGGCTGGTAAGAGCCCCTCTTTCTGTTTAACTAATTCATTCTTGTATCAACACTTACTTGTTGTCTTTCTTCTTGGTCTCAATACTGGCAAAACCGCTCTTCCGGATGTTGGTGTGCTCCATCTCCAGTTCGCTGGCGTCAATGTCACCGTCTCCGGAATCGCTTAGGTTGTCCGTGTGGGCCTTGACGGACAGATCCACTTCAGCGGCACCGTTCACGCTCACCGTATGGGTCTCTACATCCAGGTCGCTGGCGTCAATGTCACCGGCGCCGTTTACGGTAAAGGTGAGGGAAGGCACCTGGATAGAAGCCACTTCAAAGTCTCCGGCTCCGTTTACCATCACACTCAGGTCCTTGTCGGATTTGTAGTTGGAAATCTCGGCGTCGGCGGCACCGTTCACCAGGAGTTTCTCCAGGCAGGGGAGGGTGACGTACACCTTGAAGGTCTTGGCCACAATCTGGACATTGTCCTTGTTCTTGAGCACCAGGACCCCGTCAATTACTTCGTAGTCCAGGTAATCAAAGACTTCTTCGTTGGCTTTTACGTTCACGGAATAGGTCTCACCCTGGTTGATGGTGATATCGGAAGATCCGTTGACGGTGATGCCGGTAAAGTCGGTAAAGTCAAAGGACTTGCTGGTTTCGGGGCCTTTGCAGACCACGCGCTTACCATTGCTAACGCCGTTGATGCTAAAGGTGCAGCTGCATACGAGGGCCAGCGTGCACAGGGCAGTCAGTACTTTTTTCATGTCAGTTCTTATTGGTTAAATATACTTGCATCCAAACCCAGCAGTTCCATCTTGCGTTTGATGGCCGGGACTTCTTTTTCCAGGAATTCGGCCTTCTGGGCCTCCAGGATCCTTTCTCGGGCTTCGGCCGATACAAAGTATCCGATACCGCGCTTGTTGTAGATGATGCCGTCGGCAGTCAGTTTTTCGTAAACGCGCATGACGGTATTGGGGTTCACCCCAATCTCTGCGCCATATTCGCGGACCGACGGGATTCTGTCATCGGCCTTCAGCTGGCCGGACAGGATGTTCTCTGCGAACACGTCGGCTATCTGGAGGTAGATGGGTTTTTCTCCGTGAAAGTCCATAATTTTAGTGTTTTAAGGTTTTGATTCTGTAGAAGATGCCACCGGCCAGGAGGATGGCAAAGATGCCCGTATAGACCGTGATGACATTAATCATGTGGCGGATGAACTGCTCTGCCTCGGCAAAATCGTCCAGCTCGACCGTGCTCTGGAGGCCCAGCCAGGTGCTGATCATGGAACCCACGATGGAGATGCCAAAGAGGACCAGGAAGGCGTAGAGCAGCTTGTGGCGCTTGAAGGTGACGCCGCAGCACAGGAAGTAGAGGAAGTTGCAGCAGAAGCCCACCAGGTAGGGGACCACCATGAAACCGAGGCTCCAGGTAGTGGTGTATTCCTCGTTGGCCAGGGCCAGGTTGGTCTGGAACTGGTCAACGACTTCGATGGCCGATCCCAGGAGCATCTTCCCGTAAGTGGGATCCACGATGCTCAGGAGGGCATCCGTACCAGCATAGGTAACGATAAAGGCTACCGGAATCACCACCAGGGTCATCAGGATCATGGAGAACCATTTTTCAAAGGCCGATGCGGGGATCATGAGCCAGGCGGAACCTTTCCTCCGATTGGTGATATAGCCATAGGTGCGGATCTGGTACAGTTCCAGGGCAATGCTGGCAATGACGAAGATCACGATTCGGTCCCTGAAGCCGGGTGCCTGCCAGACGCCGTGGGAATCCCTGACCAGGCCCACGATGGCGTTGAAGCCAATGCCCAGCAGATAGTAGATGACGCCGGCAAAGCCAATGAGGATGGCGGCCTTCACGTGGATGCGCAGCGTCTGCATGAGGTCATATTTGAAATAGGTAAAGAAACGTTTACCGTTGAATACTTCGGACTGCATAGGACTACTGGAATAAAGCTTTAACAATATCTTTGTGGGAATGGACGGCGTTGAAGAGGGCTTCCAGGTTTACCTTGGACTCTTCGCCGGTGGTGTTGGGATACACCTGGATGGCGCCGGAGGGCGTATTCTCCAGGTAGAGGGCATCGGCCTTGATGGTGGAGCCGTAGTCAAAGAACAGCTTCTGGGTAATGGTTTCCAGGCTGGCGTTCAGCAGCACCTGTTCCTTGTCCAGGATGATGATGGGGTCGATGATCTCTTCCAGGTCGCGTACCTGGTGGGTGGAGATCACGATGGCGCTTTCCTCACAGGTATACTTCATGATGGCCTTGCGGAACTGGGCCTTGGAGGGGATGTCCAGGCCGTTGGTGGGTTCGTCCATATAATAGTAGCGGGCGTTGCAGGCCAGGGCAAAGGCAATCCAGGTCTTTTTGAGCTGACCGGTGCTCATGGAATCCATGCGCTGCAGGGAGTCTACCTCGAATTCCAGGAGGACGGTGAGGTATTTGTTCAGGTCAAACTTGGGCCAGAGAGCGCCCTGCTCCTTGCCAAAGTCGATGGCTTTGATGTGCAGGCCGGAAACCTCGTCCGGGAGGTAGAACTGCTCTGCCAGGAGGGAGGGCTGGCGGTCGAAGGGGTGGCGGCCATCGGTTTCGATGACACCGGTCTGGGGCTTCTTGAGCCCACAGAGGAGGGTGAGAAGGGTGGTCTTGCCCACACCGTTCTCTCCCAGGAGGCCATAAATGTTGCCTCCTTTGAGCTCCATGGTGATGTTGTTGAGCACCCGTTTGGAGCCGTAGCTGAAGGATAAGTCTTTGACGCTAATCATATCTTTGCGGTGTATTAGTTCATTAGTACACTGCAAAGGTAAGAAGAAAATTCAAATCTCCAAAATAATTTTCACTTTTTTCGCCATTCTTCCGGAGTAACCCCCGTAAGCTGCTTGAAACAGTGGGCGAAATTGCTGCGGTCGGAGATCCCGACGCGGCGGCTGATGGTGGAAATGGGGGTCTGAGGCTCTGCCTTCATCTGCTCCATGGCATCCTGGAGCCGGAGCCGGGTGCGATAGGAACGGAGGTCATCACCCTGCGCCAGGAAATACCTATATAATATAGGGTAGGGAAGGCCGATGTTTTCTGCGGTTTCCGCCATGGTCTTGTGCGGAAGGCAGTATCCCTTGGCCTGGACCCAGGCGTCCAGCGCCCGGACCACCTTTTCCTCCTCCTCCTTGGAGAGCGTTTTGGCGCTGGGAGGGGGACAGAAAGAAGAAGGAGCCTGCTCTCTTTTGGGGAACAGGCTCCTGAAGTAATCTTTAATGGATTGCTTACCAGCCCAGGACATAGGCGAAAATAAGCGGTGCCACAATGGTGGCGTCCGACTCCACGATGAAGCGGGGAGTATCCGGGGAAAGCTTGCCCCAGGTGATTTTCTCGTTGGGAACAGCGCCGGAGTAAGAACCGTAGGAGGTGGTGGAGTCCGAAATCTGGCAGAAATAAGCCCAGAGGGGAGTGCCTTCCCAGCCCAGATCCTGTTCCATCATGGGAACGCCGCAGATGGGGAAGTCACCGGCGGTGCCACCGCCAATCTGGAAGAAGCCCACGCCGGGGGCGTTCTTCTTGTACCAGTCTACCAGGAACATCATAACCTCTACACCCTGGATGACCATGTGAGGGTCGTACTCACCGCGGATGACGTGGGCGGTGAAGATGTTACCGGTGGTGCAGTCTTCCCATGCGGGGCAGATGATGGGGATGTTCTTTTCGCAGGCGGCTACTACCCAGCTGTCCTTGGGGTCAATCTCGTAGTACTGCTTGAGGACACCGCTGCGGATCATCTGGTAGATGAACTCGTAGGGGAGGTATCTCTTACCTTCTGCCTTGGCCTTGTCCCAAACCTCTACCAGGTGCTTCTCCAGGCGGCGGAAAGCTTCCTCTTCCGGGATGCAGGTATCCGTAACACGGTTGTAGTGGTTGTTGATGAGTTCCTGCTCCTGAGCGGGAGTGAGGTCACGGTAACCGGGCACACGATAATAGTGGTTGTGGGCCACCAGGTTCATGATGTCTTCCTCCAGGTTGTTGGCGCTGCAGCAGACGAAGGAAATCTTGTCCTGGCGGATCATCTCGGCCAGGGAGAGGCCCAGTTCTGCGGTGGACATGGCACCGGCCATGGCCAGGAACATTTTACCACCCTTGTTCAGGAGGTCTTCATAGGCTTTTGCAGCATCTACCAGGGCTGCGGAATTGAAGTGACGGTAGTGATGGGTAATGAATTGAGAGATAGGTCCCTTTTCCATTTCTTTTAGCGGTTTCCCGCGGGCGAAGCCAGTCTGTGACTTCCAACCCGGAGATTGATTGCAAAATTAGGAAAAAAACGCGAGAAACGCTATATTTGCAAGTTATTTTAAGTGTATGAACTTATTTCCTAACATTCAGAAGGCCTATACTCAAGATTCGTTGAGTGCCAAGGACGCCCAGCGCCTGGCAGAATTCATAGCCTTTGGCCCCATTGTATTCCAGGCCAGCCGTCTCATGATTAAATTCGGCATCCTGGATGCCCTCCGGGACAACCCCATGACCCTGGAGCAGGTGGCCCAGAAGGCCGGTATCAGCCAGTACGCAGCCAAGGTGCTCCTGGAAGCCTCTCTCTCCATTGGCACGGTCCTCATTGACCCGGAAAAAGATGAGTATCATCTGACCAAGACCGGCTGGTTCCTCATCACGGACCCCGCCACCCGTGCCAACGTTGACTTTAACCACGACGTCAACTACGAAGGCTTCTTCCGCCTGGAAGAATCCCTCAAGGAAGGCCGCCCTGCCGGTCTGGAGCACTTCGGCCCCTGGCCCACCATCTACGAGGGCCTTTCCTCCCTGCCCAAGCAGGTGCAGGACAGCTGGTTTGGCTTTGACCACTTCTACAGCGACCATTCCTTTGACCTGGCGCTGCCCATCGTCTTTGCCAACAAGCCCCGCCGGATCATGGACGTAGGAGGCAATACAGGCCGATTCTCCCAGCGCTGCGTGGCCTACGACCCGCAGGTGGAGATGACCATCGTGGACCTGCCCCAGCAGATTGGCCTGATGAAGGAAGCTACCAAAGATGATCCCAACGCCAGCCGCATCCACGGCTTTGGTACCAACCTGCTGGATCCCACGAACGGATTCCCGCAGGACGTGCATCCGGACGTAATCTGGATGAGCCAGTTCCTGGACTGCTTTAGCGAGCCCCAGATCCTGAGCATCCTGCAGCGTGCCGCCAAGGTGATGGACGCCAACACGCGCCTGCTCATCATGGAAACCTTCTGGGACCGCCAGAAGTACGAGCCCGCCGCCTTCTGCCTTACCATGACCAGCCTGTATTTCACGGTCATGGCCAACGGCAACTCCAAGATGTACCACTCCGACGACTTTGTCCGCGTGGTGCGGGAAGCCGGCCTGGAGGTGGTGACCATCCACGACGGCCTGGGCCAGGGACACAGTATTATGGAATGTAAAAAATCTCTATAGCTATGAGTATCGAAGAAATTAAAGAGAAAGTGACCACCTTCCTGGTGGAAGAATTGGAAATTGAAGAATCTAAGATTGCCGATAACGCCCGCCTCAAAGAGGACCTGGGTATTGATTCCCTGGAAGTGGTGGATGTAGTAGTGCTGGTAGAAGACGTTTTCGGTTACAAGATGAAACCGGAAGACTTCAAGGAACTCAAGACCCTGGAAGATTTCTGCCAGTTTATCCAGAAGAATATTGCCTAAGGCGGCCGCACATAAGAAGTGGAAGGGAAGCCTGGACGGTGCGCCCTGGATGCACCGTGCACTGATTTCCCTGGCCCACATTCTTCCCCTGCGCCTGCTGTATGGGTGCATGTCCCTGGCCATTCCTTTCTATGTCCTGCTGGACGGAAGGGGCCGGAGGGCCTCCTACTCCTTTTTCCGGAACCGGATGGGTTACGGACGCGTGAGGAGTTTCCTGCACGTGTTTGTGAACATGTACAACATGGGCAAGGTGGTCATAGACCGCTTTGCCGCCTATGCCGGCAAACAGTTCCGGATCAGCGGACAGGACCGCTACTTATACGACACCCTGGTTCCAGACGGCACCTATATGATGCTGTCGTCCCATGTGGGCAATTTTGAGCTGTCCGGGTATATGATTCCCTCTCCCAGACCGGTCAAGACGCTGGTCTACGCCGGAGAGAACGCCCAGGTGATGGCTCAGCGCTCCCGGCTGTTCAAGGACTGCAACATAGAAATGGTACCCGTCAAGGAAGACATGTCCCATCTCTTTATCCTGAACGACGCCCTGCAAAACGGAGAGGTAGTCTCCGTGGCGGCCGACCGTTCCTTTGGCTCGTCCAAGACCGTCATCTGCCCGTTCATGGGCCAGGAGGCGCCCTTCCCGGCCGGTCCCTTTACCCTGGCGGTGCGACGCGGCGCCAAGGTCCTGGCCGTGTTTGTGGTCAAGGAGGGAGTCCGGGATTTCCGGGCCATCGTAGAGGAATTACAGGCCGATGGAACCGGTCAGGCCCGGGTAGAATCCCTGGCCAAGGCTTACGCCACCGTCCTGGAGCGGGTAACCCGGCAGTATCCGGACCAATGGTTTAACTTTTATGATTTCTGGGCCGCATGAGCAGTTTCCACGATATTCCCATAGGTGAACTCCTTCCACAGCAGCCTCCGTTCCGCTTTGTGGACCACATCGAGTACTACGGAGATGGCGAGACCCGCGTGAGCTTTACGCCGGGCAGCGGCAACCTGCTCATGGAAGACGGCTGCCTGAGCGCCGCCGGTCTCATGGAGCACATGGCCCAGGCCAGTGCCACCCGCGTGGGCTATTACAGCAAATATATCCTGCATATCCCGGTAAGCATCGGCTACATTGGCCAGGTGCGCAAATGGACGCTGAATCGTCTTCCCAAGGCCGGAGAGCTGCTGGAAACCTCCGTATACCTGCGCCAGGAAGTGTTCAACATTTCCCTGGCCGATATAGAAGTGCGTACGGCCGCCGGCGAAGTGCTGGCTACCGCCTCCCTGAAAACCGCCCTCAAAGATGACTAAGGTATACTGCATAGGCTGCGGCCTGGTAACGCCGGTGGGAAATACGCCGGCGGAGGTCCTGGCTGCCGTCCGTGCCGGCAAGACGGCCTTCCGCCAATATGAAGGCTGGCCGGAACCGTATTACGCCTCCCTGCTGGACCGCAGCGGTTTCGAGGGTCCGTCGTTCTTTGATCACATTGTCCTCCAGGCGGCTCAGGCAGCCTTTCAGGAGGCGGGTATAGACGCATCTTCGGCCCGGGTGGGTCTGGTGCTCTCTACTATTAAAGCTAATATTGATAAAATAGACTCCGAGGATGTGTCTCTGGCTGCTGCCGCTGAGACGCTGGCCAAGAGTCTGGGTGTAACTACGGCGCCTGTGGTGGTGTCCAATGCCTGTATCTCTGGATTAGCGGCCCTGTTGCAAGGGGTGCGGATGATCCGGAGCGGGGAGTTTGACCACGTCATCGTGGCCGGAGCCGAGGTGCAGAGCCGCTTCATCGTCACCGGTTTCCAATCCCTGAAAGCCCTTTCCCTTAACCCTTGTAAACCGTTTGATGCAGATAGAGAAGGATTAAATGTAGGTGAAGCGTCAGCAGCGATAGTATTATCTGCCCACGCCGACCGGCCATCTTGGGAGATTGTTGATGGAGCGGTGCGGAATGATGCCAATCATATTTCGGGACCGTCCAGGACGGGGGAGGGCAGCTACAATGCACTCCGATATGTGCTGGAGGGCGTGAAGGCCGATGAACTGGCGTTTGTGAACGTGCATGGCACGGCAACAAGATACAATGACCAGATGGAAGCCATTGCCCTGAACAGGGCGGGTTTGCAGGACGTGCCGGTGAATGCCCTCAAGGGCATCTTCGGCCATACCATGGGAGCTGCAGGTATTCTGGAGTCCATCGTCTCCATGCAGGCCTGCGATGCGGGCATTGTCCTGCCCACGCAGGGCTTCTCCCGGATGGGCGTGGAACCGGCCGTGAATGTATCGGCCCAGGAGAGAAAGACGGACAAGCAGGCTTTTGTGAAACTGCTGTCCGGATTTGGCGGCGTGAACGGAGCTTTGCTCTTTAGAAAAGGAGGTGCCCGATGAAGCAAGTCAGTATTCCTTCCGGCGCTTCTTTGACGGCGCTGTACCGGGAGTGGGTAGGGGACTATCCCAAGTTCTTCAAGATGGATACCCTGAGCAAACTGGGCTTCCTTCTGACGGAAATGCTGGTGCACGATGAGCCGGATCGGTTCACGTTTAGGGAAGACCGCGCGGTGCTTGTTTTTAGCCGCGAAGGGTGCATTGCCAACGACAGACATTACGCCGAATCCATGCAGGATTTCCCTTCTCCGGCTCTGTTCGTTTACACGCTTCCCAACATTGTTTCCGGAGAGATTTCCATCCGCAACAAATGGGGTGGAGAGAGCTCGGCCTTTGTGCTGGAAAGCTACGATGAGGCCCGGATTTGGGCCCTGGTAAGGCAGGCTTTTCAGGATAAGTGCACCCAGTCCGCCTTGGTGGCCTGGATGGATTGTAAATCCGATACTGAGTGGGTAACTAACGCTTGGTTAGTGGATAAAACAGATATGTTATAGTTGATAACAAAAATGTTAATATATGGAAAACTTAATTAATGAGCTTAAATTAAAGGTAATTGACGCCTTGAACCTGGATGGGATGACCCCTGAGGATATTGAAGACAATGCTCCTCTGTTTGGAGACGAAGGTCTGGGGCTGGACTCCATCGATGTGCTGGAACTGATTGTCCTTTTGGAGAAGAATTATGGCATCCGCCTGGCTTCTCCCGCCCAGGGCAAAGAGGTCTTCCAGAGCGTGGCCGTGATGGCCGACTACGTGGCCAAGAATCGCGCCAAATAAGTGAAGCCGGAACTGGTCATAACGGGTGCCGGCGTGGTGAGCGCCATTGGGGTGGGCAAGGCTGCCAACCTCGACAGTCTGCTGCATGCCCGACCGGGCGTGGAGCCGGTGCGCTTCCTGGCTACGGATCTCAAGGATTTCCCCGTGGGAGAGGTCAAGCTCTCCAACGAGGAGCTGGCCGCCCGTTGCGGTGCTCCCGCCAACTGGCCCCGGACCACGCTGCTTTCCATCTGCGCCCTGCAGGAAGCCCTGGAGCAGGCAGGACTGGCCGATGGAACCGGCATGCGTCTGATAGGTGGCACCACGGTGGGTGGAATGGATCTGACGGAAAAAGTATTCCCCAAGTATTCCCCCCATCACGGATGCGGAGCTTCCACAGACCTGGCCGCTCTCTTCATTGGGGGCTTTGAAGACGCCACCACCTTGTCTACGGCCTGTTCATCGGCCGCCAATGCCTTTATCTTTGGCGCCAACCTCCTGCGCACCGGCCAGTACGAGCGCGTGGTGGTAGGAGGCAGCGAGAGCCTCTCCAACTATCACCTGAACGGTTTCAACTCCCTCATGATCCTGGACCGGGAACCCTGCCGTCCCTTTGACGCCACCCGCGCCGGTCTCAACCTGGGAGAAGGAGCTGCCTATCTGGTGCTGGAAAGCCTGGAGAGCGCCCTCAAGCGCGGCGCCCAGCCGCTGGCCCGGCTCTCCGGCTTTGGCAATGCCTGCGACGCCTTCCACCAGACCGCCTCTTCCGAGAACGGAGAAGGCGCGTATCTGGCCATGCAGAAGGCGCTGAACCTGGCCGGAGTGCAGCCTTCCCAGATTGACTACATCAATGCCCACGGCACGGGTACGCCCAACAACGATGCCTCCGAGAGCACCGCTCTTAAGCGCATCTTTGACGGGAAGGTGCCGCCCGTGAGTTCTACCAAGGCCTTTACCGGCCATACCACCAGCGCATCGGGTTCCATCGAGGCGGTCTTCTGCCTCCTGGCCCTGCAGCACGGCTTTATTCCTCCGCAGCTGAATTACAGCACGCCGGATCCCGCCTGTGTGATGCCTTGTACATCGGCCCTTCAAAAACCTCTCAAGCATATCCTTTCCAACGCTTTTGGGTTTGGGGGCAACGATTCTTCCTTTATCCTGAGTGTCTATGAGTAGGGAAGTGTATATCCGCGCCGTTGTCAAGCTGGGGTCCCAGGACCCGGACTTCAAGGAGGTGATTTCCCCCATGGAGGCCCGCCGCATGGGCCGTCTGCTCAAACGGGCGGTCTGGTGCTCCTCCAAGGCCCTGCAGGAAGCCGGCATTGTGATGCCCGACGCCGTGATTACGGCTACGGACTACGGCTGTATGGAGAATTCCGAGGCCTTCCTCCAGGGTGTTCTCAATCCCCAGGAAGGGGCCATGAGTCCCACCAAGTTCATGCAGAGTACCCACAATACCATTGGCTCCCTCATTGCCATCCGGCTGGGTTGCCATGGGTACAATGCTACCTATTCCCATACCGGCTGCTCGCTGCGCAGTGCCCTGGAAGATGCCATGATGCAGCTCCAGCTGGGAGAAATTGATAATGCCCTCGTGGGCTGGTACGACGAGCGTACCCCCGCCATGGATGCCATGCACCTTCCCGGTACGGAGCACGCCGTGGCCATCGTTTTATCTGTGAATCCCCAATCCAAGTAGATATATGTTCAGACTCCTTTTCCTTTCGGTGATTCAGTCCATCCTGATGTGCAGCGCCCAGTCCCTGTTCAAGGTGGCCGCTACCCACATGGAGCCTTTTTCCTGGACCTGGACCTTTTTCCGGGACAGTGTTCTCCTGAACTGGTGGCTGGCTGCGGCCGGTGCCTGCGGCATTGCCGGTGTCATCGAGTGGATGTATATGCTCAAGACCTACCCCTTCAGCCAGGTATATCCGCTCTCTTCCATGAGTTTCCTCTTTGGTATGTTTGTTGCCATGATCTTCTTTAAAGAGACCGTCGTCTGGCAGCAGTGGGTGGGCGTATTCCTCATTCTGGCCGGTTGCGGTCTCATTGCACGCTAATGAAAAGAGGGCTTGCATATCTTCTGACGGCCGTTCTGGCCCTGACCTGTGCCTTGACCGCAAGGGCCCAGGAAGACGTATGGGCCAAGGTCAAGGAAGTGAACATGCCCAAGAAGACCCTTGCGGCCCATTGGAACCGGATTTACCGCTCTCCCATGCTGCAGGAGGACCTCCTGAGCGAGGGTACGGTTTCGCTGGTGCAGCCGGACCGTCTGCGCTGGGAAACCCTCAAGCCGGTGAACCGCGTAACGGAGCTGGACGGCACCCAGGATAAGGGCCGATTCCGTCTTCCGCAGGAGAAGGATTTCAAGGTGAAGGTGCTGGAAGGAGACACGTATTCCGTGCAGCTCACGCCCCTTAGAAGAGACCTCAAACAGCTGGTTGGTCAAATTGTATTAACGGTTGAGAAGAAGACGTATAAGCTTCTTAATGTTACCATATTAGGCGTTGATGGAGATTGGACGCAAATCACTTTCTCCCAAGTAAAAATGGACGAGTAATATGCTGGAAGGATTCCTGTACAAGATAGTGGAAAAAGGAGACGGCTGCGCTCAGGTGCAGCTGCTTCCGGAGAGCCCCATTTATGCCGCCCATTTCCCGGGCTTTCCCGTTACGCCCGGCGTTACGCTGGTGCAGATGGGCCTGGAATTGATGGGCAAAAAACTCAAAAACGCCAAAGATATCAAGTTCGTGGTGCCGGTGCTTCCTTCTGAGGAGGGCACGGTGCTCAAATATGAATGGACCGTTGCAGAAGACCGGGCCGATGTCTCCGTCTTCCTCTCCGACGGAACCCTCTGTGCAAAAATGGCCCTGGGCGTATGAACGATACCCTGATCCTGGTTCCCACTTACAACAATGCCGGCACGCTGGAAAACGTGCTGCAGCGTTGTCTGGAGCAGGGTTTGCCCGTATTGGTGGTAGACGACGGCAGCACCGACGATACCGCCCGGCTCCTCAAGGAGATGCCCGGTCAAGCCGGGCATGACGGAACGGATCGGCCATCCCTTCGGGTGATTACCCATCCGGTGAACCAGGGCAAGGGCCGGGCTTTGAAAACGGGCTTTCAGGAGGCTCTGAAGCTGGGTTACAGCTATGTAATCACCATCGACTCCGACGGACAGCACTTCCCGGAAGACATTCCCGCCTTGCTAGCCCAGAAAGGGGAGAAGACCCTGGTAGTGGGCAGCCGCTCCCAGATGGGGGCCGATGGAGGCAGCTCCTTTGCCAACCGTTTTTCCAATTTCTGGTTCCGGCTTTATACCGGCGTCAACCTGCCCGACACCCAGACGGGCTTCCGGCTGTATCCCGTGAAGGCACTGCCTTCCCTCCGGATCCTGAGCGCCCGCTATGAGGCCGAGCTGGCCCTGCTGGTTTTCAGCGCCTGGAAGGGACTGAAACTCAAACCGGTAGCCGTTAGGGTGGCTTATCCGGAGGACCGGGTTTCCCATTTTAGGCCCGGCGCAGACTTCTTCAGAATCTCCGTCCTCAATACGGTTTTGCTGCTCATCAGCCTGGTGTATGGCTGGCCCCGGACCCTGCTCAGACGAATCCTGGGAAATTAATCCTTCTTTTCTAGCCGGATTTTTATTACATTTGTAAAATGTAAAACGACGATTCGGTGAGAAATCTAATCCTAAAACTGCACGATTTCCTGCGCGCCCATAAGGGCTGGGCAGTCCTTCTGCTGGTTGTGCTTCTCACCCTCAGCGTTTTAAGTGCCCTGCGCCTGCAATTCCAGGAAGATATCAGCGCATTTTTGCCGGAAGATTCCCGGGAACAGCTCCAGGAAACGGCCGGAGACGAGATGATGGCAGTCTTCTTCCAGGGCGGTTCGCCGGAAGAAAGACAGGATGCGGTGTACGATTTTCAGGATCGTTGGGAGGAAGTATTCCCGGAGATCGAGCTCTATGAAGGAGCGGCCGGGGAACAGGTGGCCGAGGTATTTGATTTCCTGAACTCCAACTGGCCCTATTTCCTTCAGGAAAAAGACTACCGGAGAATGGATTCCCTGCTGGCTGTGCCGGGTTATATCGCCTCCAAATTACAGGAAGACAAGCTTTCACTAACTACGGGTAATCCTTTTACCAGCAGATATTTAAGAAGTGACCCGCTGGGCCTTTTTTCACCCGTTCTGAACCGGCTGCAGGAGGCTCAACCCGCCTCGCTGCAGGATACGGAGATCCTCTTCTTTGACTCCCCGTACGGCAGCTCGGAGAGCGCCAGGAACGGGGAATTGCTGGCGGCCCTGAACAGCCTCAAGGAGGAATGTTCTAAGGCCCATCCTGCCGTCCAGATCTTCTCTACGGGCGGCCCCGAAGTGGCCGTTGAGAATGCCCGCCGCATCAAGACGGATTCCTTCCTGGCCCTGGCCTTTGCCCTGGTCCTGATCTGCCTGGTGCTGTGGTTCAGCTACAAGCGGGTGCAGGATGTACTTTGGATCCTCATCTCCATTGTCGTGGGGGCCGTGTTCTCCCTGGGCATCATCGCCTGCTTCAAGGCCAGCGTGAGCATCATTGTGCTGGGCATTGGCTGTACGGTAATAGGCATTGCCGTCAATTATCCGCTGCATTATATTGACCATCTAAAGTATTGCCCGGACCGGCGCCAGGCTCTGGCCGAGCAGATAGACCCGCTCCTTACCGGTAACATTACCACCGTGGGCGCTTTCCTGGGCCTGCTGCTGTTAAAATCCGAAGCCCTGCACGACTTTGGCTTCATCGGGGCCGTGATGCTGGTGGGTACCATCCTATTTGTGCTGGTGTTCCTGCCGGTATTTGTGCCGGTGTGTGAGGGGGAGAGAAAGGTGATCCAGCTGGATCCAGCTCGCTATTTCCATCCGGGTACCAAGAGCCGCCGGGCCATCTTCATGCTGTTCCTGGGCCTCACGGTGCTCTTTGCCTTTACGGGCAAGAAACTCAAGTTCGATTCCAATCTCCACAACATCAATTATATGACGGCCAGCCAGTCCCGGGGCTTTGCCCTGCTGGAATCCCTGTCCCTGGCCCCCGATGCTTTCCCCATCCCTTCCCTCGAAGAGCAGGAGGAGAGAATCGGCCTGTGGAATGCATTCTGGGAGCGGCATCAGGATGTTCCGGACCTTCTGATTGAGGAAGGCCTCAAAGCGGGCTTCACCGCCCATGGCTTCCAGCCTTTCTTTGATGCCCTGGATACTACCTGGGAGCCCCAGGAAAGGGCTTATTTCCAGCCGGTGGACTTTGCCCCGCAGGAGAACGTGGCCGGCACGCTGGTGAGCTCGCTGTCGCAGGATTTCGATACCATCGGCCTGGTTTGCAGTCTCATTGTCCTCATCTTCCTATGGATCAGCTTTGGCTCGCTGGAACTGACCCTCATCGCCTTCCTGCCGCTGGCCGTAAGCTGGATCTGGATCCGCGGCATCATGGGCCTGACCGGCCTGGAATTCAATATCGTCAATATCATCCTGGCCACGTTCATCTTTGGTATGGGAGATGACTACAGCATCTTCATCACCGAGGGCCTGGAATACGAGTATAAGACCGGCAAAAAGATCCTGCACTCCTACGGCAATGCCGTGGTGCTGAGTGCCATCATCATGTTTATAGGCATTGGCGTGCTGGTATTTGCCAAGCATCCGGCCCTGCAATCCCTGGGCTTGGTAACGGTGATTGGTATGATTACCGTGGTGGCCATGGCCTGCTACCTGCCGCCCATCGTGTATCGCTGGCTGCACTTCAAACACGGCGTCAAGCGCTCAGAACCGCTCACCATTGCCGGTATGCTGGCTACGGTGTACATTGCCCTCATGATGGTGATCTGGATGTCCCTGCTGACCCTTCTGGCCCTGTTTTTCCCGCAGGGGCCGGCCTACAACAAGGTGGTGCGCCGCGTAGCCAGCTGGGCCATCCACTTGATTCCCGGCTGCAAGTTCACCCTTAAGAACCCGTACGGAGAAGACTTCTCCAAGCCGGCCGTCTACGTGTGCAATCACCAGAGTCACCTGGATGTGCTGGCCCTGATTGCCCTCCAGCCCAAGCTCATATTCATGACCAACGACTGGGTCTGGAAGTTCCCGTTCTACGGAGGCGTCATCCGCAAAGCCGGCTATTTCCCGGCCTCCTGGGGCCTGTCCGTCAATAGCGAGCATGTAAAGAAGATGGTGGCCGAAGGCTACTCCGTGGTCATTTTCCCGGAGGGAACCCGCACCCTGGATGGCAAGATAGGCCGATTCCACCGCGGAGCCTTCCTCACCGCCCGGGAGTTGGGAATGGATGTGCTCCCGCTCCTGATCCGAGGCTTCCACGAAGCCCTTCCCAAACACGATTTCTTCCTCCGTTTCCACCCTCTGACCCTGGAGATTGGGAAACGGGTACAGGTCCCCGAAGACGCCGATATAGCCGCCTTCACCCGTGATATGAGACACTTTTACGTTGAATGGTATGAAAAGCAGGAGGATAAATAAAATTAAACTGGGCGTAGCCCCGGAGGGTTTTGTACTATCTATCCTCCTGCTCCTGCTGAGCATTCCGGTGTTCTCCCAAGAGAGGATCTGGGAGGGAACAAAGTGCAAGAACCGGAGTGTGACTTTGACGGAGTATTTGCCGGAAGGGGAGCCCCGGGCTGCGATTGTTGTGTGCCCTGGAGGAAGCTATCACTGGCACGATATGGAGACCGAGGGGACGAGTGTGGCTAAATGGCTGGCTTCGGAGGGATATGCCGCCTATGTTCTTAAGTACAGGGTGGCCGGCAAATTTGAGTTTGCTTCCAAGTATCGTACGATTATTCGGGGCCATCGGCACCCGGATATGATCTGTGATATCCAGAGGGCTATCCAGCTGGTCAGAGAGCGTTATAACGGCCCTGTAGGGGCCATTGGCTTCAGTGCCGGCGGGCATCTGGTGATGAGTGCAGGGGAGTACTTCAACACCAACTTCCTGTCCAAGTACGGGATTGAGCCGGAAGTATCCCTTCGGCCCGATTTTGTGGCACCTATCTATCCGGTGGTGACCCTATCGGCCCCTCCGGTGCACAAGCGGTCCCGGCTGGGCCTTTTGGGAGAATGGACGGTGCTCAAGCAGGAGATGCGTGACTCGATGTCCCTGGAGAAACACGTGAAGGCCGATACGCCCCCCGTGTTCCTGCTCAACTGCGTGGACGATCCCATTGTAGATTATCGGAATTCGGAACTGCTGGATTCGGCCTTAACCGCCAGGCAGATTCCCCATCTGTATACCCAATACGCTACCGGAGGACATGGCTTTGGAGCCAATCCGGAGAAACAGAACGAAGAGACCAAACAGTGGCAAGCACTGTTTATAGAATGGCTACATGAATATGGACATTGAGTTTAAGAAACCAGAAGAGATTAAGGCTTTTCAGGAAGGTTTACTGCACGATGCACTTGTTTACTTGAAGGAGAACTCCAAGTACTATCAGCGCATGTTTGAGAAGTACCACATCGATATTGAGAAGATCCGCACCATAGAGGATCTGCAGAAGATTCCCTTTACGGAGAAGAAGGACCTGCAGCTGTTTAACGACGAGTTCCTCTGCTGCCCCAAGGAGAAGGTGGTGGACTATGTGACCACTTCCGGCACGCTGGGAGATCCGGTAACGTTTGGTTGCACGGACAAGGACCTGGAGCGCCTGGCCTATAACGAGAAGAAGAGCTTCGAGTGCGCCGGCCTGGGCCCGGGCAACATTGTGCAGCTCATGACCACCATCGACAAGCGCTTCATGGCCGGCCTGGCCTATTTCCTGGGCATCCGGAAGCTGGGCGCCAGCATCATCCGCGTGGGCAACGGCATCCCCGAACTGCAGTGGGATACCATCAACCGCCTCAAGCCGGACACCATCATGTGCGTGCCGTCCTTCATCCTGCGGCTTATCCAGTATGCAGAGGACCACGGCATCGACTATAAGAACTCCTCCATCAAGCGCATCATCGGCATTGGTGAAGGCATGCGGGACCAGAACTTTGACCTGAACCTGCTGGGTCGCCGTATCAAGGAAAAGTGGGATGTGGAGCTCTTTGCCACCTATTCCTCCACCGAGATGGGAGCTACCTTCTCCGAGTGCCCCTACGGCTGCGGAGGCCACGTGCATCCGGAGCTCATTATTGTGGAAATCATTGGAGAAGACAACCTGCCGGTGCCCGACGGCCAGGTGGGTGAGATTGTGATTACCACCCTGGGCGTGGAAGGCATGCCGCTGCTGCGTTTCCGTACCGGAGACATGGCGGCCAAGATTACCGAACGGTGCAAGTGCGGCCGCTACAGCTACCGCCTTACGCCGCTGGTGGGCCGCAAGAACAATATGATCAAACTCAAGGGTACCACCCTGTATCCGCCGGCCGTGAACGATGTGCTGGACAATACCCCGTATGTAGAGAACTACGTGGTCATTGTGCAGGATTCCGAAGCCGGAACCGACGACGTGGTGGTGCAGCTGGGCCTCAAGTACCAGCCCGAGTTTGACCCCATCAAGGACCTCAAGGACCGTTTCCGCTCCCGCATCCGCGTGGCGCCCACCATCGAGATCCTGCCCGTCCCGGAAGTGGCGGCCATCAACTTCCCGGCCAAGTCCCGTAAACCCGTGAAATTCATTGATAAACGCGCCAAACATGTTTGACGATATTCGCCCCTACTACGATTCGGAGATCCCTGCCGCCATGCAGCGGATCGTGTCCGACAAGTATTTCCCGCTGGTCTGTGACTTCCTGTTCCCGGACACCCCGGTGCAGGAGGTAGCGGTGCTGCTGGGCAGCTGCCGTACCGTGGAAGAGTTCCAGATGCGGGTGATGTACAAGGTCATTTATGCCATTGCCCACAAGACCACGGATGGCCTGTCCGTCTCCGGCATGGAGCGCCTGGACCCTAACAAGGACTACCTCTTCGTGTCCAACCACCGCGACATCATGATGGATGCCGGTTTCCTGCAGGTTCTGCTGACGGATGCGGGCCGAAGGACCTCCGAAATCACCTTCGGAGCCAACCTCATGCAGGGACAGATGGTGATTGACGTGGGCCGGAGCAACAAGATGTTCCGCATCGAGCGGCCCACCACGGTCACATCGGCCCGCGATTTCCTGCTCAAGAGCCAGTATGTGTCCCAGTACATCCGCTACGCCATCACCGAGAAGAAGGAGAGCGTATGGATTGCCCAGCGCAACGGACGCACCAAGGACGGAAAGGACCTCACGGACCAGGGCATCATCAAGATGTTCAACCTCTCCGGCGGAGAAGACCGCGTAGCCAGCCTGGCAGAGCTGAATATTGCTCCACTGGCCATCTCCTACGAATGGGAGCCCTGCGACGAATTAAAGGCCCTGGAGCTCTACGCCAAGAGTTCCGGCCAGCCGTATATCAAGAAGCCGGGAGAAGACCTGAACAGCATCCTCACGGGCGTTACCCAGCCCAAGGGCCGCGTGCACCTGGCCGTCTGCGAGCCCCTGCGCCGCGAAGAGCTGGAGCAGTTTGCCAATGCCACCAATCCCGATTTTAACAAGGGTGTGGCCGATCTGATTGATGCCCGCATCAAAGCGGCCTACCGCCTGTATCCCAACAACTACATTGCGGCCGACCTGCTGAGCGGAAAACGTGAGCATACCTACACGAACGCCGAAAAAGAGACGTTTGTGGCCCATGTAGATAAAATAACAAAAGAATATCCCCCGGAACTGAGAGATATCCTTCTGAAGATTTACGCCAATCCTGTACTGGGTTAGCCTCCGATGAATTCCCGTAGCAGCGATGTGGCGGGAATTTCTTTATCCGGCACGGGGGTGAAATAGTGGATGAACTTGAGGAGGCGGTGGGCCTCGGCGTACTCTGCGCAGTTTTGGGGAACGCTGCGGAGGATGGGCTCCGCGTGGTTCTTGAGCACCGCAAACTCAATGAGGTAGGCACTGTTGAACATCACGTCCGCCGTTTCCTGGTAAGGATAGATCCACTTTTCCTCGGCATCCAGCACGTTCTGCCAGTTGGAGATGGACTGCCGGGCCGTGAAGGCACCGGCGTTGTAATCACGCACAATGCGCCGCAGGAGGCGGTTGTCGCTGGTAGGGATGCTGTTGTGGTCGTCCAGGAGGGTTCCCGTAAGGGTGTTGATGAAGATCTTGAACTTGGCGCTCTCGGGGATCTTGCGGGTCAGGTTGGGATTGAGGGCGTGGATGCCTTCGATCAGGAGAATTCGGCCTTCTCCCAGCTTGAGCTTCTTTCCGTTGTATTCCCGGAGGCCTGTGGTAAAGTTGAATTCCGGCACGGACACCTCTTCTCCGGCGATGAGCTTCATGATGTCGCTCTCCATCAGGTCGTGGTCCACGGTATCGAAGTTATCGAAGTCGTAGGATCCGTCGGGGAAGCGGGGCGTCTCTTCGCGGTTCACAAAGTAGTCGTCCGTACTTACGGTCATGGGATGCAGTCCGCAGGCCTTGAGCTGGATAGAAAGGCGCTTGCAGAAAGTGGTTTTACCGGAAGAGGAAGGACCGGTGATGAGCACCACCTGCAGGGGCGTATCCTTGTCGTTGTAGCGGCGCTCGATCTCTTCGGCAATCTGGACGATCTTCTTTTCCTGGAGGGCTTCCGCTATCTGGATGAGCTCGCTGGCGCGGCCGCTCAGAATGGCTTCATTGACGTCTCCTACCGTGCTCAGGCCCATGATGATGTTCCAGCGCAGGGCCTCCGTAAACATCTCGAAGGTACGGGGCTGGTCCACATAGTCGGCCACGCGGCTGGGGTCTTCCCAGGAGGGAATCTGCAGCAGCACGCCGTCGTGGTAGGGCTGGAGGCCCCAGACGGTGAGGTAACCGGTAGAGGGCACCAGCTTGCCGTAGTAGAAGTCGGCCGTATCTCCCAGCGTGTAGTAGTCCGTATAGGCTTCTCCGCTGGTTTCCAGCAGGCGCACCTTGTCTTCGAAACCGGCCTTCTTGAACTCCTTGATGGCTCTTTCCGTCTGCACGTCGTAGCGGTGGAAGGGAAGGTCCTTCTTCACCAGCTCCTGCATGCAGGCCGATACTTTCTGGATGTCCTCCGGAGTGATGGGGCTGTTATCGGCCTTTCTGATATGGCAGAAATAGCCGTGGGAGATGGGATGCTCCACATAGAGCTTGCTCTCCGGCAAGACATCGCAGCAGGCCTTGTAAAGCATGAAAAAGAGCGAGCGGCAGTACACGCGCATCCCACTGGATTCGCGGACATCGATGAACTCGATGTCTTTGTTCTGGTAGACTTTGAACTTCAGGCCCTGGGACACATTGTTCACCTTGGCGGAGACAATGGGGTAGGGCCGATGGCAGTCAAACTCGGCAAGCATCTGCAGGAGGGAGGTGCCTTCCGGGAAGCGCTTGCTCTCTTTTGTGTTTTTACAATAGACCTGAACCATTGGTGGAGGATTTATAATTTAACTTCCTGTTGTTCAAGATATTTGACCACGTCGCCCACGGTATTAAACTGGGCCAGGGCCTGGTCGGGGATCACAATTCCGTACTGGTCTTCGATACGCATCAGCAGCTGCAGGATATCCAGGGAATCGGCTCCCAGGTCTTTTTTGATTTGGGATTCGGGGGTAATTCTGGAAGCGTCTACGCGGAGCTGCTTGGCCAGAATGGTTTGTACTTTTTCAAACATAGTTTAAAGAATAGATACCCGGTTAAACCGGGTATGACGTTAGTCGATATAATGTTCGTATTTAGCGATTTCGGTTTCAATTTTGCCGGAGAGCTGGCTCACTTCCATCTTGTAGGCCTGCTCGATGCACTTCTCTACGGCTACGGCCTTGGAGGAGCCGTGACCCTTGACCACTACCTTGGAGGTGCCCAGGAGCACGCTGCCGCCGTAGTTCTGGTAGTTCATGAACTCCTTGAGGTCCTTGAACATCTTCTTCATGAGTAGGGCCCCCAGCTTGTAGAGCGTGCGGCTGAAAATCTCTCCCTTGAGCTTTTTCAGGAGCTCCAGGGCGGTGCCTTCGGTGGTTTTCACCAGCACGTTGCCGCTGAAACCATCGGCCACCACTACGTCGTAGCTGCCGCTCAGGAGGTCGCGGCTTTCCATATTGCCCACGAAGTTCAGGCCTTCCGTTTCCTGCAGCAGGCCGTAGGCCTCGCGGCGCACGTCGTCTCCCTTTTCGGCCTCTTTCCCTACGTTAAGGAGGGCTACACGCGGGTTCTTGACGCCATACACGTTCTCCATGTAGAGGGAGGACATGATGGCAAACTGACGCAGATGGGCGCTGGTGACCTCCACGTTGGCTCCGCTGTCGCAGATGCCCACGATGCCGCCGTCCATGGTGGGAAGGATGGGGCAGAAGGCGGGCCGAATGACACCGGGAATGCGGCCCAGGCGCACCAGGGCGCCGGTGACCAGGGCTCCGGTGGAGCCGGTGGATACCATGGCGGCAATGTCGTCCCGGTCCCGCAGCAGGATGATGCCCTTCATCATGGAGGAGTTGCGTTTGAGGCGCACCACGTCCGTGGGCTTTTCGTTGCAGCCAATCACTTCCGGGGCGTGCACAATCTCCACGCGGGAGGCGTCGTAGGTTTTTCCGGCGAGTTCCTTGCGCAGGATTTCCTCATCTCCGCACAGGATTATATATAGGTCCGGATTCTTGGCCAAAGCCGCCAGGGCGCCTTCTACGGGTGCCTGCGGGCTGTGGTCGCCACCAAAGCAGTCAATCAATATCTTAATCATACCAGTTTCTTAACGTAAGCTCTGTACCGTTTGCATTCTTCGCTCTTGAAGCGACGCCACTGGTTCAGGATGGCGTAGTTGTCTTCCAGGTTCAGGTTGGTATCGGCCCATTTGACGCGCGGGTTGGTCTGCAGCATCTTCATGATGGACAGGGAGAGGGCGCCGGATACGCCGCGGTTCATGTATTCGGGATCCACGCCAATCAGGCACAGGTCCAGGATGTTGGGGCGCTTGATGTAGTAGAGGAGCTTGAGGGCCGTGAGCGGCGTTAACTTTCCGCGGGTTCCCACCAGGGCGGGAGCCAGACCGGGGAAGGAGAGGCCAAAGCAGACAATCTTGTCGTTCTCGTCCAGTACCACGGCCGTAAACTTGGGGTTGATGACCATGGCAAAGTTCTCCAGCACCAGCTTGCGCATGCCCTCGGTAAAGGGAACCGTTCCGTACAGTCCCTCGTAGGAGGCGTCCAGCAGGTCAAAGAGGCCGCTGGCATACTTCTTCAGAAGCTGGGGACCGTTCTTGGCGGTACCGTAATGCAGCTTGTAGCGCTTGAAGATAAAGGCCTCCAGCTGCTCCATCTCTTCCATGGTTTCCTGGCTCTCGGGCCCGTACAGGCGGCTGGCGGTCCAGTCAATCTCCTTCTGGTAGCCCAGGGCCTCCACGTGGTCCTTGTAGTAGCTGAAGTTGTAGTTCTGCTCAAAGGTGGCGGGCTCTTCAAAACCCTCCACCAGCATGCCTTCGCGCTCCAGGTCGGAGAAGTTGAGAGGTCCCACCACGGTGTCCATGCCCTTTGCAAGAGCCCATGCTTCGGCCTTTTCAAAGAGTGCGCGGGAAACCTCCAGGTCGTTGATGGCGTCGAAGCGGGAGAAGCGGCAGCGCTTTTCCTTGTTCTTGGCATTGGCGTCCTTCTGGATGATGCACTGGATGCGGCCGGCGGGTTTGCCGTCCTTGTAGGCCATGAAGCAGGTCCAGTCGCAGCTGCTGTTGTAGACGTAGTCCTTGCCGAACATCTTCTTCTCGTCCATATACAGCGGCGGTACAAAGTACTTATTGCCTTTGTACAGGTCCAGGGCAAAGTTCAGGAACTGCTTCTGCTCCTTTTTGGTTTTGACTTCTCTAACTTCTATCATAATTATCTATGAATGGCGTGGAAGCAGACTCCAACGCCGTTGGGGCCGCAATGACTGCCGGCGGTGGGGTTCACATACACATACACAATGTTCTGCTTGCCAAAGCGTTCCTCAATCATGCGGCCAATCTCCTGGGCAATCTCGGGGGCGTCGGTATGGCCGATGCAGATGCGGTGCTTGTCAATGTTGTCTCCCAGTTCGGCCACCTTGTCTACCAGGGCCTTCATGGCGTTGGGACGGCCCTTGACGGTGCCGATGGATTCCATCTTGCCGGCCTGGCTCATGTGGATGAGGGGACGGACGCCGATGAGGGTGCCCATGGTGGCGGCAAGTCCGCTTACGCGGCCGCTGCGGCGGAAGAACTTGAGGTCATCGGCAAAGAAATACATGGCAAAGTGGTCTACCTCGGTCTTGGCCCATTCCAGGATCTCGTCCAGGGTCTTGCCGGCCTTGACCATGTCTCCCACCTCGCGTACGATGGCGTAGCTGATGGTGGTGATGCCCTTGGTGTCAATCTCCTCGAAGCGCACGCCCGGGTACTGGGCCTTGAGCTCGGCCACGGCCTGGTCCATGACGTCAAAGGTGTTGGTCATGGCACGGGAGAAATGCACGTACAGGATCTCGTTTCCTTCCTTGAAGTCTTCCTCGAAGTAGTTGATATACTGTTCCTTGGAAATAGCGCTGGTGGTGGGTAGGACGCCGCCGCGCAGCATGTCGTAGAAGGCGTGGCCGTCAAAGGTCTCGAAATCTACGTAAGGATAGGTGGTCTTGGCATCCACGCTGTAAGGCATGGAGATGAGTTTGTAACCGTATTCAGCCGCCTCAATAGGGGTGATGTCGGTATCGGAGTCTGTGTATATCTTTAACATAGCACTAAAATATAATCGTAAACGGGTTGCCCGCCGTCCAGGAGGATGACCTCGGACAGGGGATAGGCTTTCTGGAGGGCGGCCTGCAGCTCCTGGGCTTCCTGGGCCGATGCATCGGCTCCCTGCAGGAGCATCACGATATCGGCATGCTGGGCCTCCAGCTTCTGGGCCAGGGTAATCACGGTGTCTTTTCTCTCAGGGCAGCAGCAGAGCACTTCTTTGCCGCTGAAGCCGATGTATTCTCCGGTGCGGGCGTCGGCGGTGTCGCGGATGGCCTTGGAGACGGAGCCGGTGATAACGGATGCGGCGGCCTGTTTGAGGACCTCGGTGAGCTCTTCCAGCGGCAGCTCGGCGTCCAGGTTGGCCATGGCGTAGTAGCCTTCTCCCAGCGTATGGGTGGGAATGACAACAATCTTGGATTTCTCGTACAGCTGGGCAGCCTGCTGGGCCGTGAGGATGATGTTGCTGTTGTTGGGGAACACCAGGATGGTATCGGCCCCTACCTCGTTAAACGCTTCCAGGAAGCGGTCCACCGGAGGATTCATGGTCTGTCCGCCTTCGATAACCGCATCGGCCCCCATGTCCCTGAAGGATTGGGTGAGGCCGGCGCCGGTGGCTACCGTGACAATGCCCAGGGCTTTTCCGGTGCGCTTGAAACGCTCGTCCATGTGGTTCTCGTGGTGCTGGAGGGTCATGTTCTCCACCTTGATGGTGAGGAATTCGCCCCATTCGCGGCACTTGGTGAGGACGGCGCCGGGATCCTTGGTGTGCACATGCACTTTGATGATGGAACCGTCGCGGAAGAAGACCAGGGAATCTCCCTGGGTTTCCAGCCAGTCGTGGATCACGGACTCGTCAAAGGAGTCCAGGTCCACTTTGCAGCGCTGCAGGCGGAGGAGGAATTCGGTGCAATAGCCAAACTCCAGCACGCTGTCTTCCGTGAAGGCGTTGAAGTCTACTTTGGGAGTAGATGGCCGATCGGTGTCGGCCATGACGGTATCTCCGATCGGGGATCTTCCGTGCAGGGCGTCGCGCATGCCTTCTGCGATGCAGAGCAGGCCTGCGCCGCCGCTGTCCACCACGCCGGCCTTTTTGAGAACGTCCAGCAGGTCCGGGGTGTGCTGCAGGCTCAGGTCCATGCCGGCAATCCAGAGGTCAAAGAACTCCTCGATGCTGGCCGATCCTTCGGCTGCCGCCACGCCTTCCCGCAGGACGGTGAGGATGGTGCCTTCTACGGGCTGGGAAACGGCGTGATAGGCTTCTTCCACCGCAGCCTTCATGGCGGCGTTGAACTGCTTGCTATCGGCCTGTTTGAGGCCCTGGAAGGCCTTTCCCATGCCGGCGAAGATGCGCGAGAGGATGACGCCGGAATTGCCGCGGGCGCCCAGCAGCATGCCCTGCGAAACGGCGGCGGCCATTTCTGAGAGCGTGTTTCCGGAAGCCTGCGTACCGGCTTCGATGGTCATGTACATGTTGTCCCCGGTGTCTCCGTCCGGAATGGGGAAAACATTGAGGTTATTGATATCCTGGCGGTTTTGCGCCAGGCGGGCTGTGCCGCCCTTGATCAGGTTCAGGTATAGTTGTGCGTCCAGGTTCATTACTTTTCAGGTATACGGAATCCGCGCCGGAAGAAAGGAATCTTGACCAGCAGGCGGAAAAGGAATGGCTGTAAGGAGTAAGTGATCAGGATGGTGGAAGCCATGCCGATCAGGGTAATCAGGCCGATGGAATGGATGGCCGGGTGACGGGCAAAGATGAGCGAGAAGGTCACGATGCACAGCACCAGGGCACTGAAGAAGATGGCCACCTTGTGGTATTCCAGCATCTTGGTTTCTCCGTGGCGGGCTTCGGTGAGCAGACCCTCCATCACAAAGATGCTATAGTCTACGCCAATACCGAAGATAAAGGTGGAGATCACAATGTTGATGAGGTTGAATTCCAGGCCGAAGATGGCCATGTAGCCCTGCATCACATACCAGCTCACAAACATGGGGAAGAAGGCCAGCAGGGCGATCCAGATGTTCATGAAGCTCAGGAGCAGGACGATGAACACAAAGACACTGGAGATCCAGAGGGTGGTCTTGAAGTCGTCGTGGATGATTTCCACCATGTCGCGGCAGTAGAAGAAGGGCTCCAGCACCAGCACGTGGTCTACGGAGGTGAGGGCCTTCCAGACCTTGTTCTGGTCTGCTATGTCGTAGGAGACTTCCGTGTACACCATGTATCGGCCGCTTTCCTGCTGCTCCACATAGTTGGAGAGCAGGCCTTCCGGTACGATGCCGGAGGTAACGATGTTGCCCGGCTCATAGGTGTTCTGGATGAGGTCCATGAAGGGGGCGTAGAAGCCGCTGGGCAGGCCGTATTGGTATTCGGCCTCGTAGAAGCGGCGGCGCATCTCCCGCACGCGGTCGCGGGTCCAGAAGTGGTTCCAGGCGTTGATGCGCATCTGCTGGTCCTGCGTGGAGTGCAGCAGCAGCTTGGCCACGGGGACGTAGCCTTTCACGAGACCATCGGCCTTTAACGAATCCAGGGCCTTGACCAGGCCTTTGTTGTATTCCAGGGCTTCGTCCAGGTTGTTGTCGTCCCAGGCGGCGAAGTACTGGTGGGCGAAACCGTCGGCGCTCTTGCGGTTGTAGAGGTCCTGGCTTTCGCGAAGCTCGGCGTTGTCAAAGTCCAGGTTCATGAGATCGCTGTCAAACTTGACCTTGGGGCTGTAGCAGATGCCCACGATGATGGCAATGACCAGGGCGCCGATGAACCATTTGTTGCGGTCCCAGGGCAGGTTGTTGATGCGCTCGATGAGCGGGAAACCGTGCGTATGTTTGTAGTGGATCTGCTCCGGCTTGAGGAAGTGGGGCAGGAAGATCAGGGCAAAGAGGGTATTGCCGATGAGGGCAAAGGTGGCAAACAGGCCGAAGTCGCTGAGCAGTTCGCTCTCCGTGAAGATGAGGCCCATGAAGGCACCGATGGTGGTGACGCAGCCCATGAATACGGGAGTGGACTCTTCCCTAAGCATCTGCTCCGTGTCACTCACGTAGTAGTAGTGGATGAGCACGTGCAGGCAGTAGCTGATGGCCACGCCCAGGACGATGGCGCTGATACCCATGGCCATCAGGGACATGCCGCCTTTGAGCCAGTACATGCAGGCCATGGCGAAGAGGGTGCCGTACAGCACGGGAACCAACTGCTGCCACAGGAAAGCCACCCTGTGGAAGCTCAGGAGCATGATAACCAGGATGAGAATCAGGGACAGGCCGATGGACCACATGAGGTCCCGTTTGATGGTGCCGGCGTTGGAAACGCTGCCCTGCGGATTGCCGTGGACCAGGATGCGGATCTCCGGATGCAGGGCCTCTACCTCGTGCTTGAGTTTGTCCATCATGTTCACCAGCTTGGTGCAGGCACCGGAGTTGGTGGAAGTGAAGGAAGGGGAGAGGAGGGCCAGAGCCACGGTCTTGTCCGGGGACAGGAGGTGACCGCCGTCAATGGTGATGCCGCCCATGCTGGCGTCCTGTCCCAGGATTTCTCCCAGCAGGGCCGCACGCAGGTTGAGCGGATCCATGGAGACCAGTTGGGTATCGTCTCCGGTTTCGTCTTCCATCACCAGCTCGTAGTTCTTGGCCATTTGCTCGGCAAAGGCCTTGGGCTCCAGGGCCTTCTCAATCTGGGCATACCAGGACGTATCAATGAAAGAGGGAAGATGGTTCAGGCCGAAGTCCATGGCTCCCAGGGCCATGTCAATGTCCAGGGCCACCAGCACGCCCTTGAGGTAGTGCGTAGCGCTGTCCCGCTGCTGCAGGATGTTGCAGTATTCTTCTGCGATGGCTCCCAGTTCGTCCGGACTTACCGGATTGAGGGTATCCCGCGACGTGACCTGGACAAAGATCTTGTCAATAAGGCCGATGTCACTGAAAGCGAGTTCGTTGGAAGTGGAGGAGCGGGGGAGCAGCTTGATAATGTCTTCCTCGTACTGCAACTTGGCTCCAAACCAGCCAAAGACAACTGTGGTTGCGATCAAGATGGCATACATCAATGCCTTGTGCCCTTTGAAAAAATGGTATATGGGCAGAAAGATTCTGTGCATACAGGTAGGTTCTAGGTTTAATCCAACAAATATACGCATTTTTCTTAGAAAAATGAATTGCCCGGCCGTCAGGACACCGAATAAGCCTTTTGGTGTCCGGATGCTTCATTTTCGGCCGTCAGGACACCGAATGGCGGTTTTGGTGTCCGGATGCTTCATTTTCGGCCGCCGGGACACCGAATGGCGGTTTTGGTGTCCGGATGAGTTTATTTCGGCCGCTGGGACACCGAATGGGCATTTTGGTGTCCGCACACTTCTTTTTCGGCCGTCAGGACACCGAATGGGCCTTTTGGTGTCCGGATGCTTCATTTTCGGCCGCCAGGACACCGAATGGGCATTTTGGTGTCCGCACACTTCTTTTTCGGCCGCCGGGACACCGAATGGCGGTTTTGGTGTCCGCACGGAGACGTATTTCCTGGGGTGCCGTGTTTTAATCGTAGAAATGTTATAATTTGTAACTATGAAAACGATCAAAGCCGTACTTCTTATTGCTGGTCTGCTTGCGCTGGCAGCTTGTGAAAAATACCCCGTGGAGGGCCTTCAGGGCTCGTGGTGTCCCGTTTATGCCAACGGGTCTTTCGAGAATTCTGTGTATGTCTACACTTACAATGCCCCAGTTGACGGGGCCGGACGCGTCCCCTATGTGTACGTGAGCAAAACCAATCCCGATGTGAAGTATGATGGATATATGATGGTCCCTTGTCTCCGCTTCTTCAAGGAGAAGGGTGAGGATGTATACACGTCTTTCTATAAAGACGGCTCTGGGGAAGAATCCGACGAACCGCTTCATTACTACATAAAAGACGGCAAACTCTACCGAGAATATCCCTGGAATTACTTGGTTAACGATGACTACTATTACCCCGGCGCCGAATCCGATAAATACTACGAAGCCCCCATTCTCTTCCTGGACAACGGTCAAGTCAAAATAGGTGACATCACCTACGAAAGGTACTAGTGTTATTCTGCTTTCGGAAACATCCGGTCCACATCTGCTGCAGGTAAACGAAGTACATGTGTTATTTGCCGATTTGAGGAAGCAAGGCGCTGTTTCATCATCTTGGCTGCATTCAAGCGCGCCTCGAGTTCAAGAGTACGGAGATTCTGCCCCTGAAACCAGCTGCTGACTATCTGAAAAACTTCTTCGGTTGGAAGCTGAATCTTTTCACCCAGCTTGGCTGCTATCTCCACATCGGCCTCCCCCCTTCGTGTAAGGAGGGTAAAGTACTGATTGGCGCTGTTAAAAAGGGCTTCCGTTGCGTGATAATCCACAAAACTGCTTCTGAGTATCATTCCATCGCAAACGCGGTAATGACTCGGCAAGTCTGTATCATGAGAACGGCAGATAATCCTTTTCTCCCGTCCTCCCACTTTGTCAAACGGAATTCCTTGATTCATGAGCCGCAAGTTCCCGTTGAAGAACAGACTGGCCGATCCCCATGGATACCCGGTGGGCATACTGTCCAGACGGGCGACATATGCGTTCCGGTCTGTATAAGCGATCCTGTTTCTAAAGGATTTCAGATCCAGCGTTTCATCTATCCTTATATTCCATTCTTTCAGTGCGGGCTTTTGCAGAGAACGCTGGTATTTCCGTTCATTTTCGTGAAGTATCTCTGCAAAACAACAGGCCTTATCGAATGATCCTGTGCCCATTATGTGATGATGGCTGTTCATCTGGATATCATCCAAAATCATAAAACCGGACCGGGCCGACGCAATGGCAATTAGATTGGTCCCCACTATGAATTCCTCCGGATTATCATACAGTGTCCAGTCCAAATCCTCCGTGGAGATGAAATAATACGGTCCACCGGCCGCAAATAACCGTTCACACTCCCGTTCCCGGTCCCAGTAATCGTTCTTTTCGTATGCCATAACTATTATCTTTATTGTTTCGGGCACCATTTCTCAGTTTTGGTGTCCGCATGCTTCATTTTCGGCCGCCAGGACACCGAATGGGCATTTTGGTGTCCGCGGGGTGGGTCAGTAGGTGCACTGGAGCTGGAAGTTCAGGGTTGGGGTGGGGGCACGGCCCACGCGGAGCATGTAGGCGGCGCGGAGGTTGGCCTTGAAGGTGAGGCGCCAGAGGCGGAGCTTGTAGCCGGCCACCACGGAGCCGGAGAGGCCGGTGCCGGAATAGGCCGGAACGGAGAAGGTGCCGGGAGCATCGCGCTCGTAGCAGTAGATGCGGTCGGCCCATTCGGGGATGCGGAAGGCCGAAAAGCGCAGGTACGTGGACAGGACCTCGTTCTTATACCCGCCCTCCAGGTAGGTCAGAAGGCCCCAGGACTTGCAGCGGACAGCCTCTCCGCGAAGGACGGAAAGCCAGGGGCCGTGGGCAAAGCGGACATCGGCCCGAAAGTCCGTGCGGGGCGGCTCGTAATTGCGGTAGCGCTCTGTCAGGCGCAGGCTCAGCGACCAGGCCGAAAATACCTGCCAGTCAAAGTTCAAATATCCCCGAACCTGCAGGCGCCGGGGATCCACGCCTCCCACCGGTAACAGCGCAGCATCCAATGTGATAGAGAGTTTATAGAAAGGAACGGATGAACCAAATCCGGTGCGGCCGGCGAGCGGCACCCATCGGCCACTGGATAACGCATAGCCGGCGGCCAGTCCGTATTCGCCGTTCTTTTTGCCGCTGAACTGAGAGGGCACCACACGCGCCTGCAGGGCCCATTTCCCCTGACTGCCGGCCTTCCATCGGGCCGATGCCTTCCCAGCCACCGAACGGTTTCGCCAAGCCACTTCGGCCGTATAGTCCGCGCCCCCCAGGTTCAGCCGGGCATCGACCGAGCCGGAAAGCCCTCCAGAACGGCTCCAGGCCAGGGTTCCGCCCACCTGGCCCCATCGGCCCGAATATTCTCCGTGCGTACCGAAAGCCAGCGCCAGCGTGCCCCAGGCCGATGCCCGCCAGTGCCGCCCGCCGTACTCATAGGCCAGTCCCCGGTGCACGGAGGAGGATGTGTAGGACCAGACCGGCGAGATGCCCGTGCTGCGGCGGATGAATGCGTCCACCGTGGAAAGGCTCTCCATGGAGAAGCCGCTCCACTGGGCCAGGCCCTCACCGTAGCGGACGTTGAAATCGCCCAGGACCAGGCGGCCCCAGCGGGTATCGGCCTCGGCGTGCGCGGTCCAGTCAGGATTCCTCCAGGCGCCTCCAACCCGCCAGTTCTCGCCGGAAACCTTGGCCTTCACACCCACTTGCTTCAACGTGGTTCGCGCCAGGGCCTCGGCCCGGATACGGGGACTCCCTACAGCCCCCGGAAGCCGCCGGGACTCCAAAGACAGGAAAGGCTGCAGGGCTTCCACTGCTTCCCTGCCAAAGCCGTCCACCAGCATCAGCTCTTCCCAGGAGAGGATGTCCCCGGAGGTGGCCCGGTAATCGGCCAGGGCAGCTATCTGGTATTCCGTCAGAATGCCCGGGCGCAGGCGCTCGGAATTTACCCGGACTTTAAACACCATTCCTTCCAGGCGCTCAATCCAGTCCTGGTCCACTTCTTCGATGCTGGAAGCGCCCGACAGATAGAGCGCCGCCCGCAGGACGGAAGCATCCTGCGAGGCAGCCTCAAGGCTCAGCAAGGCCGCAACGGCCACACAAACAATATGTCTCATACGGGGAAGTTAAGCAAAGCCGGCCGAAATCCCCGCGACCTGTTGAAAACTTGTGTTGTTTCAGATGTATTTTTGTGTGTTTTTTACTATTTTTGCATAACTAAATTTGCAAATCGATGGATCCAAAAATTACCCTTCACGACAAAACTTTCAAACTCTTTATCCCTAACGAAGAAATCGAGAAGGCCATCGACGCCTTGGCAGAGCGCCTGAACGCAGACTACGCCGACGCCACCGACGAGGATCCCGTGGTGCTCCTGTGCACGCTCAACGGGGCCATCATCTTTGCGGCCGAACTCCTCAAACGCGTCAAATTCCCCCTGGTCCTCAAGGCCTGCAAGCTTTCCTCCTATCAGGGAACCCAGTCCACGGGCTACATCAAGACGGAAGTTCCCCTTCCCGCCCACCTGGAAGGCAAGAGAGTCATCATTGTGGAGGACATTGTGGATACCGGCAACACCATCGTGGCCATGAAGGACCTCCTGCAGGACGCCAGCGTCAGAGACTCCAAGGTATGCACCCTGCTGGTCAAGCCGGACGTGTACAAGAAGCACGTCAAACTGGACTACGTTGCCATGGAAATCCCCAACCGGTTCATCGTGGGCTTCGGCCTGGATTACGACGAGCTGGGCCGCAACATCAAAGATATTTACGTACTTGACGAATAACCATTAAATCGCATGAAATATTTCGTACTTTTTGGCCCTCCCGGTGCTGGTAAAGGCACCCAGGCCGGCGCTATGATAGAGCGCTACAATCTCTGCCACCTGTCCACCGGAGAACTTCTCCGCAGTGAAATTGCCGCCGGCACCCCGCTGGGTCTGCAGGCCAAAGCCCTCATCGAGGCCGGCAGCCTGGTCCCCGACGAGGTAGTTGTAGGAATGATTGAATCCAAGTTCAAGAGCGTGAAGAATGTCAAGGGTTTCCTGCTGGACGGTTTTCCCCGTACCATTGCCCAGGCCGAGGCCCTGGACGCCATGCTGTCCAAGAACGGTGAATCCGTGACCGGCTGCATTTCGCTCATGATTCCGGACGACCTCATCCACGAGCGTATCGCCCACCGCGCCAACATAGAAGGCAGGGCCGATGACGCCCGCCCGGAGGTGGTTGCCAACCGCGTAAAGACCTACCACGACAAAACCGAACCCCTCATCGACTTCTACAAGAAAGCCAACCGCTACCACGAAATTGACGGCGTAGGCCTCATCGAAGAGGTTCGAGACCGGATCTTCAAAAAATTGGATTTGCTATAAATTAAAGCGTACACCAGCTGCCACTGTAAAGAAGAACGGATGCTGGCTGCGGTAAGTCATCAGGACCCGGCTGCCCGAAGGCACCGTCCAGCTAAGCTCCGGCTCCAGATACAGGCCGATGTGCCGGCTACAGTTGAACTGCACGCCGGCAGCTCCCAGCAGGGAGAAGCTGAAGCCGTCCCGCTGGATCTTCTCTCCGCTAAGCGAGGCCGCCACGCAGAAATCGCCCTCCATTCCGGCTCCCAGATACACATCCAGCCACTTGTTGGAAGCGATGCTCCAGTCCATCCGGACAGGGATGCCCAGATAATGGGCGCTCTGCTGTTTGACGCCGGTCATCGAATAGGTAAAGAAGGTCTTATACAGACTGTATTCAACTCCAGTGGTGAGTTTCCACCGCTTGCTTACCGGAATGCCCAGGGAAACGCCGCCCCGGATAAAAGGATACTGCGTACGGGTATCGGTAAGCAGATTCACGTCCGGGACATAATAATGCTCACCAGGATCATTAGTCCCGGATCCGGAATCAAAAACCGGCGAGTTGCCAAATCCAGTATCATAGCTCAGATTCCTACCCGAGCCCACCAGCGGCGTAATCACAGCCGCCAGAAGGCCTGCTCCAGCCACAATACCGGCCGCCGGAGCCACCTTCATGCGCACAGGCTTAGCAGCAGCCTTGGGCTCCGGAATAAAGGGAGACCCCGCCGGCTGCTCCTCCTGGTTCACAGCTTCCTGGGGCTCGGCCTCTACAGGCTCAGCTACTGGCAGGACCGGCTCGGCAGGCGCAACCGTCGTAGGCTTGGCCTGGGCCACCAGCCGAGGCTTAGGCGCCAGAACGGGCTCTGAGAATTCCACCGAATCGGCCTCTTCCACTACTTCAACTACCGGCACCGGGGCCTGCTCTATCAGCTGCACACCTCCGTCCGTTTCCGGTACCGAAGGCCGATGCAGCAGCAGAAGGGCTGCCACAGCCGCCGCCACAGCGGGAACCGCCGCCCATATCCACAGGACGGGCTTCCGGGCCTGGCTGTTTTGCCGGGCGTGGAATTGGGCCAGCACGCTGTCCGGAAGGGTTCCGTCGAACTCTTCCATCTTTTGCTTCACAATGTCTTCCCACTTTTTCATCGGCCTTGTTCCTTTAAGTATTCCTGAATCTTCTCCTTGAGCTGCTTTCGGGCCTTGGCCAGGGTGCTGGTGCTTCCTTTCTCACTGATTCCCAGCATCTTGCCAATTTCATCGTGCGAGTATCCGTCCATGCAATACAGGTTTAAAGACGGCTCTCCGCACGCCAGGCAGCGCTCCTATCCATTCCATCAGTTTTTCCTTGGGGATGCTTTCTACGTCTTCGGCCGACGGATCCGGAATCGTGTCCTGGGCCATCAGGTCCAGGGAAACCACTCTCCATCTCTGCCGCTTGATCTGGTTGATGGCCCGGTTGATCGCAATCCGGCTCATCCACCCGTACAGTGAACCTTTCCCCGTATACTTGTAGGTGCCAATCTTTTCGAGTGCCTGAATGAGAGTCTCCAACATGAGGTCCTTGGCTTCTTCCTCATCTCCCAAATAACGTCTGCAGAGTGCATTCAGCCGGGCTGCATATCTCCTATACAGTTCATCTCCCGCCATTCTGTCTTTTTGTGAGCAGTACCTGGCCAGCGTCTGCTCATCCATTTCCTTATACACTCTTACGGATGCGTTTGGCCCGTAAAGTTAACACACTTTTTGCTTCTATCCTATAAACACACGAAAGGCCGAAATACGTCTCCGCGCGGACACCAAAATGCCCATTCGGTGTCCTGACGGCCGAAATAAACTCATCCGGACACCAAAATGCTCATTCGGTGTCCGGATGGTGATTCGGAGGGGTAAAAACCCTTACCGCTTTCCGACCTTCAGGCGCTGGCCGATGGCGATGCGGTCGCTCTTGAGGTTGTTCCAGCTCTTGAGCTGGCGGACGGAGGTGTGGTACTTGCGGGCGATCTTGCCCAGGGTGTCGCCGGACTTGACTTTGTAGTAGACCCAATGGGGCGTGGCGGAAGGACGGGCGGTCTGGACGGGCTTGCCGTTCACCGTCTCGCGGCCGTCCTCGATCTTGGAGGTGAAGAGTACATCGGCCTTGTAGCGGTAAATGCTGTCCTGCATCTCCAGGAAGGCGGTGCTGTAGTTGAAGGGCAGGCGGATGACTTCGTCGGAGTGGGCGCCCGGGACAATGTCGTTGTAGTATTGGGGGTTCAGGTCACGGATGTCGTCCAGGGGAATGCCCAGGACCTCGCTGATCTGGTTGAAGTGCAGGTTCTTGTGGATGTGGAAGGTGTCCACATACGTGGGCAGGGACATGGGAGCGGCCTTGAGACCGTATTCGTTGGCGTAGTTGAAGGCGTACATGGCGCCCACCATGGCCGGGACGTAACCGCGGGTCTCGCGGGGGAGGTAGTCGTAGATGCTCCAGAAATCCCTGCGACCGCCGGCGCGCTTGATGGCCTTGTTCACGTTGCCGGAACCGCAGTTGTAGGAGGAGATGGCCAGGGACCAGTCTCCAAAGATGCGGTAGGCGTCCTTGAAGTAGCGGGCGGCGGCGTCTATGGAGGCTATGGGGTCCATGCGCTCATCGGCATAGGAATCAATGCGAAGACCGTAGCTCAGGGCCGTGCGGTACATGAACTGCCACATGCCTTTGGCGCCTACGCGGGATTCGGCCCTGGGATTGAAGGCGCTCTCGATGATGGCCACGTACTTGAGCTCCAGGGGAAGGTCGTATTTGCGTAAGGTCTCTTCAATGATGGGGAAGTAGTACTGGGACAGGCCCATCATCTCGGACATCTTGGCGGGCATCTTCTCCGAGTACAGGATCATGAAGTTCTTGACGGTCTCGTTGAAGGGGAGGGTGATGAAGGAGTTCATCTCCTCCAGGCGGCGCATGAGCACGGAGTCGGGCACGTCTGTGGTGAAGTGCACGGAATCCATGTCAAACTGCTCGCGGCCCGGGATGCGGGACTGGCGGTGCATGTACCACTGGGAAAGCAAAGTGTCCGTGCTGGCGGTGGCATAGTCTTCCAGACCGGCCGATACTTTATTCTCGTTCTCTCCGGACAGTTCTTCCTCAATGTATTCGCGGTCGATGGCGTCGGTGCGGTAGGCGGCAACCTCGGCCTCCAACACCTCTATGCGCTTGTGAAGCTCCTCGTTCTCTTTCTCCAGGGCCTTGCGGCTCTTCTTGAAAAGCCCCTGGGCATCGGCCGGAATGGCCAAAGCAGGCAGGGCAAAGATCAATATACTACTAACTATAAATGCAAATTTCTTCATATTCTAAAACTTAAGGCCGATGGACATGCCCACGGCCGGGGGCGCCAGTGCATAGTCTCCCATGGGTAGGACGGCCGGGGCCACCTTCATGGAAATCTCGTCGTTGACGTCAAAGCCTTTCATGTAGGCAAAGACGTTGGCGTCGATGACCTGCAGGACGTAGGAGACCGCCACCGCCAGGATGGAATAGTCCCTGAGCCGGCGGTAGGAATCCCTGTAATACTTGGCATTCTCTGCGCTCTGCGGCGGTTTTTCGGTTTCCGGATCTTCGGATGTAGCCTGGTCATAGATCCATTTCCAACGTTTGTATTGCCCGTTGTTCTCTATCACAAAATGGATACTGCCGGCCATGAGGCCCCAGTAGATGGGAACCTTCCAGAACTCTCCGTTATACACCTGCCCCAGGCCGGGAAGCAGGATGGAGTAGATGGTGGACTTGGTAGGGTCCGGATGCAGTTCCGACTTGTAGCAGATGGCCCCGTCCAGCATGGCGCCCCAGTACATGGCTCCGGCGCCCACATAGGACAGGGTACTATACAGTTGGAACTTGTCTTCTCCGGTGTTCTTGTAGAGCTTGTTGAAATGGATACCCCCATAAATACCGGCACCTATGCCGCCGTAAATGATGGGAAGCTTCCAGTACTGCTTATTGTAAATCTGGGTGCCGCCCACAAAGACCGCGGAGCCTATGCTCAGGGTCTTGAGGGAAGCGGTTCTCTTGTGCGTCAGACCGCCAAAGTATTCCTTGAAGCTGAACAGCTGGCTGGAATCCGTCTTGGTTTTTTCGGTGGTGTCGGCGTACGTTTGGGTAAAGGCGTCCCGTTTGAATTGGTCGTCTCTGTATTGGGCACGAAGGGGGAGGGAAGCCAGCAGGCATCCCAGACCAACCGCTATGAGCCCTCTAAAATTCATCGCTGGTCCAGCGCCTTCATGAATTCTTCCATCTGGGCGTCGGAGTCGAACTTGATGGTGAGAACGCCCTTGCCCTCGCGGTTGCGGCGCAGGGAAATGTTTTCACCAAAGTACTTGCCCACATTCTCCAGGAGACGGTAGTACATCTCCGGCAGGGTACCGGGATCTTCTTTTTTACGGGCCGAAGGCTCTTTGTCCAGGGCCTTCACCTTCTCTTCCAGCTGACGCACGGAAAGACCGCCTTTCACAATGAGGTCGCAGAGCATTTCCTGCGTGGCAGGGTCTTCCACGGCCAGCAGCACCTTGGCGTGGCCCACGCTCACGAGGCCTACCTTGAGGTCGTGCTGCACTTTGGCGGGCAGTTTCAACAACCGCAGCTGGTTGGCCACCGATGCGCGCTTTTTGCCCACGCGGTCGGCCATCTGTTCCTGGGTGAGGCGGCATTCCTCCATGAGGCGCTGATAGCTCATGGCCACCTCAATGGGGTCCAGGTTCTCACGCTGGATATTCTCCACAATAGCCATCTCCAGCATACCCTGCTCGGAGGCATCGCGGATATAGGCGGGAACCATGTCCATGCCGGCCATGATGGAGGCACGGTAACGGCGTTCACCGCTGATAATCTGATACTTCTCTCCCTTGCGGCGCACCGTGATGGGCTGGATCAGGCCGAAGGTGCGGATGCTCTCGCAGAGCTCCTGCATGGCGTCGTTGTCAAAGCTCATGCGGGGCTGGTAGGGGTTGGGCTCGATCATGCCCACCGGGATGCGCAGGACATCGGAGGTGTCCTGGGGTTTGGTTTCGGCCGATACTACCTGCTTGTTGATGTAGCCTACAGGTTTGCGGAGTTCGGAGAGGTCTTCTCCTCCCAGGAGGGCTCCCAGGCCCTTACCCAGACGGGACGGACTGTTATTCGCCATCTTTGTTCTTGTCTAAGACTTCCTTTGCCAGATTGAGGTAATTGGAAGTACCGTTGTTCATTACGTCGTACAGGATGATGGGCTTACCGTAAGAGGGAGCCTCGCTCAGGCGGATGCTGCGCTGGATCACGGTGTTGAATACCATATCCTTGAAGTGGTCCCGGAGCTGAGATACCACCTGGTTGTGCACTTTGGTTCGGCCGTCGTACATGGTAACCACAAAGCCCTCAATGGTGAGGTTGGGGTTGATACCATTCTGTACCAGGCGGATGGTCTGGATGAGTTTGGCCAGGCCTTCCAGGGCAAAGAATTCAGGCTGTACGGGAATCATCACGGAATCTGCGGCCGTGAGGCTGTTCACGGTAATGAGACCCAGGGAAGGGGAGCAGTCGATGATGATGTAGTCGTACTGGTCCTTGATGGGCGCAAGGGCCTTCTTGAGGATGGACTCGCGGTCCGGGGTTTCCAGGAGCTCGATCTCTGCACCCACCAGGTTGATGTGGGAGGGGATCATGTGCAGCTTGGGAAGTTCTGTCTGGATGAGAGCGTCCGTGGCGGGGATTTTTCCAATGAGAATCTCGTACAGGGTACGGTGTTCCTCGTTCTCGGGGTCAAAGTTGAGACCGGAGGTGGTATTGGCCTGCGGATCTGCGTCTATGACCAGGACGTTCTTTTCCAGGACGGCCAGGGAGGCGGCCAGATTGATGGCTGTGGTGGTTTTTCCCACGCCGCCTTTCTGATTGGCGATAGCGATGATTTTGCCCATAATTCAGTTTCTATTTAGCTTACAAAAATAGGTTAAAAAATTGACATCCCCAAGAAATGTTCCACAAAGTTCCACATTGATTATACCGGAAAATATTCTTATATTCGCAAGATTTATGACCCGTACGTCTTTCATACAGGTAATCCTTCCGCTCCGCCTGGAGTGGGAACCTTATTATAAGGTCCCGGAAGAGGTAAATGTGCAGGTAGGAGACCGTGTAAGGGTCATTTTTGCCAACGCCTTCTATGTGGGAACGGTGAGCGAAATCAACGTGACCCCCACGCTGGAGGCGGATCGCATCCTTCCCCTGGAAGCTGTGGAGAAGGACCTTCCCGTGGTGAGCCCGGAAGAAATCAGATTCTGGAGAGAACTGGCCGCCTACTACCTTTGTACGGTAGGGGAGGTTTACAAGGCTGCTTATCCCCGCATGGCCCACCACAAGTCCCGCCTGGTCCTCCCGGTTACGGAAGAGCCCAAGGAAGCGCCGGCGGTGGAGGAGGCCAACCGCCAAGCCATGAAGGCCGGATTCCAGGAAGGCAAGCCCGTCCTGCTCGTAGGCCTGTCCAGAACAGACTACTATCTGGCCGAAGCCCTGGATACCTGGAAAGAAGGCAAGAGCACCCTCATCCTGGTGCCGGAAATAGCCCTCTCCAGCCAGCTGGAAGAGCAAATCAGAAAAGTTTTCCCTTCGCTGCTGCTGTACAACAGCCATCTCACGCCCGGCAAGAGAAAGGCCGTGGCCGAAAAACTCCGCTCCGGAGACCCGTACGTGCTGCTGGGCACCCGCAGCGCCCTGCTGCTGCCCCACCGCGGACTGGGCCTGGTGGTAGTGGACGAAGAGCACGATCCGTCCTTCAAACAGGATGCTCCCGCCCCGCGTTATCACGGAAGGGAGAGCGGCATTATGCTGGCTTTAACCCAGGGCGCCAAGGTCCTTCTGGGCAGCGCCACTCCTTCTTTGGAGTCCGTCTATAACGCCCAGTGCGGCCGCTTTAAGAGAGTGGATTTAAAGGAAAACTTCACCAACGAAAAAGCCTCCGAGGTAGAGATCATAGACACCGGGGCCGAGACCCGCAAAAAGGGCATGGCCGGCTACTTCTCCCTTAAGCTGCTGGCCCACATGAAGGCCACGCTGGATGCCGGAGAGCAGATCCTCCTGCTGGGTCCCCGCAGAAGCTATCCGGAAGGCAAAAAGCTCGAGGCCGAAGTCCTGGACTTCTTCCCGGAAGTGCGCCTGGGAAGCCTGAACGAAGGCACGCCCCAGGAGCAACTGGAAACCCTCGCAGGCTTTTCTCAAGGAGAATTTGATATACTGGTGGGCAACAACCTGTCCACCAAAGGAATAGAAAGCCGGAAACTGGGCCTGGTGGCCATTGTGGCAGCGGACGGAATCCTCTCCCGCCAGGATTTCCGTGCCGATGAAAGGGCCGCCCAGCTCCTCCGCCAGCAAAAGGGCCATTGCGCCCGCTTTGTGATCCAGACCCGGGCGCCCCACCATCCGGTGTTCGAGACCATCCGGGAAGGGAAGGATCCCACGGATCGCATCCTGGAAGAACGCCGCCAGTTTGGCTATCCGCCGTTCTCCCGCCTGGTCAAGGTGCAGGTGCACGACAAATACGAAAAACGCATGGTCTTCCTTACGCGGGAACTGGCCGGCGAATTGGAAACCATCAGCCCCGTCACGGGCCCTTATGCCCCGTCCTGGTGGCCCGTACCTGAAGAAAAGGTGCAGGAGATGCTGCTCCTGCTTCCCAGGGACAAGGACTTAGGCGTCCGCAAGGTGGCCATCAGCCGCCGCGTATCGGCCTTTGAACAGGAAAAGAAATACCCCGGGCATATTATCATAGACGTAGACCCGGTATAAGATGAAAAAGAGACTTCTCATATTGTCGGCCATGGTTATGGTATCTTGCAGCCCGTCGCTGGAAAGCAGGCTGGACAGTATCCTGAAACCGGTTTTCCCGGAAGGGGAGCCGGGTGCAGCGGTGCTTGTGATGAAAGGGGATAGTGTTCTGTATGATAAGGGTTTTGGCCTAGCTAGAATGGATACAACCAATTTCCTCCAGAATTCACATATTGATGGAGATACGCCCATGAATATTGCGTCCATCTCCAAGCAGTTTACTGCGGTGGCGGTGCTGCAGCTGGAGCAGGAGGGGAGACTGAGCCTGGGCGACCCGGTGAGCAAGTATTTCCCGGAATTTGAGAGCGAGATTTGGGCCGATGTCCGCATAGCCCATCTGCTTTCCCATAGCTCCGGCATTCCGGACGCAAGAGGCTACTTGAGCCGGGAACAAAAGATATACGGAGACGAGGATCTGGCGGTGGAATACATGAAAACCCTGGATTACCGCAACTTCTTCCCCGGAACAGCCTACGAGTATATCAACCCTACCTTCGTGTTGTGCGGAAAGATTGTGGAAAAGGTTACCGGACAGCCGTTTACGGAGTATGTCCGGGAGCATATCTTCAAGCCGGCCGGCATGGAGAAAACCTATTATTTTGACCGCAACAACGAGCGGAATGAGATCTCGCACGGCTATATCCACGAAGACGACTGGCAGGAGTACGATTTTGGAGAAGAGACCTTCTTTGCCACCCGTCCGGACGGCGGTATATACACCAGTACGCACGAGTTTGCCAAGTGGGAAAAAGCCCTCAGAGACGCTGTAGTCCTGAGCCAGGAGCAGCTGGACCAGGCTTTCTTCCCGCGCACCTATATTACCGGCAGCCCCTGGAGCGATTACCAGAACCGGGAAAACACCTGGTATGGCTTGGGCTGGTTTATGGAACCGGCTACGGAAACAACCCCTTTAAGAATATATCATACTGGAGACAACGGCGGTTACAAGGCCCTGGCGGCAAGATATCCGGAAGAGAACCTTCTCATCCTTATCTTTGCCAACCGCCCGGACTGGGACCGTTATGGCCTCTGGATGCAAATAGAGAAAGAAATTTTATCAACCCAAAACTAAAACCTTTTATTTTATGACCAACGAAGAGTATTTCTATTCGCTGCTTCCCAAAGAGGAAATTGAGCGCCTCCCTTATCTGCCCACCATGGGTGAGTTTGTGGACTGGTTTACTAAAGAGTATGCCAACAATCCGGCTATCTCTGACATGACCAACACCATCACCTATAAGGAGTTGGGAGAGCGGGTAGCCCGCCGCCGTGCCTTTATCGAGGGCCTGGGCCTTCAGAAAGGCGCCCATATTGCCATAATGGACCGCAACAGCCAGGACGCCATGGAATTGTTCCTGGCCATCACCAGCGCCGGTTACGTGGCCATGAACTTCCCGGCCTCCCTGCCGGAAATGGCCGTGGTGGGCTGCTGCATGAAGTTTGACATTGCCGCTATCTTTGTGCGCGAGGAGTTCATGCCTCTCACCGCCAAGATCCAGGGTACCAAGGTGCTGCCGGCTGCTTCCATCGCAGAGACCGGTGCCCCTTCGGCCGATATAGACCCCGAAAGCCCTGCCGCCATCTTCTTCACGGGCGGTACCACCGGCGCTCCCAAGGGGGCTGTCCTTAGCCACCGCGCCCTCATGCGGGGTAACTACAACGCCATCTTCAAGCCCGGTAAGGTCATTGGCCAGCACCGCTATCTGGCCTTGCTGCCCCTCAGCCACGTTTTCGGCCTCATTGCCGGCGTCATGGGCTGCTTCTACACCGGCAACCTTATCTTCACCTGCGAAGACATGAAGGCCGCCGTGGGCAAGCTTCCTGTGATTAAGCCCACCATCCTGGTGATTGTTCCCGGTATCTGCGACATCTTGGCCGGCTTGGTGAAGATGTACGGTCCCCAGTTCCTGGGCGGCCAGCTGCGCATGATCATTGCCGGCGCTGCCAATGTGCCGCCGCGCCTGGTGGACGTCTTCACCAAGCTGGGCGTAGAGTTCTGCTTCGGCTACGGCCTCACGGAAGGCGCCAACCTCACCAGCGCCAATGCCTATCCTACTACCAATCCCACTTCCATCGGCCGTATCTATCCCGGTCAGGAAGCCAAACTGGTGGACGGAGAACTGTGGATCAAGGGAGACAACATCTTCTCCGGTTATTATAAGGATCCTGAGCGCACGGCCGAAGCCCTCACCCCCGACGGCTGGTTGCGTACCGGAGACCTCTGCCGCTTTGATGAGAATGAATTCCTCTATATTACGGGCCGAATCAAGAACATCATCGTGCTGGCCAACGGCGAGAATGTGAGCCCCGAGGCCCTGGAAGAGCCGTTCTATGCCGATCCTTGTGTACGCGACGCCATGGTCAAGGAAGACGAGTTCAATGGCACCCAGGTAATCGCCGTGGAGATTCTCCCGCTGATGCCCGCCTTCGACGGCAAGCCCTGGGAAGAGGTGGAAGCTTACATGAACAAGCTGGTGGACAAGATCAACGCCACCCTGCCTTCTACCCATCAGATCCGTAAAGTGACGGTACGTACGGAAGACTTCAAGCGCACCGGCAGCATGAAAGTGTCCCGCGTATGATGACCAGGGAAGAAGTGTTTGAAGGCCTCAAGGAGGTCCTGTCCGTGATCCGTCCCAAGACGGACCTGTCCAAGGTGAACTACGATACTGAGCTCGTCCGCGAGCTCGGTATCGACTCCCTTTCCATGATGCTCCTGGCTCTGGCCTCCGAGGAGAAATTCCAAATGAAATTCCCCGAAGGAAAACCGCTGCCGGTAACCGTCGGGGAAGTGTGTGATACCATTATCAAGGAGAGGGGTTAAAGCTCCTCTACCTTGATTTCCTTTACATAACTGCGGCGGCGTTGATACGGCTGCGGGTTGTAGGGCTCAAAGAGCGTCTGCACCTTGTAGTTTTCTTCCAGCTGCGGGTTCATTAACATCCGCTTGATTCCCAGGCGGATGTAATTTTCATGCAGGTACTTGGTCATGAGGAGGGCAGCTCCCTTGGCCTGGTACTCCGGCAGCACGCCAATCAGAAGACCCTCGGTGATGTGGTTCTTCTTGGCATTGAGCCAGGGGAGGATGTGTATCCAGCCAAAGGGGAAGATGCGGCCCTTGGCCTTGCGCACGCCGACGCTGATGTGCGGGCAGGTGACGGTAAAGGCCACCAGCTCGTCTTTTTCGTTTACAACAAAGGCTACCAGGTCCTTATCCAGAACCGGGACGTATTGTCTTACATATCCGTCAATCTGCTTTTCCGAGAGCTTGGTGTACTCATAAAGGGGATCGAAGGCCGCGTTGAGCACATGGAACATCTCACGGCCGCGACGGGCCATCTGCTTAAGGGAACGGGCTTTATAGATATGCAGGCCGAAACGCTTTTCAATAATATCGGCATATTTGTACATGGGGGGGAGTTCCTCGTTGAAATTGAGGAAGCGCTGCGTCCAGTCCACATCTTTGGTAAAGCCGAGCCGCTCCAGGTATTCGGGATAATAGGGGTAGTTGTAAATGACGGTGAAAGGAGGGACACTTGCAAATTTCCGTGTCTGATATGATGTAAATGTTTGACTATAGAGGT
>R24__coassemble_182_pt1 | contig 46635 bp, 28 predicted proteins | sample R24__metabat2_high_PE_033 | metagenome-assembled genome bin R24
CGCTCGTTTATTGATAAATTGTAATGTTACAATTTCTCGGTACTTGCTTGTACTTCCTTTCAGTCTTTTCAATGAACTTTTTGGTGGCCTTTGGGCCTTAAAAATCCCGCTCGTTGCCGAACGGGACTGCAAAGGTACTACCTTTTTTTTAACTAGCAAATTTTTTTCAAGAAATTTTTGAAGAATTTTTAAAAATTTTTAATTTTCTATTCAGAATCAATTACTTGCGCCCAAAACTTATTTTTTGAGCTTTTCAACAAAGGTTTGGGCGGCCTTGGAACGGGGCAAAATCTGCTTGACGGCGCGCTCCCAGGCATCGGCGTCATTCTCTCCCAGGCCTTTCAACGGGAACACCTCTTCCACGGACCCTACCGAAGCCTTGAGGTTGATGGTCAGGGCCACCTGCCCGGACACTTCCGTGCGGCTGGTGATGAAGGGGGTGAGCAGGATCACATCGGCCCCTTCTTCTACTACCTGCAGGCCGCCGGCCTCCAGCATCTGCGTGAAACGCTGCACCAGCACCGAAGCCGCCTCGGAGGGAATGGCTTCATCGGCCTTGAAAGAATACTGCTGGGCGCTGGCAACAAAGGCTGCCAACAAAAGAATCAAAGAGAGAAAAATCTTTCGCATACGCATACATATATATATAGTGCAAAGGTACAAAAAAAATCTTTCTGCCAATTTGTCAGTGAAGCGGCATTGGCACGGGCATTGATAAAATCCAGGCACAAGCAAATTAAACTAAAAACTCAAAATATTATGCTGAAACCTTTAGGAACAAGAGTGGTTGTAGAGCCCAAAGAGGCCGAAACCATGACCGCCGGGGGCCTCTACATCCCGGACAATGCCAAGGAGAAACCGCAGCAGGGCGTGATTGTGGCCGTGGGCCCGGGCGCCAAGGACGAACCTATGGAAGTAAAAGTAGGTGACACCGTTCTCTATGGCAAGTACGCCGGCACCGAGGTAACCGTAGAAAACAAGAAGTACCTCATCGTAAAACAGTCTGATATTTTGGCAATTCTTTAATTATGGCAAAAGAAATTAAATTCAATACCGAGGTTCGCTCCGCCATGAAGGACGGGGCCGATGCCCTCGCCAACGCAGTAAAGGTGACCCTGGGTCCCAAGGGCCGCAACGTTGTCATCGCCAAGAAGTTTGGCGCACCCCAGATCACCAAGGACGGTGTAACCGTAGCCAAGGAAGTGGAGCTGGAAGACCCGTTCCAGAACATGGGCGCCCAGATGGTCAAGGAGGTTGCCTCCAAGACCAACGACCAGGCCGGTGACGGTACCACCACCGCAACCGTTCTGGCTCAGGCCATCATGGGCGTGGGTCTGAAGAACGTCACCGCCGGTGCCAACCCCATGGACCTCAAGCGCGGCATTGACAAGGCCGTAGCCGCCGTGGTAGAAAACCTCAAGAAGCAGAGCCAGCCCGTTGGAGAAGACTACTCCAAGGTAGAGCAGGTAGGTACCGTGAGCGCCAACAACGACGCCCAGATTGGTAAACTCATCGCCGAGGCCATGGCCAAGGTCAAGAAAGACGGCGTCATCACCGTAGAAGAAGCCAAGGGCACCGAGACCGAGGTAAAGGTTGTGGAAGGCATGCAGTTTGACCGCGGCTACATCAGCCCTTACTTCATGACCAACGGAGACAAGATGGAAGCCGTCCTGGACGACGCCTACATCCTCCTCACGGACAAGAAGATTGCCAACATGGAAGACCTGATGCCCGTCCTGGAGCCCGTCGCCCGTGAAGGCAAGAGCCTCCTGATCATCGCCGAAGACGTAGAAGGCCAGGCCCTGACCACCCTGGTGGTGAACCGCCTGCGCGGCACCCTGAAGGTAGCCGCCGTCAAGGCCCCCGGCTTTGGAGACCGTCGCAAGGAAATGCTGCAGGACATCGCCGTCCTCACCGGCGCCGTGGTCATCTCCGAGGAGCGCGGCTTCACCCTCCAGAACGCCAACGTCCAGATGCTGGGCAAGGCCGAAAAGGTAACCATCACCAAGGAGAACACCACCATCGTAGGCGGTGCAGGCCTGCAGGCCGATATTAAAGACCGGGCCGATCAGATCCGCGCCCAGATTGAGACCACCAAGAGCGACTACGACCGTGAGAAGCTCCAGGAGCGCCTGGGCAAGCTGGCCGGCGGCGTAGCAGTGATCTACGTAGGTGCCACCACCGAGGTGGAGATGAAGGAGAAGAAGGACCGCGTGGACGACGCCCTCAACGCCACCCGCGCTGCTGTGGAAGAAGGTTACCTGCCCGGCGGCGGCGTAGCTTACATCCGCGCCACCGAGGCCCTGAAGAACCTCAAGGGAGACAACGAAGACGAGACCACCGGTATCCGCATCATCGAGCGCGCCATTGAAGAGCCGCTCCGTCAGATTGCCGCCAACGCCGGCGTAGAGGCCTCCGTGATCATCAACAAGATCCGCGAGGGCAAGGGTGACTTTGGTTACAACGCCCGCACCGACGAGTACGTGAACATGTACGAGGCCGGCGTGATCGATCCCACCAAGGTAGCCCGTGTGGCCCTGGAGAACGCCGCTTCCGTAGCCGGCATGTTCCTCACCACCGAGTGCGGTATCGTGGACATCCCCGAACCCGCTCCGGCCGCCCCCGCCATGCCTGCCGGTGGCATGATGTAAAATTCCTGCGAATAATAGAAGGGCCGACGTCACAGTCGGCCCTTTTTTTATTACCTTTGTAGAATATGGAACTCATTAAAGACCAATACTTCGAGGGGGAACGCCCCCTGTATGCCCGGCGTGGCGGACTCAGACTGGAAAACGTCTCCATCGGCCCGGGTGAATCCTCTCTCAAAGAAGGCGCTAACATAGAGGCCGAAAACTGCGAATTCAACGGAAAATACCCCTTCTGGGAGTGCGACGGCTTTACCATCCGCCACTGCGTTTTCCGGGAAGGCGCCCGCGCAGCCCTCTGGTACACCCGCCACTGCCGCATGTTTGACACCCTGGTGGAAGCCCCCAAGATGTTCCGCCGCATTACCAACACCTACCTGGAGAACGTCCAGCTTACCAACGCCCTGGAAACCTTCTGGGACTGCAACGACGTCACGCTCCGCAACGTGGAGGCCAAGAAGGCCGATTACATCTTCATGCACACGGACAACATAGACGTGGAAAACCTGAACCTGCAAGGCAACTACTCGTTCCAGTATTCCAGGAATGTAGTCATCCGCAACTCCAACCTGGACACCAAGGATGCCTTCTGGGAGAGCGAGAACGTAACGGTGTACAACTCCCGCATCCAGGGAGAGTTCCTGGGCTGGTACGCCAAGAACCTCCGCCTGGTGGGCTGCCATATTGGCGGAACGCAGCCCCTGTGCTACTGCGAGAACCTGATCCTGGAAAACTGCACCTTTGAGCCGGACGCAGACCTGGCCTTCGAGTACAGCAGCGTCCAGGCCACCATCCAGGGCCCCATCCACTCCGTCAAGAACCCGCGCAGCGGCTTCATAAAGGCCGATAGCATCGGCCAAATTATCCTGGACCAGAACATTAAACAACCTGCTAACTGTGAAATCGTACAACTTTGATCAGTGTCCTGACAGAAGGAACACCGAGAGCGTGAAATGGGACCTGTATCCCGGCACGCTGCCCATGTGGGTGGCCGATATGGACTTTGAGGTGGCACCGGAAATCCGCGCCGCCCTCCAGAAGCGGCTGGACCACGGCGTCTTTGGCTACGAGCTCATCCCGGACAGCTACTTCACGGTAATGAGCCAGTGGTTTGCCTCCCGGCACGGCTGGGAAGGCATAGGCCGAGAAAACATTGTGCCCACCACCGGCGTGATTGCCGCCTACAGCGCCGCCATCAAGGCTATGACCCGGCCCGGAGACAAGGTGCTGGTGATGACCCCTTGTTACAACGCCTTCTTCCCGGCCATCCGCAACAACAAATGCGAGCAGCTGGTAAGTCCCTTGAAGTTTGACGGCAAGCACTTCATTGTGGACTGGGACGATTTTGAAGTCAAAGCCGCACAGGCCAAGGTCTTCCTCCTGTGCAATCCCCACAACCCCGTGGGCCGCGTCTGGACGCGGGAAGAGCTGCTGCTGATGGCAGAGATTTGCCGCCGGAACAACGTCTTTGTCATCTCCGACGAGATTCACTGCGAACTCACCTACCCCGGCCACGACTACACCCCCTGGGCTACCCTGCCCCAGGAGTACGTGAAGAACTCCGTCTCCTGCATCTCCCCTACCAAGGCCTTTAACATAGCCGGCATCCAGATTGCCAATATCTATGCGGCCGATCCGGAGATTCTGAAGAAGATGGACCGGGCCATCAACGACAACGAGTGCTGTGACGTGAACGTGTTTGGCGTAGCGGCCCTGCAGGCTGCCTATAGCGAAGGTGGTCCCTGGCTGGATGCCCTTCGCAATTATCTGTACCACAACGCCCGCACCGTTTGCTGCTTCCTGGAAGACGAACTTCCGGAGGTGGTCTGCCCTCCGCTGGAAGGCACCTACCTTATGTGGCTGGACTGCCGCGCCGCCCTCAAGCCCGGCGAGCCGCTGGAAGGCTTCTCCGAGCGTTTTGCGGGCCACCTGAGAGAAAAGCACGGACTGGTGCTGAGCACCGGCACCATCTACGGAGACGCCGCCGAGGGCTTCGAGCGCCTCAACATCGCCTGCCCCCGCACCCGTCTGCTGGAAGGTCTTACCCGTTTCAAAGAAGGATTTAAATCATACTGATAACCATGCGTAAGTTCTTTATGCTTGTGGCCGCAGCAGCGGCCCTGCTGGCCTGTGGGCCCAAGAAGACGGCAGTCGAGACTCCTTCGGCCCAAGAATTTGCCGATTACGTAAAGGCCTATACCGGCGGCATTGTGGGTGAGGACGCCATCATCCGCATTGACCTGGCCCAGGACGCCGTGCAGCAGCCCACCGAGGGCCTGTTCACCATCCAGCCCAAGGTCCAGGGCACTACGCAGTGGACCACCCCCACCACCGTTACCTTTACCCCCCAGGAGCTCAAGGCCGGCCAGACCTATACCGTGAGCTTTGCGCTGGACCAGGTGCTCAAGGACGCCCCGTCGCCCTTCACCTTCAGCCTGGCCGTCCGCGGCAAGAGCCTTGAGGAACAGGAAGCCGGCGAGCCCGACAACGGCCGTCCCTTCCGCGTAGTGAAGGCCGAACTCAAGGAAAATCTGGTGGAAGTGACGTTGTCGGAAGCCCCGGCCAACGCCACCATCAAGGGTCTGATAGAGCTGGAGGGCGCCGCCCGCAGCTATGTGCAGGCAGAGGACAAGCTCCTCAAGGTGCACTTTGAAGGCCAGAAGGGAGACCTGGTGCTCACCCTGGACAAGAGCCTCAAGGATGCCAACGGCAACACCCTGGGAGAGACCTTCCAGCGCAACTTCACTATGGCCGAGCCCAAGCCCGCCGTGGAGCTGCTGGTAAGCGGCAACATCCTTCCGGACAAGAACCAGCTCATTCTCCCCTTCCGCGCCGCCAACCTGAGCGCTGTGGAGGTACGCATCATCAAGATCTATGAGAAGAACGTGCTCGCCTTCCTCCAGGACAACGACCTGGACGGTACCAGCAGCCTGCGCCGCAGCGGCCGCCTGGTATACCGCGGAGACGTGCAGCTGGACGCTTCCAAGAACCTGCATAAGTGGAACACGCATACCATTTATCTGGGCGGCCTCATCCGCCAGGAGCCCGGTGCCATTTACCGGGTACGCCTGAGCTTCCGCCAGGACCAGAGCCTCTACGGCGGCAAGGAGCCCATTGTGAGCTCACAGGCCCTCACTGGAAAGCCCACCCCGGAAGATGAAGCCACCTGGGACCAGGCCAGTCCTTACTATTGGGACAACGACTACGACTGGGACAACTACAATTGGGAAGAGCGGGAAGACCCTACCAAGCCGTCCTATTATATGGACAGCGACCGCTTCCCGGCCATCCAGCTGCTGGCCAGTGACCTGGGCCTGATGGCCGAATACGCCGACGGCAACACCCTCTGGGTGGCCGCCACGGACCTCCTCACCGCCAAGGGCGTCTCGGGAGTGAACGTGGAAGTGTATGACTACCAGCTCCAGAAGATGGCCGAAGGCCGCACGGACAGCAAGGGCCTGGCCCAGCTCACCGTGGACCACAAACCTTTTGCCGTGGTGGCCAAGGCCGGCGGCAGCACCTCCTACCTGAAGGTAACCAACGGCAACGAGCGTTCCCTGAGCCGCTATGACGTGGGCGGAGAGACCGTCCAACAGGGCATCAAGGGCTTTGTGTACGGAGAACGCGGCGTCTGGCGCCCCGGAGACACCATGCATCTTACCCTCATCCTCCAGGACAAGGGCAAGAACCTGCCCGAAGGCCATCCGGCCGTCCTGGAAGTGTACACCCCCGAAGGCCAGTTCTACACCAAGCAAGTGGCCAAAGGCACCGACGGCTTCTTCAGCTACGAGGTAACCACCAAGGCCGATGACCCCACCGGCTACTGGAACGCCTACTTCAAGGTGGGTGGCAGCACCTTCCACAAGACCCTGCACGTGGAGACCGTAAAGCCCAACCGCCTCAAAATCACCACGGCCTATCCCGAGATGTTCCAGGCCGGCGAAACCAGCACCCTCCGGGTAGCCGCCAACTGGCTGGCCGGCGGCAGCGCAGCCGACTGCAGCGTAAGGGCCGAAATGACCCTCCGCAAGGCCAACACCCCCTTCAAGGGCTTTGAGAAATACATCTTCAACAACCCGGCGTCGCAGTTCAGCACGGCGGAATACATCCTCTTCAAGGGCCGCCTGGACGGCACCGGCAACACCTCCGTGCAGCTCAAGTTCCCCGACGCAGAAGGCGCTCCCGGCCTGCTGCAGGCCCTGGTGGTCACCAGCGTGGAGGAACCCGGCGGAGACGAGAGCTTCACCACCGAGACCCTGCCCTACTCCCCTTACAGTGCCTATGTAGGTATCAAAGTTCCGGAAGGAGACTATCTGGAGACCGACAAGGACCAGCCCATCAAGCTGGCCGTGGTGGATGCCAAGGGCAACCGCGTCAAGGGCCACAAGATTGAATACGTGGTTTACAAGACCGGCTGGAACTGGTGGTGGGACAATCCCGGCGGAGAGCTGGATGCCTACGTGAACGGCAAATCCGTGACCAAGGTTACCTCCGGTACCCTTACCTCCGGCGCCCAGGATACCGGCTTCCAGCTTCGCGTGAACTATCCCGACTGGGGCAACTACCTCATCCTGGCCAAGGACCAGACCTCCGGTCATGTGAGCGGCACCTTTGTAACCATTGACTGGCCCGACTACCGCGGCCGTGCCAACCGGCAGGATCCGGAAGCCCTCACCATGCTCACCATCTCCACCGACAAGCCCTCCTACCGGGTGGGCGAGAAAGCCACGGTATACATCCCGGCCGCCAAGGGCGGTCAGGCCCTGGTATCCCTGGAGAACGCCGGCGGCGTGCTGCAGCGGGAGTGGGTAAGCCTCTCTGAGAAAGATACGCCTTACAAGTTTACCGTAGAGCCCGGTATGGCTCCCAATATCTATGTGCACGTAACCCTCCTGCAGCCTTACGGCGCCACGGAGAACGACCTCCCGCTGCGCATGTACGGCGTACAGCGCGTGAAGGTGGAGAACCCCGCCTCGCACCTGGAGCCCGTGATTACCCTGCCGGAGACCCTGCACCCGGACGAGGAGTTCACCGTCAAGGTGGCCGAAAAGTCCGGCAAACCCATGACCTACACCCTGGCCATCGTGGACGAGGGCCTGCTGGACCTCACGGCCTTCAAGACACCCAACCCTTGGGAGTTCATGTATCGGAGCGAAGCTCTGGGCGTCAAGACCTGGGATCTGTACGACCAGGTGGTAGGTGCCTTCAGCGGCAAGTTCTCCCCCATCGCCTCCATCGGTGGCGACCAGGAGAACATTGTATCGGCCCGAAAAGACAACCGCTTCAATCCGGTGGTGCTGTTCCTGCCGCCCAAGACGGTGGACAAGAACGGAGACGTACTCAAGCTCAAGCTTCCCACCTACGTGGGCAGCGTGCGCGTGATGGTGGTGGCCGGTCATGACGGCGCCTTTGGCAATGCCGAGAAGACCGTACCCGTGAACAATCCGCTCATGGTTGTAACCACCCTGCCGCGCGTTCTGGGTATCAATGAGGAGTGCCAGATTCCGGTGAACGTGTTTGCCATGGAAGACGGCGTCAAGGAAGCCAACGTGTCCGTGAAGGTGGACGGTCCGGTGAAGCTGGAAGGCTCCACCTCGCAGAAGCTCACCTTTGCCTCCAAGGGAGACCAGCTGGTAAGATTTGCCCTCAAGGCTACCGGCGAGGAAGGCGTGGCCCACATCACGGTGGAAGCCGCCGGCAGCGGCCACAAGGCCAACGAGACCATAGCCCTCACCGTGCAGAATCCCCAGCCGGAGATTGTGACGGTAAGCCGCTTCACCCTCAAGCCCGGCGAGAGCCGCACCGTAGAGAGCGGCCAGTTGCAGCTGGCCGGATTCCCGGGATCGGACGCCCGTGCCTGGTACCTGAACATGAAGAACTACCGCTACGAGTGCAGCGAACAGCTGAGCTCCCGCGGCCTTACCCTCGTGAACCTGCTGCCCCTGCTCTCCGAGGAGGATGCGGCCGAAGCCAAGACCCTCATCCCTACCCTCATTGGCAAGCTGTACGCCCGGCAGAACGCCGATGGCGGCTTTGCCTACTGGAGCGGCAACCAGAGCAGCACCTGGGTGAGTTCCATGGCCGGTCACTTCCTCACCGCCGCCTCCAAGGCCGGCTTTGAAGTGAACAGCGGCGTTCTCAAGAACTGGAAAGCCTACCAGAAGAAGATGAGCCAGGTGTTCGGCGTGGCCGGAGAAAACTTCTTCTCCAACCTGGACGAGGCCTACCGCCTGTACACCATGGCCCTGGCCGGCGAGGCCCAGGTATCCGGCATGAACCGCCTCAAGGAGGCCGATAAGATTGGAGACCGCGCCCGCTATATGCTGGCCGGCGCCTATGCCCTCAGCGGCAAGGCTGCCCTGGGCAAGGGCCTGCTGGAAGGAATTGGCAAGGACTTCCCGGAATACGATCCTTACAATATCACCTACGGTTCCGGTTACCGCGACCGCATGGTGGCCCTGGATGCCCTGGTCCTCTGTGACAACCTGGCCGAGGCCCTTTCCGTGGCCGCCGAGCCCGCCGACCGCCACCTGAGCACGCAGGAGACCGCCTTTGCCGCCGTGGCTTACCGCCACCTCTACGACAAGGTCCCCACCACCCAGCTCAAGATCAACATCGGCGGCAAAGAGATACAGGCCGACAAGAGCCTCAACGAGACCCTGACCCAGCAGCAGGTGGTGAAGAACGTCTCCGAGGGTACGGTGCACGGCACCCTGATCCAGACGCAGCGCACCGCCGTCAAGACCGCCACATCCAACGGCCTCAAGCTGGAGATCAAATACTATTCGGCCGAGACCGGCGCCGCCGTGAACCCCGCCTCCCTGCCGCAGGGAACGCGCTTCATAGCCAAGGTCAAGGTGACCAACACCTCCACCGTGAAGGCCTACGAGAACCTGGCCCTCAACTTCCCCGTCCCCTCCGGCTGGGAAATCCAGAACGAGCGCCTCACCGGTGGCTCCGAGGAGGACGGTTACGACCACAAGGACATCCGCGACGACCGCGTAAACTGGTTCTTCGCGTTGCCCGCCGGCCGCTACAAGACCTTCTCCGTGCAGCTCCGCGCCGCTTATGAAGGCCGATACATGCAGCCGTCCGTAGTGGCCGAGGCCATGTACGAGCCCGCCGTCCAGGCGACCAGCGCCTCCGGCATTGCCGTGGTGACACGCTAACCCATGGCTTGTCATTCTGAGCGTAAGCGAAGAATCCGTAATTTCTTCGGTATCCTGGCAGGACTGCTCCTGCTGGGATACCTTTTTTGCCTGCCCCGGGACCTTTTCAAGGGCACCTCTTACTCCACGGTGGTAGAGAGTGCCGAAGGCGAACTGCTGGGGGCGCGGATTGCAGCCGACGGGCAGTGGCGGTTCCCGCCCTGCGACACCGTTCCGGAACGCTTTGCCACGGCCCTGGTGCAGTTTGAGGACCGACAGTTCTGGTGGCATCCGGGCGTGAACCCCGTGGCCATGGGCCGGGCGCTGATACAGAATATCCGCTCCGGGCACGTGGTGAGCGGCGGCAGTACGCTCACCATGCAGGTGATCCGCCTTTCACGCCAGCGGGAGCGTACCGTGTGGCAGAAACTGGTGGAATCCGTGCTGGCCACGCGGCTGGAGCTCCGGTGCCGCAAGCGCACCATCCTGGCCCTGTATGCCTCCCACGCGCCCTTCGGGGGCAACGTGGTGGGGCTGGAGGCCGCTGCCTGGCGCTACTTCGGCCGGCCGGCTTCTGAACTCTCCTGGGCCGAGGCCGCCACGCTGGCCGTGCTGCCCAACGCCCCTTCTACCCTGCATCTGGGGAAAGGCCGGGAGGAACTCCTGCAAAAGCGCAACCGCCTGCTGAAAAGGCTGCTGGAGCATGGAGATATACAGGCCGATACCTACGCAGCAGCCCTGGAAGAGCCGCTGCCCGATGCGCCGCTGCCGCTACCGGCCTATGCGCCGCATTACGTAGAGGCCTGCCCCAAGGGCGTCCGCACGCGCACTTCTTTGCGCATCGGCCTGCAAAAAGCGGTTTCGGCCGTGGTGGACCGCCAGTCCGACGACCTGGCCCGCGAAGGCGTGGCCGACCTGGCCGCCGTGGTCATGGACAACCGCACCGGCGAGGTGGTGGCCTATGTGGGCAATGCTTCACCCTACCGGGAAAGGCCCGGCGTGCAGGTGGACATTGCCGCTTCTCCCAGAAGCACCGGCAGCATCCTCAAGCCGTTCCTGTACGAGGCGGCGCTGGAGGAAGGCCTCATCCTTCCCCGCACCCTGCTGCCGGATATTCCCGTCAACCTGGGAGGCTTTGCCCCGCAGAACTTTGACCGGCAGTTCTACGGCGCCGTTCCGGCAAATGAGGCCCTGGCCCGCTCCCTCAACGTGCCGGCCGTGTTCCTGCTGCGGCAGTACGGCGTGCCCAAGTTCCATTCCCTGCTGCAGGCCCGCGGCCTCACCACCTTCACCCGCAGCGCCGAGACCTACGGCCTCTCCCTCATCCTGGGAGGTGGAGAAGGCCGATTGGATGAGATCACGGCGGCCTACTCCGCCATGGTCGGCTCCGACCGACCATCCCTGGCCACCTGGTACATCCTGGATGCCCTGAAGGAAGTCAATCGGCCCGACGAACTGGACTGGCGGCTCATCCGCTCCGTCCGCAAGGCGGCCTGGAAGACCGGCACCAGCTACGGCTTCCGCGATGCCTGGGCCGTGGGCATGACGCCGGAATACACTATTGGCGTATGGGCTGGCAATGCCGAGGGACAGGGCGTACCCGGGCTCACCGGTGCCCGCACCGCCGGTCCCGTGATGTTCGATATCCTCAACCTTCTCCCGGCCTCCAACGCCTGGTTCGAGAGGCCTGACACCGACCGGCCATCTCTGGCGAAAGTCTGCGTGGCCTCCGGCTACCTGGCCGGGCCGGAATGCCCGGAGACGGAGGAGATGGTGTTGCCATCGGCCTGCCTGCAAAGCGATCCCTGCCCCTATCACCGGAACGGGGAATTTGTGCTGCCGCCGGCCATGGAGTGGTTCTATAAGCCGCATCATCCGGAGTATGTGGGCGCGCGCAGGAAGACGGCTTCCGACCAGGCCATGGAGTTTATCTATCCCGGCTCCGGCACCGTGCTGTACCTCCCCCGCCAGCTTTCCGGCGAGGTGGAGGGCGTGGTGTTCCGTGTGGCGCACCACAGCTCCGACGCCACCCTCTGGTGGCATCTGGACCAAAGTTTTGTGGGGGAAACCCGCTTTATCCACGAGCTGCGCCTGGCCCCGCCCGTGGGCCGTCACACCCTCACCGTAGTGGACGGGGACGGCAATTCTGCGAGTATAGTCTTTACTGTGGCGGAATAATCAACGCCAGCAGTGGCCGATATCCCAGTGGATAGAATACTTAACCACCGTCTTTTCTTCAGGAAGATCAAACTCTTCCAATATCAACTGCTTTGCCTCCGGATAATCATCAAACCATTGTCCCACAGCAATCTCAAATCTATCTTCATCTGGTAAGTAAAAGATTCGTCCACGGGGCTTGTTCTCATATGCTCCAATAAAGGGACCTTTCCCGTCTCCATGATACTTTTGTCGATTGTACTCCTTTCGCCAAACATCTTCATGCATTTCCGAACAGGTGATACGACCATCGGAGGCGTTAGCCCTTGTATAATCCTTCACTGGATGGGACACCACGCCAAAGAGCTCTTTCCAAGCCACGTTATACCAGAAGATGCCCACCTTGGGATCATCTCCGTGGCCTCGGTTGGCCTCCATCAACTTGATAACAGCAGCATAATCCTGCTTTGAATACTCTTGCAGCTTTACCGGCAATTCTTCATGGGAAGGGAGAAGATCGTTGATGATGGAGATGAGCGCCGCATAGTCTTTCCCTTCTTCATAATAATACAGAAGCATACCGCTTCCGTTGAAACGGCGCTCCCAGTATCCCGGGAAGGAAGGGTTAACCAAGGCTGGCGTTCCCAGACCGGAGAGCGGGTGCTCCTGAATATCCTTCAGAAGGGCCTTCACCTGCTCTGCATACGGCACGCTCCGGGCTTTCAGGCACTGGTATTGATATTGAGCTTTTGCGCTCCAGTACAGTTTCATAACGCGTCGATGTCTGTTATCTCTGTCAGCTGCCCGGCCGCCATCTGGAGGGTCGCTTCCCGGATGTCTTTCATGACGGAGCTGTTACCCAGGATCTCCAGACGGCGCTGCATGGCATTGTACTCGTTCAGGGGAAGGAGCACGGCGCCCGTCTCCCCTTTAGTTATGATCAGAGGCTCCTCCGTGAGGAGGACATTGTCGTAGTACTGTTTGATGTTTGCCCGAAAGGCCGATATGGACGTCACTTGCATAGCACAATATTTTGTACAAAATTATGCACAAAATTGCAGAAATACAAAATTTTTCTTACCTTTGCAATGTAACATTATAATGTCACTTATGCTGAGCAATGTACTATTCCACGGCTCCGACCACATTGTAGAAGCCCCCTGGCCGGGAGGCGGTAAAATACACAACGACTATGGCCCCGGTTTTTACTGTACGGAAAAATTGGAGATGGCACGGGAGTGGGCCTGCACGGAGCAGCCCGCCGCTTTTGTGAACCACTATGCCTTTGAACCGTCTACCCCATTGACAATCCTCAACCTGGAGGAGCCGCCATACCACGTCCTCAACTGGCTGGCCATCCTGCTGAGGAACAGGGAGTTCGACCCCAAGCACGCACTGGCACGGGAAGGAAAAGAATACATCCTGCAGGAGTTCCTGCCCCAAACGCAGAATTACGATATTATTATTGGGTATAGGGCCGATGATTCCTACTTCGGCATAGCTTCCTCATTCCTCTCTGGCGGGCTTTCGCTGCAACAGCTGCAATATGCACTTCGCCTAGGATTGCTGGGAAAGCAGGTATTCCTGCAAAGTGAAAAGGCATTTGACGCGCTGGTATTCCTGACGGCTGAGGCTGTGGACAAAAGCACTTATCTACCGCTCAGGAACCAGAGGGACGCTCATGCAAGGGATGCTTTCCGGAACATGTTGCCCGCAAAGGAGGGCATCTTTATGTTGGATATACTAAGAAATCAATGGAGGAACAACGATGCACGCCTACGCTGAAACCTACCTGGCCGATGCCAAAGACCACCTGGGAGACATGTTCGACTATGCCGTGAACACGGTAGGGATGGACATTCGGGACATTTTTGAGCGCTTTGCCTACAGCGGCGTAGGGGAAATGTTCGAGATAGGCCATCCGCTGTTCCTGGCGGGAATGTGCGGGAGTGACCTGGCAAGAAGAGTACTGGAAAATACAGGCCGACCGGGACCCTATCCCAGCTATGAGTTCACAGGGTATTCGCCGGAGTATTGGACCGGCTGGGCCCTGGCACATTTCCAGTGGGCCAGTGGGATCCGTTTCAAGGACATAGACCGGAACGGGCTGCCCATAGAGGAGATTCGGGAGATGTATTACCCGCTGCACGAGGCCGATATTTCCAAATTCCTGGACATTGCCGGCCGAAGGGTGCAACCGCGCACGGTCTCTCTGAAGGAGCTAAGGGCGAATGCGGGGCTTACGCAGACCCAACTGGCCGAGAGGAGCGAAGTACCCCTTCGCCTGATCCGGGCCTATGAGCAGGGCACTGTGGCGCTGTCTCACGCCGAGGCAGGCACCGTGGCACGGCTGGCCAGGGCGCTCATGTGCGATATGGAAAGGTTGGTGGGGTGGGAATAAAAAACCGGCCTCTCCGAAGAGAGGCCGGGGGGGAAATTGGTTACCAGTTAGTTAAGCTGGAGAAAAATTAATTGCCTGTGTACTCCTCCACCTCCCAGCCGGAAGGAATACCATGTGATCCACTAGGAAAAGCATTAGTCATTCCGGGGGCAGTATAGAAAGTACCGCTGGAAGGGACACCAGACACCCACTCGTTTAGGCAGTTCGTTGCCGAAATATCGGTAGCGAGACAGACTATACTCTTAATACCGGAACTGGAGAACATCTGTCGGTAACACTCTTGAACGAGAGTGGGAGCAGGCAATATAGGTGCAGACTTCAAGTTGGTACACTCTCTAAACATTTCTCGATAGCAATCTATAGAAAGCGTCATTGCCGGTAGTTCAATGGAACCCACGTGTGACAACTTCGTGCATTTGCGGAACATGTTGTAGCAACACTTCTCTGCGGTTTCCTCTACTGTAAATGTCGGAGCGGTTGTCAGACTAGTACAGTTATGGAACATTCGCATATAGCACCTTGGAGCGAGCTCTGTAGCAGGGAGAATCAATGGATCATCCGGGTCAATATCAATGTACGTAACAGCATTCCCACCTCTGGAAAAAGCGCCCTGGAAAGCACTCTCCGTAAGATGATCCTCGTCACTGAGCAGGCTCATGATATTACCGGAAATATAGCATAACTTGTTGGCTTTGAAAATAGGCTTATCATCGGGATTCCACCATTGATCGTTCGCTTTCTCATTTTTATAATTGGTACGACTCCCCTTTATGCAGGCTACTTGATTGGCCTTCAAAGTAAACGCAATAGTGTATTTTGTCCAAGTCTCCCCATCATCCAGACTATACTGAATACCGGAGTCGTTAAAAGTATAATTGAAAGTGATCGTTGTATTATCCTCCTTAGCCCTGATGCGGAAGCCATCGAATGAAAGCGTGGAACGGGAAATAGAATAATACTTATTGGCGGCAAGATCCTTTTGGGCGATGTCCTCAAATCTTGCTTTCTCGGAATCGTTGTACGTTACAATCAATTTTGCACTTTCCAAGGACACGTGGCCACCCAGATATGCAAAAACAAAGGGGATAGAACCCGCTTCGCTCACCTTAACACTAGCCTCTCTGAAAACCGTTCCATTGTTGAGCAGTGTAACCGTAAAGACGCTACCAACCGGAGCATCCTCTTTTTTCATCCTCACAAAACACCTCAAAAAGCCGGACTGTTGCTGAAGGTCAAAATGCGCATCGTTGAAATGAGCAGATCCGGTGAAATGGCTCAAACGGCTAACCGCCTCTCCAAGGGTAGGTGCCCATTCATCAAAGGGGTAACTTCCACTTTCAATAGGGACAAGCTTACCCTTATCCGTTATTTTATGTAAAGCATCCTCCTTGCTCACAAGAGTAAGATTAACAACCGGATCTTCACTTCTTTCGAAAGGCGTTTCTCCCGCGTATCTAAGGTCACCTTCAAAAAGGGCCACACTACTACCAACGCCGCCATCCACAGACATAGTTAGGAATCCATACAAGTTACCGTCTTCACTCTCCACGTATACCCTGTCCCCTGACTCAAACTTATATTTCATATCATCTCCTACGGTAGCACGGGTGTCAACTCCTGTCTGGACGGTAGCCTTGTAATGCACGGTCTGCACTTCTTGAGCGGGAGAAGGGGCATCCAGCTCCTTCCCACAGGCAGCAGAAAGAGCCAAGGCCATTATCAGAAGAATCTTTACATATACCGACTTAATCATAATTTACCTCCATCTCCAAGATCATCGTCAAAACCAATGTCTCCGCCTTCCTTATTATCGGAATCATAGACCACACCGTGGAAACCTCTTACGATAATGCGGGTTATCACAATGTCCCTATCTGAATACGCGTTCATAACAAGACTGCCGCCGGTTTGCTCGTTAGACAAATCCCAAACATAATCGGAATAGTTGCCGGGATACACAAAGTAATTACTATCGTCCTGTTGCGGCTCTGCAGAACGGGGTCTGAGGAGAGTCTCTTCGTCCTTGTAATAGGTAATCTGGACAAAATACGGGAACACATCACCATGGCCTGATGAGACCTGCAACTTCCATGTATAGTGGCCACCCTTTGGTAATAATATGCCAGAATCATGCATTGCCGGCACTTTTTCAGCATCATCGGACGTTAGCTTAAGAGAGAAATTGCCTTTTATCTGATTCTGCGTTATATCAAGACTGTACTCATTCCCATTATTGATGAAAGACTCCCATGAAACATTCGTTCCACTAGTTTTATTCGTGCTCAAAGTGGACGAATAAAGTCTTCCTTTAAAGCGGCCTGCAGAAATAGGTTGTTCCACATACCCTATGGCGCTAAGGGTAAGGGATGCGTTCTCGAAACTACCATCCTTGGTATCCAATTCGGTCCAATGATAGTTATTCTGGCCCGAGTAATTTTTATGCTGAGTGGACGTATCATATCCTGCTTCTCGGGTATGAGTGGTAGGGATATTGAGTCCTCCGCCGTTATCTCTCAGCCATACGACGGGATGCATCTTTGCAGGATCTGTGTTATAGCCCAGGAGCACTTTGCAATTTTTGTCCGCATTCACGCCACCCCACACCACCTGGGAATAAACTGCCACGTTTGTGCTAGACGGCATAATAATACCATCTACAAAGCCCACGTTAGTAAAGTGCCAGGGGACCAGCGTAACCGGTTCATAACCGCCGCTTTCAGTAGAGAGAGTAACAGACACATCTCCGCCTACCGCCGTCGTCTTCAGATTGAATTTCATTTTCTTGGACGGAGGAGTATAGGCATATTTTTTAACAAACGGATCAGAAGATACTGGCTGCAAACTTTCATCGGCCGGTTCAAGATTCTTCAGCTCAAGATAAACGGTCTCATAGGGGCCCTGGTCGTCCATCATACCGGCCTCCACGGTTACAGAACCACCGGAGACATATGGAATGGACGAAGTATAACGAGGATTGCTGAAAGACTCTATGTTGTCAAAGTGGGTTTTGCCGGTTGTAAAGAACCGGTTGGCCACGTACACATCCGTCTTACTATCATCACAGTTGGTCTTGAAAAAACTGGAGAAGGTTCGCCAACGCGTCTCTTCCTCCAAATCCAGATGAGAAGTAAGCCCGGAATACTCGCTCCAGGTAACCGTGCGCTGGAAGTAAAATGAGTGTTTGTGGCTTTCGTCGATAATGGTTTCTCCCGAAACGACCGGAAGCACATGATCCGTTTGAGAATCATCAGGCGTAAGGGTGAGATTGCTGGCCTCAATGTTGAAATAAAGAGGGAACATGGACTCTACAAGCCCATCCGGAATATCCACATCAAGCCTAACCTCCGTTCCTTTCTTTCGAAGAATACGATTCTCTCCACAACTGACACGCATAGTCTGAACAGGCAACAGAGAAATGACAATATCACGGTAGAGAGGCGTCTCGTCCGGGTCAGTCATGTTTTTCTTACAGAATATACGAAGTGTCTGAGTACGAGCACGGGCCTCCGTCGGGCTAGCAATGCTAAAACTGATGGGGCGCCATCCGTAATTATTTGGCTTGGGATCAGGGACATCAGGGAGCTCGTCATAACCCTCCGGCTTCCCTATTGTCACTTCCTCCTTCTTCAAGATGCCGGCATCCTCAGGAATCAGTTCGAAATCGACACTGCTCAAATCCATATTAGGCAACGCCTCCTCTCCATTGGCCCCCGGATTAATATCGTCATAGAAAACCACGTATAAATCGGGTTCATTAGGGTCCTCATCCTTGGACTCCAGGTAAGTATAGGCCATCCAGGGCTGGATGGCCATACGGCGCGTGCCATCAGAAATATCCGGCAGGTGGGAAGCGTTTACATCGGCCGACACATCTGCACTACCTGCAGCGGCGGCAGCCTCTGCAGGCGTGTCTTGACCACGAGCGGAAATGTTTACAATATTGATGGTATACCTAAAGTTTCGCAGGATGGGATAATACTCTCCACCAGACATCAGGTCCAATTTATAGAAACAATCTACGCCATTGGTCCTTTCTTCGGAAGGAAGCGACATATCTGAAGGATTATAATACCTTCCATATACAATCACATACGTAGGCTCTATGGTTCCATCGGGAATGGGGCGCTCATATAGGTAAACAGCAGGACGTATCTCGCCAGGCTCAAGATCTTTGTCTTCCTTATACGCCACTACACCGTTGGTCTTATTGACAAAATCATCTTTAATTAGAGTTAAAGGCTTAAACTCAGCTTTGGAAGATGGCAGATTCCCGGTATAAGCGTATACGTCGCTTTGCAAATCTGCATAAGACAAATCCTTATAGTTCGTAATGAAGCCCTTTTGTCCTCCATAAGGCACTATGGTTCCCTTCTTGGGGGCATTGACAACGGCAAAACTATAAGGGGTAAAGTGAGAATTGCTCTGGGCGGTCAACTCAATCTTGGCCCAGTTACGGATAAGAGGGACCTCTTTAAAAGCATCTTTCAGTTCTTGCGAGGCTTCATACGGTTCTATGAGATTACCATCGTCATCCGTCTTGGCCGTCACCTTATCCAGAAGAATCAATTGCCAATAGCCTGTCTCTTCCTCCTCTCCTAGGATGGGAGGAAGGACATCATAGTCTCGGCCAAAAGGAATGCCGCTAGGGCCGTTTCCAAGAATGTGAACTTTGCGCTTGGAGTTGGTGAGCGCAAGGGAGATGGTACACTCGTATTTGTTACCACCCTTAGGTACCAACTTGTCTGCCTGATAGTACTCTTTCAAATAACCCGAACCACCGAATACCGCAATATTAACTCTGTTCAGATTATATGCCTCTCCCAAGGCCTTGGTGGATGCCTGTTCTGCTATTAGAGTAAAGGTAACACTAACCCTTCCCTCGGGAGCATCCTTCTCTTGTTCAGGCTCTACTTCCCGGGTACAGCACCACGCCGCCAGCGAGGCTATCAATATGAAAAACCACTTTCTCATCTCGCAGCATCTCCCCACACAAATATCTTAGGTGTTCCGCTATTGTCTTTTACAATTATAGGCTTATCATCAGAATCAGCCACCACACGGTCATCTCCCCAATACCAACTGTCATATACACAGCGTAGCAAGGCCTTGTCCACTGTTGTGGGTGTTACCGTCTTCTTATCTTTATCTACCTTCACCGCCCCATTGGCCGACCAGTAATTGCCACCGAACTGCCACTCAAATACTTCCTTTGCAGACAGCATGGAAATAAAACGCACTTCTCCCTCCGTAGGCAAACGCCAGCGGCCGGCCGGAAAACCGTTTTCTTGCAAGGATGCGCAACGCATCTTGGCTTGCTCCAAAGGCGTTCCGTTGTATTCGCTACCACTAAGCTTAGTGGAAATACGGTAAGCCGGAGCAAGCATATTCCGGGTACGTTCAGAAGCTTCCGTAGGATAATAATTCGCAAGGCTCCGCTTCGATTCCTCAATGGTGCCATTTTTAATGGCATACGCCTCAGCAAAGTATTCTGTATACTCCGGTTCAGGGCGAAGGTTCACAGGGATACTCTGCCTGGGGTCTCCCAATACGAATTCGGAGCCGTCCGGCAAAACGGAAACATCTATCCTATACATATCTGTACCTCCGCTGGAATAGTGCACCACCCGCCAGATATGATCCAGCTGCCAGGCCGGGTCATTTTTATTTGGATCAGCTTCGTAGCGTTTCACGGTAAATTGGTCGTTGTTCACATAAACATATCCCCAATGGTCTGGAGTGGTAGGCCCTGTTATTCCCGTCCAGGTATCAGGATTTTGCGTAGCCCTAATGAGAAGACCCGGGTTCTGAACAATGGTCACATGTTTATCGTACTGCTTCATCCACTCTTCCGTGCTGTCGACATGTCCAACATCAAAGGTGATGGTATAAGGAGAATAGTCAAACGACAGGGAAGTATAGTCGTTGTTCAGGACATGGGTGAACTCAATGGTTTTACTTGTTTTCTGCAACCAATCCTCTCCATCGGGTGCCAACGCCTTACGCTGTTCCTCCGAATAATCCAGATAAAAACTTCCTTCCGGATAAATATCGTCGTATTCATCCGAGTCTGAATGGTCCACTTGCTTTACATCACCTTTATACCGATCATTATATCCCAAGGTCTGGTCCTCACCATAATAAGGACGAGTAACATGTATATTCTTTATCTCGACGGGGTTACTGGTAGTATACTTAATAGATAGGGATGGTTGGTTGTACAAGGTGAATTCCGTTCCTTCTACCGACAAGTATCGGGCATTGCCAATACTGGCCTTGTTCACCACCACTTCCTTCTCCTGCCAATCTACGATATACAAGCTAGCCGGGAGTTCTACTGCCTCTTCGTCGGTTTCTGCGCCCAGAACACCCACTTCAATGTCGTAATGATACCAATTGTTGCGCACAAAACTGTTCAGGAACTCTCCTCCGCGACGATCCTGCGGAATAAGAATCTTATAATAGAATTCGTGCTGTCCCGAAGGCTTACGGTCCCAGGTCATCACCAGTTTCAGATACGGTTCTTTCTCATCGCCGGAATTCCAGTGACTGGGATAGGTATACATGGGGAAGGTATTGTAAAAATCTCCGCTCTTGTCAAAATACTGTACCTTATCTTCGTCAAAAAACGCCAAGCGATTTTCATCATAGCCGAAGTAATCATCTTCATGGGGCGTAATGCCACCGGTTGTACCAGCGGGGCTTCCACTCAGAGCCACTTTGTTTACACCATTCATCAGGTATAACTGCATGGACCAGAGACGGGGAGTCCACTCTTCCGTGTACGGATTGCCCTCAGCATCCTTGCGCTCCACCACTACTTTATCTTCCGTTTTAATACCCACCGTAATCTTACTCGCATAACGGGCCAGTTCTACCACGCCTTGCGAGACCATCTTCTGGCTCCTCCCCGCCAAGGTAATGGATGTTTGTCCGCTCATTACAAACTGTTCCTGACGGTGATTGAGGTATTTTGTCCACGCAAAGTTTGCCGATATAACTTGAGCCATGATGTTGTCCAAAGACGTGTCTTCCAAGCCTTCCAGAGTGCCTTCAGGGGCATTGGCTATGGCAAAAACGGTTGCTTCCGTAATATTATCATGGACCGGGAATATCAGGTAATTCACCTGGTTGGTGGTGAGTTCCACACGAAAAACGTCGTTATCACGTCTTCCGGAAGTCTTACGGACATGATAGGTAGCCTGCTGAGAAGTAGCTCCGCCCGGATAGAAGTAGAAATCTACCCACTTGATATCATTCTCATGATACGGATTCTCTCCGCTCTCCGTTCCATTACTGCCGGCCTTGGTGGGGTCTGACGGATTCACGCAGGAAAGTTCCAATTCAATTACCGGTCCATCCCACTCGGGCTGCACCTGCTCCTGATTCTCCTTCCCGCACGCTGAGAGCAGAAGAACCGAAAGAAACCAATATGACAGCCTGCGCATCATAGGTAGAAATGATAAATCTGGTCTATGCATTCGGAGGCACCGGAAATTTCACGGTCTCCATCCGGGGTATATGCCTTAAACTCCAGCGTAATGGTGCTTCCAGTGGGATCCTTGGTGTATTCGGGGTCCCGGTTACGGTCTATCAAAATATCTATACGACCGCCGTTGTGGGTAGGGTCTATGGTTGCCTCCTCAGTAACCACAAAGGCCTCCAAGCTACTGGCCGATCCCTTGCGCTCAATCACCAGCTTTCCGCCCTGGGGAGTCGTTACATACAAATAGCCTCGGCACGCCCTTTTAGGATCCAGGAACACATTATACACATTTGTCTCTCCTATTCTGACCACATCTGCCGCCGTAGAACGGTCTACCATAAACTTCTGGACAACCTGAAGAGACTCATTGTTAAACTTAATGGTATAATTGTTTTTGTCCCAGGGTAGAACACTTACACCCAATTGAAGTGTTCGGTTGGAGATAAAGTACCCGTACACTGTCCAGGTGTGGTTGCGGGCAAAGTCTCCAGACTTATCCATTATGAAAGACAGCTCTTTATGTTCCGTAATATTATTCTTTGTGATGGAATAATAGACAGTGCCCGTAAGGCGTTTATCACTCTCCCGCAAGTAATAAGTACCCAGGTGAGAGAGTTGGTTGCTGTTTATGCCGTCTTTGATAAGTTTCTCGTAGCTGGGACCATCCTGACCGGCATAGGAGTATATCTCTGGAGTCTCCGAGTACTTCAATGCCAAAGATTTGGGCCAAAGAATCTCCAAATCGGGCGATACATAATCCGTACCGATTCTATAGGCTTCAGGAGAGAAAACGTATTCAGATTCCGGGAGTTGGTTTCCATCCAGAACAACCTTCTCAATAGCATACTCTTCCTCCGTATTGTTTTCCGTATACATCTGGCTGAATACGAAACGAAGCTTGGATACGGCACGACCGACAGAAATGGTGGGCACCTTGAGGAAAGGCTCTTCACCGCCTACCGTCAGTCCTATACCCACACCGCTCATGGGAAGACCTCCGTCGGGAACACTTGTAACAGGCTTATTGGGGCTGAAATAGTCATCCCCGCCAAACATGGCATTATACACCTCCGCCCAGGTTGAGTTCTCCGTCAAGCTGCTGTTAATGGATGCTCCGTTCACCAAGACAAACACATCCACCTCGGGGCGCTCCTGCATAAACGACTGACCCACACTAAGGGAATACTTTCGAACACCACCAGCTGCGGGAAGATCTTTTATATCATTCACCAACAGGCTCCCCACCTTTTCATGGGCGTGGATTCCTTCTTCGGTAGAGTAGTACACCCATATGGCCAGGCTGTGAATAGCATTCTCGTTGTTCTCTGCGGGAACTTCACCTACCGTGGCACGCGTCTGGGGAGCCATATTCTCGGGAAATTCAATGGCAACGCTCAGCTCCGGACATCCGTCTGCGTCGGGCTGGTCATAGATAAGGCTGCAGGAGGCCAGGAAGACCACCGGCAACAGAAGCCATATGAATAATCTCTTTCTCATTACTCCAACAACAAGGTAGAAGGAGAGGACAGTTCCCAGTTCACTTTGGTCTGGATGCCCAGTACAAGTTGTGATTGGCCCAGATCTGGCACGCAGTTATAAGCACCGGCTAGCGAATGAATCACACAGGTAACGTATGTAATGTGTCCTTTTACCACCACACTGTCAAAATCACGTTCTCCAGCCGGCAGTTCCAGTTTACCCAGCAGATAGAATTTTCGGCCGGGAAGGACGCGTCCGTCGGCTCCACGGAAGGTTTTCCCAGTATCGTTCCTCAGTTCCAAGCAGATGAAGGCATCCATGTTGTCCGGCGTCTGGAGGGAGAGAGTACGGATGGGAACAAGTTCCTGCTCGTGACCCTCTTCATCAACAGCCGGTTTAATCAGATATACTCCGGGGATGTCATCGTCATAGATGTAGTACTCACCGTCATCCGTGTAAACAGGATTGAAATCGAAGGTCTGGGCATACTGTCGACCAATCACAAATCCCGTTACCGGAAGGTTGGTTCCGATAGCATCAACTGTCGTTTCTACCAGTTCGTCATTGTCCTGAAGGCGTGAGGTCGTTGCCTTGATCGTGGCCGAAATCATCCCAACACCAAACCTGGCGGGCGTCACAAGGGCAATGGATTTGGTGTTGTTGGTTACCATATTGCCCAGATTGTAGTCTAACAAGACTTTTTCCCAGGAATCATAGTTCTCGTAACCTTCCTGGATATTGTCTTTATCCGAGGTGCGGATGGTGGTATTGGAATAATAATAGAGCGCAGGAGGAAAACAATAGCGGTCCATGGGAGCAATACCCTCCACTCCGCTGTTCAGGGGAACAACAAATCCGGCTGGTGTCCAACGAAGTACTGCACAACCCGAAGGAAGCCCCAGACTTTCGGGGTATAACCTCACTTTTTCATCCAAAAATTCTACAGCACCGTTATTCACACGGATCGAGGGCTGGCCCGATGCGTCCAATACACCTCCTTGTAGATAAGAAAGAAGGGCGGTTCCCATCGCATCATACAACTCCTTATACTCCAGTTTTGGAGCATCCTGTGCAGGACCTTTTCGGGCCTCATACGCCACCCCGTTCTTCACCACTTCAACCACATTCGTATTGTGACTTTCGTAACCGCTGAGGACACTGTATAAGCTGGTAAGAAGAGCCTCTACCAAAGGGCCGGAGCCAGACAGCACAGCGCCCTCGTTGGTCATTTGAAGGTACAACTCCCGAAGTGTCTGGTCTCCTATGGACTCGTTCCAGTTAACCCTAATCCAATCGCTGGGGACCGTGGTTAAATCCTCCGGGTCGGTGGCTTCGCCATAATACACAAATCTCTCTATCAATTTCCCTTGCAAGATTCTGTTCAGCGTCTCACGGATAACGCGGGCCTGCTCCGGAACTCCGCTTCCTTCGAACATAATATCCGGAGAGAAACCCAGAGAAGAGGCCAGTGTGGCGCGATCAGCCTTGTTGAAACCGTCACTGAGAACCAGCGAACCATAGCGATGTTTGGATGCGGCATCATTCCCGCTACCGGGTGCGCGACCATACAGAAGCAGCGCCCCTGTCAGGGTGGGAATCCAGGCGTCAATGCCAGAAGAGTATAAATAAGAACTGGTGGATGTAAACAGATTAACAAAACCAGGTGCGTCCATCTGGCGGTTATGCGCCCTGGAGTCCGGTCCTACTGGTGTGGTTTGGGCAAAAGGAATGACCCTAATATCTGTAAGCCCCCGGAACTTCGGCTTATCCTGCATCTCCGTGAATAGGGAAACATCAGCCTTGGTCCTTCCCCCATCGTTGCCCGTTTCAACCGAAAGGGCAAGATGGACAGAGCGCAACGAAGACGAGCTGTCAGGCCCTTCCAGCTTATTGGATTGACAAGCGAAAAGGGCCGGCAGCAATAAGAGAATGCCGATATGCCGACAGCGGGAAATCATCGATTACTCGAGCACACCCATATCCACAACAAACGCAAGACCAGGCTGCCAGGAAAGGTCAATGGAGAGACCCAGGGACACCTGGGACGTTCTCAGATCCGGCACGGTGAGATAGGCGTGCTTGAGCGCATCCTCCTTCAGGAGCAGGGTGGCATTCGTCACGTAATCCTGCATAAACACACGGGGGGCGTTTACGGTTTCACCCGTAAGCGGATTGTAAGGAGGGTAGTTGTAATCACTGCGGGCAAGATTCTTAAATGCATCCTCATTCTTCGCACGGGCAGTGGCCAAGGCCTTAGACAGGGAGAGTTTTCCTACCAGGTAGAAAATACCGTTTTTACGCACCATGTTGAGTTCTCCCCAGAAATCCTGGCCGGTTTGGTTATAAAGTTCAACGGCAATGTACACATCGCTCTGCTCATCGGCGCCCTTGGTGGCATCGTAGTTATCCCACACCATGGTATAAATGGGCGTAGTGCTCTGACCGATAGTATAGCCATCCACTACCCGGTCATAAATCATCTTATTGAAGGGATTATTGGCAAAAGTCAGACCTGTATACTTTTGATTTGTAGCATCCCAACCTATATTCTTATAGGTGCCCTCATCCGGATAGCGGGTGAAATCCCAACCCATAACGTCGGCCTGGCCACCCACCACAATACCGGTTACAAGGAAACCTCCGCTGGTGCCAGTGACCGAGATGGAATTGTCCTGCTCTCCCGGGTGCAAGGCGGCATTGTTATCCTTGAGTGCCGTAACGCCGGTATCGTAGCGCACTTCAGAACAAAGCAGCGCCGTTCCATAATTGATAGTATTCTTCAAGGCAACGCTACGGGTAGAAGCCTTTACACTTCCATTCAACTCCCAGTCACTGTCCCAACTATCGGGCTCGCCCCATAGGGAGGCAGCATCGGGGAAGTCTTTCGCTTTCTTCTCCTTATCAGAGGTACGGAGGGAGCTGTTTCCGTAATACATCAGCTCAGGAGGGTAACGATAGTTCTGGATGGGGAACGAGGCATCACCCATGCCGTAAGGAGGGATGTCTTTGGTATACGAGAAATCATCCATATCCGCTTGGTCTGACCAATCGGGGATACACTCCATGATGGCGGCACCGTAAGGAAGACCCACATTCTGGGGGAAACCATAATGACCTGCAGATATGTTGTAGAAATAGTCTACATTAAATTCCTTCTGGAATTTGGTCTTAATAGCCGTCCACTGGGTTTGAGAGCTAGCGCTTTCCGTCACGGCCGTGAGTTTCGTTATGTCGACACCACCTTTATCGTCCCGTATGAAGTTAAAGCCATCGTCAAAGCGATTGAAATACCTCTCCATACGAGATTTAATCTGCTGTGCAAGAAGCAGGGCACAGTGCTCTTCCCAAGAAGTAGGCGAAGCCTGGACACACTTCTCTACAATAGAGTATAAATCTTCGCAAACACGGAGAATGGAGGCTGCGCTACCGGCACGGAGTTCCTTATAGTCCCCTTTCTTAATCACCGAAACAATGGCATAGTATGCCTGGCCCAATGACTCTCCCAAAGGGTTAAAAGTATAATACACAGCCGGGTTGGTACCACCTCCTGCCGTCTTAACTAGCTTGGACGGGTCCGGGCTTCCTGTTGTTACCGCATAATAGTGCATGGTTCCCAGTTGCTTCCAAGAAAGCTGGCCTTTATAGTATGTGTAAGTGACGCCTCCAATTTCTGACTTATCCTGGTCATTAGGAGATGCCGGAAGCAGTGCGGCAGTCTCTTCATCAGGAATAGGATACCAGAAAGCATAGGAACGGTCTTGAGTACCGGATGGATAATGCCAGAAACCACCTTCGCTCTCTCCGACCTCGTTCACCAGACCACTCACGACAAAGTTGGTCATCATGCTGGAAAAGAAGAAAGCGCCCACGTTAAAGCGATCTTCGCTGGTCATGCGACTCTCTAGGGTGAATTTAAGGCTACTCAAATGCGACGGATTTCCAGTAGCATCGGCACTTCCCTGATAATCTTTATCAGCAGTTCTTGTAGCCTTGCCATAAAGAGCAACAGCATTGGTCCCCAGCGGTAATGCCAATTCAATCACACGGGAAGAATTATTAATGTCAATTTCCTCGGCATTGAAAAGGGAACCCAGAGAAAAGTCTCGCGAGGCGGAAACGGCATGTGCCTTTTCTCCGGTACCAACCCAGGGATTATAGAAGAAATGTCCCTGGGAAGCAGCGGCACCCTTACCCAGATTCTCGTCATCCAGCTGATAGGACAGCATATGCACTTGATCCATACCAAGGAACGTTCCACCCACCTGGGCATACTTGGCTGTGGTCTTGGTGTCTTTGCCAGTTTCGGTAGAAACATTGAGCACAAACTCCACGTTCACCGTGTTGGTTTCAGCATTGTACGTAGGGTTTTGGGGAGCAGTCTCGCGCTGGCAAGCAGTAAGTGCCATCATTACTGCGGCCCATCCCAAAAGATGATTCTTAGTTTTCATATTGAATTAGTTTTATTGTTTGTTTCTATAGAATAACGTCATGTGAAAGCCCCGGTTCCCAGTCCAGGGTTACGCTCACGCCGACGGTGGTGTCTGTGGGTACCAGGGACCCATTGGAGTACACCTTGGCTTTAATAGTTCGAAGGGCGCCCGGCAGCAAGGGCTGGGTTACGCCCAGAATGCATTCGGTGATGCTTCCGTCATCCAAGTAGGAATACACCCTCATTGTCCAAAGCGGATTCTCAGCCCCTTCACTAACAAAGGGATCCGTCGTTTCAATGACCGATCGGGTAGAAAGAACGCCGCGGGAAGGGAAGTGTGCCGCAACAAAGCACATTTCTTCCGATTCCTTTAAAGGAAGCTTCTCCGTCCTTATGATGGGGGTGTAGTCAAAATGATAAACACTGTCGCAGATATTAAAATCGGTAGCGAAACCGGAAACAAATACCCGGATATCCTTAACGCCACTGCCCAACGTGTCCAGTACCAGGGCCGATGCACAGTTGGCCATAAACAGATTCACATCAAACTGCTGATCCTCCCCCTCCAGAATATCCATCGGAAGCCGGGCAGCGAAAAGGCCCGTCTTGTGCGGGTTCAGCGTATCTCCTATCTCCTGGACCAGGGCGGCACTGTGACAGCGTTCTTCTTCCTTGAGCGAGACTTCCTTATTACCAAGAACATTGGCTACGGCCGTATGCATATAACGGCGTATAGGGATGTAAAGGGTGTAGCTAGACTGGCTAGCGTCCATGATATGAGCCTCGTGGTGTAGCCTTAGGGAATCCTCTACAACATCGTAAAAACTGAGGTCAACATCATGGGCGTAATCTGTAAAGATGTTACCTAGGTAGTCTTTGAGCGCCGCACGGGCGGCAATGTCGGTTTCCAGGGAAAGCTGGGCTTCCAGTTCCATGGTCATGTTGGTTACCAACTTGAGCTCGTAGTCCAGATGGTAGTCCGTTTTGCAGTCACTCAAGTCTTCATCCACCCACCGGCAGCCCGTGAAGACCGCCAGGAGCGCTACAAACAGGATGTATTTCTTTGTGCTCTGCATTACTTCTTTATCAATTCCTGCCACGCCTCGTACTCTTTGCGGGCGGGGCCGTAGGTTTCAATTCCTTTCAAGTTCTGCGCGGCAGAGACGGACCCTTCGCGGGCAGCCTTCTCCAGCAGCGCAATGGCCTCTTTCTCGGCCTTCTGGTCCTTGTTGTCCAGGGACACAAAGTACAGCGCTACGCCGTAGGCATTAGCGGCGGCGGGATCCTGACTCACGCGGGCCATCACCGCCTCATCGGCCTGGATCTCCTTCACGGCCTTGTGGTACTTCTTAGACTTGAGGAGCTCGTAGATGGGACCGTTAAGCTTTTCCGTTGCCGGGTCCGGACGGTTGTTGTAGTACACACGGATGTATCCGGCGTTTCTCTGGTCTCCCAGCAGGCGGTCCACCACCTTGCGGTACAGGATGGTGTTGGTGCGGAGCTGGCGCTCACGCTCGTCGGCGTCCTTTACGTTGTACACGAGGTTAAGGAGCCAGGCCACCTCCTTGGCGTCTAAGCTCTCACCTCCCTCCGGAATGGATTCCAGCTGATCTTTGAACCAGTCCCAGGCTTCTCCCTTGGCAATGGTTTCAAAGTATTTGCGGCTGATAAAAGTCTTGTCGTTGAGATAGTCCGCCACCACGCGGGCACGGCGGGCCGATAAGGTGTCGTTCTTAGCCTGAGCGCCTTCAATGGAGGCCAGGCCCACGATGGAAACGAGGATCTCGGAGGTGGTCTCGTCGTCACGGATGACCTCGATGGCTCTCTGCAGTTCGTCCAGAACGGCGCCGTTGCGGCCATCCTGGGGATACTCCGGCAGAATCTGGGAACTGCCCGCAGGGAAGAGCACGTACATGACGCTGTCGCGGCCAGGACGAGTGAGATAATCCAGCGGACGATACTTGGAGATGGGAATCACCCACGGCTTTTCCTGGGCCAGGCGGTCTCCCTCACTCTGGGGGCCCTTCACGGGCTGCAGATTCACCACAAAGGCCACGGGAGGCGTCATCACGGTAAGGGTGTCCGTTCTCTCGATAATCTGGCCACGAGGCTTGCGCTTGTTGCGTGCCACGGGGTTGTAGGCAATGTTCAGGCCCACCTGAGGAATGACGGCCACTTTGCGCTCCTCGGCCAGCTTGCTGCCGCAGTGCTCGCACGCATAGCGGTCATAGGCCGCAAGGCCCACCGCTGCACCGCCCGCCAGTTCCAGGCGCCAGTGCTGGAAAGGCCACCACGCATAACCCATGAAGGCACCGCCGCCCCAGTAAGAACCCTGGTCGCGGTGCTCCTCCAGTTCGGGATACAGGCCAAAGGGAAGTTTGATGCCTCCCACATTGAAGTGGCTATACAGGAAGTCCACGCCCACGAAGGCGCCTTTGAACACTTCGTTGAAATAGTACCGGGCCTCCGGTGCCACCAGGAAGTGACGCCAGCGCTGGGGGTTCTCCTCAACGTCGTTATCCCAGGCCAGGAAGCGGGGCCAACTCTTAAAGCTTCCATTCACGCCAACGGACACATGGTCTCCCACCTGAACTTCCACGCCCAGGTTGGGAGTGCCGGTTGCGTCATAAAGCAGGTTGTTGCGGATAGACACTTCCTGTCCTGCCACCTTTGTTGCGGTTAAACAAAGGCAGCAGAACCCGACCAGGCTCAGCGTAAAGTTTTTCAAACTTCTAGTCATTCTTTTGTTTTATTCTCTGGCTTTTTTTGAAAAATGGTCTACAGGGGCGCCAGGGCTTGTTTATTATTCGTTTATTTAAATGCAAAATTACTTGAAACGGCTAATTTACAGGTTCCATTTGTACAACCACTCGTTTCATAATCGAAAAAGGGGTAGGTATTTTCGCTAATTTTTATTAATTTTGAAACGTAATTTGAAACATAATGAAGGATCTGCTCTTTTTACTGGCATTGGCAGCTACGGCCGTAGAAATGACCGCCTGCCTTATTTGCGCCCGTAATTTGGTAAAATTACATAGCGAAGATTGGGACCGTTCCCGCCGTATTCTTACCACCGGCGCCATCTTCAGTGGCGTCATGGCGCTGTTCGTGATTCTGGGTAATATCATCAGCAGCATCCACGAACTTCCCTTCTTCCTCCTGCAGCCCTGGATCGGCCTGCTCTATATGAGCATGAACATTGTCATGGCGCTGTATCCCATTTCCGTGATTAAGCCGGAGTGGCTCACCCCCAGGAACGGCACTCTGCTCTTCCTGCCCGTACTCCTGCTGGCCATCCTGTACCTGTTCTTCACAGACAGATGGACGCTGCTGTATGCCCCGGAACATATCTGGAAGAACATTACCCAGCCGGATGTCATTGCCCGCCTGGTGTCGCTATTCATCATGATCCCCTACTGTCTCATTCCGCTGCTGCTGCCCTACAAATACTACAAGAGCAGCGCCTATCACCGGTGGATTGTGACATACTCTGTGGCACTCATCATCATTTGCGTCACGCACATTGCGCTGATGCTCACCAACAACGGATACCTGCTGGTCCTCATGCCCCTCCTGGCCTCCACCTTCTACGTATTCTCTACGGAATATGAGCTGGAAGAGCGGTTGCGCCCGGGCAAACGGAATGCGGATGTGGTTCAGCAAATAGAGGAAGAAGCCCCCATCACGGCCGCTCCCATGGAGCCGGACCTGTGGGGACGCATCTGCCACGTCATGGACCACGAAGAAGCCTGGAGAGATCCGAACCTTTCCCTCTCCTCCCTTTCAAAGCTCTGTGCTACCAATGTCACCTATCTGGGTCGCGTAATCCAGCAGGAGACCGGAATGGGGTTCAAAGAAATGGTTAACGCCAAGCGGGTAGAGAGTGTGACCAACCAGATCAAGGACAACCCGGACATCGATGTCCAGACGGCTTTCTTCAATGCCGGTTTCCGCTCACGCACCACGGCTTGGCGTAACTTTAAAGACCTTACGGGGATGTCCCCCGCAGATTACAGGCTTTCTCTAAAACAGCAATAGCTTCAGAATCTTCTGGGCCACCTGCTCGTTTCCCTGTACACCCATGAAGTCCTGGGCGTGGGGACCGTATGCAAAGATGGGAACCGGAAGAGGGGTATGGCTGCCACTGATGTGGACGCCTTCCACATTGCCCTTGGAGGGATCACCACCCCACAGGGCCAGACCGGAGGTCTCGTGGTCGGCCGATATGATCACCAGCGTATTGCCGTCTTCGTCGGCAAACTGGATGGCCTCTGCAATGGCCTGGTCAAAATCCAGGAGTTCCTTTACAGCACTGGCGTACTCGTTGCTGTGGCAGGCTTTGTCTATGCGGGCGCCCTCTACCATGAGGAAGAAGCCCTTGCCCTCGTTCCTGCGGGCATTGAGGAAATCGATGGCCTGGCGCGTAGCCTTGGGCAGGAAATCCGTACGGCCGTTCACAATGTAGCCGGTTTCTACAGCCGGAGGGAGCACGCCCAGACGGTCTGCGGTGGCGCAGGCCGGATCATCCATGGAATACACCACGGTGAAGGCGTCCTTGATGGCCTTCTGGGTGGCCTCAGGGCGTTTTTCAAACTTCTCCTTGCTGCCGGCGGCAAAGTAGCGGAGCACGCTGCCGGGCATATCGGCCCAAATCTCGTCCGTCATGCCGCGGTCCGGCTGATGGGCAAAGAAAGCGGCGGGCGTAGCGCCGTTGAGGTCGTCCGTAGAGACCACACCGGAGATGACACCGTTCCCGATTACCCGCTCCGGGATATTGGGGATGGGGCGCTTGTCCATATCCACACCCACGGCATAGTTGTACGTCTTTTGGCCGGTGGCATATGCGGTACCGGAAGCGGCCGAATCCGTGGTAAAGTGGGTGGCGCTCTGGGTGGTTACCCAGCCCATGTACTTGAGATTGGCGTACGTGAGCTCTCCGTTATTGGCATAATAACCGGAGGCAATCTGGGCCAGGCCCGTGCCGTCTCCGATCATCAGGATAATGTTCTTGGGAACGAAAGAAGCTCCGTCACTGGAATAGGTGGGATGATAGGAGCCCTGATAGGGAACGCCTTCAATGGAACCTTTTACAATCTTCTGGGCGCCGGCCGGGAATGCGATGGCGGCGGCCAGCACAAAGAGGAGGATTCTTTTCATATGAGTGTGTGTTTATTGTACGTCAATACCCCCTTTTCCGTGGAAGGAATCGGCAATCAGGTGGGACTTCATGTGTTTCTGGGACTTTCTGAGCAGCCAGAAGCAGAAGAGGATGATGATCAGGGAGATGGCGCCACCCATTTCAGGGCTTACCTCCTGGCTCATGCAGACCCAGTCGTAGCCGCCATGCAGCAGCACGGGATACAGCCACATCTTGATGCCGGCACCCGGAGCGCGATAGCGGTCGAAATAGTACAGGGAGAAGTAATAGCCCATGACCACGGCAAAGCCAAAGTGACCGGGGACGGCCGTAATGGAGCGGCCCAGGCCCACGGTAACCCAGTCAGAACCGGCGGCAAAGAGGTATTCTATGTTCTCAAAGGACGCAAAGCCCATGCCCACGCACACGGCGTACACAATGCCGTCCATGCGCTCGTCAAAATCCTTGCACTTTCTCAGGAACAGCCAGAGCAGCACCAGTTTGGCCGTTTCTTCCGGAATGGCGGCGCCAAAGAAAGCCGTGCGGAAGGCATCCATGTAGGAATGGATTTCCTGCGGGAACAGGCCGATACGCATGCTGGGAATGGAAATGAGCAGGGAGGCCAATACGGATAAGCAGCCATAGAAGAAGGCTTTTACCAGATTCTTGGTGGGCTCCCGCTGGAGCTTGTCCTGCTGATTGGTGAGAAATAGCAGAATGAAGGCCGGCAATATGGCCAGAACGATAACTTGAAGCATATTTTCAAATTTTATCTCGCAAGATAACGATAAAATTTGTCAATTCAAATTTAATTACTACCTTTGCAATCCCGTTTTGGGCGGTTAGCTCAGTTGGTTCAGAGCATCTGCCTTACAAGCAGAGGGTCGACGGTTCGAATCCGCCACCGCCCACAAAAAAAGCGACCTCAACAGGTCGCTTTTTTTATTTTGCCTCAGACGCTAGCGGCGGACGGAAGGCGGTGTTGGCACGGTAATGAGGCGCGTAGAGGCTCTCGATCACGGTGACGGGCGCCACAAAGCGGCCGGCCTGCGTCACAAAGAACTCCTCGGAGAGCTCGGTCTTCTCTTCCGGATAGGAGTCAAAGAAGAACTCGGTGACCGATGCCTTCACATTCCGATAACCGCCATAGCGGAACACATAGCCGGACAGCTGCTCCACCGGGCGGAGGGAAGCCTCGCGGCCGGCCGTGAGCTTCACAAAGCTGCGGTTCTCAGCATTCCAGATGGCATACACCACTTTGATCTTATCCCCTACGGACACACTTTCTCCAGGTACCAGGGTCTCCCACTTGTCCGTGAACTTATAGAACTTGCGCTCTACGGTAAAACCGTTGCCGCTGGCCTGAATATTCTCAAACGGGGTCTCATAGGTGGCCGAAAGAGCCAGCACCCGCGTGTTCAGAACCGCCTCAGAGCCATCCAGGATGGCGGTAATGGCATCCACAAAAGCCGGATCGGTGTCCCACTTCTGCGTTTCCTTCTGCAGCATGAGCCAGAGGCGGATGCCGTCGGCAATGACAGGGCTGTCGTCCTTCAGCAGCTGGCAGAGGAGCGCATGGGCGTAGGCTTCGCCTTCCAGAAGCCCACGGAACGGCATCACGGCATTGGGATAGTACCAGCCGCCGTCCCGATGCTCCACCGCATACTCCAGGAGGGACTTCACATCGGCCTGAATGGATTTCTCCAGCTTGGAGGAAAGGCCGATGCCCCACGCTCTAGCCAGAGCCCTGCCCTGGGCCGATGCGTTGAGACTCCGCAGGGTCAGGAGCCGACGGGCCTTGGAGAGAATCTGGCCTTCCAGGCCGCGGCCGTTCTTCCTGGACGGAGTCAGGTAATTCTTGGCATATTTCTTAAACTCGGCCAGGCGCTTCTTGTCGGTGGCCGAAGCCGGCTTCACCTCAAACGGCACCTCCGGATAAAGGGCACGGACGCGCATGTACTGGGCGTCGCTCACGCCAAACAGTTTGTTATCCAGGAACTTGACGGCCGACTTCATGTCCGGCACCTCAAATCCGCGGTCCCGCAGCAGCGCAAAGCGCTCCAGCAACACCGCCGTAATGAGCGCGTTGGAGTTCATTCCCGGGAACCACGAGAATCCGCCGTCGCCGTTCTGGCAAGCGAGGATCCGTTCCAGGAGATCCCCGGTCGAAGCCCCGGTCATAAGACGGACATACCAGGCCTCGGAGAGGCTGAGAACGTCGTCACCTTTGGGCTCCACATGGGACGGAATGGCGTCCTTGACCATGTCCAGGACGGTGATTTCCTTCAGATCGGCCTTGGCTCCGGGTACATTCACAAAGCGGGCGCGGAGCTCTTCCAGCAGGGCATTCCGGTCTGAGCCGTCCCGCAGCACGGCGGAATGCGCCTCCGTAAGCACCTGGGCTGCCGGATACACCGGCACGCTCACCCGCACGGCGTCCGAGAACTCAGAGGCCACAAAGGAAGTCGTCAGGACGAGATTCCCGGTCGGAGCCGGGAATGACGAACCCTCGTCATCCCCGACCTGATCGGGGATCTTTACGGTGAAACGACGGGTCTCGGTGGCACCGGGGTTCACCGTGACGGGGATCTGCTGCACAGACGCCCCTGCCTTGAGCATCAGGACTCCGGAGACGGGCTTATCGGCCACGGAAGACACCGTGACGGCGGCCTCGTAAAGGTCTCCTGCATAGAGGCAGCGGGGCTCCTGCAGGGACACTTTCACCGGCAGGGACACCACCATCTCCTTCTCGCAGACGGCGTTATGCATCTCCTTGTCGTGCGCGTACACGCGTACGTAATAGGTAGAGAGCTTGTCGGAGGTACGGAAGCTGAACTCCAGCGTTCCGTCTTCCTTGGGATACAAATGCGGCTGGAAGGTAAGGGCCGTGGAGAAATCCACCCTTACATTTTCTTCCGTATTCCCTCTGGATTCAACCAACTGGAAAGGAATGGCCTCCTCCTCAATGCTGTCTTCAACAACAAGCTGGTCAGACACCATGGCCGCCGAACGTTCGACCCCCTTGGTGGCATAGCTGTTCATAAACCGGCGGCTGCTTCGGCCCGCTACTCCGCAAACAGAGGACATGGACACAAAGGGAATGGACAAATCCCGTACAGAAACCAGCGGCCAGTCATTCTGGGCCACGGCATCCAGACTCTTGTCCCAGGCCGCCACCAGCGCCTCGACGCCGGGTTCGGTCTTTACCGTAAAGCTGTAGAGCGTTCCGGGATAGGCCTTATCCTGGAAACGGGAGAAGGAAAGCGGCAGGGAGTAGCGGCCCTTTTGGCGGCGAAACTCCCGTCTGTAATGCATTACTTTCCCGCCAAAGAAATAGAATACCTCCAAACGAACGACATCCGGATAGCTGTCCAGATAAGGAAGGCTGATCCGGCCCAGCTGCCGCTTCTCCACGGTCATTTGTCTGGACTCCAGTAGCTGCTTATCCTCACCATACAGCGCAACCTGGGCATAAATCTTTCCCTGATAATGGCCAAAGCGGGCCTCGATGGATTCGCCGGCGGGAACCGAGGTGTCCGACGGCAGGAAAACCGTAAAGGTGCCTTTAGGCAGCGTCTCATCGCCGGGGAGAAGGCACAGAATCTCGTCCTTCCACTCTCCCTGCACCGGCGTTCCGTCTTTCATCCGGGCCTCGGCCTGGACATGGAGCTTATAGACCCCGCTGCCCGGGAGAATCTGGCTCAAGGTCTCTCCGGAAGGAAGGGTTCCCTGGGCCAGCAGGGCATCTTCCCAGGTATAAAGCTGGTAGGTCACAGGGACCGGAACTTTATTTCCAAAACCATCCACCACCTGTGGAACCACATTCAACTGCTTTCCGGTAATCACCTTCTGTCCCAGGGCTTCGGCATCCACCGCATCCGGGAAACGGGTCTGTACCCGCAAATATGAGGTAACATAGTGCCCGTTAGAGAACTCCTGCGTTTCTCCGGTTCCGTCCACTACGCGCACCCAGACTTTATAATAGCCGGCCTCTTGTGCCGGGAAGGCAAAGAAGAAACGGTTGTCGGGACCTATGTCCTGCTCCTCCTCATAAACCTGGGAGTTGTTCAAGGTAACCCTAAGACTGGCACGGGCACCGGTAAGGTTATGGCCGGAATAGCTGATGAGCGATCCGGAAACGGGGATTTCGTCTCCGGGCAGATAGAGCTGGTCTATGGAGTCAAACTGGAGGGTAAAGGCAGGCAGCACAAACTCGTCTACCCGGAACCAATCCGTTCGCAAGTCATCCACCGCTATTGAAAAATAGCCGTTCTTAAGGCCTGTGGGCAGGACAAACCGGCCGGAAACAGAGCCCCATTCATTGGTAGTAAGAGGGAGGGTTTCTATCACATTCCCATCCGGGTCTTTCAGCGTGACCTGAACAGATTTTTTCTTGCATACCCAAAGATGAGTGGCATCTCCCTCATACACAATGGCTTTAAAGCGCACGGTATCGCCGGCATGGTAAGCGCCCTGGTCCTTGTAGATGTTGCACTGGACCTGTTTCTCATTCCGGTTAAATTCATAGCCGGACCTCAGCACCAGCGGCTTGGAACGGCGGTCTCCGCTCACGGCCTGGAGGCTATAGTACGTGCGCTTTTCGTCCTTCATCTGGCGAGTAAAGGCCTCCGGCAACAACGTAAACCCATTGAGGCCCAGGCTGGTAACCGCCACTTCCTGGTCTCCTTTCAGGAGGCGAATCGTGGCAACCGACAGCGGCTCACCGGTCTGATAATCGGCCACATAGACGCTTCTGCCCTGCGCATCCTCCCGGGAAGCCAGGGACAGCGTATACCGCGTATAGCTCTCCTGGACGCTGTGTTTTCCGCTCACGGCTTCCACGGTGTAGTCTCCGTCGGCCAGATGTGGCAGATCAACGCTCACCGTATCCTGCACATAGAAACGCTGGTCCAAATTGGCCACTTTCCAGGTCTTGACCGTCTTCTTGCCCTCCCGGAGCGTCACGTTGGCGTGATACAGGTTCTTGAACAGCACCCGTACGCGGGCCGAATCCACCAGCATATCCAAGCCTTCCCCTTCCAGCTCACTTATCAGATAGGTGATGCCGGTGCAGGTCTTGGCCAGCCGGGCCTCCGTTCCTTCAAAGGCCTTGCGGCGGGCTTCAAAGCGGTGGCAGGCGGCATCCAGGGCCTTGTACTTATTCTCATCGGCCCGGGCCTCGTCCAGATCCTCTTTCTGCAGGAGCAGCAGGTCGGCCTCCGGGAAAAGGCCCAGTGCCTTGCCAAAATACTGGTTCTGAAGGGCCTGCAAGCCCGCTTTCTTTTGGGGCCGATCGGCCATCAGGTTGTACTTCCGGCTCAGGATGTGGTACTCCAGGGCCCCGTCTCCGGGATAGGAGCCGTTCAGTTCGGCCTTCAAGGCCTTGTAAATCTCTTCCTGGATAGCATCGACGGAGCGGTAGCCCGCCAGCAGGTTCCACAGGGCAAATTCCTTGTCCGAGCGGATGAAGGGCTTCAGGGCCCCGTTCAGGAAGCTGTCCACGCCCCGGTGCAGGGTCGGATGATTGCCCTTGAAATCCTTGGCGTGATCCTTCACATAGGTCCAAATCTCGTCCGAAGAAGCCCGTTTCCACTCCCGCATCCAGAGGAACGTGACCACCGGATCGTTGAAGCGTTCCACTTCTTTCTTCAGCTCTTCCTGCAGGGATTCTCTCTGCTTCCAGTCCCTTCTCTGGACGGTATAGACATACTGCGTGGCGGCGTCATAGAAATCCACCGGAAGGTGCTGTTTCTGCGCCTTCTGGCGAATCTGGGACAGAATCTCCGCCTCTTTCTGGGGCAGATCGGCCTGGCGGGCCTCTTCATATTGGTTCCAAAGGTCTATGAGCACATGACCGTCACCGGAAGCACCAGCAACGGGAAACAGGCCGGCCAAAGCCAGCAAGGTGGTTATCAGAAGTTTTCTCATATTTCAATCCAATTAGATTGGATATTTTTCAATTATCGTGCTACTTGAACAGGGGCAGGGCCTCGGCCACCACAAAAGCGCTGCCGCCAATGAAGATCAGCGGCGGGGCCGGCTGCTGGGCCGATGCACTCCGGCTCAGCTGCTCGGAGAGGTTCTGGGCCAGCTGGGTAGCCATCTGCACGGCCTCCCGCACGCTGCCGGAGAAGAACGAACGGCTGGGAAGGCCTTCCTTCCGGCGGTACTCGTTGAAACGGCGCAGCAGCTCGCTGGCGGGTAGGGAGCGGGCCGATGAAGGCGAAGCAAAGATATACGTAGCATCCACCGGCATCAGGGGCAGGATGGCGTCCAGGTCCTTATCGGCCATGATGCCGTACACAATGATGAGCGAAGAGAAGCGCCCTTCGTTGACATAGCTCTGCAGCTGGGCAAAGCTGTGGCTCAGGGCATGGGCGTTGTGGCCAATATCGGCCAGCACGTAAGGCTGGGCCGACAGCCGCTCCCACCGGCCGCGGAAATCCATGTTGCGGGCGGTGTGCACCAGGCCGTCGGCTACGGCGTCGGCGTCCTGCAGGCCCTCGAAGGTATCTTTGAGCAGGTCCACCGCCACCAGCACCGTGCGGAGGTTGGCAGCCTGGACATCGGCCCTCAAATCCATCTCTGCGAGGATCTGCGAACTGCGGTTCCAGAGGCTGGGGCGCTCGTCGGCCGCATAATGCAGCGGGCAGAACATATAGGCTTTCTCCTCAAAGACGGGGCTGGTCTGGGGGTCCTTGTCCCCTATCAGGGCGGGAACGCCGGGCTTGAAGATGCCGGCTTTTTCGGCCGCAATTTCCGAAATGGTATTGCCCAGCAGGGCCATATGATCCAGGCCGATGGAGGTAACGATGCACAGCTCCGGCTTTTCCAGGATGTTGGTAGAGTCCAGGCGGCCGCCCAGGCCCACTTCGATGACGGCGGCATCTACATGCTCATCGGCAAACCATTTGAAGGCCAGGCCGGTAGTGATCTCGAAGAAGGAAAGGTCGTGGTTCTGGATCCAGGGCAGCCAGGTTTGCAGGAAGTCATATACATACTCCCGGGGAATCATTTTCCCGCCTATGCGCGCGCGCTCGCGGAAATCAATGAGGTGCGGCGAGGTGAACAGACCCACCTTATAGCCGCAGGATGTAAGGGCCGATGCCAGCAGATTGGACACCGAACCCTTGCCGTTGGTGCCGGCTACATGGATGGACTTGAAGGCGCGGGACGGATGGCCCAGCACTTCGTCGAAGATCTGCATATGCTCCAGACCCGGTTTATACGCACCGGGCGTGAAGCCATTTCCCTGCACAGAAGGGAAACGCTTGAAAATATGGTCTAACAGTTCTTCGTAGGTATTTTCCATACCACAAAGATACGATTTTAATCAGAAAATGACTATATTTGGGGTATGGCAGCAGACTTACTCTACAGCAGCTACATTCTGGACGGTGTCCCCATGCCGCTTTCCCCGGCCCGTATGCTCCGGGAATGCACGGCCCAGCCGCCGCTGGAGCCCGACGGAGACCCCGAAACCCTGGCCGACGAGCACCTGGACCCCGCTCCGGACTCTTTCTCCTTTGAAGAAAGCGCCCTGGAGGAGTACGCCGTGGCCGTGGAGGATCTGAAGCGCTCCCGCAGCCTACCCCTTCCCTTTGCCGGCCCATACACCGCCTCCAAGGTGGCACAGGCGCTGCTGGACGTGGTATGGATGAACGGCCATTTCCGCCTGGGAGACCTTACTTTAAAGGCCGATTGGAAATGGAACCAGAAGACCATGGGCCATGCCGCTGCTTTCTATGAATCTGTAGAAGCGGCATGCAACTACGTAGATGCCCTTGGGGTGAAGCTGGAGAAGTACAGCCTTACCGCCGGCGCGCCTGCCGTCTCTTTCAAAGCCGGCGCGGCGCTGGAGGAAGACGACCTCCAGCAGGAAGAGGAGGACCTCTTCCGCGACACGCCCTACCGCACCGCCAATCCGCGCCTGAGCCGGCGCAGAAAAGCATCGGCCTCTTTCCAGCCGGAAGCGTCGGACTGGATCATATACATTCCGTTTGACCCTTGTGACTTCCGCCTGGGCGGTTCTACCCTGGCGCAGGCTGTGGGCGCCAACCCCTCCACGCCGGCCGACGTAGCCGACGCAGACTATTTCATGGACTGCTACGAGGTGCTGCGGGAACTGGTGGAGGACGGCATTGTGAAAGCCGGCGTCACGGTGGGCGACGGAGGCCTCATGACGGCCCTCCGCGCCATGGCATCGGCCGGTACGGGAGCCGACGTATCCATCCGGGAAATCGCCCAATCCTATGGGGAAAGCCTTCCTGTCCGCATCCTCTTCTCGGAGGTGCCGGGCGTCCTTATCCAGATAGCCGATATCGACTACGACTACGTGGACGCCGAGCTCATCCTCCAGGATGTGGTGTACTTCCCCATCGGCCATCCTACTCCCGGCCATCCGGAAGTAAAACTGACCAACCGCATAGAAATACCACAAATACTTGAATCCCTTCTCAATACTTTGGAAGGAGAAGACTAACTATGGCCAAGATTTTTGTTTTAGACACCAACATTATCCTGCACGACTACAACGCCATCAAGCAGTTCCAGGATAATGACATTGTGATCCCCATCGCCGTGGTGGAGGAACTGGACAAGTTCAAGAAAGGCAACGACGCCCTGGCGTTCAACGCCCGTTCCTTCATGCGGGAAATGAACAAGCTGATGGACCGCAAGCCCAACGGCCACCGGGGCTACAACCTGGGCCGAAAGCTGGGCTGCATCAAGTTGGAGCCCAATCACCCCTTCGCCCCCAAGTACCAGGACCTGTTCCGGGACGACACCCAGGACCACCGCATCCTGTCCACCGCCATGTGGGTGAGGGATCACAACCCGGACCGCTTTGTGGCCCTGGTTACCAAGGACATCAACCTGCGCCTGAAGGCCAAGGCCGTGGGCATGGAAGCCCAGGACTACCTGAGGGACCGCGTGGACGACGAGGTAATGCTGAACCTGGAAAAGGAAGTCATTACCATAGAGGTTTCTTCCGAGGCCACCCAGCGCCTGGCCTACGGTCAGGACAATTGCCTCCCCTGGCAGGAGGTGCAGGAGCAGGAGCCCAAGCCCAACCAGCTGTACAAGTTTGTGTTTGGCGGAGATACCGTCTGCGCCCGCTACGATGCCTCCCGCGGGGTCATTGCCCTGGTCCGGGCCCAGCAGGCCGCCGGCATCCGTCCCCGCAACGACGAGCAGAAGTTTGCCATGGACGCCTGCCTCAATCCCAACATTCCGCTGGTTTCCATTACCGGCGGCGCCGGTACGGGTAAGACGCTCATAGCCCTGGCCGCCGCCCTGGAACAGGCGTCCGACTATGACCAGATTATCCTTTCCCGCCCTACCGTGGTGCTGGGAGGCCAGGATATCGGCTACCTGCCCGGAGACCAGAAGACCAAGATGTCTCCTTATATCCAGCCGCTCATGGACAACCTGGAGGTGATCCGCCACTGCTACAAACCCGGCAGCAAGCAGTCCCAGAAGTTGGATGCCATGATCCGGGAAGAGAAGCTGATTATCTCTCCTCTGGCCTACATCCGCGGCCGTTCCCTGGGCAAAGTATATTTCATTGTAGATGAGGCCCAGAACCTGACCCCGCACGAGGTCAAGACCATTATCACCCGCGCCGGTGAGGGCACCAAGATGGTGTTTACCGGTGATATCTACCAGATAGACCAGCCCTTCCTGGACCAGTGGAGTAACGGTCTCACCCACCTGGGAGAAAAGATGCACGGCCAACCGCTGTTCCAGCACATCTCCCTGCTAAAGGGAGAACGTTCCGAACTCTCGGAAATCGCCGCCAAGTTACTGTAACAAAAAAAGCTCCGATGACTCGGAGCTTTTTTAGTGGTATTACCAGCGCTTACTTGCTCTGGCTGATCTGGGCCTGGGCAGCGGCGAGGCGGGCGATGGGCACGCGGAACGGGCTGCAGGACACATAGTCGATACCGATGGTGTTGAAGAACTCGATGGACTTGGGATCACCACCGTGCTCACCGCAAATACCGCACTGGAGGTCCTTGCGGCGGCTGCGGCCACGCTCCACACCCATCTGTACCAGCTGGCCAACGGCCTTGACATCGATGGTCTGGAACGGATCGGAATCGAGGATCTTGTTACCCAGGTAGTCACCCATGAAGGTGCCGATATCGTCACGGCTGAAGCCGAAGGTCATCTGGGTGAGGTCGTTGGTACCGAAGCTGAAGAATTCGGCAGCACGGGCCATACGGTCTGCGGTAAGGGCAGCACGAGGGATCTCGATCATGGTACCGAACTGGTAGTCGATGAGCTGGGCGTGGTGGGCCTCAACCTCTGCTTTGATGCGGTCGCAAATGACCTTCTGGAAGCTGAGCTCGCGGGCGCTGATGGTCACAGGGATCATGATCTCCGGGTGCGGGTGCAGGCCCTCCTTCTGGAGTTCGGCGGTGGCGGTGAAGATGGCGCGGTACTGGGTTTCTGCAATCAGCGGGAAGCTCACGTGCAGACGGACACCACGGTGACCCATCATCGGGTTCACCTCGTGGAGGTTCTCGCCACGCTTCTCCACTTCCTTCACGGAAATGCCCAGATCCTTGGCCAGTTCCTTCTTCTTTTCCTCACCCTGAGGAACGAACTCGTGCAGCGGCGGATCCAGCAGACGGAACACAACCGGCTTGCCGTCCATCACGCGGAGGGTTTCCTTGACGGCGGCCTTCATGAAGGGCTCCAGTTCCATCAGGGCGGCCTTACGCTCCTCGTCGGTGTCGCAAAGGATCATCTTGCGGAGCTTGGACAGCGGCTGCTCGCTGTTGCGGCCATAGAACATGTGCTCGATACGGAACAGGCCGATACCCTGGGCACCGAACTTGAGGGCGCGGGCGGCATCTTCCGGCGTATCGGCATTGGTGCGGACACCCAGCTTGCGGAACTTGTCGCACATGCCCATGAACTTGGCAAAGAGCGGGTTCTCGGAGGCATCCATGGTATCAATGGCACCTTCGTAAACCAGACCCTTGGCACCGTTCAGGGACAGCCAGTCGCCTTCCTTGAACTTCTTGTCCACACCGGCGAAGGTGACGGTCTTGTCCTTGAAGTTGATCTTGAGGGCGTCGCAACCTACGATGCAGCACTTACCCCAACCACGGGCCACCAGGGCAGCGTGGGACGTCATGCCGCCGCGCTCGGTGAGGATACCCACAGAGGCGTGCATACCGTCAATATCTTCGGGGGAAGTCTCCTCACGGACGAGGATGCACTTCTTGCCGGCCTTCATGTATTCAATAGCATCTTCTGAGGTGAAGACAATCTGACCTACGGCACCACCCGGGGAAGCGGGCAGACCCTGGGCCAGGACGGTGGCCTTCTTCTCGGAAGCGGGATCCAGGATGGGGTGGAGAACCTCGTCCAGCTGGGCGGGGGCCACGCGCATCACGGCGGTCTTCTCGTCGATGAGGCCTTCCTCAACCATATCTACAGCCATCTGGAGGGCAGCCAGACCGGTGCGCTTGCCAATACGGCACTGCAGCATCCAGAGCTTGCCTTCCTGGATGGTGAATTCGATATCCTGCATATCCTGGAAGTGCTCCTCAAGGTGTTTGCGGATGTCGTCCAGTTCTTTGTAAACCTCGGGCATGGCCTTTTCAAGGGAAGCGAGGTTCTTGTTCTTTTCGCTCTTGGTAGCTTCGTTCAGGGGGTTGGGGGTACGGATACCGGCCACCACATCTTCACCCTGGGCGTTGATGAGCCACTCACCATAGAACTTGTTGTCACCATTGGCGGGGTTACGGGAGAAAGCTACACCGGTAGCGGAGGTGTCACCCATGTTACCGAACACCATGGACTGTACGTTCACAGCGGTGCCCCAGTCGTCCGGAATGTGCTCGATCTGACGGTAGCGGATAGCACGCTTGCCGTTCCAGCTCTTGAACACGCCGCCGATGGAACCCCAAAGCTGAGCCTTGGCGTCGTCCGGGAATTCTACACCCAGGACTTCCTTGATGCGGACCTTGAAAGCTTCGGCCAGATCTTTGAGTTGATCGGCGGTGAGCTCGGTGTCGCTCTTGTAACCGTTGGCCTTCTTCACATCTTCCATCATGCGATCCAGCTGCTGGCGGATGCCCTGGCCGTCTGCGGGTTCGATGCCTTCGGCCTTCTCCATCACAACGTCAGAGTACATCATGATGAGACGACGGTAAGCGTCATACACGAAACGGGGGTTATTGGTCTTCTTGATCAGACCAGGGATGGTTGCGGAGCAAAGGCCGATATTCAGGATGGTATCCATCATGCCGGGCATGGAGGAACGGGCGCCGGAACGGCAGCTCACGAGGAGCGGATCGTTGGGGTCACCGAACTTCTTGCCCATGATTTTCTCAGTTGCTTCCAGAGCGTCGGCTACTTCGGCCTTGAGCTCGGGGGTATAGCCACCACCCAGACGATAGTACTCAGTGCAGCACTCGGTGGTAATGGTGAAGCCAGCGGGAACCGGCATACCGAGCAGATTCATCTCGGCCAGGTTGGCACCTTTGCCACCCAGGAGTTCCCTCATCTTGCCATCGCCTTCGGCGTGCTTTCCGCCAAAGCGATAGACTCTTTTCTTCTTGTCTGCCATAAATTCTCGAATTAGTTTATAATAATTTTTAGTTTCCTACAGCTATAAACATGCAAATATACACTATTTTTGGCAATTTTGAAACAATTTAACCGTTCGGGACCCAGATAATGTCTTATCCGGAATTATTTGTAACTTTGCCCTGTATGAAAACCATAGCCCGTACCTTTTACAAGATGCCCGTGAATGTACTGTTCTTCACGGCTGTCCCTATATTTTTCTTTTTGTTCGTCCTGGCCTACAAGCCTTTTGACATAGACACCTTCCTGGCCGTTGGAAAGGGCCACTACGCCCTCAACCTCATCGTTGCCACCCTCATTGTGCTGGGGGTGATGGTGTTCTCCCGCATGCTGCTGTTCATCCTCAAGCGCACCATAGACCTCAACTGGTCGCTCTACGTGCTCTGGTGCTTTGGAGAAGCCATTCTCTGCGGCCTGTTCCTGTCCATTCCCATGGGCATTGGCTGGGCCGGGGTTCGGCCTTATTTTGCCGTCATGTCCCTCTGCGTGCTGTACATGGCCGGCATCCTGGTGTTCCCGCTGTCCATCATCTCCATGGCCGTGCAGCTCCACGTGCTCAACAAGAGGGCCCTGATGGCCCCGGCCGTGGATGAGAAGACCCTCATCCGCTTCCAGGACGAGCAGAAGCGCCTCAAACTGGTGGTCTCCTCCGAGGCCGTCCTCTATATCGAGGCCCAGGAAAACTACGTCCACATTGTTCACCTGGACAACGGTAAGGTGAAGGACTTCGAACTCCGCTCCTCCATGCGGGCCCTGGAAGAACTCCTCCAGCGCCACGGACTGGTCCGCTGCCACCGCAGTTTCTTTGTCAACGCGGCCCATGTGGACCTCCTGAAGAAGGACGCCAACGGCTACGCACTGGCCCAATTGGACCAAACCGGGGTAAAAAACATCCCTGTGAGCAAAAAATACTACGATTCCATCGTTTCGCTACTCTAGTGAATTTGAATCGTTTACGCCTTACACTTTAAAACTAAAAATATTTAATTTAGGGTTAAGTGTTAAAAACCGTTGTTTTCAGAATAAAAAAGCAGTAACTTTGCATCGGACATCGAAGTGATTCGTGTCCTTTGTTAAGTTCGTTTTATATACTTGAAATACTACTGATGCGATAAATTTTGGTTTAAAAGTTTAATTCAAGTTCATTGAC
>R24__coassemble_190_pt1 | contig 45322 bp, 29 predicted proteins | sample R24__metabat2_high_PE_033 | metagenome-assembled genome bin R24
TATTTTCATCAGTTCTTTCATTCGGCCGACACTCTTTCCCTTCCGGATAACCATGTAAACGATTTACAAGTAGGAGCGGACGGGACGCTTTGGGTGGCCACCTGGAGTGGCGTGGCGTGGATGGATGGAAAAGGCGGTTTTCACCGGATTTCGCCCGAGGATCCCAGGGATGTGCTTGCTTTTAAACTGGCCATTACACCGGAGGGAGATGTTTTTGTTGTGTGTCAGGACCATATAGCCGTGTGCCGGAAAGGCTCCGGACGCCTGGAGCAGGCTTTGAAAACCCCGGAGTCCTATGGCCAGGCCAGCTTGTATACTGGCGGCAGGAACACTCTCTGGATAGTTACCGTAAACGATATCTACTGCCTGGACACCCAATCGCTGGAATTGGAGGTTCGCTATTCAACGCCGCACCCCGTTACTTGCAGCCAGCTCACCAAGGATGGAATCCTTTGTCTGGCCGGATCCCGCCACTTTTCCCTTTTCAATACCCGCAGCCGCCAGTTTCAGTCCTATGACCGGAAAACCTATGGCTGGCCGGAGCTGGCCGATTGTGATGTAGACGTCATCTGTGAGCCGGAAGAGGGAAAACTTTTATTCGTTACCTCGGACGGCATGTGCTTGTATGACCGGAATGCGGATATCCTTCTTTCCCAGAGGGATGAGGCTTTCCCCTACAATGTGCCCGGTTTTAAGATCCAGACGCTCTTTCCGGACTCCAACGGGCTTTTGTGGTTTGGCGCGGCCGACCAGGGCTATGCCGTTTCCATGGCGTTGCCTAATACGTACGGAGACAATCCGGCCATCCGGGAGTTTTTCCATCGCAAATCCATTGCCTCCGTGGCGGCTACGCCGGAGGGCAACCTGTGGGTTTCCACCAAGCGGGAGGGATTGTTCTACTGTGAAATGGGAACAGGACTCATCCGGGCGGTATCCCTTTCGGCCTACCTGGAAGAGAATCCCCTGGGCATAGATTACTGCAACCGCGTAATGGTGGCCCGGGACGGGAGCCTCTGGCTGTGCCTGCTGGGAAACGGTGCCGTATTGCATTGCCGATACCGGAACGGTCGTCTGGAACTGATCCGGCGCTATTCCGTATTAACTCCGGACCATCTGCTGGAAACGTCTGACGGAACGGTATGGATAGGGGGCGTTACGGGAATGCTGTATCGCTGCACGCCTGCGGGAACGGAGGCTTTTACCCCGTTTGGTGCCGGTAAGATTATCCTGATTGACGGCCTGCTGGAATGGGATAAGGACCGCATGCTGGTCTCCTCTTCTTCCGGAGGCGTTTGCCTTATTGATAAAGAAGGAAAGATAGAGATCCTCTCGGAAAAGGCGGTTTTTCCTCCCTTCCGGGATCACGCGGATCAGGTTTGGGCTTGTGTTGACGGCCATGAGTGGGCCATTATCACGGATAAGGGCCTGGAGATACAGCCTTTCCCGTCTATGAAAGAGGCTTATGCCTCTTCGACGGTAGACCGGGATGGCATTTTCTGGATTGGGACCAACGACGGCCTGGTGCGCATGGATCCTAACAGTGGACAGTATGCCGTTTTTTCGGAAGAAGACGGGATTGCCGGCAATGAGTTTGCCGACGCCTGCGCTACGGTCCTGCCAGACGGCCACCTGGTCTTTGGTGGTCCTATGGGAATTACGTTGTTCATCCCGCTCACCAGCATTCAGCCGCGTCAGGTACCGCTCTGCTTCCAGGAACTGCGCGTTCACAATAAATTGGTAAAACCGGGACCAGAGGCTCCCATGGACGGCATGATGGCAGATTCCCCCTCTGTGACACTCAGTCATTTACAGAATAGTTTTGGAATCTCCTTTGCCGCCCTGGATTACATCAACGGCAACCGCATCAACTATCGGTATCGCCTGGAAGGTTGGGACCCTTACTGGATAGAGGCAGGTCGCGAACATGAGGCCGATTATTCCAACATCCCTGCAGGCCGATACACCTTCCGGGTACAGGCTACGGACAGTGTAGGAAGCCTGACAGACTGCGAAGCCGCCCTGAGCATCCGTGTGAAGCCCGATCCCTGGCGCTCCTGGTGGGCCATTCTGCTCTATAGCCTGGCTGGTCTGGGCCTCATTTTCCTGGGTGTTTATGAGGGTTGGCTGCGCAAACAAAAGAGCGTAGAGGCGGAGGAGCTTGCCCGCCTCAATACCATGCAGATGAACTTCTTCGCCAACGTGGCGCATGAGTTCCGCACTCCGCTAACCATGATAGCCGGCCCCGTATCGGCCCTTTCCGCCTCCGGGCGTATTGCCGGGCAGGACCGCAAGATGCTGGGGGTGATGCAACGCAGCGTGAACTGGATGCTGCACCTGGTGAACCAGATTCTTGATTTCAACCGCATGGAAGGGGACCGGCTGGCCCTGAAGGTAGCCAAACAGGATATTGTTCCCTGTGTAAAAGAGGTACTGGAAGTGTTCCAGGCCAATGCCCAGGCCAAGGGAATTACCCTTTCAGATCAGGTGGATGGTGGTTTCCAGATGTGGATGGATGCCGATAAGGTAACCAAGATCCTGATGAACCTCCTTTCCAATGCCCTCAAGTTTACGCCTTCCGGAGGCCAGATTGAGGTGGCGATGGACGTGCTGTCCCGCGAACGGGCGCAGGTGCTGTTCCCGCTACAGGAAAAGGATACGGACAACCGTTACGTATACATCTCTGTGAAGGATACCGGCCCCGGTATTCCGGAGGAGCAGCTGGAACGCATCTTCGAGCGTTTCTACCAGCTCAAACGCGGCCAGGTGGCGCTGGGCTCAGGCATCGGCCTTTATTATTCCCGTTCGCTGGCCACCATTCACCATGGATACCTCAAAGCCTGGAACCGTACGGACGGTCCCCAGGGAGCGGTCTTCGGCCTGCTGCTGCCTGCTAGCACCTATACCGAGGAAGAGAAAGCCGGAGAAGTATCCCAGCAGAGGCTGTTCCCGGTGATGGATGTGGAAGATCATTCCATGGTCCAAGCTGCAGGGGAGCGCAGGCGAATCTTGGTGGTGGATGATGATGTGGACATTGCCAACTATTTGAAGGTGATGCTGCAGTCTCAGTATGACGTGAATACGTGCTTTGATGTGGAATCGGCCCTGGAGAGCCTGAGGGAAGAAGAACCGGATCTGGTGATCAGTGATGTGGTGATGCCCGGCAAGAGCGGTTTTGAGCTGTGTGACGCCATCAAAGGCGATCTACAGCTGTGCCACATTCCGGTGATTCTGGTAACGGCCATGGCGCAGGTCTCCTCCCAGGTGGAGGGCTTGGAGAAAGGGGCCGATGCTTATGTGACCAAACCCTTCGACCCGGCCTACCTGCAGGCTCTGGCAGGTTCCCTGCTGGAGAACCGCGAAAAGCTTCGCAGCCAGCTGGGTAAGGTGGCAAGTCCCGCCGAGGTGGAAGACACCCGGATGGCGCCGCAGGACAAGGCTTTCATGAAGGAACTCTATCGGCTCATGGATGAAGAACTGTCCAATCCCGAACTGGATGTGACGCTCCTGAGCGAGAAACTGCGCATATCCCGCAGTAAATTCTATTATAAGGTGAAAGGTCTCACGGGCGAGAACCCCGGTGAATTCTTCCGCCGCTACAAACTGAACAAGGCCGCCGGGCTGCTATTGGAAGGCAAGTACAACATTTCTGAGGTGGCCGACCATACCGGCTTCAGCAGCCTGTCCTACTTCTCTTCCTGCTTCAAGAAGCAGTTTGGCGTACCTCCCTCTGAATATAAAGGATAAAACATATGAAAAAGACTCTGACCGCAATGCTCACCCTGGCGCTTTCCCTAAGTGCCCTGGCGCAGGACCTGCAGTCCCAGGCATGGCCCGCCAAATGGATTTCCGTGCCGGGAACCAGCCCTTCGGACTATGGAATCTATTATTTCCGCAAAGATGTGGACCTGGCGGCCGTTCCGGCGCGCTATCTGGTGCATGTGACGGGAGACAACCGTTATAAACTCTATGTCAATGAGACGTTGGTGTCCATGGGCCCCGCCAAGGGAGACGCCCTGCACTGGAACTACGAGACGGTGGATCTGGCGCCCTATCTCAATGGGGGACGCAATGTCATTGCCGCCCTGGTGTACAATGAGGGGCACCGTCGGCCGGATTCCCAGATTTCCGTGCGTACAGGCTTCCTTCTGCAGGGAGAGGCCGAATCGGCCGGACTCTTTACGGACCAGAGCTGGAAATGCATCCAGGATCCTGCCTACAGCCCCCTTACACCCATCGTTATCGGCTATTACGTGGCAGGCCCCGGTGAGAAAGTGGACCTGAATGCCACCATTCCCGGCTGGAACAGAGCCGATGCCGATTTATCGGCCTGGCTCCCCGCGCAGGAGGGCCCCACCGGTAAGCCGATGGATGTCATGGATACGCAGGATTTTGACGACCACATGCTGCGGGCTTCCACGCTTCCGCAGATGGAACGTACGCCTTTTGAACTGGGCGGTTCCTTTACGGTTCCTGCAAATTCCAAGAAGGAGATTCTCCTTGACAACAAGGTACTTACCAATGCCTACTTCCATCTGAAGATGAGCGGCGGCAAAGACGCCCGCGTAAAGGTAGGCTATGCCGAATCCCTCTATATTCCCGACGGTTCGGGTCCGGCTTATGAACTTACGCCCGAGCAGCTGGCCCAGCTTCCGGAAGAATATCTTTCCTATGCACTGGCCCCCAAGGTAAAGGGCAAAGGGAACCGCAACGAGACGGAAGGGAAGGTTTTTGCCGGCCGGGAAGACCAGGTCATTTCCAACGGTCAGAAGAATCAGGAATTCACTACGCTTTCCTGGCGTACTTTCCGTTACGTGCGCGTGCAGGTGGAAACCGCCGATGAGCCGTTTACGGTGGAGGAAGTTTCCGGCATCTTTACGGGCTATCCTTTTACCCTGGACGCCCGCTTGGATACGGAAAATCAAGAATTGAAGGATATGCTGGAGATTGGCTGGCGCACCGCCCGTCTCTGTGCCTGGGAAACCTACATGGACTGCCCCTATTACGAGCAGCTCCAGTATTTGGGAGATACCCGCATCCAGGCCCTGATTACCTTGTACAACAGCGCTGACGACCGCCTGGTGAAGAATTTCCTTCATCTGGCCGATATTTCCCGCAGCTCCGACGGCATTACCAAGAGCCGCTATCCTACCACCATCCCGCAGCACATCCAGCCCTATGCGCTGAGCTACATTTATGCCCTGCATGATTACATGATGTATGGCAAGGACACTCAGTTTGTGATGGATCTCCTTTCCGGGGCCGAGCAGATCATGCACTATTTCAGCCGCTTCCAGCAGGCCGACGGACGCCTCAGGAACCTGCCCGGCTGGTGCTTCTCCGACTGGGTGAACGACCGTCCGGACAGTTGGCGCAACGGCGTTCAGCTGCCGGGAGCCGACGGATGTTCCAGCAACATGGACCTCCAGTTCCTGTATGCCCTGCAGCTTATGGCTCATATGGAGGAGGTTAGAGGCAACACCTGGCAGGCAGGAGAGTACCGTTCTCAGGCTGCTCGCCTGGCAGAAGGCGTAAAAAGCGCCTACTGGGACGCGGAGAAAGGCCTTTTTGCCAACCGTGTGGAGCATGACGCCTACAGTCAGCATCCCAACGCCCTGGCCATCCTCTGCGGTATTGTGGAGGATCCCAAAGCCCTGGCACAGAAGCTCATGACTGACGACTCCCTGGGCCAGTGCACCATTTATTACAAGTTCTACCTGCACGAAGCCTATGTGAAGGCCGGTTTGGGAAATGATTACCTGAACTGGCTGGGTACCTGGCGGGAGAATAGGGCCCTGGGCCTTACCACCTGGGGAGAGGATGCCGATGTCTTCGGAACCCGTTCGGACTGCCATGCCTGGGGAGCCAGTCCCAATATAGAGCTGTACCGCACGGTCCTGGGCATTGACTCCGATGCCGTAGCCTTCAAGCGCGTGCGCATAGAGCCGCACCTGGGAGATATCAAGGAGATAGGCGGAACCCTTCCGCACCCCGTCGGAGTCATTTCGGTCCATTACAAAGTGAAGGGCGGAAAGATGCAGGCGGAGGTTACGCTCCCGGACCATGTGGACGGGCTCTTTGTTTGGAACGGGAAAGAACAGTATCTCCGGAGCGGTAAGAATCAGGTAAAGCTGTAGCTTTGTCAAAAATCGAAGTATTTATAGCATTATCTTCATTTCAACGTGAGGAATTAAGCTATATCTTTGCAGCAGAAGATAAACTAAATAACCATAAAAATGAAAGAAGCACAGATTCTCCAGTCTTATGAAGCCGCCAAGGAACGCTATGCCGCCCTGGGCGTGGACACCGACAAAGCCATTGAAACTCTTGAGAAAACCCCTATCTCCCTGCATTGCTGGCAGACGGATGACGTGGTGGGTTTTGAACGCAATGAGGCCCTTTCCGGCGGCATCCAGACCACCGGTAACTATCCCGGCCGTGCGCGTAATATTGACGAGGTAAGAAAGGACGTCCTCTTTGCGAAGAGCCTGATTGCCGGTAACCACCGCCTGAACCTCCACGAGATTTACGGAGACTTTGGCGGTAAGTTCGTAGACCGCGACCAGGTGGAGGTTAAACACTTCCAGAGCTGGATCGAGTGGGCCAAAGAGAACGGCTTAAAGTTGGATTTCAACTCCACATCCTTCTCCCATCCCAAGAGCGGAGACCTCAGCCTCGCTAATCCGGACCCCGCCATCCGTGAGTTCTGGATTGAGCATACCAAGCGCTGCCGTCGCATTGCAGACGCCATGGGTAAGGCTCAGGGAGACCCTTGCATTATGAACATATGGGTGCACGACGGCTCCAAGGACCAGACCGTGGAGCGCAAGCGCTACCGTGAGATTTTTGCCCAGAGCCTGGACGAGATTCTGAAAGAAGACCTTCCCGGTATGAAGACCTGCCTGGAGGCCAAGCTCTTCGGTATTGGCCTGGAAAGCTATACCGTGGGTTCCCACGACTTTGTGGCCGGCTACTGCGCCACCCGCAAACTCATGTATACCCTGGACACCGGCCACTATGAGATGACTGAGAATGTGGCCGATATGGTGGCTTCGCTGCTGCTCTTTGTGCCCGAGCTCATGCTGCACGTTTCCCGCCCCATCCGCTGGGACTCCGACCACGTGACCATCATGAACGACCAGACCCTGGATCTGTTCAAGGAGATTGTGCGGGCCGATGCCCTGAACCGTGCCCATATCGGCCTGGATTACTTCGACGCCGCCATCAACCGCATCGGCGCCTATGTGATTGGTACCCGTGCTACGCAGAAGTGCCTGCTGAGTGCCCTTCTGGAGCCCCTGGCCAAACTTCGCGAGTACGAAGATGCCGGCAAGGGCTTCCAGCGCCTCGCTCTTCTGGAAGAGGCGAAGACCCTCCCGTTCGGCGCCGTGTTCGATTATTTCAACTACAAGAATGGCGTTCCCGTGGGTGAAGCCTTTATCCCCGAAATCGAGAAATACGAGAAAGAAGTTACTTCCAAGCGATAAGTCATGAATTTGATCATTGGACTATTCATTATAGCAGTTGGGGCATTTTGCCAGTCCAGCTGCTATGTTCCTATTAATAAGATTAAGGGATGGAGCTGGGAGAGCTACTGGATTGTGCAGGGCGTTTTTGCCTGGCTCATCCTGCCTTTCCTGGGCATGCTGCTGGCGGTTCCTTCCGGCCATTCGCTGGGAGAACTCTTTGCCGGTGCCAACTCCTTCAACATCTGGATGACCATCCTCTTTGGTGCCCTTTGGGGCGTAGGAGGCCTTACCTTCGGCCTGAGCATGCGTTACCTGGGTGTGGCCCTGGGGCAGAGTATTGCCCTGGGCACCTGCGCCGGCCTGGGTACTATTATGGGCCCGGTGCTGCTGAACCTTTTCTTCCCGGAAATGAATGCGCTGGCTTCCCTTACCGCCGCTGTCATCTGGGGCGTAGTGGTGTGCCTCATCGGCATTGCCGTCATCGGCGTTGCCGGCGGTATGAAATCGGCCACCCTCAGTGAAGAAGAGAAGAAGGCGGCCGTGAAGGACTTCAACTTTCCCAAAGGTCTGGTGATTGCCCTCCTGGCCGGTTTTATGAGCGGTTGCTTCAATGTGGGCTTGGAGTTTGGCAAGGACATCCATTTTGCAGAGACGGCCGATATGTTCAAGACCCTTCCCGCCACCTTCCTGGTGACGCTGGGCGGTTTTGTAACCAATGCGGTGTACTGCTTCTGGCAGAATTCCAAGAACAAGACCTGGGGAGACTACGCCAAGAAGGAAGTATGGGGAAACAACCTCCTCTTCTGCCTGCTGGCCGGTGCCCTGTGGTACAGTCAGTTCTTCGGACTGAGCCTGGGCCGCTCGTTCTTTGAGCCGGGCAGCGCCATGGACACCCTTGCCTTCTGCATCCTGATGGCTTTCAATGTCACATTCTCCAATGTATGGGGCATTATCCTCAAGGAATGGAAAGGCTGCTCCAAAAAGACCATCGCCGTACTGGTGTGCGGCCTGGTCATCCTGGTGTTCAGTACCTTCCTGCCTCAATTGATTTAGTATGAAAAAAGAATACACTTTCCTGGCTTTTGACTGCGGCGCCACCAGCGGCCGCGGCGTGCTGGCCACCCTGCGTGGCGGCTCCTTCTCCATGAAGGAAGTATACCGTTTCCCTTCGGAAATGAAGAAGGAAGGCGGCCGGATGCACTGGGACGTGAAGGCCATGTACAAGCACTTTGTGGAGTGTCTTACGCAGCTGGGTGCCCAGGGCGTGAAGCTGGATTCCATCGGCATAGACACCTGGGGCGTGGATTTTGGCTGCATAGGGGCCGATGGTGCCCTGCTGGGCCTGCCGCGCTGCTACCGGGACCCTTATACCGTAGGAATACCTGAAAAGGTGTACGCAAAGGTGCCGCGCGAGCAGCTGTATGCCCGTACCGGTATTCAGATCATGAACTTCAATACCATCTTCCAGCTGTATGCGCAGACGGAAGCAGGGGATGAGGCCCTGGGAAAGGCCGATGCCATCCTCTTCATGCCGGACCTGCTGTCTTACATGCTAACGGGAAAAAAGGTGTGCGAATATACGGACGCTTCCACGTCCGGGATGATGGACCAGGCCACGCGGCAGTTCAATATGGGATTGCTGGAAGAGCTGGGCATCCGCACGGATATGCTGCTGCCCATTGTGCAGCCCGGAACCCTGGTGGGCACGCTGAAGCCCGAACTGGCCGCTTCTACCGGCCTGGGAGAGGTTCCCGTTGTAGCCGTGGCGGGGCACGATACCGCATCGGCCATTGCGGCGGTTCCTGCCTCCGACGAGCGCTTTGCCTACCTTTCCAGCGGAACCTGGAGCCTGATGGGCATCGAGGTGCCCGCTCCCGTGATCAATGAAGCATCGGCCCGCCTCAACTTTACCAACGAAGGTGGAATCGAAGGAACTACCCGGTTCCTTAAGAATATTACGGGTATGTGGCTGCTGGAGCAGTGCCGCGTGGTCTGGAAGGCCCAGGGGAAGGAGTATTCCTATCCCCAGCTGGTGGAAATGGCCCAGGCCGAAGCTTCCTTTGCGGGCCGCATAGACCCGGACGATCCCCGCTTCGCGGCCCCGGATAACATGCTGGAGGCCATTAAAAGTGTAATTGGCGAGGCTTCCGACGATCAGGTGGTGAGCTGTATCTACCATTCTCTGGCAGAGAAGTATAAGGAGGTCCTGGAATGCCTGCGGGACTTTGCGCCCTTTGCCATTGACAAGCTCCACATCATCGGCGGCGGCAGTGCCAATGCCCTTCTGAACCAGTGGACGGCCGATGCCCTGGGCATTCCTGTGTTGGCCGGCCCCACCGAGGCTACCGCCCTTGGGAACGTGCTGGTGCAGGCCAAGGCCGCCGGCGTGGTCAAGGACCGCTGGGAAATGCGGAAGCTGGTATCCCAATCGTTTGACGTTAAAGTATTTGAACCCCATGCATAGTATTTTGGATAACAGGCCGGCGCTGAAGGCGGCGGTAAATCAGGTGGCCGAAGTGGCCGGTTACCTCTGGCAGAAAGGCTGGGCCGAGAGAAACGGAGGCAATATCACCATCAACATCACGGAATATGTGGATGAGGCTATGAAGGCGCTCCCTGCCATCGATGCGCCCCGCTCCATCGGCAAAACCCTTCCGCATCTGAAAGGATGCTGGTTCTACTGCAAGGGAACCGGCAAGCGAATGCGGGATCTGGCCCGTGAACCCATGGCCAACGGTTCCATCATCCGCATCATGGATGACTGCGCCCGTTACGAGATAGTGGCCGATGCCGTAGTGGCTCCCACCTCAGAACTGCCGTCTCACCTGGCCGTGCACGATTACCTGCTGGCCAAAGGCTCTCCTTACCGCGCATCGCTCCATACCCATCCCATAGAGCTGGTGGCCCTAACGCACAGCAAAAAATGGATGGAAAAAGATGTGGCCACCCGGATGCTCTGGTCTATGATTCCGGAAACCAAGGCCTTCTGCCCCCGCGGGCTGGGCATGGTGCCGTATATGCTGCCTTCCAGCGTAGAACTGGCCGATGCCACCATCCAGGCCCTGGACGATGACTACGACGTGGTGATGTGGGAAAAGCACGGCGTCTTTGCCGTGGATACGGACATCATGAGCGCCTTTGACCAGGTGGATGTGCTTAATAAATCGGCCCTTATCTATATCGCAGCCCGGAACATGGGCTTTGAGCCTGAAGGAATGACGGACGGCCAGATGAAGGAGTTATCCTCCGTGTTTGGCCTTCCCAAATAGTTTGGTTGGTATACAAAAAATCCTGCCCGGCTTGGGCAGGATTTTTTTTGCGTTGGAGTTCTGTTTACTGCTTCAGGAGCACGCGGTGGGCGGGCACCTCGGAGGCGGCGGCATCGGCCTCTGCCGTGCAGCGGATGTCTCTGGAGGAAGCACCGAAGAGGAACTTGTAGGTTCCGGCGTCTACCTTCCAGGCGCTGGCTTCTTCATCGAAGGAGGCGAGCTCGGAGGTGGGGAAGGTGAGGGTGAGGGTCTGGCTCTCGCCGGGAGCGAGCTTGGCGGTTTTGCCGTAGGCCTTGAGTTCCTTGGCGGGCTTGTCCAGGCTGCTTTCGGGAGCGGTGACATAGAGCTGCACCACTTCCTTGCCGGCCACTTCGCCTACGTTCTTGACGGTAACGGTGGCGGTGATGGTCTTTCCGTCGTTTTGGACGGCGGGCTCGGAATATTCAAAGCTGGTGTAGCTAAGTCCGTATCCGAAAGGATAGGAAACAGAAATGTTATACTTATCGAACCAGCGGTAACCTACATAGATACCTTCTGCGTAGTCGGTCTGGTCCACATCCTTCTGGCCAATGTCTTCGCGGCGGTTGGTGAAGTAGACGTCCTTGGTGGCATCGATGGGGAAGTTCAGGGAAGAAGCGGCGTCCATGAGGTTCATGGGGAAGGTCATGGGCAGTTTGCCGGACGGGCTCTCCACACCGGTGAGGATGTCCGTTACGGAGTTTCCGCCTTCCTGACCGGCCTGCCAGGCCAGCAGAACGGCATCCGGCATCCAGCTCCAGGAGTGGGTCTCGATCACACCACCCACGTTGAGCACCACCACCACTTTCTTACCGGCCTTGTGGAAGGCGGTGGTAACGGCAGAGAGGAGGGTCTTCTCGCTCTTGGAGAGCTCGAAGTCTGCGGCGCTGCGGTCAAAGAATTCTCCGGAATTGCGGCCGAAGGTGATGATGGCGATGTCGTTGTTCTTGACGGAAGCGGCGAGTTCCTTGGCAGAGGGAACCGGCTCGGAGGGACGGGGCGTGGGGTAGAATGCGGCCAGGGCGTCGTTGGGATCCAGGGAAGCCTGGAAGGCGGCCTTCTCGCTTTCGATGTGCTTGAGATAGGCTTCCTTGTTGCTCTCGTCCACGTTGAAGCCGGCGTTCTTGAGGCCGTCCAGCAGGGACACGGTGTAAGCGCGGTTCACGTTACCGGAACCGGTACCACCGGCGATGAAATCAAAGGAGGTGCAACCGTAAACGGCTACGTTCTTGACGTCCTTGAGGGGCAGGACACCGTTGTTCTCCAGCAGAACCATGCCTTCCAGGGCGCTCTGGCGGGTAACGGTGGCGTGGGACTTGAGGTCCGGCTTGTTGCTGTAGTTGTAACCCTTGACCTTGGGGCTGCGCTTGATGAGTTCCAGGCAGCGCTTGACGCAGACGTCCAGCTGTTCCTCGGTGAGGGAGCCGTCCTTGATGGCGTCCATGATCTGCTGATACTGCAGTGCAGTACCGGGCTGGAGCATGTCGTTGCCAGCGGCAATCTGCTCTGCACCGTTGTCTCCGCCGAACCAGTCGGTCATCACCAGGCCTTTGAAGCCCCACTCGTCACGCAGAACGGTGGTGATGAGGTCCCGGCTCTGGGAGGTGTAGGTGCCGTTGATCTTGTTGTAGGAGCTCATGATGGTCCAGGGATCGGCCTCCTTGACGGTAATCTCGAAGCCCTTGAGGTAAATCTCGCGCTGGGCGCGGGGGCTGATGATGGCGTTGTTGCCGGTGCGGTTGGTCTCCTGGTTGTTGTAGGCGAAGTGCTTCACGGAAGTGCCCACATCGTTCTTCTGGACGCCACGCACGTAGGCGGCAGCGGTTTTACCGGCCACCACGGGGTCTTCCGAGTAGTACTCGAAGTTGCGGCCGTTGAGAGGGTGGCGGTGGATGTTGAGGGCGGGAGCCAGATAAACATCGACCCCGTATTCATGAACCTCCTGGCCCATGGCCTCACCCACGCTTTCTACCAGTTCCTGGTTCCAGGTGCTGGAAAGGAGGGTGCCGATGGGGAAGTGGGTGCAGTAGTACGTGTTAGGGTCGTTCTCGCGGGTGGGGTTGATGCGGAGGCCGGCAGGGCCGTCTGCGAGGACGATGGACGGAATGCCCAGACGGGGGATGGGGTAGGTGGTGCCGGCGGCGCCGGGGACGATGTCTTCGGTGGCGCCCACCACGGCGGTGGAACCGTCACTTCCGGCCATGCCCATACCAATGACAAGGTGTACTTTCTCTTCCAGGGTCATAGCCTTGAGGACTTTGTCCACGGAGGATTTGCCCAGCTGGGGGTCACCGCTCTGGCATCCGGCAAGGGCCAGGACGGCGGCAGAAATCAGGATGGTTTTTTTCATATGATACTTTGGTTAATCATTGTGCTATCAACTATACAAAGATAGGGGAAATAATGGAAAATGAAGAAAAAGATGCGCTTTTGGATAAAATTGATAAATTTTTGAACATAGGATGATTTAACTTTGTATTGCTGAAAAACCCATAAACTAAAAACACTTATATGAAACGTATCCTTCTTACGCTTGCAGTTCTGGGAATGGCCTTCTCGGCCTTTGCCCAGCCTCAGTTGAACGAAAACAACATTGAAGAGGTCCTCAAAGCCATGACCCTTCAGGAAAAAGCCACCCTGCTGGTGGGCGGTGCCCGTGCCGCCATGGTCAACGGCGTTACCTCCGGTGTATCGGCCAGCGTGCCCGGTGCCGCCGGTAACACCCGCAACATCGACCGTCTGGGCATCCCCGTGACCGTGCTGGCCGACGGCCCCGCCGGCCTCCGCATCCAGCCCACCCGTCCCGGAGACCCCAACACGTACTATTGCACCGGTTTCCCGGTGGGTACGCTCCTGGCCAGCTCCTGGGATCTTTCCCTGGTGGATGAAGTAACCAAGGCCATGGGTAACGAGGTTCTGGAATACGGCGTAGACGTGCTCCTGGCCCCCGGTATGAACATCCACAGAAACCCGCTGTGCGGCCGTAACTTCGAGTACTTCTCAGAGGATCCGCTCCTCTCCGGTAAGATGGCTGCCGCCTATGTAAAGGGTATCCAGAGCAATGGCGTAGGTACTTCCATCAAGCACTATGCGGCCAACAACCAGGAGACCAACCGCAACGAGGACGATGCCATCATCTCCCAGCGTGCCCTCCGCGAGATCTACCTCAAGAACTTCGAGATTGCCGTGAAAGAGGCCCAGCCCTGGACGGTGATGAGTTCTTATAACAAACTCAACGGAGACTATACCCAGCAGAGCGAAGGCCTCCTCACCACGGTTCTCCGTGACGAATGGGGCTTCAAGGGTATCGTGATGACGGACTGGGGCAACAAGGCCGGTACCGTCAAGAGCGCCAAGGCCGGTAACGACCTCATGGAACCCGGTAACCAGAACGAGATTGACCGTATTGTGGCCGGTGTCCAGGATGGCACCATCTCCCAGGAAGAGCTGGACCGCAACGTCCGCAACATGCTCACCTACATTGTGCGCACCCCTCGCTTCAAGGGTTACAAGTTCTCCAACAAGCCGGACCTGAAGGCCCACGCCCAGGTGGCTCGCAAGGCCGCCGGTGAGGCCATCGTCCTCCTTCGCAACGAGAATGCCGCCCTCCCGCTCAAGGGAAGTGAAAAGGTGGCCCTCTACGGCGTTTCCTCCATCGATTTCGTGGCCGGTGGTACCGGTTCCGGTGATGTGAACAAGGCTTATGTGGTGAACATGGTGGACGGTATGCAGAATGCCGGTTTCACCCTGGACAAGAGCCTGGTGGACTTCTATACTGCTTACAAGGCCTACGACGCCGCCCAGACGGCCGTGGCCGGCTCTGCCATGTCCTGGTTCTCCCGCAGAAAACTCTCCGAGGTAGCCATCCCCGAGAACGGCATCAACAACCAGGCCCGCGCCAATGACGTGGCCGTGGTGGTCCTGGGCCGCAACGCCGGTGAAGGCGCCGACCGCAAGATGATGGACGACTTTGAGCTCACCTCCGTGGAGCGTGAACTCCTGCAGCGTGTCAGCTCCACTTATCATGCCCTGGGCAAGAAAGTGATCGTGGTCCTGAACGTGGGTGGTGTGATTGAGACCAACTCCTGGAAGAACCTCGTAGACGCCATTGTCCTGCCCTGGAGCCCCGGTCAGGAAGGCGCCAACGCCGTGGCAGACGTTCTCACCGGCAAGGTGAACCCTTCCGGCAAACTGCCCATGACCTTCCCCGTGAACTTCATGGACCATCCGTCCAGCGCCAACTTCCCGTACAACTACCAGCAGACCGCTACCCGCGGCTTCTCCTGGGGTCCCCGTCAGCCTCAGAAGGATGTGGACTACACCAACTACGAAGAAGGCATCTGGGTGGGTTACCGTCACTTCGTCACCCGTGACGTGGCCGTTTCCTATCCCTTCGGCTTTGGTCTGAGCTACACCAGCTTCTCCTACAGCAAGCCCGTCGTAAAGGCCGTGGCCGATGGCTTCCAGGCCAGCGTTACCGTAACCAACACCGGTTCCGTAGCCGGTAAGGAAGTGGTGGAACTTTATGTGAGCGCCCCCGCCGGCGGCCTGGACAAGCCCGCCCGCGAACTCAAGGCCTTTGGCAAGACCAAGGAACTCAAACCCGGCGAGAGCCAGACCCTGACCCTCAACGTAAGCGCCTACGAGCTGGCTTCCTTCAACGAGGCCGCCAGTGCCTGGGAAGCTGCCGCCGGTTCCTATAAGGTACAGTTCGGTGCCTCCGTGGACGATATCCGCGCCACCGCTCCCTTCACCCTCAAGAAAGCCCAGAGCTGGCCCGTTCACAACGTGCTGGCCCCTCAAGCTAAATAAACACTTTTTTTAAACTTATGCTACGCCGGCACGCGGGGGAGTCCTTCCCTCGCGTGCTTTTTTGATTCTTTGGAAAGAAAAACGTACATTTGTACATTATGACACTGGAACTAGAACTTTGTATCCGCCTGGTATCGGCGGGAATCGTTGGCGCTATCATTGGTTACGAGCGTGAATTCCGCGGCAAGGGAGTCGGGGTGCGCACGCATGTGTTGGTGGCTATGGGCGCCTGTTTGTTTATGATTATTTCCCAGTATGGTTTCCCGGAGGCCGTCAAGTTTGACGCTGCCCGTATCGCTGCCGGTGTGGTAGGCGGTCTGGGTTTCGTCTGCGGTGGTATCATCATGAAGACCGGCAGCCACGTGGTGGGTCTTACCACGGCAGCGGGTATCTGGGTAACCGGTGCAATAGGCCTGGCCATTGGTAGCGGCTTGTACAGCATGGCCATCCTCTGCCTGATGGTCCTCATCATCTGTATGGAAGCCATGCACTTCTATACCTTCAAGTTGGGAGAACGTCAGGTGGGCGTTACCATGAAGGCCCAGTCGCAGGAAGATATCGAAGCCGTTATCAAAGCCCTGGGAAAACGTTTGTCCCATTGCTCCTGGAGCAAGGAAGGAGACGCCTACAAGGCCTCTTTCTCTTTGCTGATCCGCAAAAAGGAATATCCCGCGGGCGTTATGGATATCTTCCATGAGATTCCCGGAGTGGAAATCACCAGCATGGATTAAACCTCTTTATTATGCATAAATACATTCTGACAGGACTGGCAGCGCTCTTGCTGCTGTCGTGCGCCCCTACGCCCGAGCAGCGGGCCCGGGAGCTGGTCTCCAAGATGTCCCTGGAGGAGAAAGCCTCTCTGATGACCCATACATCGGCCCCTGTGGAGGCCCTGGGCATCCCGGCCTACAACTGGTGGAACGAAGCCCTGCACGGCGTAGCCCGTAACGGAAAAGCTACCGTTTTTCCCATGCCCATTGCCATGGCGGCCTCTTTTGACGAGCCCCTGGTGAATGAGGTGTTTACCGCCGTGAGCGACGAGGCCCGCATCAAGAACCGCCAGGCCGTGGCCTCCGGTCACGTGGGCTGGTACCAGGGCCTGACCTTCTGGACTCCCAACATCAACATCTTCCGGGATCCCCGCTGGGGACGCGGCATGGAAACCTACGGAGAGGACCCGTTCCTCACCGGCCAGCTGGGTATGGCCGTGGTGCGCGGCCTTCAGGGCCCTTCCAAGGCCGATGTGCTCAAGGCCCATGCCTGCGCCAAGCACTTTGCCGTGCATTCCGGTCCGGAGTGGAGCCGCCATTCGTACAATGCGGAAGTCTCCGAGAGAGACCTGAGAGAAACGTACCTGCCTGCCTTCAAGGACCTGGTTACCAAGGCCGATGTACAGGAAGTGATGATAGCCTACAACCGCTTCCGCGGAGAACCCTGCGGCGCCAGCGATTACCTCATCAACACCATCCTCCGCGGAGAATGGGGCTATAAGGGCATCGTGGTGTCGGACTGCTGGGCCGTGAGCGATTTCTTTGAGCCCGGCCGCCACGGCTTCAGCCCCGATGCCGCCTCTGCGGTGGCAGCGGCCATCCATACGGGTACGGACCTGGAATGCGGCAACGCCTATCCGCACATCCCGGAAGCCGTAGAAAGGGGCCTTCTGGATGAGGCCGACGTGGACCGCTCGCTGGAAAGGCTGCTGGCAGCCCGTATCCGCCTGGGTGAGCTGGACGGAAACGTAGAGCCCTGGGCCCACCTGAAGGACGAAGAACTGGAAGGGGAGGCCCACCGGGCGCTCTCCAGAAAGATGGCCGAAGAAACCCTGGTGCTGTTGCAGAACCGGGACGGCATCCTGCCGCTGGATCCTTCGGCCCGGATTGCCCTGCTGGGCCCCAACGCCGACGACCGCGAAATGCTCTGGGGCAACTACAACCCCATTCCGGAAAAGACCGTTACCCTGGCCGATGCCTTCAGGGCCCGTGTCCCGGACGTTCCCATTTTCCGAGCCTGTGGTCTGCTGTCTGACATGGAGGATGTCAAGACCCTTCTGAAACAGCTGGAAGACAAGGATGTGGTGGTATTTGCCGGCGGTATCTCTCCCCGTCTGGAAGGCGAGGAAATGCCGGTGGACCTGCCCGGTTTCAGGGGCGGTGACCGCACTGATATCCAGCTGCCGGCCGTTCAGCGGGAACTGCTGAAAGCCCTGCACGATGCCGGTAAGAAAGTGATCTTTGTGAACTTCTCCGGCAGCGCCATGGGCCTGGAGCCCGAGACCGAAAGCTGCGACGCCATCCTGCAGGCCTGGTATCCCGGCGAGGAAGGCGGTGCGGCTATTGCCAATGTTCTCTTTGGAGACGTGGCCCCTTCCGGAAAACTCCCTCTTACCTTCTATAAGAGCATCGACCAGCTGCCGGACTTTGAGGACTACAGCATGACCGGCCGCACCTACCGCTATTTCCAGGGCGAGCCGCTGTATCCCTTTGGCTTCGGCCTTTCCTATACCACCTTTGAATATGGGGAGGCCCGGGTGAAAGGCAAGAACCTGGTTATCCCCATCAGCAACACCGGCAGCGTAGACGCCACCGAAGTGGTCCAGCTCTACGTAAAGAAGGCCGATGACGCTGAGGGCCCCATCAAGAGCCTGCGCGGTTTCCAGCGGGTGCAGATTCCTGCCGGACAGACGGTGGAGGTGAGCCTTCCCCTGACGGATGATACCTTCCTGGCCTGGAGCGAGGAGAAGCAGAACATGGTTCCCCTAAAAGGAAAGTGGGAACTCCTCTATGGAGGAAATTCCCACGATGTAAAGTCTCTGACTTATCAGTATTAACTTAGGCCTTTTTGAGGTCTATAGCCTTCTGAAACATGTCCAGAAGTGCGGCTACGGAGCGCCGGATGTCGTACTTCTGGATTTCTTTTGCATAGACGTGCCCCATTTCCCAGCGTTCCTCGGGATTGGCCAGCCAGTAGTCTATGCGGTTGGCCAGGGCCTCGGGGTTCCTCTCCGGGAAGCGGCTGCGGCGGTCCAGGGCAAACTGGGCGGTGCCGGAATAGGGGCCCACGGCAATCACGGGAACGGCAGCCTGCTGCAGGGCCTCCATGATGGAAAGGCCTTCTACCTCAATGGTGGCGCAGTGGGCGCAGAGGTCGGCTCCGGCGGCCAGTTTCCTCAGGCCGTTGCGGTCCAGGAATACGAACTGGGGATCGTAGCCCAGGATTCCTTCCTCGTAGAGTTTGTGGGCTTTCCGCTTAATGCGCTTGGCATCGGGACCGTTACCGGCAAAGATGAGCTGGATGCGCTTGGCATACGTGCTGTAACGCATGGCCTCCAGCAGGGTGGACTGGTCTTTTTCCTTGGATAACCGGCCGATATAAATCACCCTGAGGGGACGGTTGGGATCTTCGTAATCCTCGGGCATCTCTACCGGGCGGGTGCAATCATCGGCAATGACACCGTTGGAGATGAGGGCCAGGTTGGCCTTGAAATGATAGCGGCGCAGGCGGTCCAGGACGTTCTCTGTGGGGCACTGGACATAGGTGCAATGGTTGAAAACCCAATTTCTCCAGCAGCGCAGGATGGTGCGGTTCAGCCCTTTCCAATGGCGCAGGGGACCCAGGGAGTTGGTAACGTTTTCGGGATGTAAGTGGTAGGTAGCCGTGATGGGTTTTCCTAACTTTTCTGCAATCTTGATGGTCCTGATTTCCAGCACAAAGGCTTCTTCCAGGTGCACTACATCGGCCCAGCGGACGGCGTCCTCGATGATTTTGGGGTCACTGGAGGCGTAGCTGAAGCCCTGGGCTGTGATGATGGGCTGGAACAGGGGGAAGATGAATTCCTTGAGGCAGAATTCTGGCTGCGGCTGGGCTTCGTACTTGTTGGGGCCGGACAGGACGCGAACTTCATGTCCGGCTTCTTTCAGGTACTCGGCCGTGCGGCGGGCACTCGCCGACATGCCGTTTCCCCTCATGTAGTAGTTATTGATAACAAGCAGGATCTTCATAGTTTATGGCTCTTGGAATACCCGTTGGATGAAGTCTTTGAATTCATCCTTCCAGCCATTGGGCCAGTCGTGGGATTCCGGGTAAATGGCATACGTGTGCGGATAGCCCCTGCGGGTCATATAGCGCTCCAGACGCTGGGTGGAGGGACGGGTCATGTCCCAGGTGCCGGCGTAGAGGTGATATCCCTTGGGCGGATCCTGGAACTGGACCTTCATCCGGCGGCGCATATGGGAGAAGAAACGATGCCGGGTAAGGCTGGGATGTCCCATGCACCACATGTAGGGCGACATGATGCCGAAATAGTCAAAGGCATCCGGATAATTGGTGCCAAAGTAGATGGCCTGGTAGGCGCCGATGGAGAGGCCGGCAATGGCCCGGTGGGACTTTTGCGGAACGGTGCGGTAAACGCTGTCCACGTAGTGGACCACGTCGTCCATAAAGGCCGATTCTACGATGCCGTCTACCTCCAGGATGCTCTCGAAGGCATTCTTGAAGCGGGAATCTCCATAGTCACGGTCATCATTGTACTGGTTGATGTTGGGCATGACAATGATGCAGGGGACGGCTTTTCCCTGGGCCCAGAGACTGTCGGCCGTGTGGTAAACCTCTCCGAAACGGACCCAGGAAGTCTCATAACCGCGGGCCCCGTGGAGAAGGTAAATGACGGGGTAGTCTTTACCGGAGGTATAATAGTCTGCCGGGAGGTAGGCGATGAGGCGGCGATGCGAGGGGCCCGGAACGCTGCAGGGGTAAAAGCGCTCTTCTACAATTCCTTTCGGGTTGTAGTCCTGGCGGATGGCCGGTCCGGCCGTAAAAAGCTCTGAGCTCCCGAAACGAACGATGCCGCATGAGGAGCTCAGTAAAACACAAAGTATGAGCGGGAGAAGTTTCCGCACTATTATTCTGCTTCGGGAGCCAGGGTGGTGTAGACGTTGGTCACGTCTTCGTCATCTTCCAGCAGGCCGGTGAGCTTGTCCAGGGTGGCGCGCTGTTCGGCGGTCACTTCCTTGAGGTCCACGTTGGGGATCTGCTCGAAGCCGCCGGAGATGAGTTCGTAGCCCTTCTCTTCAATGTACTTCTGGATCTGGCCGTAGGCGCTGTAGTCTCCGTAGATGGAGATTTCCACCGTCACGTTCTCGTCCTCGTCTTCCACTTCCTGCTTGAAGACTTCTTCTGCGCCGAAGTCAATGAGGTCGAGCTCCAGTTCTTCTACGTCGATGGGTTTGGCGGGGTCTTCCTTGATGCGGAAAACGCACTTGTGGTCAAACATGAAGGCCACGGAACCGCTGGTCTGGAGGGAACCGCCGCACTTGGTGAAGTAGCTGCGGACGTTGGCAACGGTTCTGGTGTTGTTGTCCGTAGCAGCCTCTACGAGGTAGGCGATACCAAAGGGGCCGAAACCTTCGTAGATGATCTCCTTGAAATCTCCGGATTTGGCCTCGGTGGCTTTCTTGATGGCGCGCTCGATGTTTTCCTTGGGCATTTGCTCGCTCTTGGCCTCTGCGATGAGGGCACGCAGACGGGGGTTGCCGGTTACCTCGGCTCCGCCCTGCTTGACGGCGATGGTGATTTCCTTACCCAGTTTGGTAAAGGTCTTGGCCATGTGGCCCCAGCGCTTCATTTTCCGCTCTTTGCGGAATTCAAATGCTCTTCCCATAATTACTCGGCGTTTTCGATGCGGGTGATGTACTTGTCAATCTCCATTCCTTCGGGAGCGTTGGCCCACTTGTCCTTGATTTCCTTGTAGAAGGAGAGGGCTTTCTGGGTGTCACCGTTGGCCTCGGAGGCGATACCGGCCTTGAGGAGGTAGTTGGCGGCGAGGGCGTTGTCGGAGGTGGCAGCGGCCTTCTGGAACCACTTCACAGCCTCGCTGTAGTTCTCGAGGTCTGCGTAGGCGTCACCGATGCAGGCCTGGGCTTTGGCCAGCATGATGGGGTCTTTGCCGTCGTATTTCTTGAGGTACTTGATGGCATCCTCGGGCTTACCGGTCTGGAGCTTGGCGATACCGGCATAGAGGTACACGGACTCACCGCCCTTGGCACCGTACTTCTTGATGAGGTCTTCCAGGCCCAGGTCGTTCTCGTCTCCGTTCAGGGCGAGCTCGTACTCTCCGGCGAGGAACCAGTTTTCTGCACGGACCATCTGATCCATGGCCTGCACCTTCTTGGGCTGCAGAACAAAGCGGTTGTAAGCCAGGACAGCCAGGGCGATCACAAGGACGCCAATGACTACGCCGTAAATGATTTTTCCGTTCTCTTTGAAGAACTGTTCGGTCTTGGAAACGGCCTCAACAACATTCTGCTGACGCACTTCCTCTTCAGTCTTAGTAATTTTTGCCATATTCTTATTGTTTCTTTATTGACAATTTGAGCCCGCAAATTTACGAAAAATATTATATATTTGCAATTAGATTCTGTGGAATAAACCTATGCCGGTTCTCAAGAAAATCGTGGTCCGGGATTTCCGGAACATCGCCCTTCAGGAATTGGACTTTTCTCCCAACGTGAACTGCATCAGCGGCAACAACGGGGAAGGGAAGACCAACCTCCTGGATGCCATCTATTACCTCTCCATGACCAAGAGCGCCTTCCCGGCCCCGGACAAGTACAACTTCCGCTACGGGACAGAAGGTTTCACGGTGGGGGGAACGTATGCCATGGAAAACGGTCTGGAGTCCCGCTTTTCCATCCAGGTTAAGGAAGGGGAGAAGAAGTTGGTCCGGGACGAGAAACCCTACACCCGGCTGGGAGAGCATATCGGCGTGTTGCCGGTGGTCATGGTTTCCCCCGGAGACAGCGCCCTGGTGAGCGACTCCGGAGAGGAGCGCCGCCGCCTGTCCAACGCCGTCCTGTCCCAGATGGATCCGGAGTACCTTGCGGCCGTGCAGGGATATACGCGCCTGCTGGCGCAGCGCAACAAGATGCTCAAGGAGTATCAGGCCGAGGTTTCCCTCCTGGAAGTCCTGGACCAGAGAATGGCTCCGCTGGCCGCCAAAATCTATGAGAGCCGCCGGCAGTTTGCCCAGGATTTGCAGCCCGTTGTCACGGAGTACTACCGTCTCATTTCCGGCGGCGGGGAAAGTGTTTCCATCGAGTATAAAAGCGACCTTGCATCGGCCTCATTGACAGATATTTTTGCTGCTCACCGGGAGCGGGACTTTAGCTTGCGCTATACCTCTTCCGGCGTTCAGAGAGACGACTTCCTCTTCACCATGGACGGCCATCCCATCCGCCGCGCCGGCAGCCAGGGGCAGCAGAAGAGTTTCCTGGTAGCGCTCAAGTTTGCCCAGTACGAGATTATGAAGCGTTCGTACGGTTTTGCCCCCATGCTCCTGCTGGACGACGTGTTCGACAAGCTGGATCTGGGCCGCATCTCCAACCTCATCTCCATGGTGGCCGGGGCAGATTTCGGCCAGATCTTTATCACGGATACGGACCGTGCCCGCCTGAGCGGCATCGTGGACCATATCACCCAGGACAGGGCCTACTACGTGGCCAAAAACGGAGATTTTTCCCGCGTAGAGTAGCATGGCAGAACCCATTCGCATACACCGGAAAGAGGCCGTCGGGATGGACCGTCTGGTCCAGGATTACATCAAACAGATGAAACTGGCCGCCGGGCTCAATACCCAGCGCATTTTTGCCGCCTGGGACGCCTGTTCCGGCGCCGGTCCCTTCACGCTCAAACGCTTCTTCCGGAGTGGGAAACTCTACATCACCCTCAACTCTTCCGTCATCCGCAGCCAACTCTATTTCCAGAAGGATACGCTGGTGGAAAAGATGAATGCTTACCTTTCACAAGATGAGCTCTTTACGGCGGATAACCGAACGGTAAGCTTTATCCAGGAACTCATCCTCAAATAGAGGAGTAGATGTCCAGCACCAGGTATTCGGAGCGAGTTCCTATGCGGATTTTCGGGCCCCAGATGCCCAGGCCGGAGCTGATGTAATACCGGGTGCCCCCACGCTGATAATGGCCCCAGGATTTCTCGAAAAGGGCATCCGTTATCCAGGAAAGGGGCCAGACCTGGCCGCGGTGCGTGTGCCCGCTGAACTGGAAGTCGATGCCGGCCTCCTGGGCGTCTTCCAGGCGGGAAGGCTGGTGGTCCAGCAGGATGGTGAACCCGCTCAGGGAATCGGCAAATTCCCAAAGGGCCGGCCTGGAGGGGTTGCTCCTGTCGTCCCGGCCGATGATATCGATTCCTTTGAAGTGGGCCACAGAGTCCTTTAAGACGGTAAGGCCGGCAAGGGCAAGGAATTGCTCGGAATCTTCCCCTCCGGCAATGTATTCGTGGTTACCAAGAACGGCATAGGCCGGGGCTTCCAGCCGATGGAACTCATCGGCATAATTCTTATCTACAAGTGGCTTGGTCTGGATATCTATGATGTCTCCGCCGAAGAGCACCAGGTCTGGTTTTTCGGCATTGATGATGTCTATCCAGCGGGCCAGTTCGGTCTTCCGGTTGCTGTAGCCAATGTGCAGGTCGCTGGCCAGAACTACCCTCAGGTGCTGCTGCTCCAGGGGCTTTTCCGTTGTAATGGCCAGCTCCTCGCGATATTTGTGTTTGTAGTGGATGCCTCCGGCTATCATAACGATGGCTACTGCACCGAAGATGGAGAGCATGGCGGTGAGGTTCTCGTTGAGCCAGGCTTTCGGAAGTAACCTGCAGAGCACGGCGATATCGGCCAAAACAAAGGCGATGAGAAGGTATGCAAAGGCTATCAGCCACGGCTGTCCCACCTCATAGATGGCTACAACGGCGGGATAGGGGAGTCTGTTTCTCAAGAGCATGCTGGAAAATGCGGCCACCATCCAAAGCAGAAACAGTCCTGCAACAAGCGACTTGGCCACCCAGCTGCCGGGCGTAATGCGCCACAGATGCCAGGTGACATAGGCTACCAGCCCGAAGAAAACTAGCAGTATTAAAACGAAACCCGCTCTCATTGTTCTAGGTTTAACGAGCTCAAATATAAGAATTTTCACCGATAAGGGACTCTTCGATGACCAGTTGGTCGGAAACGGCGCGGGAGGCGGAGCCCACGAAGCCCAGGCCGCCGGAAACGTTGCTGTAGGTAAAGTTGGCGGGGGTGAGGCCCATGTTGGAGAGGAAGTCGAAGTTGCTCTGGTAGAGGGCTTTGGCGTAGTAGTAGAATTCGGGGGAGAGGCGGTAGAAGTAGAAGGTGTAGGCCGTCTTGGTGCTAATGGGAATGCGGCTGGGGTCTATGGGATAATCGCCTCCCGGGAGCTGCCCGCCCGTATTGCCGCTAATAATGCCGCCGCCGGCCATGCCGGTGTCTCCTTCCGGCATGCTCTGCCGGAGGGCTTCCAGGAGGTACTGGTCGTAGGAATTCAGGTAAAAGACGTACTCATTTCCTTTGAAATGCTTCATTTCCAACAGGGTGAGCGGCCTGTAGTCTTCTCCGCCCAGGGTGCTGCCTTGGGTGTAGTTCACCTGCAGGAAATCATCCAGGTTGAGGCGGCCGCTTTCGGCCGCTGAAAGGGCATAGCCGGGAACGGCGTAGGAAATGTATTCGGTGGTGTCTCCGTACAGGTATTTGATGGTGGTGTGCACCATAATCTGAATGGCGTAGTGCTCTCCCTCCTGGGGGGCGTGCTGCAGGGTAAGGTGCACACGGGTGGCCAGGATGGTATCGGCCTGAACCTCTTCCCAGGTCATGTTGGTAATGACGGGGGTGGGCACCATGGTGGTGCGGCCCTCGGCGGCGGGCAGGCCATCGGCCGTTATCTTGACGGTGATTTCGTCTCCTTCTGACAGGGTGGGCCGGCACAGGAAGGGGTTAGGGCCTCCACCCACCAGCGGAACGCTTTCCCCGTTAATCTCCAGCGTTGCTTCGTAGTTTAGCTCTTCCCGGGGCTGCTCTCCGATGGGACTGGCATAGCGGGGTTTGATGGCAATGGCGCCCATGCCCTGGTCGGCTATGGCCTGAACGTAGATCTTGGGCTGGCCTTCCTGCTCTATCTCAAAGGGAATTTCACAGGCACTCATGGCCAGCAGGCTGCCCAGGCTTATGATATGAAGGAAGCGTTTCATTTAGAACTTGTAAGTAACTGTGATGGTGGGGATAATGGGGATGAGGCCGTAGGCCATTCCGTAGAAGGAACCGTCTTCCCGGGTTTCCAGGAAGGCCATGGATGCGTTGAGGTGGTTGTAGGCGTAGTACACGCTTAGGTTAACGTCCAGCGAATGGCTGTTGCGGAAGGTCTTGCACCAGTCCAGACCCACATCCAGGCGGTGGTAGTCCGGCAGGCTGGTGTTGTAGGGCGCGTCGTAAAGGTAACGCTTCTTGCCGTCCACTTCGATGAAATGGGTGGGGAAGGTGATGTGGTTGCCGCTGTGGTAGTTCCAGTTGGCGAAAACGTTCCAGTTTTTGGCAAAGTGCCAGGAGGCTACCAGGTTGATTTTGTGCCGGTTGTCGTTGCGGTCGGGGAACCATCCTCCATAGATGGCCTCGAAGTTACGGAGCGTCCAGGAGAGCGTGTAGTAGGCACTCAGTGATAGTTTTCCGTTATCGAAAGTGGCTTCCAGCTCCATTCCGTAGCTCTTTCCCTTGCCCTCCGTAAAGGACTTCTCCCACTCCGTGAGCGGGGGCGTGAAGGTGTTGGAACCGTTGTATACCAGCAGGTGGTTCATGGTCTTGTACCAGCCTTCCAGGTTAATCTTCCAGTACTTGTGCGGGGTGAAATAGAGGCCGCCGGCCACCTGGTCGCTGGTCATGGGGCGGGCGCTGTCCGTGGAAGGCATCCAACTGTTGGAGGGAAGATCCATGTACATGGCCGCCACCAGATGCGCAAACTGGCTCATGCGCGTATAGGATAGTTTGGCCGATAGGGAGTTGTTAATGAGCCACTTGAAGGCTACGCGGGGTTCGGGGGAGTGATAGAGCTTGCTGCCGGTTTTGAAAAGGGCGTAGCGCAGGCCCAGGTTTACGGTAAAGTTGTAGCGGAGGAAGATTTCGTCCTCGGCATAAATGGCAGGTTCCAGGGAACGGTAGCCCATGGATTCGCTGTCTTCCAGGGTGCTGGCCGTCCCGTCGGCCCCGGGGCTGGAAGAGATGAAACTGCGGCCGGAATGGTACCAGTGATATTGGGCGGATAAGCCGTAGCGCACGCGGTGGTAGGCGTTGGGTGTCCACTCCCAGTCACTCTTGAGTCCTACCTCCCGCACATAGGCCTTGTTGGCGTCTTCCATGGAGGTGATTTGCTCGCCCTCGTTCCAGCTCCAGAAACGGAACTCATAGGCGGTGTTGGACGTGCTCTGGGAATAGTACAGGACGTTCTTCATGCGGAGCTTTTTTGACAGCTCGTACCGATGTGATACAGAGGATGTAAGGCTTCCCCATTTAACGCCAATCTTCATGAGGTTTTCACCGCGGTGACCTTCCTGGTCATACTGCTTTTCTTCCTGGCTGGCGCGCAGGTAATCAGACCCCGTGTAGAAGCAAACGTTGAGGGTGTTGCCCGGAGCAAAACGATGGGTAAGGCGGGCGTTGATATCGCTCATGGAATAGCCGCCTCCCACCGTCTGGTCGTCTCCATTCCGGCGGTTGGCATACCAGATGGCTGGGGTGGTTACCAGGTCCATCCAGGAGCGCCTGAGGCCCAGGTTGAAGGAGGTTTTCCCTTTCACGATGGGACCTTCGAACTGCAGACGCCCGTCTATGAGGCCCAGGGAGAAGGAACCGTGGTAACGCTGCATGTCTCCCTCACGGGTTTCCACATCCACTACGGAAGACAGGCGGCTGCCGTAGCGGGCGGGGAAACCGCTCTTGTAGAAGTCCAGGTTGTCTATGACGTCGGTATTGAAGCTGGAGAACAGGCCTCCGAAGTGACTGATGTTATACAGGGGAATGCCGTCCAGCAGGAAGAGATTGTCGTTTCCGTCTCCTCCGTGCACGTACAGGCCGCTCATGAGCTCGTTACCGGCTGCTACGCCGGGAAGCAGCTGCAGTTTCTTGATGACGTCGGGGGTGCCGAATACGGCTACTCCGCTCTTTAACTCCTTGGCATCCAGCCGCATGAGGCCGGTTTGGGTGGTATTCTTCATCTTCTCCCTAACCGCCGTGATACGGGCGGCGTCCAGGGAGTCTTGAAGGGTCTTGATTTGTCCGCTGGCCAGCGAGCAGAGAAGCAGCAGGGTGGCAGAAAGTAAAAACTCTTTTTTCATTGCTGTGCAAAGATAGATATTTTGTAAATAATTCTTATATTTGTAGGGATATACCTACAAACTGTAGCCACATGGAAAGATTACTGGACGCCCATTCCAAACAGATTCTCCAGGAGTATTTAGACCATCTTCCGGAGTTTCAGGAAAAGGCCAAGGAAATATACGACACTATTCAGGAGACCTTCAAGAAGGTGGGTCTCATTGTGGCCAGCGTGGAGTACCGGGTAAAGACGGAGGATTCCCTGGCCGGGAAACTCGAGCTCAAGGGCGCCAAGTACAAGTCTCTGGCCGATATTACCGATATCATCGGCCTTCGGGTCATCACTTTCTACAGCGAAGACGTGGACAAAGTGGCATCGGCCATTGACCGTCTCTTCGTCATTGACTGGGAGAATTCGGTGGACAAGCGCAAGATGCTGGAAATTGACAGCTTCGGTTATCTTTCCCTCCACTACATCTGCTCCACGGAAGGCTTCCCGTACCGTTTTGAGATTCAGATGAGGACCATCCTGCAGCATGCCTGGGCCAACATGAACCACGACACCGGCTACAAGAGCGGGGTGGAGATTCCCATCTACTACAAGCGCAGCCTCAGCCGTATGGCGGGCCTGCTGGAACTGGTGGACGACGAGTTCAGCCGCATCCGGGAAGAACTGGCCGACTACAGAAGAAGGGTGCAGGCCCTGGTGGCCTCCGGCAACCTGGACGACGCCCCCCTGGACGGGGATACCTATCGCAGCTATCTCAACCTGAACCCGTTCCGCCGCCTCAACAAGAACATTGCCGCCATTAACCAGGCAGAGATCCAGGAAGTGTCCCTGATGCCGTACCTGGAGGTGTTCCAAAGCCTGGGATTCACCACCCTGGGAGACATTGACCGCCTTATCAAGAATTGCTCGGAGGCCGCTTTCCAGCTGTCCTCCTACCAGATCAGCCTCACGGACCTGGATATCATTTCCTCCTCCCTGGGGCCGCAGAACCTCTGCATCGTATACATCCTCATCAACGGGGGCGGCACGGCCGGCCTCCGCAAACTCTTCGATACCCTCAACGGGGCCAATGAAAGCAATGAAATGATGGCCGAATACATCATGGACCAGGCCAAGGATCTACCCTTTATGAACGAGAAAAAATGATGAAACCCATTAAAATATCCCTAGACGATTATGTTCTCTTTGGCGGTGGTGCCAACGGAGAAAGCTACGACTGCATCTCGGACCCCAACGTGATGCTCAAACTCTATTTCCCCGGCAAGATCCAGCAACCCCTGGACGAGATGGCGGTGGCCCGCAAGGTCTACGACCTGGGTATTCCCACCCCTGAACCCGGAGAATATGTAGAAACGGAAGACGGTCGCTTTGGCATCCGCTTCCGCCGCATTCCCGGCAAAGTGTCCTATTCCAGGGCCACCGGAGACCATCCGGAGAAGGTGAAGCAGTACGCGACCGAGTTTGCTGACATGTGCCGTGAGCTCCATTCCGTGCATGTGGATACCACCCAGTTCGAGAACGTAAAAGACCGCTATCTCCGCCTCCTCAAGGAGAATCCTTTCTTCACGCCCGAAGAAAAGGAAAAGCTGGCCAAGTTCATTGTGAGTGTCCCGGACGAGGATACCGCCATCCACGGAGACCTCCAGTACAGCAATGCCATCTTTGTGGGTGACAAGCGCTATTTCATTGACCTGGGAGACTTCTGCTACGGCAACCATCTCTTTGACGTGGGCATGGTGTACCTGTGCACCTACCTCTCCGAGGAAGCCTTCATCAAGGAAACCTTCCACATGGACAAGGCCACCGCCATGAAATTCTGGGATGCCTTTGTGCCGGAGTATTTCGGCCCGCAGATGTCCCTGGAAGAGGCAGAAAAGCTGATCCAGCCCTATGCCGGCCTCAAGACCCTGATCGTGGAGCGCGATACCAAACGCCCCATGCCGGAGTTCAGACCCTCGTTAGATTCCATCCTCAAGTAAATGTTCTCTATAGACCTCACATCCGGCAACCTGCTGCTGCTACTCTCCGTCCTGGTTTTTGTAGCCGTTCTTTCCAATAAGATCGGCACCAAGTTTGGAGTGCCTTCCATGCTGGTGTTCCTTCTGATTGGCATGCTGGCCGGGCAGGACGGATTGGGTCTTAAGTTTGCCAACCTCCACATTGCAGAGTTCGTGTGCCATCTGGGCATGACCGTGATCCTGCTGCAAGGTGGTCTGGAAACGGAGATGCACGAGACCCGCCCGGTCCTGCGACAGGGGGCGCTGCTATCCACCGTGGGTATTCTCCTGACCATCGGTCTTACCGGTGGGTTTATCTATCTGGTGGCAGCCAAAGCCATCAGCGGCGTATCCACCCTGGTAGGAGCCATGCTGGTAGCCGCCGTGCTGTCCTCCACGGACTCCACGGCCGTGTTCTCCATCCTTCGCAGCAAGCGCCTGCAGCTGCGGGAACACCTGGGGCCCATGCTGGAGCTGGAATCCGGTAGTAACGACCCTATGGCCTATGCCAGCACCATCATCCTGGTCAAGCTCATCAACGGCGTAGACCTTACCTTCTTCCACCTGCCGGAGTGGGCCACCGGTTTTGCCGTGGTCCTGATCCTGGTCTATCAATTGGCCATGGGCTTCCTGGTGGGTGCCCTGGTGGGCCGATTCGCCAAATGGCTGTTCCCCAAGATCAACCTTACCTCCAGCCCCCTCATCAGTATCCTGGTGCTCAGCCTGGCCTTCTTTGCCAACGGCTTCGGCTCCCTGGTGGGTGGCAACGGCCTCCTGGCCCTGTATGTGGCGGCCATCTCCATCGGCAATTATGCTGCGCTGCCCCAGAAGCGGGAAGTGCTCAAGTTCTTTGACGGCATGTCCTGGCTCTCGCAGCTCATCATGGTGCTGCTGTTGGGTGTGCTGGCCCGTCCTTCGCACATGCCTCCCGTGCTGGTACCGGCCCTTCTGATTGGTCTGTTCCTTATCTTTGTGGCCCGTCCGGCGGCCGTATTCCTTACGCTGCTCCCTTACCGGAAACTCCCGGCCCGGGCCAAACTCTTTGTTTCCTGGGTGGGCATCAAGGGCGCCGGCCCCATTCTCTTTGCCCTGTATACGGTGGTGCATGAGGTGGGCGGTTCCACGGAGATATTCAATATCGTGCTTGTCATCACGCTGCTTTCGCTGCTGCTCCAGGGCATGTCCCTGCCGCTGGTGGCCAAGTGGCTCAACCTGAGTATAGACGAAGATCCTGAGGTAGAGACCTTCGGCCTGGACCTGCCCGAGGAAATGGGCATGATGAGAGACCATGTGGTAGGAGAAGAGTCCGCCGGGCAAACCCTGCGGGATCTGCACCTCCCGCACGGCATCCGTGTGATCATGGTCAAGCGCAATGACCGTTTCCTGGTGCCGCACGGCAGCATGAAACTGGAAGCCATGGACCATCTGCTAATTATGATGGGAGAAACCGATGATTAAGAAGATACTTGAAAAAAAGAAGACCTGGATACAGATTGCCCAGGTTGTGCTGGCCGCCATTATCTTGGAGGCCGCCTCCTTTTTTCAAATCAATCTTCTGGTCAAGAGCTCCCGTCGGGAAGCTGCGCTCAAAGCCAACAGCGTGCTAAGCACCACAGAGTACGAGATCCGAGATGTGATTGACGAAGCAGAGCAGGCCGTCCGCTCCAATATGTGGATCGTCCAGTGGTGCATGGACAATCCGGACAGCCTGATGAGCGTAACCCGCCGTATTGTGGAGGATACTCCTTCGGTGGTAGGTTCTGCCGTGGCACTGGTTCCCGGATACAATAAAGACCTTCCTTTCTTTGCTCCTTACGCCCATTCCGTCAACGGAGAAATAGAAGAACTCTCGTTGGCTACGGATAAGTACAACTATCCCGTTCATGAGTGGTTTATAGAGCCCCTGGAGACGGGCATGGGCTGCTGGTCGGAGCCTTACATGGACACCGGCGGCGGCAACATCCTCATGACCACCTACTCCCGTCCGGTTAACGATCCGCACAATGTTACGGCGGCCATCATGACGGCCGATGTCTCCCTGGAGTGGCTGTCTCAGCACGTAGGTAAAGTAAATATCTATCCCCAGGCTTTCAGCATTCTGCTAAGCCAGAAGGGCAAGGTCCTGATGGGACCGGCCGACAGCCTCAAGATGAGCTTCACCGTACAGGACTGGGAGAAGAGCTCCTTTGACCAGGAGAGCTTTGACAAGCTCAAGAGTGAGATGCTTGCCGGCAAGCGGGGTGTCATAACCCTCCATACGCCCACCGGAATCACTTACGTCCATTATGGACCGGTATCCCGTACCGGCTGGTCCATGGCGGTGGTCATCCCGGATAGGGAAGTGTACAAGGATGTCCGCAGGATCGGTATCATTTGCGCCATTCTACAGATCCTGGCTCTGGCCATGCTCATCTACATCCTGTTCTCGGTGGCCCGCAGCTGGATGGAATACCAGCAAACCAAGGATATCGAGGAAAAGATGGAGAGCGAACTCCAGATTGGCAGGGATATCCAGATGTCCATGATTCCCAAACCGCTTCCGGGCCGGGAAGACCTGGATATAGCAGCCGTCATTGTGCCGGCCAAGCAGGTGGGGGGAGACCTCTATGACTATTACATCCGCGATAATAAACTGATCTTCTGCATAGGAGACGTTTCCGGCAAGGGCGTTCCCGCCTCCCTGGTGATGACGGTGACCCGCAGCCTCTTCCGGAATGTATCGGCCCAGGAAGATGATCCGGCCCGCATCGTGACGGATATCAACCATTCCCTCATGGACAACATGTCGGAGAACGAGATGTTTGTCACGTTCTTCTGCGGTGTGCTGGATCTCCAGAACGGCCTTCTGAGATACTGCAATGCCGGTCACAACGCCCCGTTCCTGCTCACAGACCACATTGAGGAGCTGCATGTGGCGCCCAATTTGCCGCTGGGTGTGCTGGAAGGCATGGTATATGAAGGACAAGAGACCAGCCTCCGCTACGACGACGCCCTGTACCTTTATACGGACGGCGTCTCAGAAGCAGAGGACCCGGACCACCAGCTCTTCGGCCTGGAACGCACGGAAGCCGTGCTGCACCAGAGAAGATCGGCCCAGGGCCATTTGGATGCCATGAGAGAAGCCATCGAAGCGTTTGTGCAGGATGCACCCCAGAGCGATGACATCACCATGCTGTTCATCCACTACTTGAATGACAATACACAACCTGCTATTATGGCACGTCATTTAATTTTACACAACAACATTCAACAGATTCCGCAGCTCGCCGAGTTTGTAGAAACCATCGCCGAGGAAAAGAATCTGGACCAAGCCATGGCCATGAGTCTGAACCTGGCCTTGGAAGAGGCAGTCACCAATGTGATCCTCTACGCATACCCGGACGGCATAGACGGCCTGGTGGATATAGAGGCTTACATTCACGACGACTGCCTGGAGTTCATCATCAGTGACAGTGGTAAGCCCTTTGACCCTACCGCCGCACCGGAGGCCGATGTAACCCTGGGGGTGGAAGAACGGTCCATCGGCGGCCTGGGTATTTACCTCGTCAGGAACATTATGGACACGGTCTCGTACCGGTATGAAAACGGAAAGAACATTTTAGTTATGATCAAAAAAATCTAAGCATATGGAAGTATTTATTGAAAAAGAAAACAATGTGACCACCGCCCGTTTCGTGGGCCGTCTGGACACCCCGGCTTCTCAGGAAGTTTCTCAGAGCATTGAACCCATCCTCAATGACCCCACCGGTACCATCGTGCTGGACTGCAAGGAGATGTCCTACATCTCCAGCTCCGGCCTGCGTATTTTCCTCACCATCCGTAAGGCCGCTGCTGCCAAGGGTGGTAATGTGATTGTCAAGGATATCAACAACGATATCCGTCAGGTCTTTATGATGACCGGATTCCTCAATCTGTTCGAAATTCAGTAACATATGAATACCCACAAAGATTTTGTCATTACCATCAGTCGTGAGCTGGGTAGCGGTGGCCGTACCATCGGCCGCCTGCTGGCTCAGAAGCTCAAAGTCCGCTACAGCGACAAGGAACTCATCCATGGCCTGCAGCAGAAGTTCAGCCTCACCACCAGCGGTATCGAGAACCTCAAGGGCCAGAAGAAGAACTGGTTCACGGACTTCATCCAGCTGGTCGCTCCCGCACCGGATGCCAGCCTGTTTGTAGAGGCAGGCAGCCAGTACATCAAGGAATTCCGGGCCGATTTAACCACCGACGACATCCATGAAGCCGAGGTGGAAATCATCAAGGCCATAGCCGACGAAGGCTCCTGCGTCATCGCCGGCCGTTCGGCCTTCTTTGTGCTCAAGGATCACCCCAACAAGCTGGATGTGTTCATCACCGCCTCCATGGAGCATCGTATCGAGCGTGTGATGAAGAAGCAGGGACTCAGCCGCGCGCAGGCCATCGAGGTCATTGACCGCGTTGACAAGATGCGTGACAACTACATCAAGCGTTACACGGGCAAGACCCGTTATGATGCCCGTAATTACAATCTCGCCATCAATGTAGACGAGCTCACGGAAGAAGAAGCCGCCGACCTCATCCTGGACTATATCCAGAAGAGTTTCAATTAGGGGCTATTCCCTTTCTAAATGATACTACCGTCCCTGTTTGGGGGCGGTAGTATCGTTTTGGTTTTACTCTTTTTTCAGCTCCGTTGCCGGATTGGTCTTCGCTGCCTTCAGCGTTTGCCAAATGACAGAAGAGAAAGCAATAATGAGGGTTAGCAGTACGGTGACCGACAGAATCCAGGTATAACTGTCTATGCGCTCGGGATAGTCTTCCAGAAAACGCCGGATTAAGACCACGGCAACAGGAAGGCCGATAATGGTTGCAATTCCTGTCATAACCATGTAGGACCTAACCGTTCGCCAGAGCTCGCTATCCATCGTCCCGCCAAACACCTTACGGATGGCGATTCCCTTGGCGTTGGAACTGGCAAACCAAGTGCTGATGGCCATGAGACCAAGCATGGAAATCAGGATGGTTATAAGGCCGAACAGTTCCACCACACGCACAAAACGCTGTAAATCCTTATGGTCCCGGGCAATGATGTCTTCAAAATAGCCGCACAGGACATTTTTCCGGGAAAGAAGGTCGGCTATTCCGCTTGACTGCCTGTAGGAATTGGCCGCCACTTCCTTGAACCAGCGGTCAAAAGCCGCATGGTCAACATCGGTCTGAATCCAGATGTACGGAAGAATCTCCGATTTATTAATCATCACGGCGCATAGCAGTTCTTTCGTAAAACCGTTATATTGCCGCAATTGATCAACTCCGTTCACGGGATATCGGCGGAAATTTTCGATAACGCCTCCCACGGCCGTCACCGTAGTGTTGGGATATCGGCCCCAGAGAAGAGAGAGGTCGGGGGAGGACTCCGTTATTCCCACAAAATTCCGCGCCTCTTCCGTGAGCCAGAAGGTTCCCGGAAGGGAGGGCGCCCATTGTTCTTTCACCCGGAAGCCCAAAAGCCTGAAGGCCGAACTGTCACATTCAATCGTGCAGTAACTGGCTTGGTTGGGGCCGGAACTGATGCCGCCAATGAGAGTCGGGTACCCGTACCCCCTTCCTATCGTTTTTACTCTTGGGGATGCTTCCAATTGCTGCAACAGGGCTTGTGAAGTGCCAACCTGCCCCGGATAGAAGCAGTATAGATTATCCACGGGCGTTATTCCCAAATCCAAATGCAGCGTATAACGAAGTTGAGCCTCCAGCGTTAGGGACATGGCAATAAAAACAAAGGAAAGGACAGCCTGGAGCACAATGCATGCCCGGTTAAAGCCCATTTTCCTTTTTCGCCTCACCTTCCCGGTAACAATGTCAAGGGGCCGATACGAGGCTAAGAACAAGGCAGGGGATAGACCAGCCAATACGCCAAGGAGTAAAACCATTCCAGCCCATAGAAGCAAAGATTCTCCGTCCCAGGAAACCCTGAAAGGTACGGCGAGGCCGGCCGGTTTGATGCTGTTTAGCAGGGGGACCAGCCAGTCGGCAAGCAGGATGGCAAGAAGAAAGCATACTGTGGTAAATACGAGGGATTCACAGACGCCTTTCATTACGATGGACGCCCGGCTGGCTCCAACCAGTTGACGGGTAGCCATTTCCTTGGCCCTATTCCCGGAGATGGCCAGGTTCAAGTTTACATAATTGAGAATAGCGCAAGCCAGCAAAAGGAGGCCCAAGGCGATGAGAACGTTCAAATACAGACGTTTCCCTTGCCGCAAGCCATGAACGGGATCTTCCTGAAAAAAGATATCCCTGGCAGGAATAACAATGGTCCGTTCGTTAATGTCGGGAACATAGAAGTGCATGAATCCCCCTTTGAACTTATCGGCCAAATTCTCCTTGTCACAGTTAGGCACTAAGTCCACCAGAACATTTACGGTTGTTCCATAGCCCTGTTCTTCCAGATTGGAATTCCGCATCTCCGCCACTTCTGGAAGGGAGGAGAAACAACTCACCAGGACATCAAAGTCGTCAAGAAAGGAAAGGGCGGGGTCTGCCACGATGGCAACAATAGGCTCCCGAGAAACAGTCTCCTGCCAACCATTCATGGAAAACGATCTGTAGCAGATGCCTAAGTCTTTCGAAAGAGGATCCTGGCCGGGAAACATCTTTCTGGCAGCCGGTTCGGTAATCACTACTCCTGAGCCTTCTTTAAACAGAGCCAAATCACCGGCTATCACTTTCTGAGGAACATAATCCAACAGGAGAGGATGAGCAACCAAGCCGGGGACTTCCCATTTTTCTTCGCCTGCTTGTACGGTAAACGACCGGGCGGCAAACATGGCGGCTGACCGAATCTCCGGAAGGGTCGACAGCTTCTCTAACTGACGGTATTCAATATCCCCCTGTCCCATTCCAAGTAAATGCAGATTATACTTTTTCGGAATCTGGGATGGAATATGCACCTGGTCACGGATGGAAGTCCCAATCAGAATTAAAAATGCCAGGCTCACGGCCAGCCCCACCGCCTCGATGGCGGTGTAGAGTTTGTTGCGGGAAAGGAATTTCAGATAACTTTTCATGTTTGCTGTTGTCCGGTCTTGTCAGGAGTTCTACTAATGCTTATATTTGCGTTGGTTCTAATATTTGAAGGTCATGAGCGATGAATTGATTCTTGTACAGAACCTCATCCATGAGATAAGAGGAAAAAAGGTGATGCTGGATTTTGATCTGGCAAGGCTGTATCGGGTAGAGACAAAGGTCTTAAACCAGGCCGTGAGGCGTAATATCAAAAGGTTTCCTTTAGATTTTATGTTTCAGCTTGATAATAAGGAGTTTACAAACTTGAAGTCACAATTTGTGACCTCAAGTTGGGGTGGTCGGCGTACTCCGCCGCGGGCGTTTACCGAAGAAGGAATAGCCATGCTGGCGTCTGTTCTGCATAGCGATGTCGCAATTGCCGCCAACATTTCCATCCTTCGCGCATTTGTGAAGGTAAGGGAGTATTTGCTCATGGCGTCTTCCGTTTCGGCCGAACTCAATGAACTCAGAGCAAAGGTTGATTTGCTGGCACTCCAACGTGAGGAGGATTTGGGCGCTGTCAACGACTTGTCTGAAGATGTTCGGCAGGACATTGACAACTTATATCTGGCCATAGCTGATCTATCCTCCAAGTTAGAGGAGAAGAAGGCTGAACCCAGACGGAAAATAGGATTCCAACAGAACATAGACGACTGATTTACTCTTTCTTCAGCTCCATGGCCGGATTGGTCTTCGCTGCCTTCAGCGTTTGCCAGAGCACGGTTCCGAAGGCGATGGCCAGCGAGATGATAACGGCCACCACAAACACCCAGCCGTAGTTCTCAACGCGGTAGGCAAAGCGCTCCAGATAGACGCTGGTCGCCCAGACGGCCAGAGGGATGCCAATCAGGCAGGCAATGCCCGTCAGCATCATGTAGCTCTTGACGTTCCTCCAGGTTTCACTGCTCACATCGGCCCCAAAGACCTTTCTTACGGCAATCTGCTTGGTGTTTTCGTCGGCAAAGTAGGTGCTCATGGCCAACAGGCCCAGCAGGGAAATGAGTACGGCCAGGACGGCGAAGAGTTCTACCAGACGCAGGGTTCTCTTAACCGGAGCCAGCATTTTCTTGTTGATGTCACTTATGAAACCATATCGCCAGGCGGGCTCTTCTACACCGGATGTTTCCAGCCGATAATCTCTATATGCCTGCCGTATTGCCTTTTCATAGGATTCGTCTTCTCCTATGGTGCCAATCAGGAGGCAGTTTGAATAATGCAATTCCTCGGCCCGTGTCACGATAACGCCGCCGTTGGGATTGAGATTGCTCTCCGAGGCCGGCCGTGTGGGAAAATCCGTCACCACGCCGCCGATGAACTCCGGTTGAGCGCCGTTCATATTGATTCTTCGGGGAAATACGGTGGTTGTATCCGATACCCCGGCTGCGTTGAAGGCACTGCGGCTCATCCAAAGCGAATGCGTCAGCGGATGACCGAAATCTTCCTCCACCTCCAGTCCAAGAAGTTTGAAATAAGTGGAATCACAAATGATGATGGGCATTTCCACGCGGTGTTCTTCGTCCACCCTCACGCCCGTGGTCATGTTGATGAGCCCGGGGATTCCACGGCCTACGCCGGCTTTTGTTACAAAGGGCAACTGTTCCACCTTATCCTTGAAGAGTTTCATCTGGTCAAGGTTTTGCGCAGAGTACTCGATGTAGTAAAGATTCTCTGTGGCGGCGTGTGTGGGCCGGGTGAGCATGTGGTGCATTTGCACCTCCATCACCAGCGCCAGGGCAATGAGGAATACCGACAGAACATTCTGCACAACGATGAACACCTTGCTCAGGACCATCTTATTGCGACGCCTCAGTGTGCCCTTGATCACGTCAATAGGCTGGTAGCGGGAAGCCGCAAAAGCCGGGAGCAATCCGTTGATGACGCCCAGCACCAGTATGCCGGCGACGTACGCCAGGATATACCCGGGCGTCAGCATAAAGGACAGTCTTACGCTGGTGTCGCCCATGCCCAGCATCAGCTCGTCCGGGTCGCCGGAGGAAACCAAGCGGTTCATCATGGGGACTAAAAGATCGGCCAGTAACAATGCCAGTGCGAAACAGACGGCGGTGAAGGCCACGGATTCGCCGATGTACTTCCACAGGATGCCGGTCTTATCGGCCCCCAGAAGCCTCCGGGTGGCCATTTCCTTGGCGCGCTTGCCAGTAAGAGCCAGGCTTAGGTTCACATAGTTGAAGATGGCCGATAGCAGGAGCAGCAGCACAACCACCGTCAGGAGCTTGAGCATCTGCGCGTTACCCTGCCGGGTGAGACCATTGCTGTTTCCTGTAGAGAAGAAGGCCTCGTCCATACGGTACGCTTTCCAGAGGTCCACCTTTTCGGCGCTCCAGGGCGAGTCGTAGTTTTTATGCAGGAGCGCTTTCACTTTGTCCTGCACTTCAGTAGGGTCTGCATTTTCCCGGACAAGGAACCAGGTGGTATAGTTGCCGATGCTGTTGAAAGCCTTGCTCTGCTCGGCGGCCCAGGTGCCCGAAATGTGCGTAATGATGTCGTAGGGCATGAAGAAAGTGCCATCAAAATCGGCAAAAATGCCCTTGATGGTGCGCTCCGAACCGTCCACATTGATAATATGGCCGATGAGACTCCCGGTCAAGCCGGGAGTGACGGAGGCGTCATTGCCGACTTGACCGGCAATCTTCCTGGCCAGGGATTCACTGATAAGAACATCATTTTTACCCACAAAATCTTCCGTACTTCCTTCTACCAGATGGTATTCCGGGAACACCTTGAAGAAGTCTGCATCGGCCTCTACTCCGGAACTCTGGAGCGTCTGTTCCCCGTTGCGGATGAGCGGCTGCCACAGCATGGCAACGTGAGTCGCCGCTTCCACTTCCGGAATATTCATCTCCAGCTCTTCCTTGTCCCAATAGGTTAAGCCCAGGAACTCATCAGTTCCCAGCGCGAAGGTGCGCTTCCATTCCGGCGACTCGTGCGCCACCTCATACTGCTGCGCCACGTAGCTGCCAATCAGGATCACAAACGCCAGGCTCACGGCCAGCCCCACCGCCTCGATGGCGGTGTACAACTTGTTGCGGGAAAGGAATTTCAGATAACTTTTCATAATATACTGTTTGGACACCATTTGTCCAGTTTCGTGCCCGAAGGCTATTATTTTCTTTGCCCGGACACCCAATCACCGTTTTGGTGTCCGCATGGCCGATTCTTCATCGTCCGGGCACAGAATCGGCCGTTTTCGTGCCCGGACACGCTATTCCTTCTTCAGTTCTATGGCCGGATTCGTCTTTGCCGCCTTCAATACCTGCCAGATGACGGAGACAAAGGCGATAAGCCCGGTGAGCAACACGGCCACCACGAAAATCCACCAATAGCCTTCCAGCCTGTAAATGAAATCTTTGAGGTATTCCTGCGCGGCATAGACCGCAATCGGGATGCCGATGACGCAGGCAACCCCTACCAGCACCATGTATTCACGTATCGTTCTCTGCGCCTCCGTGTCCACCGTTCCCCCGAAGACCTTCCGGACGGCGATGTCCCGAGACTTTTCATCGGCATAATAGGTACTCATAGCCACAAGCCCCAGAAGAGCGATGAGGATGGAAAGGAGCATGAATATCTCAACCAGACGCATGTTGTTGCGGGCCGGTTTCCAGTCCTCGGCGATGTTCTCGTCAACCCAGAAAGCTAAACTGCCGTATATTTGCTTGCCCTTGATGTAGTTATCGTAAGCTTCCATGATCTGCGCTTTTGCCTCTTTTCGGTCCGGGGTGGTTTCTATGACCCATCCGGCGAAAGGAATGTCATCAGAGCGCATCAGCGAAACGATGGCATAATCTTCTTCTCCAATATTGGCGTTGTTGGTCGGAAAAGATTTGAAAACGCCGGCTACCTGCTCGCATCCCTTCGTCCGTCTGCTCAGCGTGCCACTGATGTCATGATAGTCCGAGTCAAAACCGGTAGCGGTAAAACTTTTGTCAGAGAACCATACACTGTTGAATTGTGGCACATGGAAGTCCTCCAAAATATCAAATCCGAACATCGAAAATGCGGTACTGTCCATCCTGATCAGTTTGTAAAGGATGTCCTGTCCCTCCCGGGTGGTGCTATACTGGCCCATATTTATACTGCCTGGCACGCCAGAACTTCTTCCGATTCGTTTTACGCACGGGAGAGCCTCAAGGGCATCTTTCAAAGGAGCATTGTCCTCACCGGAAAAATCTTTGAGGAAGAAGATGTTCTCAATGTTGCAGTTCATCGGTCGCTCCTGTGTCTTTCGCATCTGCGCCTCCATCGTGACGGCCAGCGCTATCAGGATGACCGCCAGCGCATTCTGCAGCACGATGAAAACCTTGCTGAACACCATCTTGCTCCGACGCCGGTATCCGCCTTTCATCACGTCCACGGGTTTGTAGCGACCAGCCATCGTTGCCGGGAAGATACCGCAGAGCGCTCCCACAAGCAGAATGATGACGATATAGGCCAAGGCATACCCCGGAGACCAGATGACTTTTATCGGAATATCCGGATTGTTCAGTAGCGCATTCATCGCCGGGCAGAAGGCTTCTGCCAGCAACAGTCCGGCCGCGAAGCATACTGCGGTAAACGCGACGGATTCAGCCACGTACTTCCAGATAATGCCGCCTTTTGATGCTCCGGACAACTGCCTCACAGCCATTTCCTTCGCCCTCTTTCCGGTGAGTGCGACAGACAGGTTGATGTAGTTCAGAATGGCCGAAAGAAGGAGCAGAAGCCCAACCAGCATCAGAATTCTGAGTGTCGCTTTGTCTCCATGTCGGAAGAACCCTTCCGTCTCCTTGAAAAACAATTCATCAAAACGCGAGAGTTCCAGATGTTCAAAAAAAGATTGCCCATAGATACTTGAATATACATCCTTGCAAACACTCTCAAGTTTATCATATAGCTCTTTTCTGTCAGTTTCGGGCCGGACCTTGATCAGTGTGACCGTACTGCCGTAATTATCGAATGGCTGCCACTCGTCTTTGTAAACAGCTGCATTGAGGAATATATCATAAGGCTTGATGACCGTGCCCTTCAGGTCCTCCAATATGGCACCCACCACATAGCTGCTCCCACTGATGTCAAGAGCATCACCTACCGAGAGGCTGTGCTTTCTGGCAAAAGAGGCTGAAAGAATGGCATTGGTCGGAGCTGAAAGCACATCTGCGGAGCCTTCCACAAAGCGGAACTGCGGACATATATCAAAGAACGCAGCTTCTACGCCAACGCTTTCTGCCTCCGTATTCTCTCCCCGAATGACTGGATGTACCACTACATTGCACATCCTGGAAACGGACTCGATTTCCGGAATGTCCGTGGTGGCATCAGGAAAACCATAAGTCAACGCAGGGAATCCCGGCGTCCCAGGCACATAAACCCGCTCCCGGTCTGAATTCTCCCACGTCACGGCATATTGCTGCCATACATAGGAACCTATGATGATTACAAATGCCAGGCTCACGGCCAGTCCCACCGCCTCGATGGCGGTGTACAACTTGTTGCGGGAAAGGAATTTCAGATAACTCTTCATACTACTCGTTCTTTAGCGACTCAACCGGATTCGCCCGGGCAATCCTCAGGCAGTTCAGCACCACCACGCCCAGCACAATCAGCAGCACCAGGACAGCTCCGCCGATGAAATACAGCGGATTCAGCGACACCTTTTCGGCAAACTGCTCCAGCCACTTGTGGGCCACAAAGAAGGCTGCCACGCAGGCGATAACGGCCATCACGGCGGACAACTTCATGATGTCCTTGGCAAACACGCTCAGGATGTCCCGGGTGGTGGCTCCGTTGATTTTGCGCACGGCCATTTCCTTGGAGCGGCGCAGGCTCTCATCTTTGATGAAGCCAATGAGGCCCAGCAGGGCAATCAGCAGGGAGAACACAGCTCCCAGCGCCATCGTATTGCGCATCTTCTTGCTGTCGGCATAGGCGGCGCGCATCTCCTCCGCATAAGAAACAATGTTAATGTCTTTGTCCGGCAGCGCCTCATTCAAAGCGCCGCGCACTTTCTCCAGTGCATCCGGACGCACCTTGAAGAGGATATGCGGCATCCAGGAAGACATCGAGCCAATCTCGCCATAGAACAGGGCGCTCGGGCGCTCGTCCACTCCCTGCAGGTTGCCGATGAGATAGGGCTTGTAGATACCTGAAATGGTGAAGTATCTTCTTCCGGTATCGCCTGATCGGTCGTGACCGGTGATGAAGACCAGCTTACCAACGGCCCCGTCGGACCAGTCCGTGAACTCCGCCATTTTGGTAACAAACTTCTCGTCAACCACAATTTCAGAGGAATCCCTCGGGGCACGGCCTTCAACGAACTGGATGCCCATCAGGTCATAGAAATCACCGGAGCACTCATACTGGTCTGCAATATTGAAGAGCGACCGGTCATCATCGGGCAAGTACACATTGTCACCATTGGAGCCCTGGAAAGGAAGGTTGTAACTAGCAGCGACACCGGTCACTTCGGGAAGACCGCGAAGAGTTTCGGCCGCGCGTACCAATGCCTGGCGGTCGCCGTCAAACATATCGAAATAGTACAGGTTCTTGTAGTCATAGCCCGTATCGGCGTTGGACACCTTCTGGTACTGCCGGCCAATGATGAGCATCATGACCACCAGAAACACATTGATAAGCACCTGGACGCCAAGCAGACCGAGTTTCCAGTTGCGGGAATTTTCGGTATAGTTCTTCAGGGCGGCATACACCGGAATCCGCTGATACAGTTCTGCAGGAACAACGATGGAAATGACCAGCACGAATAGCAGAACCGCCGCGATGGCCATGATACTCTGGGGCACCAGCAATGTTTGGAATGGCACGCCCAGCAGGTTTTCCACAATGCCCCGTCCGGCGAAGATGATAACGGCAGCGATGGCCAGCGAAAGAACAATGTGCAGCAGAGCCTCCTTCGACAGCATTCCGTAAATGTGCCTGCCCTCAGCGCCGTAGCACTTGCGAACGCCCACTTCCTTGGAACGCTTCACCATGGAAGAGATGACAATCAGGATGTAGTTCAATAGGGAAATCAGGATGAGCAGTGCTGCCACGATGGAAAGCAGAATCACCTGCGACTTTATCTCCGGATCAGAGGTGTGCAGCGTGCTGAAGGGCTTCAGGAAATACCTCAAACTGGTTCCCTGGGCCTCTATCTGCGCCAGTGGCTGGTGCGCCTCCTGCATCTTCCGGATGGCATCGGTGAGCGAATTTGGGTCCACCCCTGAAAACAGTTTCACATAACCCTTGTAGCGGTCGTTGCCCAGCCAGTTATCCGTGCTCTGCTTGCCATAGGTGTCCATGGACAGCAGGATATCGTAGTCCAGGGAACCGTTCTTGGGGAAGTCTTCAAAAACGCCTTCGATGGTCAGCTTCAGGCCATCCATATCGGCATTCGCAATCTGTTTACCGATGCATTCCTGCACGCCGCCCATCTTCTCCGCAAAGCTCCGGCTCACCATCACGCAGCCCCACTTGCTCAACACCTTCACAGGATCACCGGCAAGGACCGGCCGGTCGAAGACCTTGAAGAAGCAGGTATCGGCACAGACCAGGGTGGCCTTCAGTTTATTTCCGTTCTCATCCAGGTACGTATCACCGTTGAAAACGAAAGTGGTACGCGTACCGGCCTCAACACCGGGGACTTCTTCCATGAAGCCCACCGATACAGCACCGCTTACCTGGCCATAATCGTGTTCATCCCCCTGGTGGGAGTACCAGGTATTGATGGTATACACCCGGTCGATGTCCTTGTAGAAACTGTCGTAACTCAGTTCAAAGAACACCTTGGCAATGAGCACAATTCCCACGGCTAGTCCGATGCCCAGGGAGAGTACCTTGATTAGAATATCTGAGTTCTTTTTCATTAAAGTTCATTCTTTACATCTGAAACTATCTGACCGTCGAACAGGTCAATTGTCCTTTGCGCCTGAGCCGCATCTTTCTGGGAGTGGGTTACCATCACGATGGTAGTGCCTTCGGCGTTCAGCTCCTTTAGCAGATCCATCACCTCCTTGCCGTTTTTGGAATCGAGGTTACCGGTGGGTTCATCGGCGAGGATCAGCTTGGGACCGGCCACTACGGCGCGGGCGATGGCCACGCGCTGCTGCTGACCGCCGGAGAGCTGCTGCGGGAAGTGCTGGGCGCGGTGGCTGATGGCCATGCGCTTCATGATTTCCGTCACTTTGGCTTTACGCTCAGAGGCTGAGATATTGAGATAGCGAAGCGGAAGTTCGATGTTCTCGTAAACATTGAGCTCATCGATCAGGTTGAAGCTCTGGAACACAAATCCGATGTTGCCCTTGCGGAACTTGGTGCGCTCCTTTTCCTTGAGGTTCGCCACTTCCGTGCCGAGGAGTTCGTAGCTGCCGCTGGTGGGGTTGTCCAGCAGGCCGAGGATATTCAGCAGCGTGGATTTTCCGCAGCCCGACGGGCCCATGATGGCGACGAACTCGCCATCCTTGATTTCAAACGATACGCCGTTCAGAGCAGTGGTCTCAATTTCTTCCGTCCGGAAGACTTTGCAAAGATTGGTAACTTTAATCATAGT
>R24__coassemble_200_pt1 | contig 43794 bp, 34 predicted proteins | sample R24__metabat2_high_PE_033 | metagenome-assembled genome bin R24
TATTGATGTTAAACAGTTAAAACCTTATCGGAGAAATTTTCTCCGGACACTAGTGGGCCCACCTTTTCTTTCAAGGTCATCTGGGACAGGGGTGTGAGGGAAATTCTGTTGTCGGGCTGGGGAGTGGGATCGGGTTCCGGTTCCGGCGTCTTTCCGCATCCGGCCAGTGCGGCCACGGGCAGAAGGCCTGCCACTCCCGTTCTGAAGAAGTGTTTTGTCATAGTGTCGTTTTCGTAAAAGCAGCCTAAGATAGGCATTTTTTTCGTATCTTTGTACGATATGAAAGATTTCTTGAAACTGATGAGGCAATACGCCTCTCCCTATAAAGGATATCTGGCCGGAGCCGTGCTGCTGAACATCCTCAGCGCGGTCTTCAACATCTTCTCCTTCGCCATCCTGGTACCCATCCTCAACATCCTGTTCAAGGTGGACAGCACGGTGTACGAGTTCGTTCCCTGGAACAGCGACCTGGGCCTCAAGGACAAGATCATCAACAATTTCTACTACTACGTTTCGGACCTGGCCGCCACCTACGGAGCCGGTAACACCCTGTTCATGCTGGCGGGCGTAATGATCTTCTTTACGGCCCTCAAGACCAGCTGCTACTTTGGTTCCAACGCCGTCATGATCCCCATCTCCACGGGCATCGTACGGGAACTCCGCTGCCGCATCTACGACAAGATCCTGAGCCTCCCCATCGGCTTTTTCACGGAAGAGCGCAAGGGAGACATCATAGCCCGCATCACCGGAGACGTGTCGGAGGTAGAGAACTCCATCATCGCCTCCCTCTCGATGCTCATCAAGGACCCCATCCTCATTGTCATCTACTTTGGGTTCCTTACCTGGATCAGCCCGGAGATGATGGTCTTCACCATTGTGTTTGCCCCCGCCTTCGTGTGGGTGATGGGCGTGATTGGCAAGCAGCTCCGCCGCTCGTCCCTGGAAGCCCAGGCCCTCTGGAGCGACACCATGAGCCAGGTAGACGAAACCCTGGGCGGCTTGCGTGTGATCAAGGCCTTCAACGCGGAGAAAACCATGTCCCGCCGCTTCCAGGATATCACAGACCGCATGCGCCGCAAACTGGCCCGCGTGAACACGCGGCAGGCCACCGCCCACCCCGTGAGCGAATTCCTGGGCACCATCATGATCATGATCGTGCTCTGCGTGGGCGGCGTCATGATCATCAGCGGAAAAAGCCTCATCGGCTCTTCCCGGTTCATGGACGCTTCCACGTTCATCTACTTCATGGTGATCCTCTACTCTGTGATCGAGCCCATCAAGGAACTGTCCCGCGCCACCTACGGCGTGCGCAAGGGCCTGGCTTCCATGGAGCGCATCAATAAAGTTCTGGAGGCCGAAAACCCCATCAAGGATCCCCAGACCCCCGAAAAGCTGGACAGCTTTACCCAGAGCATCCGCTTTGAGAATGTGAACTTCTCCTACGAAAACGGCCGACAGATCCTCAAAGACGTGAACCTGGAGATCCCCCGCGGCCGCATGATCGCCATCGTGGGAGAATCCGGCGCCGGCAAATCCACGCTGGTAGACCTTATCCCCCGCTTCTGGGACGTCACCGGCGGCCGCATCACCCTGGACGGAAAAGACATCCGCAACGTAGCGGTGAAAGACCTCCGCGCCCTCATGGGCAACGTGAACCAGGAGCCCATCCTCTTTAACGACACCATCTTCAACAACATAGCCTTTGGCGTAGAAGGCGCCACGGAGGCCGATGTCATAGCGGCCGCCAAGATTGCCAATGCCCACGACTTCATCATGGAGAAGGAAGAAGGCTACCAGACCAACATTGGAGACCGGGGCTCCAAGCTCTCGGGAGGCCAGCGCCAGCGGCTTTCCATTGCCCGGGCCATCCTCAAGAACCCGCCCATCCTCATCCTGGACGAGGCCACCGCCTCCCTGGATACGGAGAGTGAGCGCGCCGTACAGGATGCCCTGGACCGCCTCATGACCTCCCGCACCACCATTGCCATTGCCCACCGTCTGTCCACCATCCGCCACGCCGACGAGATTGTGGTCCTGCATGAAGGCCAGATTGTGGAGCGCGGCAAGCACGAGGAACTCATAGCCCTGGGTGGTTATTACAAGAAACTTTACGACATGCAAGCCCTATGATGAATACAATCAACGTCCCTCTGGTAGAGATCGAGAACCAAGACCTGGATACCGCCCTGGAACTGGGTGGTGCCCGCTTCGATGTAGAATGTGTGAACTGGCCGGAGACCTTCCCCTACGCTCCCCTGTGCAGCGGCCGTGTGGCCCGCACCCAGGATGCCCTGGTGGTGGATTTCCGCGTGAGCGGCCTGGACCTCAGAGCCCAGAACCTCACGGACAACGGCCGCCAGTGGGAAGACAGCTGCGTGGAAGTGTTCATCAAGGACCCGAATAAGGCCGATTATTACAACTTCGAGATCAACGCCCTGGGAAAGGTTCTCGCCTGCTACGGTCCCGTCCGCGAAGGCCGTACCCGGAGACCTCAGGAGCAGATGGAACAGATTCTTCGCTTCGGCCACCTGGAAGGCGGTCCTCTAGACAAGGACGGCATCCAGACCTGGCGCGTAGGCGTGGTCATTCCCTTCCAGCTCATCGGCGTAGATCCCAAGCATCTCCCGAAGAGCATCCGCGCCAATTTCTACAAATGCGGGGACAAGACCGCCCATCCCCACTACCTGAGCTGGAGTCCCATTGACACCCCCAAGCCGGACTTCCATCGGCCCGAATTCTTTGGCGAACTGCTTCTGAAATAATGAAAATCTCGCTCAAAAAGGTATTCCAGTACGGCTTTGTCCTCTACTTGCTGGCCGTGCTGTATCTGTGCTTCGGAAAGTTTGAGAACACGCCGGATATCCCCTGGTCTTTCCTGGGCATCCCGTCGGACAAACTGGTCCACTTCTGCATGTTCTTCCCCTTCCCCATCCTGGCCTTCCTGGCCTTTGACCGGTTCACGGATACGCACAAATCCACCTTCCTCTTCTCCGGCATCACCTGGGTGCTGGGCTTGCTGCTGGCTTTTGCCACGGAATGGGGACAAGCACACCTGACGGACTACCGAAGCGGAGACCCCTGGGACCTCCTGGCCGACGCCCTGGCCATCACCCTGAGTACCCTCCTGGTCATTCTATGGGACCTCAGTAAACAGAAAAAATGAAACGACTCCTTCTTTCCCTCGCCCTGGTGCTGGCTTTTCTTCCCAGCCCGGCCCAGACTCCCAAGGCACGGGATTTCAATACCGTAACAGACTCTTTACAGCAGCGGCTCAAACGCCGCACCGGTGTAACCACCCGCTTCAAACTGGAGAAGGTGATCGTGCGGGGCAACGCGCTGGATTTCTACTTCTCCCAGAACCTCCTGGGCCAGCCCTACCGCAAGGGAGACATCACCTGGCTTACGGAACAGATTGAAGAGTTGGGCAAATCCAAGCTGGGCAAGTATAAGGTAGGAAACCTCTACGCCAAAGGCATCCGGCTGGCCCACATCACCCAGCCCGCCGTGGGCAACGACGGCAGCGCGCTGGAAACCCCGTTCCGTGTCAAGGAGCCCAAAGGGACTCCCCTGGTACAGGGGGCCGATGAATGGCCGATGGGCCTGAGCGGCCGCCACATAGCCCTTTGGCAGAGCCACGGCCGTTATTTCAACGACGAGACCGGCCTCTGGGACTGGCAGCGCTCGCCCAATCACCGCACGCTGGAGGACGTCTACACCCAGAGCTACGTACTCCCCTTCCTCATTCCCATGCTGGAGAACGCGGGCGCCGTGGTGCTCACCCCGCGCGAGCGGGACATCCAGACCCGCGAGGTGGTATGCGACAATGACCCCGCCTTTACAGAAGGCCGAACGCCTTCCGTGCGCTCCCGGGGCAAGTACCAGGAGACCGGCGAATGGGAAGATGCCGGCACCGGCTTTGCCGATTTCAGCGCCGTGTACAAGGGCTACGACTTCCCCTTCGGCAAAGGATCGGCCCGAAAGATCCATACCGCCCGCGAGGGCGAAACGCCGGCCCGGATTATCTGGCGGCCTACCATCGAAGAGAAAGGCAACTACGCCGTATACGTAAGCTACAAAACCCTGCCGGAAAGCACTTCCGACGCCCGCTATACCATCCATCACCTGGGCGGAGAAACGCTCAAGCACGTGAACCAGCAGATGGGCGGCGGCATGTGGATTTACCTGGGCACCTACCTCTTTGACAAGGGCAGCCAGGGCTTTGTGGAACTCACCAACCTCTCCTCCGACCTGGGCGTAGTAACGGCCGATGCCGTACGCTTTGGCGGCGGCATGGGCAAGGTAGAAAGGGGCGGAGAAATCTCCGGCCTGCCCGCCTACATCGAGGGCGCCCTATACAACCTGCAGTACAGCGGAATAGACCTTGCCATCACGGACGAATGGGACTCCGAGTACACCAAAGAATACGCCAGCCGCGGCGCATGGGTGCAGGAAATCACCGGCGGCTCGCGCGTGAATCCGGAAGCACCGGGAAGGCGCATCCCCATTGACCTGTCGCTGGCCTTCCACACGGATGCCGGCATTACTCCTAACGATTCCATCATCGGCACCCTGGCTATCTATACTTTAAAGAACAAAGGGGCCGAAGTATTCCCGAGCGGAGAAAAGCGTCTGAGTTCCCGCCTCCTGTGCGACCTGGTGCAGACCCAGGTGGTGGAAGATATCCGCACCCTGTATGAGCCCAACTGGAGCCGCCGCGAAACGTGGGACCGCAGCTACAGCGAGAGCCGCACCCCCAATGTGCCGGCCCTGCTGCTGGAACTCCTCTCCCACCAGAACTTCGCCGACATGCGCTACGGCATGGACCCGAGCTTCCGCTTTGACGCCTGCCGCGCCGTGTACAAGGGCATCCTCAAATTCCTGAGCGCCCGCTACGGCGTTCCCTACGCCGTGCAGCCCCTCCCGGTGCACGCCTTTAGCGCCAAGTTGGACTCCACCCACCAGGTGACCCTCAACTGGGCCGAAACCCGCGACCCGTTGGAGCCCACCGCCCAGGCTACTTATTTCAAGGTCTATACGCGAATGGACGACGGCGGCTTTGACAATGGCCGCCAGGTAAAGGAAAACACCTGCACGCTGCCGCTGGAAGAAGGCCACGTCTACAGCTTCAAGATCACCGCCTGCAACGCCGGCGGAGAAAGCTTCCCGTCGGAGATCCTGGCGGCGGGCTTCCCTTCGGCCAACACCCGGAAGGTACTGGTGGTGAACAACTTTACCCGCGTATCGGCCCCTACCTGGTTTGACACGCCGCAGTACGCCGGCTTTACGGACAACCTGGAAAGCGGCGTCCCGTGGGGCAAGGACATCCTGATGGCCGGAACGGTATTCAACTACGACCGCAACTCCGAGTACGTATCGGACGACAACCCCGGCTTTGGCGGCTCCTACACGGATATGTGCGGCACCCAGATCGCCGGTAACGACTTTGACTTTGTCTACCGCCACGGCCGCGCCGTGCTGGAGGCCGGCTATGCATTTGAGTCTTCTTCGGCCGAAGCTTTCACCGGCGGCACCGACGCCTGGGCCGTAGACCTCATCTGCGGCAAGCAGCTCACCACCAAGGTGGGCCGCGGGGCCGTTCCCAACAAGTACACGGTCTTTACCCACGACCTCCAGAATGCCCTTAAGACCTACACCACCCGCGGCGGACATGTGCTCCTCTCCGGTTCCTACATTGCCACGGATGCCTGGGACCACCTGTATCCCGGCGTTCCCAAGGCCCCGGAAAGCACCCGCACGTTCATCAAGCAGGTGCTGGGCTACGACTGGGTTACCAACTTTGGAGACGTCTCCGGCTTTGCCAAGCCTCAGGCCAAGAGCGGAATGCCGCTGGTCAGTTACAACCGCGCCTGGTCTCCGCTCATCTACAAGGTAGACAATGCCGACGGCATAGCCCCTGCCGGCAAGGACAGCCGCGTGCTGCTCCGGTACGAAGGCACCAACATCCCGGCCGCCACCCTCTATAACGGGAAAGGCTACCGCGTAGCAGCCTTCGGCTTCCCCCTGGAGACATCGGCCCAGATGGACGAAGTCATTAAAGGTGTCCTGAAGCTTTTCGCAGAATAGCTTTTGGTATTCTTTTTGCTATTAATGCGCTCAGTGTTAATTAATAATTAGTGTATGAAAAACCTGATGACCGCGTTCGCCGCACTTCTTGTGGGCACCGCAACCCTTTTTGCTCAGCAGCCTCAGCAGCCCCCTCAGGGCGGCCGGCCTGAAAGACCCAAAGTTCTGACCCCGGAAGAAAAGACGGCCCAGATGGCCCAGGACTACGACCTCACCCCCGAACAGGAGGCCTCCGTCCTGGAACTCAACAAACAGTACGACGGCAAACTGGAATTCCGTTTCGAGGGCTTCGGCCAGGCTAATGGAGAAAGAAAGGATCCCCGCAACATGACCGATGCCGAGCGCCAGGAATTCTTTGAGCAGATGCAGGAGCGCATGGCCCAGATGCAGGAAAAGCAGGCCCAGATGGACAAGGACCAGAAGGCCTATGACAAGGCCCTGAAGGCCATCCTCACCAAAGACCAGTTCAAGGCCTATCGCAAAGACCAGAAAAAGAAGGAAGAAGAGCGCCAGCAGCGCATGGGCGGTCCCCGTGGCGGCATGGGCGGTCCCGGTGGCTTTGGCGGCCCCGGCGGCTTCAGCGGCGGCTTTTAATCCCCAACCCCTATAAAAAATCCCGGAAGTTTTCCAGCTTCCGGGATTCTTTTGTTCTAATACCCACTGCACGGGTATATATGGTAAATTTTATCTTTCCTTGTATAACCTGATATACCAGTAGCACTTCGATGTCTTTTTTACAAAAATATGCGTACCTTTGCTGCCGAGCCTATGTTAATTTCCTTGGTATTTTCCGTACTTTGGTTGAGCGTTTTAGTTTTAATGTCATAACCAAGAAAGATGGTGATTATCTTGCCGCTGATAATCAGGGAAGCAAAGGTTTTGGGGTTGCGCATGAAATACAACTTCCGGCTTTTAAATGAATAACGGATTAATATCTTAGTCCTGAATTCTTTATATATGCGACTGATTATTATTAATATTTGCTTAATAGTGAACTTCTTTTTTGCTGCGGCAGAACCCATAATATACAGCTTACCGGACAGGGTTACTTCAAAGATGCAAAATTGGGTGAAGTCATTTGATCAGGATAGTCTTGAACAAGTCTTTTTTCGTCTTGGTCATACAGATAATACACAGCATAGTTTGCACCAGTTCTATCTACAGTTTTGTGAAGGGGTAGGTTATGGGCAATGGGGGAAAATGGCAGAAAGAACAAATAGGTTTGTTTTGGTTGGGCGTAGATTATTCCCTCTTATTCTGGATTACGATGACTTATTAGGTGTTTCTTTCAATCAAGACATCTCTGAAATATGTCTAAACGACAATGAGGAAGAAACAATCAAGCGATCTACTACTATCTTTCATGGTAAGACTATTTATTTTAATCTAAAACAGCATTCTAATAATACTCGTTTAAGATTGCAGCCGGTATTAACAACTATTGCTCCAAGGGACTCTAACTTTATCGCTTACGTGATTCCTAATACAATTCCAATTAGTAATATCAAAAGCGTAAATGACACATCTGCCGTCGTTTTTATACGAAGAGAGGGTGACAAAAAAATCCAGGTAACTGTGACCGCAGATGGGGTCCATGTTTTCCTTAGAGACGAAACTCATCGCTTTGCTATTATTGAGAAACAGAGAGTCCCTGTTCTCTTTGATTATGATCTTCTCTTTTTTATCAGTGCTCCGACAAATGCATCTGAAACAGAATGCGTTGAGATTCGAACATAATGGCATCAATGCTTTTTGAGTTGAATTTGTCGCCTCCAAGGGGTAACGAGCAAAAAGCGTTATTCGTTTGAATAGGTACTTTTAGAGATTTCCATACGTCACAACCCGCAGTTTTGCCGTTATTTGCTTGCTGTCACATTACGGACTACGCCGCAACAAGCAAAAATGGCGGAAATCGCTGGCTGTGGCGTTGGTAGAAGGCCGATAGGAGGAAGGGGTGGGCTGGAGCTCCAACGGCGGAAAAGGGGCTCACCCGGTCGCTTGACGGCTAACTCCTCCCTTTTAGCCACGCCTTCGGCGCGTCTAACGGTCGTCAAACACACGCCGTCATGCAAGCACCGCTCCCTGCACAGGCCCACGCGCAGACCCTTTTCCGCTCTAATTACGCTCCAGCCCACCCCTTCCTCCAAACAAAAAGCTCCCGAATCCAGGAGCTTTTTATTGGAGAGAGAACTTTTGACGCACCACAGGGGCACGAGCCAAATACTATTTGCAAATGAGGAGAATACAACCTAATAACGATGTCTTTTCCTTTTATAATAAGTACAAACGATTACTGAATAAAGCCAAAGTATCATTGGAACAATGAATAGAGCATAAGACTTATTTCGTTGGTCCATTATAAGAAAAATAACCGCATTTATTATAATTAAAATAAAAGATTTTACTACCGGATATTCTTCATTTGCTGATTTTATTCGCCAATTGTTATCGACTAAGGCTTCAAATGCATATAAGCCGAGGATTCCCATGGTAATCAAACAGATAAGTGGGACGCTTTTCATAAGACACACTTTATATGGGATTTTGTCCAACAAGGAAAAAGCCCCCGCTAACGCCAAGCTAAGGGTACTCTCCCAGAAGAGTACCCATGTAATTGTGAATCTATCTTTAAAGCTATTAGTTATTGACTTCCTCATCTTCAAGATTTTCCCTAACAGTTAGCGTCATGGTTGTAGCCCCTTTTGCTATTTCCTTTTCTTTGTTCCCAACGTTTTCCATTGCAGCTCTCGCTTTTTCGACTTCGGATTGTCGAGAAGGTCGAGGATTATTACCGGCAACTCTTTCCGCATGATTAAGTCGACGTTCCAAAGTCTTTAATTCATTATGGCCGCGAGGACTTACCCTTTTTAAAGCCTTGAGAACTTGTCCTGCCCCTGAAGAGGCCGCGCCAGTCACAGCGTCCTTTGCCATTTGTTCAATCGAAAACGATTCCTCAGACACATACTGTTTGGCTGCACTTTCAGCGCCACTGACTACCGCCTCAGTCATTATTTCAGACGCAGCCACAGCAGTTTTTCCCAAAGCAATTAAGTTCTTTGCCTGTTTGACTTTTGAAACAAGGCCCGCACCAAGGGCGCCCGCTCCTGCGGATATCACAACAGATTTACCATCAATTTTATACCACTTCTCACCCTTAATCATGTTGGTTGCTATTTGGATACCAATATCGAATCCTGCTCCCAGCAACGCACCTACGATAGGATTCCTCCCATCCGGATCCACCAGAGTCACAGGATCTCCCGCGCAGTAGGCATAGGGACTGACTCCGTAGTACTTCTCGCTCAGGGGGTCGGGGACAAGCCAGCGGCGGAGGGCCGGGCTGTACTGGCGCGCGCCGAAGTCCGTGAACGGGACGGCGAAGTCCGGAGTCTGGTCTTCCTTGCCGGTGAAGTGCTGGCGGAACTTCTCGCCGGTGGGTGCAGTGCTTATGTAACTGCTGGCACTGCTGTTTGCACTCCGTTTGCCGTACACGGTATAGTTGTTCACCTCATAGAGGTTCCCGTTGTTAGCGTTCACCACAGCCTTCACGCTGCCCAGGTGGTCCGTCACATACAGTCTCGTCGCTCCCGAGAGCAGCCTTCCTTCCGGAATGCTTGCCCCATCAAACGTCAGGGTTCCATTGGACGCCTTCTTGTATATCAATGAGCCACGGTACACAAGACCCGATCCACTTCCGTTCTCCGCTTCGGTCTTGCTTCCGTTTGCAAGATAGGAATATTTTGCCAAAGTTCCGCCGGTTCCGCTGATTTTTCGGGGAAGATTAAGGTAATTATAGTCAATGGTTACGCCTCCCACACCGTCGTAAGTCATGCGACCACGGCTGTCATGGGTGAAGTACACGGCACTCTGGCCGGAAGGCGTAAAGGTAGCGACACGGTCTCCACTATAGGTATAGCTGTCTCCTTCTGCCGTAAGGACATTGCCTCTGGCATCATAGGAGAGAGTCCCCACCGTATTACCCCGCTTCACATAAGTCAGCCGGCCGGCGTTATCGTACTGATACCCGTCTGTGGTGGTTACGCCCTGACCATAGATGGTGAACTTCCACTGGTCGCTGCGCTCGGAGATAAGACCCGTGTACAGGGCGTTGCCACCGGAGGTGCTGGAAGGAGAGTTGTATTTCAGACTCTCGGTGAAGAGGGTCTGGGTGCCCTTCTTTACCTGATGGCTGCTCAGCCAACCCTGCAGGGTGTAGCCGTCGGTAACGGTAATCTTATTGAGAGTACCGCCCGTTCCCGAGGCTGTGGAGGTTTGCCCGGAAGGCCTTCCAAGCGCATCGTAGGAGTACTCCGTGGTAACCGAGGAAGAAGTGGAGCCACCCAGACTCAGCGTGGAGACGCTCTCCACCATTCGGCCGCGGAGGTCGTAGTCGTAGGTAATGGACAGGGCGTCGGTCACGTTGCCATGGGTGTAGCTGGTGGTGTGGTTGGTCACGTCTCCCGGGAAGTTATAGGTATAACTCTCCTGGAGCGTTCCTCCCAGGGTGTCATCGGTAACGGCCGATATCAGGCGAGCCTTGCTGTCGTAGGTGTACTCCGTTTCGGCATAACCGGTTACCGTGCCGTCGCCATCCACCTCGGCAATGCTGGACCAGGTCTCCAGACCGCCGTTGCCGTACTCATGCTCCTCCATCAACACCCGTGCAGCGGTCCCCTTCTTGAGGTAGACCTTGGTTACCTGGCCGAAGTCGTTGTACTCCATCTCGCGGAGCTCGTCACCCTGGCGGATGGAGATCACGTTGTCTTCACTGTCGTAGGTGTAGAACTCCCTCTCCGAGCCAGGGATGCCCTTGGAACTCATGCGATCCAGAGCATCATAGCTGTAACGCCACATGTTAAGGGTATCTGTGAGGGCAATGCCGCTGCCCACAACGGCCCTCAGCCTGTCATACAGATCATAGACATAATAGGTGGGCGCAGGGTCTGTTGACGCCGGAGTGGCTGAGCCCCACGAAGTGGCAAGGAGCAGCCCTTCCGGATGAACGAACTGTGACTGTCTTCTGCCGTCGGCATCCACGCTACGCTTTTCTACGATGTTCCTGTTTCGATAAGTCTCGTTGGCGCCCTCAATGCCCACGCCGTCTGTCCAGATGAGCTTCGGGAACCCGGTCACAGACACAATGGACTCCACGTTATCGTGGACGCCGGCAAAGCCCGGAACCGCCGTGGTCTTAACAAAGTCCCGCGAGGACTGCTCGTACCCCTTATGGCTGTAGGCCTTGCTGTCGCTATGATAGGTGGCCGAGGCGGAAGCGGCTCCGCTCACGAAGCTGCCGGTGGTTGCTGTAACGGGATAAGGAAGCCAGGTCTTCACGTCGTCATGGAGCAGATAATCACCCTCAAAGGCCGTTACCAGAGACTTCTGGCCGTCGCCCGATCCCATGATGGCGATATCCTCCAGGCGCATGCCCAGGGTGTTCCACCAGCGGACATCATCGGCCGAGACATTGCTCGTTCTATAGTGTTTATGCTTCATGCTGAGACGGCCGTTTCCGCCATTATTGTACAAACTGTACTCGTACTTGTCAAGGATGTTTTCGTTGGCATCTTTAACTTCCTTCAGCCGGCCAGTATCGTCATAATCCCATGTGGTCTTTACGCCCGAAGGGTCCGTCATGGAGGTCATGCCCACTCCCGGAAGCCATTCCATCACCGTCACATGGGCGTTGGGAAGGTCTGAGCGCAGACCGTTGAGCGCCGTAATCTGGTCGCTCGTCGGAGAAGAGGAAGGATTATAACCCACCATAAATAGCCGGCCTAAATAAAGATACACATCCTCATAGCTCGCATTTTCGATGATTGCCACGGGGTACCGGCCGCTATAACCCCAGAAGATAACCGTTTCCGGCCGGCCTTTTTCCTTCACAGACTGAACGTTACCCAGCTTGTCGCGACTCTCGATGGTCTCGCGCCAGCTTTCCACCCCGTCGGCCTTTTCGATGTGAAGGGAGGGTAATAAATACGAATGATTCATGATTGTGTAACTATCGTACGTAGTTATCTCCTCTTTCCACAAGGTGCCGACAGGTCCACCTATCGATCGGGTATTGTCAGCAGCCTTGATGCCTTTGCCGTCAAGGGGAGCAAAGTGACGAACGCCATGGTACAGCTCCTGCTTTAACACCGTGTTAAGTCGGTGGGCAGACACTAGGGAAGATACCCAAGTGGGAGCGTTCTGATATGTGTCCGGATAGGTATACTTCAGCGTACGGACATTTAGATCCACGTCTGTCTGTACGGAAGAAATACGAAGCGGATTAGACAAGTTTGAACGAGACACATATGAATACTCGACACTCGTAGTATCGTTCCCGTTGGCGTGATAACCAATCCTTACTACACTCTGCGGCCGCCTGGAATAAAAATCTTTGGCGTATACCGGATAGTGGTACAGGTCTCCGTACTGGAGGCCACCTATCTCACCGTAGGCTGAATGAACCATAACTTCTTTTACCTTGTAGTCTACGAGTATGTTACTGGTCGTGACAGCAGGATAGGTATAGTTCTCACGCTGAACCAACTGATGGGACGTCCCATTCCATTCATAGACATCCTTACGCGTGAGCAGTGCCGGACCACGGGGGCCACTCTCCTCATAACCCTTTCTCACGCCATCCCAAGGGTCCAGGGAGGGGACATAAGAGCCGGGGCCGTATATCCCGCTCCAGGTGGAGGGGAAACGACTGATCGTACTGGTCCCATCGGGATGCATGTCGGAAGTGTCGAACGTATACACGGTCTTGGCACCGTTTGTGGCCACTCCGTCCGTTTCCTCTTCCGTAACGGACGCATATGCCACTTGTGCCTCCATTAGGCTCGGTCCGTCAGTCACGGGCGTCTCATGGACGCTGAATGTCCAGATGTAGTGGAGGAGTGCTCCGTCTGTTACGACTTGGGAAACACTTACGTTCATGTACTGGTCCAGCATGGGATAGGACGTACCTCCAATGGTTTCGTTTGCATACGTAAAACTACGTTTTCGAATAAGGGTGGACTCGTTGTCCCTCACCTCAATCTCTTTGACACGTATCCCTATTGGCGTCGATTCATAATAACTCCCCTCATAGGTAAAACAGGTCTGCGCTCCATCATGGCTTGCCGTCAACAGACTCATATAATCGGCCTCCGTCGGGTCCGGGGTGCCCCAGGTAAGGCTGAACGTCCCCCAACTGCCGCTCATCACCCAAGGGCAAAGTTTATTACGCAGAGTACTTCCATCAACTTCGGCATTGTAATATCCATACCAATCTTGAGAGTAGCGGGAGACTGTTGCGTTCTTTGTTTTGTAGGTAAAGTCCCAGCGGTCATCGGCCGTGTTGGTACGGTGCGCAATTTCGAGGCTGTTCAGAACGACCCGGCCATCGTAGGGGGACTCGCCCGTCCCCACCGTTACCTTATATACCTGATTGCTGCTATCCATAACAGTGACGCCTGTCAGGCGCTGGGGATAATTGGGGGTCCGGGTCCAGGCCGTCGTGGGTGTATGGCCATCGTAACCGTACACGCTGGAGTAAGTAAACGAAGCCGTCTGGCTCCCCAGCGTGATTGACGCGAGAACCTGCGTGGTGTATGTGGAGCGGACGAAGCTCCCTTCATAACTCGTTGTCACGGACTGGGTACTGGCGGTCTTGTCAAAAGTGGCCGTCTGGGCTATGGACTGTACCCGGCGTTCCCAGCTGCCACCGGGAGTATAGGTAAGCGTTGCGCTCTCCAGACCACTGGGGCTGGTGATGCTGGTCAGGTACCAGGCGGTGATTGCGTTCCACTCGTCATCCTGCCCGGTCGCGGGCGTGGGATTCGACACCAGACCGCGGTAAGTACCCTCCTCAGTGGCCGAAAGGACATACCGGGTCCCGTCAGGCCCCGTCACCGTGAAGCCGGTGATGTCGTTGTTCTCGTCGTTCCGTCCGGAGATCGCTATCTGAACCCCATCGCCGCTGAGCTGGCGGACATTGCCATCGTCCAGAATGACAAAGGAGCCGCTCAGGCCACAGATGTTATAGCTGTAACGGTCCAGGCTGCTGTCAAGCCTGCGCCACAGGTTGTCGCGGAGATAGGCCATGGTAGCGGTATTGTTGGTCTGGTTTTCCAGCTGGGACAGAAGCGTCCCCGACGGCATCTCATGGTGGAACACCTCCGATGAGAAGTGGTCCGGCATATATACAATAGTCCTGGTGATACAGCCGCCGGCCTCAAGGGTCCAGCCCAGGCCCGCGACGCCGGCCATCTCGTCCAGCTTGATGCCGTTGCTGCGGTAATGAAGGCCTATGGGGATGGACAGTTCCCGGCCCTCCAGCGTATACAAAGGAATATCCAGCTCGGCGGCACCGAGGCTGTGCGTAAAGGGTACATCGGCGTACTTCACACGGGATGAAGACTCCGGAGTGGGAGGCATGATGCTCTCCAGCTGAGTGGCGCCGCGCTGATACGCGGACTCACTCTCCTGTGCCCAGAGGGGGCACATCATCGCCATCGACAGGGCGATGGTAATAAAAATCTTTTTCATAACTTGTGTTTTTAAAAAAGTAATGATAAGAGGACTACATGCAGCCTTCGTTTGCTTTTTCAGATTCCACAAGTTATCTTTGCGGATATTAAACACACCATCACAGGCCTTCATCGGCCTTTTTCCCACTAACGGTGTTTTAATAGCTCGGGGGATGTGGCTGCAACTGCATCTCCCTTTTGCATCTGATCGGGACTCTGTAATGTTCTTCTTGGCTCTTGACGGTATAATGGTTCAACTACGCTTCCGACCTTCTCTTCTCACCCCTCTGCTGCAAAAATAGACAAAGCATTTTTAATTTCCAAGAACTTTTTCTCTTTTTTTGAGAATATTTGAGAATATTTGAATCCTTTTAAATCTTTTAGGAAAAAATTTGCTCTTTTGATTTATTCTCCATATCTTTGCTATATTATGAGAAGCAAGGATTTCAACAACGTAATGTTTAGCGGACCCGCTTCGTCAGAAGAGATCTGCCGGAATGTGGCATCAGACTTCAAACTCCAGGGGCTCACACAGGCCAAGGCGGCCGCACAGCTAGGCATAGAGCCAAAGGCCGTGGCCAACCAGATCTCCGGAAAGAGGGCCTTCGGGAAAAAGGCCGCTAAGCTATATGCAAAGACCTTCGGGTACAACGAGGCCTACCTTCTCTATGGAGAAGGCGGACTCAAAGTGAAAGTAACGCCCGGAAACGGAAGCAGAGCCGTAGCGACCGCCGAAGCGGACATGATTACCATTCCCCGCAAAGACTACATCGCACTTGAGAACAAGGTCGCGCTGCTGGAGAAACTCGTCACCATGATTGACGTCCAGCCCAAAACCATCAGCCCCGTCATCTCCGTCAAGGCCCCTACTAAGAAAGGAACTGTCGGTCAACGAAAGAGTAAAGTCAACAAAGTTGATGTCAAGCTAAAATAGCGCGTGGGCGTAACTGTTTGACTGTCAGCAAAGCACGAATTTACCCCCTGGTCTAAACGATCAGGGGGTATATGTTTAAAGAGCACAGAATAAGCCAGTTATACCCACGCGGCTGGGCTGATAGGAGAAAGGGGTGGGCTGGAGCTTCTGTCGACCTCTTCCTCCTTCGGCACAACATTCATATATGAAAAAGCTCCGGGATTATTCCCCGGAGCCAAAAGAAGAAATACAAGAGAGAGCTCTATTTTTTCTTAGTTTACAATTATCTCTTTATACATAATCCTCTCAAATTGAGGGCCAAATAAAGCGTGTTATGGGATTCTTCTTCAATCTCAATCAAGTCTCCATTTGCCATTCTAATACCTCTTATTCCCAGGTTTGGGGTCATCGATTTGCCCACCACCGAGTCACGGGGGAAAAGGATTTGAAGATCTAAATGATAGGACTGGTTTTTCTTAACAACCTCGCAACGCGCTGATGTTGAATCTACGACCTCACTAATAATCTTATACGTTGAGTCCTTTCGCGTGGCATAAATGATGTAATAGCCGCCCTTTGCCTTAATCCTTTTTACTCTGTAAAGCGAAGCCTCGTCACTTTCCTTATAAAAGGCTGGACTATTTTGCAAAGCAGAGCATGAGAAGAAGAAGAATACAAACAACAACAGAAAACTTCTCATATCTTATTGATTACGGGTACGATTGTATGACTTTTGTTCTAAATCCTTTTGTTACGCTCCATTCGATTCGGACCGCCTCGTTTACATCTAATGTTACGCTCCCGTTCTCCGCTTCGGTCTTGCTTCCGTTTGCAAGATAGGAATATTTTGCCAAAGTTCCGCCGCTTCCGCTGATTTTTCGGGGAAGATTTCCATACGTCACAACCCGCATTTTTGCCGTTATTTGCTTGCTGTCACGTTACGGACTACGCCGCAACAAGCAAAAATGGCGGAAATCGCTGGCTGTGGCGTTGGAAAAGAGCCGATAGAAGGAAAGGGGTGGGCTGGAGCGTAATTAGAGCGAAAAAGGGTCCGCGCGTGGGCCTGTGCAGGGAGCGGTGCTTGCATGACGGCGTGTGTTTGACGACCGTTAGACGCGCCGAAGGCGTGGCTAAAAGGGAGGAGTTAGCCGTCAAGCGACCGGGCGAGCCCCTTTTTCGCCGTTGGAGCTCCAGCCCACCTCTTCCTCCTGTCGGTCAAAAAAAAGAACCCCGGAAGTTTGTTAGCTTCCGGGATTCTTTTTACATTCTTTCCGGGAGGTCGATTCCCAGGAGTTTCATGGCGCTGCGGAGCGTCCGGGCCAGGACGTCGATGAGTTCCAGTCGGTACTTCAGAACGGCCTCGTTCTCTTCCTTGAGGATGGGCGTGTCGTGGTAGTACTGGTTGAACTCCTTGGCCAGCTCGTAGGCGTAGTTGGCGATGATGGCAGGGCTCAGGGCGGCGCCGGCCTCGGCCACCTTGCCGGGATACAGGCTCAGCAGCTGCGTGAGGCGGATCTCCTTGGCCGAAGGTTCCACGGAGGCGTTGATATCGGCCGGTCCGTAAGCCACGGTAGCCTTGCGCAGGATGCTGCAGATACGGGCGTGCGTGTACTGGATGAAGGGGCCGGTGTTGCCGTTGAAGTCGATGGACTCCTTGGGGTTGAAGAGCATGGTCTTCTTGGGATCCACCTTGATGATAAAGTACTTCAGGGCACCCAGGCCGATCATGTGATACAGCTTTTCCTTCTCCTCCTGAGGCATATCGGCCAGCTTGCCGCTTTCCTCGGAGGTCTTCTTGGCCTCTTCGTACATGCTCTGGATGAGGTCGTCGGCGTCTACTACCGTGCCTTCGCGGGACTTCATCTTGCCTTCCGGGAGTTCCACCATACCGTATGACAGGTGGTAGATCTGGTCGGCCCAGTCAAAGCCCAGTTTCTTGAGAATGAGCTTGAGCACCTGGAAATGGTAGTCCTGCTCGTTGCCCACCACGTAGACGTGGGAATCCAGGTTATAGTTGGCGAAACGGCGCTCGGCGGTGCCCAGGTCCTGGGTAATATACACGGAAGTGCCGTCTCCACGGAGAACCAGCTTGCGGTCCAGGCCGTCGGCGGTAAGGTCGCACCAGACGGAGCCGTCGGGGTCCTTGACAAAGGCGCCCATATCCAGGCCCTTCTGGACCAGTTCCTTACCCAGCAGGTAGGTATCGTGCTCGTAGTCCACCTTGTCGAAGGAAATGCCCAGGGCCTTGTAGGTCTGGTCAAAGCCTTCGAACACCCAGCCGTTCATCATGCTCCAGAGCTCGCGCACGTGCGGATCACCGGCTTCCCAGTCTACCAGCATCTTGTGCACATCGTCCAGTACCTCGGGGTGTTCCTTTTCCAGCTTGGCGTAGGCCACGTAGCAGTCTCCCACCAGGTGGTCGCCTTTCTTGCCGGTGCTCTCCGGGGTGGCTCCTTTAAAGAGCTTCTCCCAGGCGTACATGCTCTTGCAGATGTGCACGCCGCGGTCGTTCACCAGCGTGGCCTTGATAACCTCGTTTCCGCAGGCCTTCAGGAGGCGCGACACGCTGTCTCCCAGCAGGTTGTTGCGGATGTGGCCCAGGTGCAGGGGCTTGTTGGTGTTGGGGCTGGAGAACTCTACCATGACCTTTCGGCCCGTAGAAGGCAACTGGCCGAAGTTGGCGTCCTCGGCTATGGCCTGGAGGCACTCGTTCCAATAGAGGGCCGAGAAGGAAAGATTCAGAAAACCCTTCACGCTGTTGAAGGCGGCAATTTCCGGCACATTGTCCACCAGCCACTGGCCGATGGCGTTGCCGGTAGCGTCCGGTGCCTGATGGGTAATCTTTAACAGAGGAAAGGTGACCAGGGTATAGTCACCTTCAAATTCCTTGCGGGTTACCGAAACCTGCAGGGAGGATTCCGGAACATCGGCCCCATACAGGGCCTTGATGGCAGCGGCAGCCTGCTGCTGGATAAAGCTTTCTGCCGTCATCCCAGGTAGCCTTTAAGCAGTTTGGAACGGGAAGGGCTCTTGAGACGGCGGATGGCCTTCTCCTTGATCTGGCGCACACGCTCGCGGGTGAGGCCGAAACGCTCTCCAATCTCTTCCAGCGTCATTTCCTGGCAACCGATGCCGAAGAAAGACTTCACAATCTCCCGCTCACGGTCCGTGAGGGTGCTCAGGGCACGCTCAATCTCCGTATTGAGGCTCTCGTTCACCAGACCGCGGTCGGCAGACGGGGAATCGTCGTTGGGCAGGACATCCAGCAGGCTGTTGTCCTCACCTTCCACGAAGGGAGCGTCCACGCTGACGTGGCGGCTGCCCACGCGCAGGGTATCGGAGATCTTGTCCTTGGGAACGTCAATCATCTCGGAGAGCTCCTCGTTGGTAGGCTGGCGCTCGTTCTCCTGCTCAAAGCGGGTGAGAGCCTTGTTGATCTTATTCAGGGAGCCCACCTGGTTCAGAGGCAGACGGACGATACGGCTTTGTTCGGCCAGGGCCTGCAGAATGCTCTGGCGGATCCACCACACGGCGTAGGAAATGAATTTGAAACCACGGGTTTCGTCGAACTTCTCGGCGGCTTTGATGAGGCCCAGATTGCCCTCGTTGATGAGGTCGGGCAGGCTCAGACCCTGGTTCTGATACTGTTTGGCAACAGATACTACGAAACGGAGGTTGGCACGGGTCAGTTTTTCCAGAGCCTCCTGGTCACCTTTGCGAATGCGCTGGGCCAGTTCCACTTCTTCATCGGGGGTAACGAGTTCCTCGCGGCCGATTTCCTGCAGGTACTTGTCCAGCGACGCGCTCTCGCGGTTGGTGATGGACTTGGTGATCTTTAATTGACGCATTATCTTACTATAAATATTTCGGTCAGCTCCTACGGTAAGGAACTGACCGAAAAACTCAAATTATTGCGGCAATTCCTTACTTGCCGAAACCAAAGTAGAAGGATCTTCCGTTCTTGTCCACGCCCTCCACATAGATGGCGCGGCGGGCCTTCTTGGCCTTGGCTACGACGTCTTCGGGTTTTGCGACGGCCTCATCGTTCACATACAGGATGATGCTGCCCGCCTTGGCTCCGGATTCGGCCATCTTTCCGCTGCCCAGGGAAACAATCTCCACACCGGACTTGAGTCCCAGTGCCTTGAGCGTTTCGGGGTTGGCAGGTTTGAGATTGGCGCCGTAGAAAGCAACTGAACCGTCCTGGGAAGTAGCTCCGTTCTCCTGGGAGCTGGCCTGGAACACCACCTGGGTTTCCTGGGTCTTGCCTTCACGGATATAGGTGATAGTAGCTTTGTCTCCGGGGTGGTAAGTGCTCACCTTGACCTGAACCGAAGAAGCGTCCGTAATCTTCTGACCATCAATGGCAATGATAACGTCGTCCTTCTTAAGGCCGGCCTTGTCGGCAGCACTTCCCTTCAAAACCTCGTTAATATATACGCCGCTGACGGAGGAAAGTTTCATTTCGTCGGCAAAGTTTTTGTCAACGGTTCCCATGGTAATTCCCAGCACGGCGCGCTTGACGGAACCAAAGTCCATCAGGTCTTCTGCCACGCGCTTGACAATGTTCACGGGAACGGCAAAGGAGTAACCGGTGTAGGAGCCGGTCTGGGACACAATGGCGGTGTTAATACCCACCAGTTCGCCCTTCTTGTTCACCAGGGCACCGCCGGAGTTGCCGGGGTTCACCGCTGCATCGGTCTGGATGAAAGATTCAATCTTAAACTCTCCGGAGTTGTCCGGCATGGAACGGCCCTTGGCACTCACGATACCGGCCGTGATGGTGGAACGCAGCTGGGCGCCCAGCGGGGAGCCGATGGCCAGCACCCATTCGCCCAAGCGCAGCTGGTCGCTGTCTCCCATGGGAAGGGCGGGAAGGTCAGTGGCGTCCACTTTGATAATAGCCACGTCCGTGGCGGGGTCTGTACCCACTACGGTGGCCTCATACTGGTCGTTGTTGTTCAAGGTAACCTGAATCTTGGTGGCACCGTTTACCACGTGGTTGTTGGTTACGATGTAACCGTCGGGGCGGATGATGACACCGGAGCCGCTACCGCGCTGCTCACGCGGCTGGCCAAAACCGTAACCGTTTCCGAATCCAAAGAAGAATTCGAAGGGATCTACGGAACGGGACTGGCTCTGGACGGTTACCTCTACATATACTACAGACTCTACGGCCGTCTCTGCGGCATAGGTGAAGTCCGGATAATCGGTCTCTGCCAAATTGACAGTGCGATACTCTACGGCGTTGCCGGAGGCGTCCTTGACCACGGTTGTGGCAAGGGTGGGCTCCAGGGTCTTCGGTTCAGAAGCTTTTACCACGGCATAGGCGGTAAGGCCACCTGCTACCACGGAAAGCAGTACAGTCAAGAATCCTCTTTTCATATTATCTGTGTTTTAAAATATTTTCCGAACGTCCTTTTACTCAAAAGGTGTGCCATTACAATTTTTTGTGCGAATCATTTGCGTTCTTAAAATTTCTTAATACCTTTGTAGCAGATGTTTGTAATGAACGCATACCACCATCATCACCGTACCCCCCAGGTCCGGTAGGTTTTTCGTATGCATATACCCATACAAGGCTTGCCGGAACTCCGGTGAGCCTTTTTTATGTTAATAAATTTACGCTCAATATGTTAAGACTAGCAATTCAATCCAAAGGACGTCTGAGCGACGAGAGCACCGCCCTCCTCAAAGAGATAGGCGTGAGCCTGGACGACTCGCACCGCAAGTTCCTCCTGCAGGCCCAGGGCCTTCCGCTGGAACTGCTGTACCTGCGGGATGACGACATCCCCCAGGTGGTTTCCGACGGCACCGCCGCCCTGGGCATCGTGGGCCTCAACGAAGTTCAGGAGCGGGGCCTTCCCGTGAAAATTGTTAAGAAACTGGGCTTTGGCAGCTGCCGCATCTCGCTGGCCGTTCCCAAAAACGCCGGCTACGACGGTCCCCAGTGGTTCAACGGCAAGCGCATCGCCACCTCCTACCCCAATATCCTCAACCAATGGTTGCAGGAGAACGGCGTAAGCGCCAAGGTGCAGGTAATCACCGGCTCCGTGGAAGTAGCGCCCGCCGCCGGCATAGCCGACGCCATCTTTGACATTGTCTCTTCCGGCGGCACGATGGTAGCCAACGGCCTGCTGGAAGTGGAGAAAGTCTTCTGGTCGGAAGCCGTCCTCATTTCTGCCGGAGACCTGGGGGCCGATGGCGAGGAAATCCTAAGGGAAATGCTTTTCCGCATAGATTCTGCCCAGGTGAGCCGCGGCAAGAAGTACCTCCTGATGAACATCCCCACCGCCGTCGTGGACGAGGCCATCCGCATCATCCCCGCCATGCGCAGCCCCACCATCATGCCCCTGGCTGCCGAAGGCTGGTGTTCCATGCACTCCGTCGTGGACGAGGCCGACCTCTGGGAAAAAGTAAAGCTGCTCAAGGCCATCGGAGCCGAAGGCATCCTGGTGCTGAATATTGACAAAATCATTCCTTAAGATATGATCCAGATTCTGCAGAACCCGTCCCGGGATACCTGGGAAGCCCTGTGCCGCCGTCCCGCCTCCGACAATCCGGTGATGGAACGCGTCAAAGGGATCCTCCGGCGCGTGAAAGAGCAGGGCGACGAAGCCCTCCGCGCTCTTTCCCAGGAAATTGACGGCCGTCCGCTGGACGCCATCGAGGTAAGCCCGGCCGAAATCAAGAAGGCCGAAGAGAGCGTCTCCCCTGCCGTCAAGGCCGCCGTGGCCGATGCGGCCGCCCACATCCGCGCCTTCCACGAGGCCCAGAAGCCCCGCGAGATCAGCGTGGAGACCGCCCCCGGCGTACGCTGCATCCAGCGGCCCGTCCCCATCCAGCGGGTGGGCCTGTACATCCCCGGCGGCAGCGCTCCCCTCTTTTCCACCGTGCTCATGCTGGCCCTTCCGGCCCAGATCGCCGGCTGCCCCGAGGTGGTGCTCTGCACCCCTGCCCAGAGCCCAGAAGTGTTGTATGCCGCCGCCGTTTGCGGCGTCCACCGCATCTTCCGTCTGGGTGGTGCCCAGGCCATTGCCGCCATGGGCTATGGCACAGAGAGCGTCCCGCAGGTGGACAAGATCTTTGGCCCGGGCAACCAGTATGTGACCACCGCCAAGCAGCTGCTGAGCGCCGGCACCGTGGCCATTGACATGCCCGCCGGCCCTTCGGAGGTCATGGTGCTGGCCGATGCCTCCACCCCCGCCGCCTTTGCCGCCGCCGACCTCCTCTCCCAGGCCGAACACGGTCCCGACAGCCAGGTGATGCTGGTGTGCGAGTCGGAGGCTACCTGCCAGAAGATCCTGGACGAAGTGGATCGGCAGACCGCCCTTCTGCCCCGCAGCGCTATTGCCCTGCAGGCCCTGGAGAAGAGCCGGGCCTTTATCTTCGGCCCGGAAGAGACCGTTGCCTTTGCCAATACGTATGCTCCCGAGCACCTGATCATTGCTACGGAGAACCCCTGGACCCTGGCCAACCGCATTACCAATGCCGGCAGCGTGTTTGTGGGTCCCTATACGCCGGAAAGCGCCGGCGACTACGCCTCCGGCACCAACCACACCCTTCCCACCTGCGGCTGGGCCCGCGCCTTCAGCGGCGTCAACCTGGACAGTTTCTACCGCAAGATGACCCTGCAGGAAATCAGCCAGGAAGGCCTCCGGGGCCTCTCCCAAACCATTGTAACCATGGCCCAGGCCGAAGGACTTCAGGCCCACGCCAACGCAGTAACCGTAAGAATATGATCGAACTTGAACAACTGGTGCGTCCCAATATCCGCACCCTCTCCCCCTACTCAACGGCCCGTGACGAGTGCCAGGGAGCCCCCGACATCTTCCTGGATGCCAACGAGAGCCCCTATCCGGGCATTGGGTACAACCGCTATCCGGATCCCCGGCAGAAGGCCCTCAAGGAGCGCGTATCGGCCCTGAAAGGACTGCCGGTGGAAAACATCTTCCTGGGCAACGGAAGCGACGAGGCCATTGACCTGATGTTCCGCCTCTTCTGCACGCCGGGGCAGGACAACGCCGTGGCCATTGTGCCCAGCTATGGCATGTACGCCGTGGCGGCCGATATCAACGACGTCCAGATGCGCGGCGTGGCGCTGGGACCGGATTTTTCCCTGCCGATGGAGGAGCTTCTGAAAGCCGCCGACGAGCGCACCAAGCTCCTGTTCCTCTGCAGCCCCAACAACCCTTCGGGCAATGCCTTTGAGGCAGCCGAAATCCTGGAACTGGTGGACCGCTTCTCCGGCATCGTGGTGCTGGACGAGGCATATGCCGATTTCAGCGCCAAGGGCAGCCTGCGCCTGCAGATTGCGAATCGGCCCAACCTGGTGGTGCTGCAGACCTTCTCCAAGGCCTACGGCATGGCCGGCCTGCGCCTGGGAATGGCCTTTGCCAACGCCTACATCATTGACCTCATGAACCGGGTCAAGTACCCTTACAACATCAGCCAGGCCACGCTGGATGCAGCCGTGAAGGCCCTGGACGAGCCCGTCCTGGCCCGGGTAGCCCAGATTGTGGTGCAGCGGACGCGGCTGTCATCGGCCCTTCTCCGCTTTTCCTTTGTGAAGAAGCTCTGGCCCAGCGACGCCAACTTCCTGCTGGTGCAGGTGACCGACCCCGACGGGCTGTACCAGCACCTCCTGAAAGACGGCATCATTGTGCGCAACCGCTCGCGCGTGAGCGGCTGTGCCGGTTGCCTCCGCATCACGGTGGGAACCCCTTCCGAAAACGACAACTTGCTTAAATCCCTTGCCACTTATGAATAAAGTAATCTTTGTAGACCGCGACGGCACCCTCCTCAAGGAACCCGCCGACGAGCAGATTGACGCCCTGGACAAGGTGGAATTCGTACCCGGTGCCATTTCCGGCATGAAGGCCCTCACGGGCCTGGGCTACGAGCTGGTCATGGCCTCCAACCAGGACGGGCTGGGCACCCCGGCCTTTCCGGAAGAAACCTTCTGGCCCGCCCAGAACCTGCTTCTGAAGACGCTGGAAGGAGAAGGCGTTGTGTTTGACGACATCCTCATCGATCCGTCGTTCCCGGAGGACAACTCCCCCTGCCGCAAGCCCGGGACCGGTATGTTTGGCAAGTACCTGGACGGATCTTACGATCTGGCTAACTCCTGGGTCATCGGGGACCGCGAAACGGATCTGCAGCTGGCCGCCAACCTGGGCGCCCGCGGACTCCAGCTGGGCCCGCTCACGTGGGAGCAGATTGTGGAGACCATCCGCAGCACCGAACGCAGCGCCGTGGTGGCCCGCAAGACTTCCGAAACGGACATTTACGTAAGGGTGGACCTGGACGGAAAGGGCCCCTCCGGCGTGGACACCGGCCTCAAGTTCCTGGACCACATGCTTACCCAGCTGGTCCATCACGGTGGCCTGGCGCTGGAAATCCGCTGCAAGGGAGACCTGGAAGTGGACGAGCATCACACCATGGAAGACGTGGCCATCGCCCTGGGAGAAGCCATCCGGCAGGCCCTGGGAGACAAGCGGGGCATCGAGCGGTACGGCTTTGCCCTTCCCATGGACGAAAGCCGCGCCCTGGTGCTGCTGGACTTTGGCGGCCGCAGTGAGCTGGTCTGGGACGTCCAGTTTACCCGGGAATACATTGGAGACGTGCCCACGGAGATGTTCCGCCACTTCTTCAAATCCCTCTCGGACGCCCTGCGCGCGAACCTCTACGTGCAGGCCCGCGGAGAGAACAACCACCACCTGGCCGAAGGCATCTTCAAGGCCCTGGCCCGCAGCATCAGGCAGGCCGCCCGCCGCAATGTCTTCTCGTACGATTTACCCTCCAGTAAAGGATTGTTATGATTACGCTTGTAGACTACGACGCCGGCAACATCCGCTCGGTGGGCAACGCCCTCTCCCGGCTGGGCGCGGAGTATGAACTCACGGCCGATCCGGCCCGCATTGCCGCGGCGTCCAAAGTGATCCTGCCCGGTGTGGGCAACGCCGCCGAGGCCATGGAGCACCTGCGGGAGCGGGGGCTCTGCGAGGTAATCCGCAACCTGCGCGTGCCCGTCCTGGGCATCTGCGTGGGCCTGCAGGTGCTCTGCAAAAGCTCCGAGGAAGGGCCGGTGGACTGCCTGGGCATCTTTGACGCCCGCATCCGCCGCTTCCCGGAAAGCCCCGAGGCCAAGGTGCCCCACATGGGCTGGAACAACATCGGCAATCTGGAGAGCAAGCTCTTCAAGGACCTGCCCGGCGGCAGTTACGTGTACTTTGTGCACTCCTACTACCCGGAGCTTTGCCCCGACACCATAGCCACCTGCCGGCACGGGGAGACACTCTTCAGTGCCGCCCTCCGCTGGGAGAACTTCTACGGCACGCAGTTCCACCCGGAAAAGAGCGGTTCGGCCGGTGCCGCCATCCTCCAAAACTTCCTGGCGCTATGATTCAGATTATTCCCGCCATCGATTTGATGGAAGGCCGATGCGTCCGCCTTACCAAGGGCGACTACGGCCAGAAGAAAGTATACGACGGCTCCCCCGTGGACGTAGCTTGGCAGTACGCCGACGCCGGCGTTTCCCGGATCCATCTGGTGGACCTGGACGGCGCCAAGGCCGGAGAGCCCCGCAACCTGAAGACGCTGGAAGCCATCGCCGGCGCCGTGCCCTGCCAGTTGGAATGGGGCGGCGGCATTGGCGGCTCCGAGGCTCTGGAAAGCGTCTTTTCGGCCGGCGCCTCCCATGCCATAGCGGGCAGCGTAGCCGCCCTGAAGCCCGAACTGTTTGAATCCTGGCTTTCCCGCCATGGCGCCCGCATGATCCTGGGGGCCGATGTCCGCGACGGGCAGATTGCCGTCAAGGGCTGGCTGGAGCAGGTGCCGGTGAGCATCGACACCCTGGTGGAGCGTTTCCTTCCCCTGGGCCTGAAGGAATGCATTGTCACGGACATCTCCCGCGACGGCATGCTCCAGGGCCCTTCCACGCCCCTGTATCAGCGCTTGCAGCAGGCTTTCCCGGCGGTCTCCTTTACGGTTTCCGGCGGCATTTCCTCAGTGGAAGATATCCGCACGCTGGACAGCCTGGGCCTCCGGAAAGTCATTGTGGGCAAGGCCCTTTACGAGCAGCGTATCACCCTTAAAGACTTGAAAGAATGGTTGCCAAACGCATAATCCCCTGCCTGGACGTCAAGGACGGACAGGTGGTCAAAGGCATTAACTTCGAAGGCCTCCGCGAGGTGGGTGACGCCGTGGAAATGGGCGCCCAGTATGCCCGGGATGGGGCCGATGAACTGGTGTACCTGGATATCAGCGCCAGCCGGGAAGGCCGCCGCACCTTTGCCGCCCTGGTGGAAAAGATTGCCGAAAGGATCGACATTCCCTTCACCGTGGGAGGCGGGATCGGCTCGCTGGAAGACGCCGCGCGCCTGCTGGACGCCGGGGCCGACAAGGTCTCGGTGAACAGCGCCGCCCTGGCGCGGCCGGAGCTCATCAGCGAACTGGCCGGCAAGTACGGCAGCCAGTTTGTGGTGGTGGCCATCGATGCCAAGCAGATGGACGGCCAGTGGATCTGCACCACCCACGGCGGTAGCCGCTTCACGGAGCGGGAGCTTTACTCCTGGGCCCGGGAAGCGCAGGAGCGCGGAGCCGGCGAGATCCTGTTCACCTCCATGGACCACGACGGCACCAAGGCCGGCTACGCCTGCGACGTGTATGCCCGCCTCTGCACCGACCTCTCCATCCCGGTCATCGCCTCCGGCGGCGCCGGCAGCGTACAGGACATCGTGGACGTACTCACGGTGGGCAAGGCCGATGCCGCCCTGGCCGCCAGCATCTTCCACTACGGAGAAATCCCCATTCCGGTTTTAAAACAGGCCCTCAAAGCCGCAAATGTTAACGTAAGATGAAATTCAGTGATTTCAAATTGGACAAGACCGGCGACGGACTGCTGCCGGTGATTGTGCAGGACGCCACCACCCTCAAAGTGCTCATGCTGGGCTACATGAACCAGGAGGCCTTTGAAAAGACGCAGGCCGAAGGACGGGTGACCTTCTGGTCCCGGGGGCGGCAGTGCCTCTGGACCAAGGGAGAGACCAGCGGGAACTACCTGCACGTGGTGAACATGTACCCGGACTGCGACGCCGACACCCTGCTCATCCAGGCCCGGCCCGACGGTCCCACCTGCCACCGCGGCACCACCGCCTGCTTCGACACGCCGGAGGAGGAGGGCTTCGTGCGGTCCCTATCGGCCCTGATCCAGAAACGGCATCAGGAGATGCCGGAGGGCTCCTATACCACCAAGCTCTTTGTCAAGGGGCCCAAGGTCATTGGCAAGAAGGTGGGAGAAGAGGCCGTGGAGGCCGTGATTGAGGCCGTGGACGGCAACCGCGACCGCTTTGTCTACGAGGCTTCCGACCTGGTGTACCACCTGCTGGTGCTGCTGGAAAGCCAGGGAGTCAGCGTTCAGGACCTGGAAAAGGAGCTGACGCTCAGGCACAAATAAAATAGGGGGCAGATGCGGGCTTTTTGTGAGAAAATGATTATATTTGTGAGTTGAGATTATAAAGAAAAAGAGATATGAATCTGACCATTTCCAGCACCCTCCTCCTTAAGGCCCTGATGGACGTTTCCAAGGCCATTCCGTCCAAGTCTCCGCTTCCCATCCTGGAGAACTTCCTCTTTGTACTCAAGGACGGCAAATTGGAAATCACCGCCTCGGACTCCGAGCTCACCCTCCGCACCGCCATTGAGGTGGACAGCGCAGAGGAAGACGGCTCCGTGGCCGTTCCCGCCCGTCACATGACGGACCTCCTGAAGGAACTGCCGGACCAGCCCCTCCGCATCAAGACGGTGTCGGACGCCTCCTTCGAGTGCAGCTGGGCCAGCGGTAACTCCGTGCTGCCCTACTTCCCCGCAGACGACTATCCGGAAATCAAAACCACCGGAGACGACGCCCTCAAGGTCACCTTCCCCGCAGAAAGCCTGGTAGACGGCATCCAGAGCACCATCTACGCCACCGCAGATGACGAGATCCGTCCCGCCATGAACGGTATTTTCTTTGACATTGATCTCACCAGCACCACCCTTGTGGCCTCAGATTCCCACAAGCTCATCTGCTACACCACCCAGGACGTCAAGGCCTCCGAGAAGGCCTCCTTCATCCTGCACAAGAAGCCGGCCGCCGTGCTGCGCTCCATCATCGGCAAAGACGTAGAGAACGTAGAGATTGCCTTTGACAGCTCCACCGCCCAGTTCACCTTTGGCAGCACCACCATGGTCTGCCGCCTGGTAGTGGGCAAGTATCCCAAGTACCGGGATGTCATCCCCATGAACAACTCCAACGTTCTGCAGATAGACCGTCAGCTCCTCCTCAACACGGTAAAACGTGTGGCTGTGTGCGCCAACAAGGCCTCCAACCACATCAAATTCACCCTCAAGGAGGGCCAACTGGAGATTTCCGCCCAGGATCTGGGTTTTGCCCTGGCCGCCTATGAGAAGATCAACTGCAACTACGCAGGAGACGAGCTCACCATCGGCTTCAAGAGCACCTTCCTCACGGAGATCCTGGCCAACATGAGCTGCACCGGCATGGTGATCAAGTTCGCAGACGCCCGCCGCGCCGCCCTCATCCTTCCCGCCGAAGAAGAGGCCGAGACCGAAAAGGTCTGCGGAATCCTTATGCCCATTATGATCCAATAGCATCGCAGAATCAAGGTATCTCTTTCTGAACCGTCGCTTTGCGACCCCTCCCACTTCGTGGGCCCCTCCCTCTTATGAAGCCGAGGGTGGCTACAGGTTCAGAAAGAGATACCTTGATTCATGCTAGTAAACTTTATATATGGAACTGAACTTAGAGAAACCCCTACTCTTTTTTGATATCGAGAGTACTGGATTGAATATCGCTACAGATTGTATTTGTGAGCTGAGTTTTGTGAAGGTGTTTCCCGGAGGGGAAACGCGGATCAAGACGTGGCGTTTCAAGCCTTGGGACTATGTGGCCCAGCGGCAGTATCCCATTCATCCGCAGGCATCGGCCGTGAATGGCCTCAAGGATGAGGACTTGGCGGGATGCCCCCGGTTCTTCGAATGCGTGGACGAGGTCCTGGAATGGCTCTCGGACGCAGACCTGGCCGGATTCAACAGCGCCAAGTTCGACCTTCCCATGCTGGCCGAAGAAATAGAACGTGTACGCACGTACACCCAGAAGGAAATCGATGTAGACCTCCACGCCAAGCTCATGGTGGACGTCCAGAACATCTATCACTATATGGAGCCGCGCAACCTCAAGGCCGCTTACCGCTTCTACTGCGGAGGAGAAGACTTTGAGAACGCCCACACCGCCGAGGCCGATACCGTAGCCACCTACGAGGTTCTCAAGGGCCAGCTGGACATGTATCCGGACAAACTCAAGAACGACGTGGGCTTCCTGGCTACCGTAGCGGGCCGTCCCCGTACCGTGGACTATGCCGGCCGCCTCATCCTGGGAGACAACGGAGAGGCCGTGGTCAGCTTTGGCAAGCACAAGGGCAAGACCGCCCGCGAGGTGTGGAACACCGAACCCTCCTACTTTGCCTGGATCGAAGGCGGAGACTTCACCCTGGACACCAAGCGCCAGTTCGCCCGCCTCAAGAACCAGTTCCAGAAAGAACGCAAAGAAGCCCTCAACCGCCCCGCCACCACGGACGAGCTCCAGGGCCTTCGCGACAAATATTCTACCGGGAAACTCTTCTAATAGTTTCACAATTAACCATCTCTAGCTTCGGAGCGAAGCGACCCAGGGGGTTTGGGGGATTAGTCCCCCAATAAATCGAAGATTTTTTGTACCTTTGTCCTTGGACAAAGGTGTATTCTCTTCGTGCCGAAGGAATCTGAAAAGGGAAGCCGGTGAAAGTCCGGAACTGTGCCCGCAGCTGTGAACTCCTTAACGGTCCGGTAAACATGCCATTGCTTAGTGCGAGAAGGCGCCGCGCCGGGAGCAGTCAGAAGACCTGCCTTGTCAAGTTTAACGTAGGGGCTCGGGGACAAGCTTCGGTATAAGCGCTTACATAATGCTTTTTTCTCTTATGACGGCTGCCGTTTTGATGGCAGCCCAGCCTGACACCTTGCAGGCAGTGACCGTGGTAGCAGACCGCGGCGTGGTGGTATCCCGTACCGATACCGTAAAAATCTCTTCTTCCCTTAACGTTGCCTCCATCCTTCAGACCCTTCCGGGCCTCTATGTGGGTGATTACGGCGGGTATTCCGGCCTCAAGAGCGCCAGCCTCCGTGGCTTTGGCAGTGCCCACACGGCCATCTATGTAGATGGTGTACGGGTTGGAAACGTGCAGTCCGGCCAGGCCGATCTGGGCAATCTGGACCTCGCATCCTTTGGCTCCATCGTGGCAGACTATGCCCAGAACAGTCTGTCCTTTATCACCGCCCGTCCGGTGTTCCATAACGGTCCGGTGACCGGAACCGTAAGCTTACAGGGTGGCTCCTTCAGCACTTGGAAGCCTTACGGAAATATCGCTTTCCGTCTCTCTCCCAAGGTGAGCCTGTCCACCCACGTGGGCGGCCTCATCACCAAGGGCGCCTTCCCCCTTTCCGATGGCACCGTCTGGGGAAACAACGACATGAAGCAGATTCAGGCAGGGGCCGATCTCTTCGGCCTTCTCAATGGCGGCGACTATCACGCCAAAGTTTCCTATAATGGAGCAGACCGCGGAACGCCCGGTTCCATCTCCTGGCCTTCTACCGACCGCCAGAAAGACCGCAACATTGCCGTCCAGGGCCTCCTGCGCAAGGCTTTCAGCCCTATCTATACCCTCCATCTGAGTGCCAAAGGCGCCTATGACGATCTCCAATACCTGAGCGAATGGAGTGACAGCCGGTACCAGCAAACCGAACTGCAGCTCAATTCTTCCCATAAGTTCCAAATCAAAGACTGGTGGGCCGTCTCCGCAACCTTGGACCTTGGCTGGGACAAGGTAGTCTCTGAACTCTATACAGACTCCCGCCTGAGTACCGTGGTAGCCCTGGGTTCGGCCTTCCGTCTGGACCGTTTCAAGGCCGATGTCGCCCTGGAGTATGCCGGCGTGTTTGACAATGGCCTTACCACTTGGAACAGCCTCTCTCCCTCGGTTGACCTGCGTTTCACCCCGGTGGAAGGTCTGGACGTAGTGGCCTTTGGCCGCCGTGCTTACCGCACCCCTACCTTCAACGAGCTTTACTATCCCGGCTACGGAAACCCGGACCTCAAGCCCGAGGATGCCTGGCTCACCGACCTGGGCCTGGACTTTGTCCGCCCTGTGGGTGTCTGGACCCTCAAAGCCCGTCTGGATGGCTACTACAATATCCTGAATAACAAGATTATCTCTGCTCCTTCCCCGGATGACCCCTGGGTATGGCTGCCCTACAACATAGGTAAGGTAAATGCCTGGGGCGCCGATTTACTGGCCGATGCACACTTTGTCTCCGGCAACTGGAAGGGAGGCGTAAGTGCCCGCTATGGCTGGCAGAAAGCCCTGGACAAGACCCCGGACAGCACAACCCTGAATGAGCAGATTCCTTATGTGGCCCGCCATACCGTTGTGCTGAACGGAGATGTGGATTGGAAAGGACTGAGCCTGAACGCAGTGTTGAACCTCCGTTCGGGCCGCCGGGACGGAACCGGCGAAATGCCCAACTGGAACACCCTGGACCTTACTCTTGGGAAGTCCTTCTGCCTGGGAAAGGCCGGCGTTCTGGGTGTGAAAGTGAGCGCCTATAACCTCCTCAACCACCACTACGAGGTCATCCGTGACTATCCCATGCCCGGTCGCAGTATCATGGGCGGAATAGAATATAAGTTCTGATGTTACTGAGTCTCTTATACGTTTTATTGTCTGGGATCGCCCTTCCTGTGGGCGGTATCCAGATGCAGTATCTGTGGCGCAACCAGCTCGGGGATGTCTATAGCCTCGGGCTGGGCAGCGCTGCCTGTCTGGGCGCCGCAGCCGCTACCATGAGCGGCTGGTGCTCCCTTACGGTGGGCAGCTTCATCTGCACCCTGATCTGCACCATCATCTGCTTCTTTGTCACCCTGAAGGTGAATACGCAGCAGCTTATTACCTTCGGCATCCTTTTTGGCACCTTCATCGGCTCCCTGGGAACCATTGTGGTGACCAACGCCCCCACCGGTGACCATCTCAAGCAGTATTACCTGTGGGGCGCCGCCAACTTCCGCCTGGAAGGGGTGGTTCCCGGAGACATTGTGTTTTCGCTGGTGCTGTTTGCCGTGGGCTTTGGCGTAGCCCTGTGGCAGGCCGGCCGCCTCACCCGACATTTCAAGGAAGAGATTGAGATACCCAATGTGGACAAAGCCTGGCTGCTGCTGGCCATCATGTGCCTGGTAACCAGCGCCGTGAGCATCTGCGGCCCCATCGGCTTCATCTCCCTGGGCGTGCCCAACCTGAGCCGGCTCATCTGCAAGAGCCAGGACATCCGCAAGCACTACTGGATCAGCAGCGCCATGGGTGTGGGGCTGCTCCTGGTCACCTATCTGGTGGTAGAGTTCGTGAATTTTGGCATTTATCTCCCCATCAGCGCAACAATGGCCATCATTGCGTTGCCGCTGATGGCCATGATCTTTGTCAAAACTCCCGAAAAGGAGATGTAGAGGCGTCGCAGGTCCCCAAAAATCCGCCGACCTGCGACGGTACAATGCACAGAAGGCCGATAAGCGTCGCTGGTCAGCGAAAAAATGAGGACCTGCGACAGAAAATAGGGGGACCTGCGACGGAACGCAGCGGCACCTGCGACATTGAGAGGCGGTGGGGCGAAGAGCCCTACATCAGCCACTTGGACATGTCCTTGCCGGCTTCCTGGCCTTTGCGGATTTCGGTGGAGGAGATGGTGACCAGCGGGGCTTTCAAGAGCCAGATCTTATAGTCCGGATTCTCTCTGAGAAGCCGGGCTTTTGCATAGCCCCGGTGATAGCCCTTGCGGGGGAAGACGGCTACGCCGTATTCCAGCAGGATACGCTCGTGATAGCGCCAGCCGGAGAAGTTGGCCAGGTTATCGGCCCCGATGATTAGGGTGAAATCGTTTTGCGGTTCCCTTTCCCGGAGGGCATCCAGCGTGCGGATGGTATACTGCGGCGGAAGCATCTTGAGCTCGATATCCTGCGCCACCACCCTGAGATCTGGGTGGCGGGCGATGGCCTCCAGCGCCGCATCGTAGCGGTCCTGCCCGGCGGGAAGGCTGTGGGTCTGCTTGAAAGGGTTCTGGGGCGTAACCACCAGGTATACCAGATCGAAGCCGGCTTCTTGGGTAAGAAAACGGATAATGGCTTCGTGCCCTATGTGCAGGGGATTGAAGCTGCCGCTGTACACTGCTATCTTCATGCGGGTACAAAGTTATAGTTTTTTTGACTATATTTGTATGATTAGCAAAAACGATTGTCTATGTCCGGTAAAGTTCTCATCTTTTCGGCCCCTTCCGGCAGCGGGAAGAGCACCATTGTGAACCATCTTCTGGGCCTGCATCCGGAGATTGAATTCTCCGTATCGGCCACTTCCCGCCCGCCCCGCGGCGCAGAGCAGGATGGTGTGGAGTACCTCTTCTATTCGGCCGATATCTTCCGCGCCCTGGTGGCCCAGGACAAGTTTGTAGAGTATGAGGAAGTATACCCGGACCGCTTCTACGGCACCCTCAAGAGTGAGGTCAACCGCATCTGGGCCAAGGGCCACGTGATTATCTTTGACGTGGATGTCAAAGGCGGCGTCTCGCTCAAAAAGTACTTTGGGGATGCAGCCCTGTCCGTCTTTATCCAGGCCCCGTCCGTGGAGGAACTCCGCCGGCGGCTCATCGCCCGCGCCACGGATCCCATGGACGCCATCGAAACGCGCGTAGCCAAGGCGGCCGAAGAAATGACCTACGCCCCCAAGTTTGACAAGGTCCTGATCAACGATGACCTGGAAACGGCCTACAAAGAGGCCGAAGAGCTCGTAAACAACTTTTTAACACACTGATATGAAACGAATTACCGCAACGATTGCGCTCCTTTCCGCACTGGTAGGGAGTGCGCTGGCCGCGCCCGCAGAGGAAGCCCGTCTGCTTCGCTTCCCGGCCACCAACGGAACCGATGTAGTCTTCTCCTATGCCGGAGACCTCTGGACCGTTCCGCTGCAGGGCGGCGAGGCCCACAGGCTCACTTCCCACATCGGTTATGAGATGTTTGCCCGCTACTCCCCCGATGGCAAGACCATTGCCTTCACCGGAGAATACGACGGCAACCGTGAGGTTTACAGCATCCCCGCCCAGGGTGGAGAACCGGTCCGTATCACCTTTACGGCCACCAACCATCGCGACGACCTGGGAGACCGCATGGGCCCCAATAACATCGTCATGACCTGGAGCCCGGACGGCAAGAAGATCGTGTTCCGCAACCGTACCGGAGACGGTTTCGAGGGCTTGCTGTGGACTGTAGCCCCTACCGGCGGCATGCCCACCCAGATTCCCCTCCCGGAGGGCGGCTGGTGCAGCTACTCCCCCGACGGGTCCAAACTGGCCTACAACCGCGTGATGCGTGAATTCCGCACCTGGAAGTACTACCGCGGCGGCATGGCCGACGACATCTGGATTTACGACCCCAAGGCCCAGAAGGTGACCAATATCACCAACAACGTAGCCCAGGACATCTTCCCCATGTGGGTGGGAGAGGAGATTTACTTCGCCTCCGACCGCGACATGACCATGAACCTGTTCGTGTACAACACCCGAACCGGCCAGACCCAGAAGGTAACCAACTTCAAGGAATACGACGTCAAGTTCCCGTCCACCGACGGCAAGACCATCGTGTTTGAAAACGGTGGCTGGCTGTACAAGCTGGATCCCGCCACCAAGCAGAGCGTCAAGATCCCTGTAACGCTGGCCACCGATGCCGTTTATGGCCGGGAAGAGCGCCGTCAGCTGGAGTACCGCAATGCTTCCAGCCTGTCCGCCGCCCCCGACGGTTCCCGCATGGTGGTCACCGCCCGCGGCGAGGTCTTTGACGTGCCCGTGGGCAAGGGTGTCACCCGCAACCTCACCCGCTCCTCCAACTCCAACGACCGCGGCGCCACCTGGAGCCCGGACGGCAAGTGGATTGCCTGGATTGGAGACGCCACCGGAGAGACCGAGGTATACCTCTACGATGTCAAGGGCAATACCACCAAGCAGCTCACCAAAGACAACGACACCTACATCCGCTCCCTGGGCTGGGCTCTGGACAGCAAGCATATATACTACACGGACCGCAAGAACCGCTTCGTGGAAGTGGACCTTTCCGGCAGCAAGCGCACCGTCATGGAGAACCCCGAGGCCGAATTCCGCTCCGTGGACATCTCCCCGGACAGCAAGTGGATCACCTACACCCGTCCCGCCAAGAACGAGATGGACATTGTATATCTCCGCAACCTCGAAAGCGGCAAGGAATATCCAGTGACCGAGCGTTGGTACAACAGCGGCAGCCCCCGCTTCAGCGCCGACGGCAAATACCTCATCTTCACCAGCGACCGCGACATGAATCCCCAGTACAGCCGCATCGAATGGAACTACAGCTTCCAGGACATGAGCGGCACGTACCTGGCCCTCCTGGCCAAGGACACCCCGTCCCCGCTCATCGCCAAGGATCCCGTTGTCTCCACCGAAAAACCCGCCGCTCCTGAGAAGAAGGCCGATGCTCCCAAGAAACCGGAAGCGGCCGCTCCTGCCGGGACCCGGATTGACCCCGACGGCATCACCGACCGCATTATCAAGCTGCCCTTCAAGGGCCGCAGCTACTACTCCGACGAAGGCAAGGTCTGGTACCTGGGCCGCGGCGGCACCCGCGTCTACGACTTCAAGACCGGCGAGGACAGCGAATGCTCCGACGCCTCCATGTGGCCCATCCCGGGCACCAAGAAGGCCGTCTTCCGCAAAGGCAGCAACGTGTTCATAGCCAATATCGGCCCCAAGGTAGGTCTCAAGGACAAGGCCGATCTGGGCAACCTGGTCACCAACATCGACTTCAACGAGGAATGGGCCCAGCTGTACGACGAAGTCTGGCGCGCTTTCCGCGACGGTTACTATCTGGAGAATATGCACGGCCGCGACTGGAACGCCGTCAAGGCCAAATATGAGGTTCTCCTCCCCTACGCCAAGACGCGTCTGGATGTGAACTACATCCTGGGAGAGATGATCTCCGAGGTGGCCAGCGGTCACTGCTACGTAACGCCCGGCGAGTATCCCAAGCCCGAGCGCGTGGAGATGGGTCTGCTGGGGGCCGAATTCTCCAAGGTGGCCGATGGTTTCCGCATCGACAAGATCCTGGAAGGCGCCACCTATCGGCCCGAACTCCGCTCCCCGCTCACCGAACCCGGCCTGGGTGTGAAGGAAGGCGACGTGATCACCGCCATCGACGGCGTTTCCCTCAAGGACGTTGATAACCTCTACAAGCTTCTCATTGGCAAGGCCGATGTGCTCACCGAGCTCACCATTAACGGCAAGAAGGTGGTTGTGAAACCCATCTCCGACGAAGGTCCCCTGTACCACTACGCCTGGGTGATGAAGAACATCCGCACCGTAGAAAAGCTCTCGGGCGGCCGCGTGGGCTACATCTACATTCCGGACATGAGCCAGGAAGGCCTGAGCGAATGGGCCCGCTACTACTATCCCCAGCTGGATAAGGAAGCCCTCATCGTGGACGACCGCGCCAACGGCGGCGGAAACATCTCGCCCATGATTATCGAGCGTTTGCAGCGCCATGTATACCGCATGACCATGCGCCGCGGCTCCACCCTCACCGGCACCGTGCCCGAAGGCACCCACACCGGCCCCAAGGTGCTCCTGATCAACAAGTACTCCGCCTCTGACGGAGACCTCTTCCCCTGGAGCTTCAAGGCCAACAACCTGGGTACCGTCATTGGCACCCGCACCTGGGGCGGTATCGTGGGCATCAGCGGTTCCCTGCCCTATGTGGACGGCACGGATGTACGCGTTCCGTTCTTCACCAACTACGACGCCGCCACCGGCCAGTGGATTGTGGAGAACCACGGCGTAGATCCTGACATTGTCCTGGACAACGATCCGCTGAAGGAATTCGCCGGCATTGACCAGCAACTGGAGAAGGCCGTGGAAGTGGCCCTGGAGCAGATCAAGGACCGCAAACCCCTCCCCGGCGTCCCCGCTCCCCGCACCTTTAAAGACTTGGGACTTCCCGAGGTTTGGTAAAAATTACTATCTTTGTGCTCCAAATTTGACGATTATGGGAAGAGTTATATTGACTGGCGACCGTCCTACCGGCAAGCTTCATCTGGGTCATTATGTGGGTAGCCTGCGCAACCGCGTGCTCCTGCAGAACGAGGGCAATTACGACCGCATGTTTGTGTTCATCGCAGACGTGCAGGCCCTCACGGATAATGCCGATAATCCGGAGAAAGTCCGTCAGAATATCATAGAGGTAGCCCTGGACTATCTGTCCTGCGGCCTGGACCCCAACAAGGTCACCCTCTTTATCCAGAGCCAGATCCCCGAGCTGCACGAGATGACGCAGTTCTTCTCCAACCTGGTAACGGTTCAGCGCCTGCAGCGCAACCCCACCGTGAAGGCAGAGATGGCCCTGCGCGGCTTCAACGCCGAAGGAGAAGACGACAACCGCCGCGGCCTGCCCGTGGGCTTCTTCACCTACCCTATTTCCCAGGCGGCCGATATCTGCTTCTGCAAAGCCACCACCGTTCCCGCCGGTGAAGACCAGGAACCCATGCTGGAGCAGTGCCGCGAAATCGTGCGCAGCTTTAATGGCACCTACAAGTGTGACGTGCTGGTAGAGCCCAGCATCCTGCTGCCCACCAACCTCGCTTGCCGCCGCCTCCCCGGAACGGACGGCCAGGCCAAGATGAGCAAGTCCCTGGGCAACTGCATCTACCTCTCCGACACGCCCAAGGATATGGAGCAGAAGGTAAAGGGTATGTTCACGGACCCCGGTCACCTGCGCGTGGAAGATCCCGGCAAGGTGGAAGGCAACACCGTCTTCACCTATCTGGACGCCTTCTGCGAGCCCGACGACTTTGCCAAGTTCTGGCCCGAGTACGCTTCTCTGGACGAGCTCAAGGACCACTACCGCCGCGGAGGTCTGGGAGACATGAAGTGCAAGAAGTTCCTCATCAACGTTCTCAACGACCGCCTGGATCCCATCCGTGCCCGTCGCCACACCTACGAGCAGGACATCCCCGAGGTGTACAACATCCTCAAGAAGGGCTCCGAAGCCGCCCGCGAGGTGGCCGCCCAGACCCTCCACGAGATGAAGGACGCCATGAAGATCAACTACTTTGACGACGCCGCGCTAATAACAGAACAAGCGGCTAAATACAGGCAATAAAAAAATCCGGCTCGATTGAGTCGGATTTTTTTATTGGTAAGAGGGTTTGGCTTACTCAGCCTTGCCGTCGGAACCCAGCACGTTGATGATCTTGTGCATGTAGAGCTTCTTCATCTCGTCACGGGCGGGACCCAGGTACTTACGAGGGTCGAACTCACCGGGCTTCTCGTTGAAGACCTTACGAATGGCGGCGGTCATAGCCAGACGGGAATCGGAGTCGATGTTGATCTTGCAGACGGCGCTCTTGGAGGCCTCGCGGAGCTGCTCCTCGGGGATACCCACTGCATCGGGCAGTTTGCCACCGTTGGCGTTGATGATGTCTACATACTCCTGAGGAACGGAGCTGGAGCCGTGGAGAACGATGGGGAAGCCGGGAAGCTTCTTCTCAATCTCGTGGAGCACGTTGAAGGCCAGCGGCGGAGGAACCAGACGACCGGTCTTGGGGTCACGGGTGCACTGTTCGGGCTTGAACTTGTAAGCACCGTGGCTGGTACCGATGGAGATAGCGAGGGAATCGCAACCGGTGCGGGTAGCAAAGTCGATCACTTCTTCCGGACGGGTGTAGTGAGATTCCTCAGCGGCAACCTCATCTTCAACACCGGCGAGAACGCCGAGTTCGGCCTCTACGGTCACATCATACTTGTGAGCGTAGTCAACCACCTTCTTGGTGAGGGCGATGTTCTCCTCGTAAGGGAGGGAAGAGGCATCGATCATCACGGAGCTGAAGCCCATGTCTACGCAGCTCTTGCACAGCTCGAAGCTGTCGCCGTGGTCCAGGTGGAGGACAATCTGAGGATGCTCCCAACCCAGTTCCTTGGCGTATTCTACGGCACCCTCTGCCATGTAGCGGAGGAGGGTCTGGTTGGCGTAGTTACGGGCACCCTTGGAAACCTGGAGGATCACAGGGCTCTTGGTCTCTGCGCTGGCCTGGATGATGGCCTGAAGCTGCTCCATGTTGTTGAAGTTGAAAGCGGGGATGGCGTAACCGCCGGCAACGGCCTTCTTGAACATCTCACGGGTGTTCACAAGACCAATTTCTTTGTAAGATACCATAAGTATAAAAAATAAAATAACCTTCTAACTACCTTCTTGAGGTTTGCAAATTTACGAAAAATTTTCGAATAAAAATGAGCCTAACGTCCCATGATTTGGACAATTAGGCTCATTTCGTTTCTTACTGCTCGTCAGGACCTTCCGGCTGGGGACCCTGAGGGCCGCCGTTGAAGGGACCCTGAGGACCCTGAGGGCCACCCTGGAACGGTCCCTGGGGACCGCCCTGGGCCTGCTGGCCAGCCTGGTACATCTTCTCGAAGGCTTTATTGAGGGCCTCGGAGTACTTGTCGATATCGGCCAGGTTCTGGGCCTTCACGGCTTCCTTCAGGGCGTTGCAGCTCGACTCTACCTCGCTCTTCACGTCGGCAGGCACCTTGTCTCCGTTCTCCTTCAGGAACTTCTCGGCCTGGAAGGTGAGGGCATCGGCGTTGTTGATCTTGTCGATTCTCTCCTTTTCGGCCTGGTCTGCCGCCTCGTTGGCCTTGGCCTCGTCACGCATACGCTGGATCTCGGCGTCGGACAGGCCGCTGGAGGCCTCGATGCGGATGTGCTGCTCCTTGCCGGTAGCCTTATCCACAGCGCTCACGTTCAGGATACCGTTGGCGTCAATATCGAAGGTCACCTCAATCTGAGGTACGCCACGGGGTGCGGGGGCAATGCCGTCCAGGTGGAAGATTCCAATCTGCTTGTTATCTTTGGCCATGGGGCGCTCTCCCTGGAGCACGCGGATCTCTACGCCGGGCTGGTTGTCGGCTGCGGTGGAGAACACCTGGCTCTTCTTGGCCGGGATGGTGGTGTTGGACTCGATGAGCTTGGTCATCACGCCACCGAGGGTTTCGATACCCAGGCTCAGCGGGGTAACATCCAGCAGAAGCACGTCCTTCACGTCACCTGCCAGCACACCGCCCTGAATGGAGGCGCCGATGGCAACCACCTCGTCGGGGTTCACGCTCTTGTTGGGCTCTTTGCCGAAGAAGTTCTTCACCAGCTCCTGCACGTAAGGGATACGGGTGGAACCGCCTACCAGCAGGACCTCGTCAATGTCGGAGGGGTTCAGATGAGCATCGGCCAGTGCCTGCTTGCAAGGGGCGATGGAACGCTGGAAGAGGGCATCCGACAGCTGCTCGAACTTGGCACGCGTGAGCGTCTTGGCAAGGTGCTTGGGCACGCCGTCCACCGGCATGATATAAGGAAGGTTGATCTCCGTGGAGGTCTGGCTGGACAGCTCAATCTTGGCCTTCTCGGCAGCTTCCTTCAGACGCTGCAGGGCCATGGGGTCCTTCTTGAGGTCCAGGCCGCCGTTTTCGGCAGCGAACTCGGAGGCCAGCCAGTCAATGATGACCTGGTCAAAGTCATCACCGCCCAGGTGGGTGTCACCGTTGGTGGACAGCACCTCGAAGACGCCGTCACCGAGCTGCAGGATGGAGATATCGAAGGTACCGCCGCCAAGGTCGTACACGGCCACCTTCATATCCTTGTCCTTCTTGTCCAGGCCATAGGCCAGGGCAGCGGCGGTGGGTTCGTTGATGATACGTTTTACATCCAGACCCGCAATGCGGCCGGCCTCTTTGGTGGCCTGACGCTGGGAGTCGGAGAAGTAGGCGGGGACGGTGATCACGGCCTCGGTCACTTCCTGGCGGAGGTATTCCTCGGCGGTCTTCTTCATCTTCTGAAGAATCATGGCCGAAATCTCCTGAGGAGTATAGAGCTTACCGCTGATGTCCACGCGGGGGGTGTTGTTCTCTCCACGGACCACCTTGTAGGGGACGCGGCTCACTTCGGTGTTCACCTGATCGTAGGTCTCACCCATGAAACGCTTGATGGAGAAAACGGTATTGTTGGGGTTGGTGATAGCCTGACGCTTGGCCGGGGAGCCAATCTTACGCTCTCCACCATCGGTGAAAGCTACCACGGAGGGGGTGGTACGCTGCCCCTCGTTGTTGATGATGACGGTAGGCTGGTTGCCTTCCATCACAGCGACGCAGGAATTAGTAGTTCCCAGGTCAATTCCGATAATCTTACCCATAGTATTCAAGTTTTTTATTTGTTTTCGTATAAAAAGTTGGCGCCACTCATTGTGAGCGACGCCAAGTAATTATCGAACTTCGTGCCAAGTCAGCGAGGCTGACAAAATGGCAGAAACTAGAACCGCCAACCTAGGGTAAGCAGGGCATCCAACATGGTGCTTTTGACCACTATTTCTGGGGTCAGGACATCTGCACCGTAATATTCATAAGGAATTACAACGTCATTGGGGACAAAGCGGGCCCGCACGGCGGCATCCAGGAAGAAACTGCCAAAGGAGAAACCGGCACCCACGGACAGATTGTGTTTGAGGAGGGTCTGCTCCCTTTCTCCATTGGTAATAAGATTGTAACCGGCACGCAGGGACACAGCGGGCGTTACCTTAACCTCAGTTCCCAGACGTAGTTGATGACTAGCACACAGCAAATCACGGATTATATCATTAGTCTCACCAAAATCGCCAACCGAATACCCAGTTTCATTACGGGCGAAAAAGGCCGAACGGGAATAGTTTACAAACTCATAATCGGCGCTCACCACGGCCATATTACCGAAAGAATAGGCCAGGCCCAGGTTGGCACGGAAAGGAGTACGCAGGGCGTAGATCCAATCATCCTCAGGACTACTTTTCAATGTATGACGTCCAGAGATATACGACTCGCCGGAATAGCCGTAACGCTCACGGAAGTTGAGCATGGTGGGAGTCTGAATAGCTGCTCCAACACGGAGACCTGCCACAGGGCGCCACAAGGCTCCGACTTTCAAATAGACACCGTTTCCTTCTAGACGGAGGTTGCGCTTCATCCGCAAAGATTCAAACTGGCCGGTGGTACCATCATCATACCGAATGATAGGGAACTCGCTCGGGTCCACAGGCTTTTCGCTCCAATACTCAGATATGGAATAATGGAGCACAGTCACACCCAAATTAGCGCCAATGTAGAACTTGTCGGAAAAGTTCATGGCGTAATTGAGTAGGATGTCATGCTTGCTGCCGCGGGTCTGCTGACCATATTCTTGGTAAACAGGAGCCGCCAGCCAATAATCTACATGATCAACAGCACCTTCTTCATTATGATATACATTGTAAACTTCGGTAACCGCGGCGTAAGAACCAGGTATTTTCTCATGGGCCAAATCGTCCCAAATCTGATTATACATTCCTGCACGGTAGCCAGTCATATCCACCCAGAGCGGAGCATCGATACTAAACCATTCTCCTCCTTTCAATTCATCGCTAGAATACCCCATCGCTGTTGCCGAAGAGGCCAGCGAAGCGGCGTAGGAATTGTCATCGTTGACGCCAGAAGCGTTGAAGCGTCCGGTAAAGTTATTGGTGGAGTTAACCACAAAGCCGAAGGACATCCTCTTGAGCCCCGACCGGCGGCCGGAGTTCATATTAATGATGAACCCCACATTGGGCAACTTGGCGGAACCGAAGAAGGTGTTCCGCTTGTCGGCCATATACGTCATGCCGTCTGCGGCACCTACCTGGGCCAGGGAGAAGGTAACGCCGGGCGTAATCTCAAACTGGGAATACGAGGCTACCGCCGAACCGGCCGGGTTGAAGGTCAGGGAACCGGCGTCTCCGCCGATGGCGGTAAGGGCATTGCCCATACCCACACCACGGGCCGTTCCCGAATAGTTGTTCTCAGAAAACAGCAGGGCATCCTGCCAGGTTTGGGCCCCGGCAGCCACGGCCAGCGTGGCGCCCAGGACAAAACATATGATTTTTTTCATAACTGTCTGGATTGATTACCTAACGGCGACGGGAAGAGCCACCACCGGAATAACCGCCGCCACCCGAGGAGCGGGTAGAGCCGCCGCCGGAATAGCCGCCACCGGAAGAACGGACGCTGCCACTGCAGCTGGAAGAGGAACGCACGCTGCCGGAAGAACGG
>R24__coassemble_217_pt1 | contig 42428 bp, 28 predicted proteins | sample R24__metabat2_high_PE_033 | metagenome-assembled genome bin R24
CTGCAGGCCCTGTCGCTTCGCTCCGGTGTGCGTTTGGGGGTGTTTTAGCACACGGAACTAACCTTGGACCGTTAGACCAGTTTTGGAGGGTAAACTGCTATCTTAGTTCAAAAATAGGCCTAATTTTGATTAAGATTGTAGTTAACGACAATCTTAGTTAGAATATGGGGCAAATCTGCACTAAGATTGCAGATGGGAGGTCTTACGGGCACCGCCGCCGGAAGATACGACATCCGGCGGCTACAGAACAAAAGTTTCATGAGCTCCATGAAAGGGCTCATGAAACTTTTGTCTGTTGCCCACTTCGGGCAGAGAAAAAAGGAGAGAGATGCCCGGTCGAGCCGGGCATGACGGAACTTGGGGTACGGTAGGCTTCTCTAAAGCACGGTTTGAGCTCTGTAGGGCACATATTGTGCTTTAGACATGGTCAAGGAGTGGGGGTAAAGCACGAAACTGTCTTTCCCTGAAAAAAGTTGACTGTTAGAGGTTTCAGTTCTTGACGGGCAGCATGCCTCCCAGGATGGTGAAGACACGGTCTCCGCTGGCAAAGGTGCGGCGCTGTACCGTCATCTCTATCATGCTGAAATGAAAGTAATAGTAGTGGCCGTCTTCATAGTCGCCCCAGTAATACCCGTCCCAGCCGTCATTCACCGGGAGGAAAACGGCATGCGCAAGATGCTCATCGGTAAAAGTGTACTTGTTATAATTTGCGCCACTGACTTTTCCGTCGCTTGCGAGATTGGCTTCAACGAAGCCATCGATACCCACTGCACTGAAGAGTACCCCTTTGACGCCGTTGTAGTTACCATAGTATTTGGTATAGACATTCATGAGTTTGTTCAGCTGGTCTGAACTGGGGGCAGAAAATCCTTTCGGAGCGCTTTCCCCGGCACCGCCCAGATAGCAGGTAACCGGCTGGCGGGCCCATTTCACATTGTGAAGGGTAATAAAATCATCGCCTTCATCGATGACGGGAGTGTCTTTCTGAAGGCACGAAGAGGATCCGAGTGTCAACAAGCACATCAGGGCAAGGCAAAAAAACCTTTTCACAAGACAAACATTTAAGATTATGTATGTAAAAATACACTTTTCTACGACAAATCACAAATGAATGATCCTCCAATCCAGCCTTCCGTGCACGTAATCGGCCTCTCTGGGGTTTTTTCGTGCCCGGAGGGAACCTATAGGCGCTTGACTTCTTCTGGGACGGAGGGCATTGCGCCGCTTTGCGTGCAGACGTAGGCACTCACGTTCACGGCAATCTGATGCGCTTCGCACACGGGTTTCCCCGCCAGGATGCTGGCCACGAAGGCGCCGGTGAAGGAGTCTCCGGCCCCCACCGTATCGGCCACCTGTACCTGGGGCGTGGTGAGGTAGGACATCCCGCCGGCGTGGAATACATAGCTGCCGATGGCACCGCAGGTGAGGATGAGCATCTTCAGGGAATACATTTCGATGAGCTTGCGGCAGGTGTCCTCGAAGCTCAGGCCGGGAAGGCCGAACATCTGGGCCACCAGCACGATTTCCTCTTCGTTGATCTTGAGGATATCGGCCTTTTTCAAGGAGGCCTCCAGTACTTCGCGGCTATAGAACTGCTGGCGCAGGTTGATGTCGAAGACCTTCAGGCAGTCCTCCGGAACGGCGTCCAGGAACCAGCCGATGGTCTCCCGCGAAACGGAGCTGCGCTGGGCTAGGGAGCCAAAGCAGACGGCCCTGGTATCGGCGGCAATGGCGGCCAGTTCTTTGGTGTAAGGGATGTTGTCCCAGGCCACACCGGTCTTGATCTCGTACTGCGGAACCCCTTGCTCGTCCAGGGATACCTGAACGGTGCCGGTGGGCTCTTCCACGCGGTCCATGTGATAGTGGAGGCCGTGCTCGTCCAGGGCATTGATGGTTTCCTCTCCCAAAGCATCCCGACCTACGGCGCTGACAGCCAGGCCTTCCAGGCCGAACTGAGACACGTGATAGGCAAAATTGGCGGGAGCTCCGCCCAGTTTCTTTCCGGTAGGGAAAACGTCCCAGAGGACTTCTCCGATTCCAACGATATACTGTGCCATATTACTTTGCAACTTTAGGAAGGTAGAAGAACAGATAGATGACACCGATGGTCATCACAGCGACGGCGCCAATCTGGCCTACGGCATCGGAGGCAAACCCCATCAGGAGCGGGAACACTGTGCCGCCGAAAAGTCCCATGATCATAAGGCCCGACACCTCGTTCTGCTTGTCGGGGACGGCCAGGATGGCCTGTGAGAACACGATGGAGAAGATGTTGGAGTTTCCAAAACCCACCAGGGCAATGGCTACATACAGGACCGCCTTGGTGGTGCCGAAGAAGAGTCCGCACATGGACAGGGCCATCAGAATCACGCTGAAAAGGAAGAACTTCTTATGGCTGAACTTGGCCAGGATAAACGAGCCGGACAGGCAGCCGGCGGTACGGAAGATAAAGTACAGGCTGGTGGCGAAGCCGGCCTCGGTAAGGCTCATCCCCAGGCGTTCCATCAGAATCTTCGGGGCCGTGGTGTTGGTCCCCACGTCAATGCCCACGTGGCACATGATGCCTAGGAAGCTAAGCAGCACGATGGGCAGTCCCAGGAGCTTGAAGCAGCCGGCGAAGGACGTGGCTTTGTCGGCCACAGCCTCCCGCTCAATGGGCGTCACCAGTAGCAGGACGCTGGCCAGGATACCGATGATCATATAGATAGGGAACAGCACCCGCCAGCCAAGCCCCCAGGACGGGATGGCCGCGGTAGCGCCCCACATGGCAATGTAAGGCGCCATGAAGGAAGCGATGGCCTTGACAAACTGGCCGAAGGTCATGGTGCTGGCCAGGGAGTCTCCCTTGATGATATTGGTAATGAGCGGATTCAGGGAAGTCTGCATAAGGGCGTTGCCGATACCCAGCAGGGAGAAGCTTACGAGCATCAGGCCGTACGTCTCGCCGAAGAGGGGCAGCAGCAGGGACAAGGCCGTCACCGCCAGGCTCACGAGCACGGTATTCTTGCGTCCGATCTTGTTCATCAGCATGCTGGTGGGCACGGAGAAAATCAGGAACCAGAAGAACACCAGAGAGGGGAAGATATTGGCCGATGCGTCGGAAAGGCCCAGATCGGCCTGGACATAGTTGGAGGCGATGCCCACGAGGTCCACGAACCCCATGGCAAAGAAGCAGAGCATCACCGGCAGAAGTTGTATCTTTTTATTCATTTGGATAGCGGATAAAGGGTAACATCGGCCTTTACTTTCCCATTCTGTTTCAGGGTATTGTAGGGCGTGGTGGGGAAGACGAGGTTGGTCATGCAGAAGTCGTTTCCAAAGGCTTCAATGCTGGCCGAATCCAGGAAGAGGCGGAGTTCCATCTTGCCGCCCACGCGGGTGGGGGCGACGGTGACGGTAGGGAAGAATTTGGAGAAACTGACCCGTCCGCTGCTGCGGCGGTCCATGGAGAAGGTCTGGCTGGCGGTCTCGTAGGTCATCACCACCTGCTCCCCGGATTCATTGCTGAGGATGAAAGAGACATTCTCCTTCTTGGGAAGATTGAAGCGGATGACCAGTTCATATGCCTTCTGCGGCTTGTCAAAGAGTTCTTCTTCGGCCGATGAAAGCTTGAACTGACGGGGCGTGCCGCGCAGTGCCTCCACTTCGGGAGCGGGACTGCTCTTGAGGAGCACCTCTTTGTCCTGCCGGATCAGGCTCAGGTCGCGGGGGATGGAGTTGGAACTGCGGAACTGCTGGGTGGGGACGGCATTGGCGTACTGCCAGTTGCTCATCCAGGCAAGGGCAACGGTTCGGCCCGCAGGGGCATTGCTCCAGGTAACGGTGGCGTAGTGATCCATGCCGTAATCCATCCAGCGGATAACGGTAGGAAGGTCGTCACAGGTGAACTGGTGGCCGTCGTACTGGCCCACAAAGTATTGCGTGGCGCTGCCGCCGAAGGGTCCGCCGGGATTGATATTCAGAAGAAGGACGTATTTTTCCTTGCCGTCCAGGGACATCTTTAACAGATCCGGGCATTCCCAGACGCCGTTATGATTCCCATAACCCGTTCCAAAGCTACTCTCGTAGGTCCAGTCCTTCAGATTGTCCGAAGCCCAGAACTGTACTTCCTGTCCGGCCGCCAGGATTACCTTCCACTGGCGGGTGTGGTGGTCCCAGAAGAGGTTGGGGTCCCGAAAGTCGGGGTGTTCGGCGACAATGACGGGATTGCCCGCGTACTTGGTAAAGCTGCGGCCGCCGTCGTTGCTGTAGGCTATGCTTTGCGTCTGGTTGGCTCCGTCGGATGTGTACATGGCCACGATGGCATCTTTTCCAAAACCGGATACGTTATCCTTATCCACCACGGCGCTGCCGCTGAAGATGGTTCCAAGAGCGTCCGGGGCGATGGCAACGCCCAACTGTTCCCAATGCATCAGGTCCTTGGAAACGGCGTGTCCCCAGTGCATGTTCCCCCAGATGCTGCCATAGGGGTTGTACTGGAAAAACAGATGCCATTCCCCATCCTTGTAAACCATTCCGTTGGGGTCGTTCATCCAACCGTAGTCCGGACTGAAATGATAGGTGGGCCGATAGTATTCCACATTGCTGCGGTCAAAGACCGGGGAGAGTTTCATCTCGTTCCAGCAGACGTCGTCGGAGGAATTGCGCCGGAGGCTGCGTCCCTGATTCATGACTACGTCCAGAAGGAGATTCTTTCCGCTGTAAGGAGTCAGGTCAAAGGGAACAAAATAATCCACCTTATCAATGGCCAGGCGTATGTTGAGGGCCTGGACCTCCTGCAGGTCTGAAAGCACCCGCACCCTTGCCTCCGGCGCAGTTTCCTGTACGGGGAGCAAAAGGAAACGGTCTTTGGCATCCACCCTTACCTGGGTATGGGTTTCTGAGAGATGCCGGGCTGTCAGGGTTTGCGCCCGGGCGGCCACTACACTGCAGATGATGGCCAGGGAGGTGGTTATCAGTTGGGCTATTCTCATGATGGATAGTATTTTACTTTGCTAAGATAGTCATTCTTTTACTACAAAGCAACTCCGAACCCAATCGCTACTGGCTGCCCGGGAAACACGTACCAGCCTGTCCCGGTGGTATCCGCGACATGGAGCGCGGCACGGTGAGCGAACAGCAGACCGCGTGAAATGGCTCTGGGACAACCGTCAGCTCATTGGCGGCCTCAAGTGGGAATACGAGCCCAAGGTGCTCCGCTTCTTCTTCGGCGATTCCCTCTAATAGACCGTCCGACAAACAAAGAGCAACGATCCTTTGGAAAAAGAATCGTTGCTCTTTGTATTTTCGCTGATAAACACTAACTTCGAACCCGTTTTGGGATAGAAGGGCCGATCATAATTGTAACGCTATGGGAACGAACAACAACAAAGGATTCTATGAGGCACCGGCCGTCATGGTAGTAGAGGTGAAGGTGGAGGGCGGCGTACTATTTCTTCTTCCTTAAGTAAAGCTTATGGCCAAAAAGCGCATCGGCTGTCTTGCCATCGTTGCGGCAGTCATCCTCATTCCCATTCTGTATGTGGTGCTGGGTCCCGGCATCAAACTCACCACGCCCGTGATGAAGCTCATCCTCAAGGTGGCTATGAAGAAACCGTCGGAAACCTCCCTTGCGGACGGATACACCAAGACGCTGGGCATCCCCTATGTGGAAGGAGGAGATCCCGCACAGGTCCTCGATATTTACTATGCCGATAGCACCAACCGCAGGGATGCCGTCCTCATCGATATTCACGGCGGCTTCTACGTGGCCGGGCAGAAAGAAGGAAACCGGGATTTTGCATCGGTTTTCCTGGGAGAAGGCTTCGATGTGGTGCTGGTAGAGTATCGCCTCAATGACGGAGTGCGGGACGTATCGGACGAGCTGGCAGACTGCGCATCGGCCCTGGATTATCTCGCCATCCATGCCGAAGAGCTGGGCCTGAATAAGGATAGGATGTTCGTCACGGGCGATTCCGCCGGAGGGCATCTGGCGCTGTATATGGCCGAAGGTGCGGCCGATAGCTCCGTGCCCATTCGGCCCAAGGAGTTCTCGGCTGCCGGGGTGCTGCTCAGCTGCCCTGCCTACGATTTTGCTACCTTCGGCGATGCAAAAGACTACTCCGACGACTTCAAGGCCTGGTTCGTAGGACCCCGCTTCAAAGACAAGCCCTATCTGGAGTCCCTCTCTCCCAGAACTTTCATCGGAAGTCTGGAAGCACCCCTGTTCCTGTCCACCTGCACCAAGGATTTCATCCGGATCCAGTCCCTGATCCTCAAGGCGGACTGCGATTCCCTTGGGAAAGCCATTACCTTCCTGGATATTGCATCCGATGACAGTAAGGTGGGCCATATCCATAATGTAACGAACATCGACCTGCCGGAATCCAAGGAAGTGAACGGCGCCATGGTTGCATTCATGAAAGCCCATTAATGTATTCTACGCACACATATGCAGGGGAGGCTTCGGCGGTTTTGGTTTTTTTATTACCTTCGTGCTTATGAAATTTTTGGGGAATATTCTGTGGCTGGTTTTGGGCGGCTTTTTGGTTGCCCTGGTTTACTATATCGTGGGGCTTTTGATGTGCCTTACGCTGATTGGTATTCCGTTTGGGATTCAGCTCTTTAAGCTGGGGACGTATGCGCTGTGGCCGTTTGGACACGATCTGGTCAACGGACCCCATGAGCCCGGGTGCATTTCCGTGGTGATGAATCTGATCTGGATCCTGTGTGGGTGGTGGGAGATTGCCGCCATTCACTTTGCCTTCGGCCTTCTTCTTTTTCTCACCATCGTGGGCATTCCCTGGGGCCTTCAGCACTTCAAAATGGCCATCGCCGTCATTTTCCCCTTCGGCAAGGAGATCCGCTGAGGTTTAGCCAAAAAAACCTTGTTCATTTTGTTGAGATTCTTTAAATTTGGTGCCATTTTTTGGAAAACGTACTTAGCACTAAATGAAGAACCTACCTTCCCTCCTTGTTCCGGTTCTGCTGCTGGTTCTGGCACAGACCGGCGTGCGCGCACAATCGCAGTTTGGCGAGGCGCGAACCCAATCCCTTTCCATCCGTCTGGACGGTGGTGTTTCCTGGGCGTTTACTTCTGCATTTGACCAGCTGGCCGGTTCCAGGGCCAACCTGACCCAGCCCACCGTGGGCGCCGGCTTGATGTGGAATCTGACCCCCAATGCCCGTTTGGGTGTGAACTACAACTACTCCCGCATGGTCCGTGAGCAGGCCGGAACGCTGGAACAGCTTCCCGGCGGCGGTGTCCAGGGAGATGTGTACAAGGACTTCAAAGAGCATCTGAACTTCCTGTACGTGACGGCCGAATACAATGTGTTGGGCAGCCGGGTATTGGACGGCCGTCTGTGTGCCTATGTGGGAACCGGTCTGGGCCTTATGGCCGGAGCCGGATCCGTTTACACCCTGGGCATCCAGAACGAGATTCTGGCAGGAGGTGCTGGCAATATAGTACAGGTAACCGGTCATAACGAAAGAGTTCGCGAAGTGTGGCCGGCCCTTCCTTTTACCCTTACTGTGGAATATGCCTTCCTCCCGCAGGTGGCCGTGAGCATTTCCGGTGGCTACCGCGCCGTGTTTGGCGGCAACGAGGACTGGGCTCCCGCAGGCCAGGCCATTGCTACCGTGGGCCTGGTGTTCAACTTACATAAATAGGAGGACGGGCTGTGAAAGCAGTGAAAAAAGTACTCCTGGCCCTGTTCCTGGGGCTGGCGGTTCCGGCATGTGACGTATCCAATCCGGAACTGGACATTGTGCTGGAAAGAGATTTCAGCGAAGTGATTGAGGCCATTAACGATGCCAACAAATCCCTCACGGACAAGCTTACCCTCATTGAAGCAGTGGTGAAAGGAGAGGCGTTTGGACAGCAGTCCCTGTTGGATCTGGTGAAAGGGGCGCTGGCATCCCTGAGCGGCTCCCTGGAGGAGAAACTGGCGGCCATTCAGGCGGCCGTGAATGCCCGTTCCACCTCCCTGGAAACCAAGCTGGCGCTTTTGCAGGCGGCGGCCGAAAGCGGTTTTGCCGGAGCCCAGGCCCAGCAGGCCCTGATGCTTCAGGCCCTCCAGTCCCTGCAAGGCAGTGCCGAAGAGAGGCTGGCTGCCGTTGAGGCAGCTGTGAAAGCCCAGACATCGGCCCTGGAAACCAAGCTGGGGCTTATTGAAGCGGCCGTTACAAGCGGTCTGGCCGATAGCGAAAAAGCCCAGACCCTCCTGCAGGAAGCCATCGATTCCCTGAAAGGTACGCTGGAAGAGAAACTGGCCGCCATCGAGAAGGCCATTCAAGACGATAATACCACCCTGGAGACCAAGCTGGGCCTCATATCCGCTGCCCTGGAGAAAGGCATTGGAGACCAGACAACGGCCCTGGAGATCTTCCAGAAGGCACTGGATACCAGCCTGAAGAGCCAGGACAAGGCCCAGGAGGACCTGAAGACCGAACTGCTGACCCAGCTCGAGAGCCTTTCCAAGAGCCTCACCACCGAGGAACTGGTCAAGGCCTTCAAGGGCATGGCCGATGCCATCAGCACCCAGGAGCAGTCCGAGCAGGACCTGCTGGAGAAGCTTCTGACCGAGGTGGACAACCTGGCCGAAGCCATGGGTCCCCAGTACGAACTGATCCTGGAGGAAGATGCCACCAAGACGGTTACCCTTACCCAGGGTAACACCTTCCGCGTGAAGTTGAGCGTGAATCCTACGGATGCCGTGCTGGTGAAGGACAGCCTGAGGATAAAGATTGTTTCCCACAAACTGTTCTATCCGGAGGGAACCCCGGTTGGGAAGGATACCGACCACTTTGCCATCACCTCCCTGGAGGCAGATTCCGGAAAGGCCGGGCAGTATGTGGTCACCCTCTCTACCCAATCCCCGGTAACGGTGTGGGATGAGTCCGTGCTCTGTTTCGTATACAACTTTGGAAACAAGAAGAAGGCAAAGTATGTGGGCACGCATCCCTTCCCGGTAACCATGATGCCCCATGCCAAAGATGCCCTGGAGCGGCGCTACTATCCCAATGGTAGTTTCCTAATGTCTATTCCCAAGCAGGGTTTTATGATGGGAACCATCTACTACGCGCTGGGACGCAAGCGTTTCAGTACGGAGGACGGATCGGAAACCCGCACCTACACGGCCGATAATATAGCCCGTGCCAAGTTTATCCAACCGGACAGACCGGATACGGCGTCCGTGTTCACCACGCTGGATTCGAAGCATTTCGTGCGTTTTTCGCCCGATACCGTGGGCAACCTTACGTGGCGTGCATTCCAGAAGCGCTATATAGAGGATCATCTTTCCCAGGAAGTGACGGGCCAGCTGGCCCTCACCGACCGCTGGGGCACCACGGACGCCATTGACCTTTCCATGAAATGGTTCGTGACGTGGCCGATTCCCTACGAAATCGTAGACACGGTCAATGTGCGGAAAGCCAGTGATTTTGTATCGCGGCCCGAAGGATTTGTGTACAAGTATCCGGATCTTTGGCCCAAGTATCTCAATCCCTGGGGCCTGGACTTTGATACCATCCAAAGTAGCGGCGCGGAACTCGAGAATACGCCCAGGGGTGCCGGAGATGGATATCGGGCCATGCAACTGGTGATTCCGAAAGATGCGGCCGCCTCTACCTACCTGCTGGTGGAGAACGGCATTAAACCCGTTTCCGGCTTTAAATTGATGTCGCTCGGAATCCTTTGCCTGCGCCCCCGGCCCAGTGACGTGGACCCTTCCTACGCTCCGCCGCAGATATACTATGATTATCAGATCAAAATAAAGGTCATAGATTAGACATGGTACGAAAGAATCGCATATTACTATATATCCTGCTTGTCCTGTTGCCGTTTGCTTTCCCTTCCTGTGAAAGCGAGCCGGCCCGGATTGAGGTAGTGGAAAAAGGAGATTACAGCGTGCTCCTGGAGGCGGTCCGCAGCTCGGAGCAGTCGCTTTCGGCCAAGCTGGCGCTGGTAGCCAAGGCGGCCCTGGAAGGCCTGGCCAGTGACGCCCAGGTGATCCAGCTCATCCAGGAGATGATGAAGTCCCTGGAAGGCACCCTGGAAGAGAAGCTTTCGGCCATTGAAGAAGCGGTGAAAGCCCAGACCGCAGACCTGGAGGCCAAGCTGGCGCTCATAGAGGCGGCCGTTCAGGGCGGATTGGCCGATGCCCAGACGCAGCAGGCGTTGATCCAGCAGGCGCTGGAGTCGCTCAGCGGCACGGTGGAGCAGAAGCTGGCCGCCATCGAGGAAGCCGTAAAGGCCCGGGGGACAACCCTGGAAACCAGGCTGGCGCTCATTGAAAAGGCGGTGAAAGAAGGCTTGGCCGATCAAAACAGCCAGGAAGAGCTCCTGGCAGCAGCCCTGGAGTCCTTGGACGGTACTACGCAGGAAAAGCTGGAGACCATCCAATCGGCCATGAGCAGCGAGATGCTGGACCTGGAGACCAAGATAGGGTTGCTGGTGGCGGCTCTGGAAAAAGGTTACGGAGACGTCTCCACCACCCTCGAGAACCTGCAGAAGGCATTGGATGCCAGCCTCCAGGGGATGGATAAGGACCTGGAACAGGTCAAGACCAGCATCCTGGAGCAGCTGAAAGCCATTTCCGGCCAGCTGACGCCCACCGAACTCTCCAAAGCGTTTAAGGATGTGATGGATGCACTGGACGGGCAGGACAAGGGTGCCGGAGAGATTCTGAAATCCCTCCAGAAAACCGTGGAAGAGCTGCAGGCCCAGGTAGGGGAAGTGACTATCAAGGAACTGGTGTATATGGGTCATCCCACGGAACCGGCCACGGTTTCCTGCGGACAGGACCTGGAACTCAACATCCAGGTGAATCCTTCCCATGCTACACTTACGCAGGATATGCTCACGATGGAGTGTATCAACTCCAAGCAGTTCTTCCTTTCGGGTACGGACCGGAGCAAGGCTGTAAAGGACCATTATACGTCCTTTACCCTGCAGGCCCATCCGGAAGAGAAAGGCCTCTATACCCTAAAGGTAAAGACCCTCGTGGACCAGACCTATAAATACTGGGACGAGAGTTCGCTGGTCTTTAAAACGAAGGATGTCAGCACCCAGGCTATCCCGGTATCCATTATGCCCAATCCCCAGGACGGACTTTCCCTGTCTCCTTCTGAGAAAACGGCCACTTTCCTTTACAAGGATACGCTGGGCGTGGTCTATCAGCCTCTCACCAGCATACAGTTTACGGATGGCAAGCAAAGCCGAACCTATACCCCGGAGTTTTTGAAATCGGCCCATTTTTCCTCTACCTCCCTGGCGGCGAAAACCGCTCTGGACCGGGATCTGCGTTTTGTGTCCATTTGCCCCGACACCCTGGATACCGGCTGGATGACGCTGGCCGATTCTACCCATGTGGATCACAAGGAAATAGGAGGCACCCTGGTGCTCACGGACCGTTGGGGAAGCACGGCCAACTATTCTCTTTCAAAACTGCAGTGGTACACGTCCTATATCAGTACGGTGATAGCCAATCCCAAGATTGAAAACGACACCGTTGTGGCGGACCTTCGTTCCCAGGCCGCCGCGTTGGGCCTGAACACGTCCGACTGTCCGGGCAGCAAGTTCTGCAAAGTAGAAAAATTTGAGTTTGCCTCGGCCAGTGGCGCGTGGCTGAGCGCCCAGTTCGATAATGATTCCTGGAAGCTGAACATGCAGCTTTTAAGCTATCCTTCCGGGTCGCGTTTCACGCTGGATGTGGTGGTGGTCCAGGTCGTGCAGCCCAGCGAGGTAGATTCGTCTTTCCTGCCTACGCAGCGCAAAGTGCGCATCCGTGTAGATTTTACCGTCAAATAAACCGTCCAAGTCATGAAAACAAGATTTCATTATTGCCTGTCGCTCCTGCTGGCCTTGTCCCTCACGGCTTGCGACACCCTGCACCCGGAGGTGGATATCCGGCTCAAGACAGACTATACGGAGATTCTTCAGGCCATCAGTGACTCCAACAAGTCCCTGGCCGATAAGATGGCCCTCATCCAGGCTGCCGCCGGCACCGGACTGGCCCAGGACCAGACGCTGCTGCAGCTCGTCCAGGAGGCCCTGGCTTCGCTGGGAGGCACCCTGGACCAGAAACAGGCCGCCATCCAGACCGCCATGCTGGATCAGTCCACCAAGCTGGAGACCAAGATGGCGCTGCTGGAAGCGGCCGCCAATGCCGGTTTTCTGGATGAAGCCAAGCGGCGGGAGATTCTGCAGCAAACCCTGACCCATATGAGCGGCTCGCTGGAGCAGAGGCTCTCCGCCGTAGAGTCGGTCATCTGTGCGCAGACCACGGCGCTGGAATCCAAACTGGAGCTCATAGAAGCGGCTGTGAATACCGGCCTGGCCGATGCTGCCCAGCAGCTGGAGCTCCTGCAGAAGGCAGTGGAATCCCTGGAAGGAACGCTGGAAGAGAAGCTGGCTGCCATTGCCGCCGCTGTGGAAAGCGAAGGCACCGGCCTGGCTGTCAAGTTGGGCCTGATTTCTTCGGCCGTTGACAGCGGATTTTTTAATCAGAATGCAGCCATCGGCCTTTTGCAGACGGCCCTGGTAAGCAGCCTGCACGATCTGGATGTACAGTATTCGTCTCTCCGGGACCAGGTCCTGGAACAGCTTACCGCCGTTTCCGCCAAACTCACTACCGAAGAACTGGCCAAGGTCTTCAAGAGCATTGCCGATGCCATCAGCACGCAGGCGCTCTCCCAGAAAGAGCAGCTGGAAGCCATCCAGAAGATCCTTGATGCCATTAAATGAAGACAGCCATGAAGTATACATCTATTATAGTGTCCGTCCTTTCGGCCCTCCTTCTCTGCACGGCCTGTGAGCAGGAGCCGCTCAAGATTGACGTGTCCCTGGAGGCCGAATACAGCGGCATGCTCAACGCCATCCGCGGGGCCGATAAATCGCTTTCCGATAAGCTGGACCTGATTGCCCGCGCGCAGAGCAGCGGTATGGTGACCAGCGAGCAGCTGCTGCAGCTGATAGAGGAGGCCGTTGCCTCCATGAACGGCACGCTGGAGGAAAAACTGGATGCCATTGCCGAGGCCATCGGTGCGCAGACTATCACCCTTCAGAATAAACTGGTCCTTCTGGAGAAGGCTCTGGATGCCGGTTTTACCAGTGATGTCCAGGCTTACCTGCTCATCCACAAGGCCCTGGAGTCCCTGAGCGGCACGTTGGAGGAGAAACTGGCTGCCGTGGAAGAGGCCATCAAGAGCCCCGTTACGGGTTTGGAGACCAAGATGGCCCTCATCGAGGCAGCCATCGAGAAGGGCTTCACAGAGGATGCCGGACGGCAGGCCCTCATCCTCGCGGCCCTGGAATCCCTGACCGGCAGCACGGAGGAGAAGCTCTCCGCCATTGAATCGGCCCTGGGCAGCCGGACGGCGAGTCTGGAAAGCAAGCTGGCCCTCATCTCCGGGGCGCTGGAAAAGGGCCTGGGAGACGGCGTTACCGCCATCGGCAACCTGCAGAAGGCCCTGGAAGAAGAGGTGAAGGGCCTTGGATCAGATTTCTCGGAAGCCTGGGACCAGACCATCAAGAAGTTGCAAACCCTTGCGGCAGAGATGGCTCCCGACGAGTTTGCCAAATCCATCCAGGGCATCCTGACCTCCGTACAGGGCTATGCTCAGGATGCAGAAACGCTGCTGAAAAAGCTGCAGGAAGAAGTTCAGAAACTGTAAAATATTATCTATCAAAGGGCTGCGCAAATTGAGACTAAGAATACGCAATTTGAGCTAAAAGCAATCGCTTTTCAGTGATAAATTTGCGGCCGATAACCAATTTTATTCTTAATCTCTTAACAAAAGCCCTATGAAAGCTAAAGTTTTCTTGCTTTTCCTTCTTTCCGGTTTGGCGGCTTTGAGCCTGAACGCTCAAAACCTCACGGTGAAGGGAAAGGTCTCTGACGGTTCCAATGGTGACCCCGTCCCGTTTGCTACCATCGTTGTCAAGGGTATGTCTACGTGGACGACCACGGATGCAGAAGGTCTGTATACCATTCAGGCCCCTGCAAACGCCACCCTCTCCGTGGACTGCCTCGGCTACATCACGGTTGAAGTGGACGTCAGCGGCAAGACTTCCCTGGACATCCAGCTTAACCCCGACCTTGACCAGCTCTCCGAGTCCGTGGTCATCGGTTACGGTGTCCAGCAGAAGAAACTCCTCACCGGAGCTACCCTTCAGGTAAAAGGTGACGATCTCTCCAAACTTAACACCACTTCTGCACTGGGCGCTCTCCAGAGCCAGAGCCCCGGTGTTTCCATCACCCAGAACTCCGGTCAGCCCGGCCGTGGTTACAAGGTGAACATCCGCGGTATCGGCACCATCGGTGATTCCGAACCTCTGTACGTCATTGACGGCGTAGCCGGCGGTGACATCAACGCCCTCAACCCCAACGATATCGAGTCCATCGATATCCTGAAGGATGCTGCATCGGCCGCCATCTACGGTGCCCGTGCCGCTAACGGCGTTGTGCTGGTTACCACCAAGCAGGGTAAGGAAGGCCGCGTGGTCGTTTCTTACGACGGTTACTATGGCGGTCAGTACATTGCCAAGATGCCCGACATGGTCAACGCCCAGGAGTACATCCAGCTCTATAACCTGGCCCGCAAGAACAGCGGCCTGGAAGAGGTTGACTTCTCCACCAAACTCCCCGTCAACCTTTACAACTCCGTAAAGAACGGTACCTGGAAGGGCACCAACTGGGTTGAGGAGATGTATAACAAGGGTGCCATGACCCAGAACCACTCCCTGAACGTTGCCGGCGGCTCCGCCGACCACAAGTTCTCCATGGGTCTCTCCTACACCGGCCAGGACGGTATCCTGGGTTACAACAAGATTGAACCCATGAACGCCCAGTATCGCCGTTACACCTTCCGAATCAACACCGACAATGTGGTTATCAAGCGCAACGGTCTTGAACTTCTCAAGGTGGGTGAAACCCTCAACTTCAGCTACGGCCAGAACAGCGGTATCGCCGAAGGTGACATCTACGACAGCTCCCTGCACGATGCTATTGGCGCCAACCCGCTCCTCCCCGTTTACGACACCGACGCCAACGGAAACATCGTTGGTTTCTATGACGAAGACGTCCGTGACCGCGAAGGCTGGACCTTCTTCAACGACGCCAAGCACCCCATTGGTGTGGACTACTATAACCGTGGCCGTAACCGCCAGAAGACGTACTCCCTGCACGCCAGCGTGTACGCCGAACTCCAGCCCATCAAGAACCTCAAGTTCAAGAGCCAGTTCGGTTATCGTCTGTCCGGTTCCTCCAACCGCAGCTACAAGATGATCTATCATCTGAACACTTCCCAGTACAACGACAACGACGTCGTGTCCCAGAGCATGAAGCTGGGTCACCGCATCACCTGGGAAAATACGGCTTCCTACCACTTTGACATCAACGGCACCCATGTGTTTGACGCCGTTCTGGGTCAGTCCATCGAAAAGTGGGGCATGGGCGAGAGCATCAGCGGCAGCGCCTGGAACAGCATCTTCCCCAATGACTTCGATCGCGCCTACCTCTCCAACACCAAGCCCACGATCCTGAGCCAGATTTCCGCATCCGGTTCTCCTTCTTCGGCCGGTGCCCTGGCTTCCTTCTTCGGCCGTGTCAACTACAGCCTCAAGGATACCTACCTGTTCTCCGCTACGGTCCGCGCCGACGGTTCCTCCAACTTTGCCCGCGGTCACCGCTGGGGTATCTTCCCTTCCTTCTCCGCCGGCTGGATCATCTCCAACGAGCCCTGGATGGAAAATGCCCAGAATTGGCTGAGCTTCCTGAAACTCCGCGCCAGCTGGGGTCAGAACGGTAATGCCAGCATCTCCAACTTCCAGTACCTGTCCACCATCAAGCTGTCCAGCAGCGCCGGTTACTACTTTGGTAACAAGGCCTCCATGTCCACCGGTGCCATCCCCGGCACGCTGGCCAACCCGGACGTAAGCTGGGAGACCTCCGAGCAGACCAACGTGGGCTTTGACGCCCGCTTCTTCAACTCCAGCCTGGGTGTCACCTTCGATGCTTACATCAAGAACACCAAGAACTGGCTGGTAGATGCTCCTATCGCCGCCGTGTACGGCTTCAGCGCCCCTTACGTGAATGGTGGTGATGTCCGCAACTCCGGTCTGGAACTCTCCATTGACTATGGCAAGCACACCGGTGAATTCACCTATGGTGTCAAGCTCAACGGTGCTTACAATAAGAACATCGTTACCCGTATCGCCAACTCCGAGGGTATTATCCACGGTGAAGACGACGTCCTGAGCCAGGGTACCTCCGAGATGTACCGCGCCCAGGTAGGTTATCCTATCGGTTACTTCTACGGTTACAAGACCGCCGGTGTCTTCCAGAACCAGGCCCAGATTGACAAGACGGCCGCCAAGTACGAAGACGCCAAGCCCGGTGACCTCATCTGGGTAGACGTGAACGGAGACGGTGAAATCACCGACGACGACCGCACCATGATTGGTGACCCTCATCCGGACTTCACCGCCGGCCTCAACTTCTGGATGGCCTGGAAGGGCTTTGACTTCAGCATCACCGGTTACGGTGCCTTTGGTCAGCAGATTGCCCGTTCCTACCGTTCCTTCTTTGACCGTCCCACCGACAGCTACACCCGCGACCTGCTCAACTGCTGGAGCGGAGAAGGTACTTCCAACCGTCTGCCTCTGTGGACCACCTGCTCTGACCGTAACTGGTCCAACATCTCCGATATCTACATCGAAAACGGTGACTACTTCAAGATTTCCAACGTGACCCTGGGCTACGACTTCAGCCGTCTCATCAAGGGTTCCTGGATCAGCAAGGCCCGTCTCTATGTTTCTGCCCAGAACCTCTTCACCATCACCAAGTACTCCGGTATGGATCCTGAAATCGGTTACGGTTTTGACGAAGACTGGGTTTCCGGTATCGACCTGGGTTACTATCCCAGCGCCCGTACCTTCCTCGTGGGTGTCAACATTCAATTCTAGTGCGTCATGAAAACTTACTTCAAATATTTTTCCGCTCTTGTGCTGGCTTCCCTCGTTTTCGCCGGTTGCGAAAAGTTCCTGGACACGGTCAGTTACACCGAGAGCAACACCAGTAACTACCCCGCATCTCAGCAGGATGCCATGCAGTTGGTGACGGGTATCTATGCCGCCCTGAACCAGGCATCCTATGAGCCCAGCGCCCATTCCTTCATTGCCAACATGACCATGGCCGATGAGTGCTTCGGCGGTGGTGGACAGGATGACTATGAGATCCAGGCTTACGACCACCTGCTCTATTTCGAGCCCAACGCCCAGCTGGATTTCTGGACTCCTTACTATTCCGGTATCACCCGTGCCAATATGGCCATCGCCAACCTGGACAAGGTAGAAGACGAGGAAATGCGTAACCAGCTCCTGGGTGAAGCCTGGTTCCTCCGCTCCTATTTCCTGTTCGACCTCACCACCCAGTTCGGTGAGATTCCGCTGGTGGCCACCGTGCCAAACTCCGTTTCCGAGGCTGCCGTTTATCCCACTCCCGGTACCATTGCCGAGATTTACGGCAACATCGCCGCCGGTCTCAAGCAGGCCATCGAGATTATGCCCGACAAGCCCTGGAACCAGTGCGTTTCCGGTCTGCGTCACGCCACCAAGTGGGATGCAGAGGCCCTGCTGGCCCGTGTCTATCTGTTCTATACTGGCTTCTACAGTGACAAGAATGGAGAAAACATCCAGGCCCTCCCGCTCGTAGACATTGAGAACTTCGAACTCATCGACGCCCAGCTGGGTAAGGATTATGTGGTTTCCAAACTGGAAGACTGCATTGCCCACAGCGGTCACAGCCTGGTGAGCGACTTCCGTCTCATGTGGCCTTATATGAATTCCGTGACCAAGCCCCAGTACGCTTATGCCAAGGATATCCCCGGCACCTGGCTCACCGACGATGTGAACCCCGAGGAAATGTTCAGCATCTGCTATTCCAACGTGGCCGAGTCTTCCCGCAACCGCAACAAGTTTGACCAGTATCTGGGTGTGCGCAAGCGCAGCAAGTACGAGGTGAACGCCTTCCCGTTCAGCCGCGGCTACGGTATGGCTACCGTGAATCCGTACGTTTGGAACCAGTGGGAGATTGAAGAGCCCGGCGATATCCGCAAGGCCGCTTCCATCTACAGCGTCAACGAAGAGATGGCCGATCCTTCCAAGTACACCTGGGGTAACGACAACCAGATGGAGGAATCCGGTTTCTGGCAGAAGAAGTACCAGGCCTGGGGTGCCGTTGTCAACGGATCCTTCTGGTATGAGTTCTCCTCCGTGGCCGAGTACGGCGGCGCCGGCTCCGACCTAGGCCGTGGTCACTCCCCGCAGAATGTCCAGATCATCCGCTTCGCCGATGTTCTCCTGATGCACTCCGAACTCACCGACGGTAAGGTGATCTACAACGGCAAGAGCGGTATGAACGCCGTCCGCGCCCGCGTGGGCCTGGCCGACAAGGCCTACAGCGTAGAGGCTCTGCGCATGGAGCGCAAGCACGAGCTGGCCTTTGAAGGCATCCGCTGGAACGACATGCGCCGCTATGGCAAGGCCTATTGCCTGGCTGCCCTCAAGACCCAGCTGAGCCAGCCCATCCGCAACGCCGGTGGTGAGTGGATCGTGATGAAGGACCAGGGCGCCGGCTACGAAGCCCGCTACAACGCAACCTGGGGCTTCCGCCCGTTCCCTGCCTCCGAGGTGAGCCTCTCGGCCGGTGTCCTTAAGCAGAACGCTGGTTGGACCGACTCCTCAGCTCAGTATACTAACTGGAAATAACGGTATTTGGGTTAATTGATAGTTTGGTTAGTGGGCCGGCTCCTTTGGGAACCGGCCCTTTTCTTTGAGACTAGTAGATCAGTTTCTTGGTCTCGGGATCTCTGCGGAACTGCTTGAAGTAGTTCCACATGATGCGGGCGGTGGGCTGGAAGTTCCAGTGCCCGTAATTGACCACGGCCACAATCTTGATGAGCGGCACGTTGCCCTTGTACAGCTGGCCGGTCTCAATGACAATCCCGTCTCCCTTGTTGGTCACGATGGTCTCGCGGTCCTGGAGCTTCTGGGCAAACACGGGATCCACGGAGAAATCCAACTCATCCACTACCTCCATGCCGTTCATCTGCTCATAGGTGTTCCAGGCGTTGAGGTAGTTGTTGTTTTTCCAGTTGTCCGGCCGGATGTAGGGGACTACGTTGTCCTTGGTTCCCAGCACGGAGCAGTAGGGCATTTCCACGGCGCCGCGCTTCTGGGTGGCTTCATCCCAGAGGATGTCCTTGGTGGTGTAGCCCTTGAAAGGACCGCCGAAGATGCCGCCGGAATGGCCGCCCACAGCGGCAAACAGGTGTGATTTCTTGATGCCCAGGGCGGTGGCGGTGATGGAACCGGCACTCAGGCCCTCTGCGTACACGCGGGAAGGATCCAGCTGCGGATACTTGCCAAAGAGCTGGTACAGCACGGATTCAATGCCGTCGTGGCCCATGGCCTGGTAGTTGGGGCTGCCCTGCCATTCCATTTCCACCACAAAGAAGCGGTCCTCTGCGGCTACCTGGATAAAGCCGGAAGTCTCGGCCTGGGTGCGGGGGTCGTTGGTATTGCCGTGCAGGAGCACCATCACGGGAACGCTCTTTTCCGGAGCGCCTTCCAGGAGTTCCTCGGGCCAGTACTCGTACCACAGCTGCTTGGTGTCCTTGCCGGTGGGCTGCTCTACAATCAGGCGCTTGATGCCCAGGGATTCACAGTCCAGATAGGGCTCCAGTTCATAGGAGCCGTACTCTCCCAGCTTGGCACCCTCGTAGTGCGTGTGGTTATAATTATTATAGCGGTAGCAGCGGCCCAGTACCTGCTTCCAGGCATCGGCAAAGATGTCTTTCAAAGAGGCCGAAGCGGGGTTAACCACTACCGTCATCAGGGGCTCGTCGGGATGCACGGCGGCCAGATAGGGCTTGGCGGCTTTGGCAGCCCCCTTGCCGGCCAGATAGGCAGGAACGCCGGCCGGGTCAACGCTCTTGCCGGGCTTGCCGTCAATGGTGAGGATGCCGGAAACCTGCCCGGCTACCTTGGGAGCCAGCACCTGGTTTACAAAGGTGGCGCCGTTGCCAATGCCTACTATCTTGAGGTTCCCAGGCCCGCGGAAGCGGTTGAACAGTTGGGCGAAGGCCTCGAAATCGGCCTCGGCGGCATATTTCTCCCCGGTGGGATTCACCACCATGGCGGTGCCGTAGTTGTCGTCCAGGAGTTGCTGGATATCCATCGAGGCCACCAGCGCTTCTGCACCGGCCTTGTCCAGCTTGGCGTCCGGGTAAATGAAGAAGACCGGCGTGAAGTTGTACGAACGGCCCTCAGCCCGGGTGGGACCGCCATAGGCAATGGAGAAGGAAGCCCGCTGGGTGAATACCACATTTCCGGGTTCGGGCATACCGGGCTGGGCCAGGGCCGAGAGGGACAGCAGCAAGGCCCAAAGGAGCGTAATCTTTTTCATTTCAGTGTGTTTGTTTCTGCCCAAAGGTACAAAATTAAAATGGAGATTTGTACGCGTTTTTACAAAGAATTGTAGTCTTTTTACGCACGGTAAAAGAGACTTGTCTAATTTTGTGTCAGAAATCAAGCCCATGGCTGATACATTATTAAGAAAATTTGTTATTTTTGCAAAGAGTGTATTAATAGTCCCAAGAAGAAAAAGTCTGTAGCCCTATGAAACAGAAGAAAAGCCTCATCATCGTAGTATCGGTTGTTGCCGCGTGCGTGCTTGGCGTGATCGCCTCCCTGGTCTTCGATTGGCCCGTGAATACGGATCAAACCAGCGGTAACGTGGCCAAATCCTCCCGCTTCTCCCGCAAGACCGCCGAAGAAGCAGCCAGCAACATGCAGGAACTCCTCCTTAGCGACGAAGGGTACAAAAACGGATTGGTCGCCGCTTACCTGGTTATGAAGACCCGTGCCCAGCAGTTTGGCGCCCTGGTGGATATGTCGGAAGAAGTGGCCGGCGGTATCCCTGAGTTCAAGTCTGTCCTCAAAGACATGAAGGCTGTCCGTCCCATGGTGGAGAATGTATGTGTTTCCATGGACAAGGCCGGTGAAGATCTCAACGCCGCCCTGGGTGGAGAAACCCCCAAGGATCTGGCCCAGAATACTACCAACGCTGCTCTGGCTTATACTACCCTCCAGAAGCAGAACAGCCTGGCCACCCGTTTCATCGATACGGCCGATGCCTATCTGGCCAAGGCCGAAGCAGACGGCCGCCTCAAGTTTGTCCGCGACCAGTGGGTAGAATACCAGCAGCTTACCGCTACCCTGGAAAATGATGAAAAGGCCGCTGAAGAACTGGAAGCGAAGGGTCACCTCCTGTCGGCCGATCAGACGCTCGCCGCCGCCCAGACCTTTACCGTAGCGCAGCAGATGTCCCTCGCAAATAGCGCAGTAGTTGCTGGCTATTTTGGAGTAACCCCCGAGATAGTTAGGGCTTCTGAAAGCGTCGGTTACTTCCAGAATGCCATTACCAGCGAGACTGTCCAGAACGCCATTACCAACGAGACTGTCCAGAGCGCTACCGGTGTAGGTAACATCCAGAACGCCATTACCACTGAGGTGGTTTGCAATTCTGTTGCGCAAGGTCTTCCTAACCTGCAGAATGCTGTCGTGACCAGCGTCGTTAGCATGAGCACCAACTCGAGCGTTGTCTCCAACACCATCGTTAACACCATTCAGGCTGCCGCTACCGGAGAGGTGGTTTCCAACGCTATTCAGTTATAATAGTCAGGGACTTTTGCTATGACAAAGGTTCTTGGCAAACGAATAGGTTTACTGATACTGGTCCTGGTTCTGCCGCTTGCTGCACAAGCGCAGAACCAGACCTATTTTCAGTATAAGACCGATGAAGCCCGGCTGGTTTTCTTTGACAAGAACCTGTCCCGCTACATTCCCCATATGGTCCGTATGTTCCAGAATGGCAAAGCTCTCCACGAGCAAATCTGGACTACGGACTCTGTTTATGTTTCCGAGGCGCCGCTTCTGCTTCTGACCGACTGGGAAGACGACGGTAACGGCGGTGTAACGCCCTTGCCGCGTAACCTGATACAGATTGGCATGGCTCCTCTTAACATGTCCTATTACGTGAATCCGTCTGCGGAGCGTTATCGTCAGCTTTTCTGCCACGAGTACACGCATGTTGTGATGACGGACAAGTATAATAGAAAGGATCTGGGCTGGCGCAAGTTTTTCGGGACCAAGGTAGGGACGGACAACTCGCAGCCCATTTCGGCCCTCTGGAGTTACATGACCGTACCTCGCTGGTATGCCCCCCGTTGGTACCATGAGGGCATAGCCTGTTTTATGGAGACCTGGCTGGGCGGTGGTGTGGGCCGTGCCCTGGGCGGCTACGACGAGATGTATTTCCGCAGCATCATTGCCGGAAACGAACCCCTGTTCTCTGTCGTGGGCCTGGAAACGGAAGGCTCCACCATGGACTTCCAGGTGGGCGCCAACGCTTACCTGTACGGAACCCGTTTTGTCAACTATATGGTGGCCCGGTACGGCTACGAGAACCTCATCCGTTTCTACAACCGTACGGCAGACAGCAAGACTTTCTTTGGCAACCAGTTCAAACACATTTACGGACGTCCGCTCCGGCAGGTGTGGAACGAGTGGAAGGAGGAAGAGAAGAAGCACCAGGAAGAGAACCTGTCTGCCATCCGTGAGTTCCCGCTCACGGAAACCACTCCGCTTACCAAGGACCCGCTGGGATCGGTTTCTCCCTTTGTGTATGACCCCTCTACCGGCAAGGCCTACGCCGCCATGAACGCCCCGGGGGACTTTGCCCACATCACGGAGATTGACCTGAATACCGGCAAGCAGCGCTCGGTGGTGCCTATTCACGGTATCCAGCTTTATAATCCGGCTTTTGTTGCCCTGGATCACAACCACCAGCGTCTGTTCTTCACTTTTAACAATGCCAAGATGCGCGGCCTGGAAGTGTACGATCTCCAGAAAAAGAAGGTGGTCCAGAAACGCACGTTCCAGCGCGTCAACAACATTGTGTACGATAACGCCACAGACCGCCTGTACGGTCTGTTCTCCAACGGCGGAACCCAGTCCATCATCCGGTACGACTCTAACCTTGAAAATCCGGAAATCATTTATGCCTTCCCCTTTGGGGTGAGCGTTTTTGATATGGACGTGAGCCATGACGGCAAGTGGATTTCCATGACCCGGCAGGGAGACAATGGAGAGCATACGCTCATGCTCTTCAACACCGAAGAACTGGCCAATGCCAAGTTCGAGCCCCGTGAACTGGTTACCTGGGAAGACAGCAACCTGGGGCAGTTCCGCTTTTCCCTGGACGATGAATATCTCCTGGGCAGTTCCTACTATACCGGTGTTTCCAACCTGTGGCAGATTAACCGCACTACGGGGGAGATGGAACTTCTCTCCAATACGGACATTGGCCTTTTTGCTCCGCTGGAAATTGCCCCCGGCGAGCTCCTGGCCCTGGAGTTTGAGCGGGACGGCCTGCGTCCCGTGACCCTGAAACGCCAGGTGGTGGAAGATGCCAATGCCATCGAACTCTTTGGCCAAAAAGCGTATGAGAACAACGTGGAGGCGCTGGAGTCGGTGGGCATTCTCAAGAAGCCTCTCAAGAAGATTGAGTTTGGAGATGTTTACAACAACATTACTCCTTACAATGTTTTCAAAGAGATGCGCTTTACCGGTGCCTATCCCATCATCACCGGCTTTACGGACAAACTGGCCTGGAACCGCGTGACGCCGGTGCTGGGTTACCGCTTTATGTTCAGCGACCCGGTGGGCCTGAGCAGCATCAAGCTGGCCGTGGGCCTGTCGCCCTGGAGCAGCAACGACCTCAAGAACAAATTCCACGCAGACTTTGAGTGGAAGTATTACTTCTGGACGCTCAAGGCCGCCTGGAACCATACGGATTTCTACGACCTGGCCGGTCCTATGCGCGCCAGCCGAAAGGGTTACATGGTAAGCCTGGCTTACGATTACACCAATACCCTGGTAAGCCCTTATACCAAGTCCTGGGGCGCCTCCATTGCCGCATACGGAGATATGGACGCCCTTCCCATGTACCAGGAAATTGAAGTGGACAAGGGCATCCGTTCCATGCAGACCGCATCGGCCTATGCCAAGATTGCCCGGGTGCGCAGTACGCTGGGCGCCGTGATGCGGGAGCAGGGTTATGAGTTTGGGGTGTCGGGTTACACCTATCTGGCCGGCGGTCGCTTCTTCCCGTCCATAGACGCTACGGCCGACGTAGGTTTCCTGCTGCCCATTGACCGCAATACCCATTTCTGGCTCCGTACGGCGGGCGGCCACTCCTTTGGTGACCCCGCTTCGGCCTTTGGCAAATCCTATTTTGGCGGCTTCCGCAACAACCGCATCGACTACCGCAACGCCTTCCAGTACCGTATGGCCGCGGCCATGCCGGGTGCGGGGATTGATGCCATCAAGGCGCATTCCTATGCCAAGGCCACCGCAGAGCTCAACCTGAGGCCCATCCGTCTCAACGACTTTGGAGCCCTCTTCCTGTATCCTACCTGGATCCAGTGCTCGCTGTTTGGAACGGGTCTGAGCGCCTGGAATCCCGGAGAACACCAGCGGATGTACTATAGCACCGGTATTCAGGTGACCACCGAGATTGTGTTCTTCAACTACCTCAAGACCACGCTCTCCCTGGGTTACGGACACCTCTTCGCCCCCGAAGGGTTCCCCGGCGGCCGTCACGGAAACGAATTCATGATCTCTCTAAAACTGCTGTAATGTCGTTTGTAGCTGCCTTCCTGCCCGTCCTGGTCTACATTTTTGTAGTCTTTGAGTTGGACTCTTTCTCGTTCCTCAGCGTGAAGAAGCTCTTCCTGCTGGTAGGATGCGGCATGCTGGCGGCGCTGTTCTGCTATGGCCTGTTCTGGGTACTGGATTTCTTTGTCCCCGTCAAGGTGTCGGATTTCCTGTATCCGCTGCTGGAGGAGTTGATCAAGCCCCTTCCGCTGCTGATCCTGGCCCGCAAGAAGAAGATCGTGTTCTTCATAGACAGTGTCATCTGCGGCGCGGCGGTGGGTGGCGGTTTCGCCATCCTGGAGAACATCTTTTATCTGGTTCTGGGAGAGCCCCTGGCCCTGGGAACGGTCCTGTTCCGCAGCCTGGAAGTTTCCCTGATCCACATGGGCTGCACGGCCCTGATGTCGGCCTCGTTCATGTTTGTGGTCCGTCTGGAGGAGCGCTTCAAGGCCAAGCTGCCCGTCAAGAAGGCCGATATCGCCATGGCGGTGCTGCTGTCGTTGGCCCCTCCCATCATCCATGCCTGCCACAATGCGCTGCACTTTAACCCGGTGATCCAGTTTGCCTTTGTCTTTGCCGTGATGGCGGGCCTCCTGGTCTGGACCTATCAGTACGACGGCGATATGATCCACCGCTGGCTGGACCGTGGCCTGGACAAGCAGGTAAGCCTGCTGCAGGCTATCAAGGAAGGCCACCTGGGAGACACCAAGACCGGCGAGTTCCTGATGTCCGTCAAGGAAACCTTCCCGCCCGAAGTCTTCTTTGACATCATCTGCTACGTGCAGTTGAACATAGAACTCTCCGTGGCCGCCAAGAGCCGCTTCATGATGCGGGAGGCAGGTCTGGATATTCCGCTGGATCCGGAGCAGAAGGAAACCTATCTGGCCCAGTACAAGGAGTTCATGATCCTGGAAAAGCAGCTGGACAAGGTGGCCCGCATGACCATCGCCCCGGTGGTAAAGTTCTATCCGGCCGACCGCAAAGCCCTCGATGATCTTCTGGCCGAATGCAAAGCATCATAATTGCGAAGATTTGATTATCTTTGCTATATGGATACTACCAAACAAGTGCTGAGCAAGGAGGACATGCAGCGGATGCTGGGCCTCAAGGGAGGCTTCGGAAAAGCCGTTGCCGGTCTCGTTATTAAAGTGTTGGAGATTGACAAGGTCAATCGCACCCAAGCCAAATACAACCAGTTGATGGGCCCGGACTTTGCCCATGCCATCCTGGAAGACCAGGGCGTCACCTACGATATTCCGGAAGGCCAGCTGGACCGCATTCCCGCAGAAGGCGGTTTCATCACCGTTTCCAACCACCATTTTGGCAGTATCGACGGCCTTATCCTCAGCGATACCGTGGGCCGGAAAAGAAAGGATTACAAGATCCTCACCACCTTTATGCTGTCGCTCATTCCCAACCTCACGGAGAGCTTCCTCCCCGTGAATAACCTGGGAGGCAAGAACGACGCCCGCAGCATCAACAGCATCCGCATGGCCCTGGAGCACATGCAAACCGGCGGCGGCCTGGGCCTGTTCCCGGCCGGAGAGGTGGGAACCTGGCAAAAGGAAGGAAAGAAAACGGCCGTGGCCCCGGGCAAGGTCATAGAAGACAAGCCCTGGGCTCCCAATATTATCCGACTTATCAAGAAATCCGGTCTTCCGGTCGTTCCCATTTACTTTGACGGTACCAATTCCAACAACTTTCACCAGCTGGGCCGCATCCATCCCCGCCTGAGGACCGTCCGTCTCATTCACGAGCTCTTCAACAAGAGGGGAACGCACGTAAAGGTGCGCATCGGCCTGCCCATCACCCCCCAGGAAATAGCCAAATTCGAAGATACGGAAGCCTTTGGCCAGTATCTGCGCAACGTTACCTATGCCCTGGAAGCCAGCTGCATCGAGACGCCCAAGCGGGCCGATGTCATGCACCAGGAACCCGTGATGGATCCCGTAGATCCGGAGCTGGTCCAGAAAGAACTGGCCGCCATCCAGAAGAATGTGCTGTTTGAGGTAGGGGATTACCGCTGCTACCTGGCCTCTCCCCAGGAGATTCCCAATGCCCTGCTGGAGATTGCCCGCCTGAGGGAAATCACCTTCCGCACCGTGGGAGAAGGAACCGGCACGGAAAAGGATACGGACATCTACGACACGTATTACAGGCACCTGATCCTGTGGAACCTCAAGGACCAGAAGATAGCGGGCGCGTACCGCATTGGCGTGGGCCCGGAAGTCCTGGCCCGTCCGGAAGGAGCCAAAGGCTTCTATACCGCCTCCCTGCTGGAGTTCCGGGAAGGACTCAATGCGTACCTTCCCAAGACCATGGAACTGGGCCGCAGCTTCATTGTGGGTGACTACCGCAAGGAAGTCCTGCCCCTCAAGCTCCTGCTCTCCGGTATCCTTACCGCCGGCGCCCATCTGCCCGGTATGGAATACACCATGGGTCCCGTGAGCGTCTCCTCAGACGTTCCCACCTTCTACAAGAGCCTGATCTACCACTATTTCCTGAAGAACCATTCCGTGGAGAACGCCTCGGACATAGTGCGACCCACCACGCCCTTCACGCCGGATTTCCTGCGCGTGAACCCGGACCAGCTCCTGGCCGGCTGCAAGAACGTGGACGAGTTTGACCGCCTCCTGTCCTATATTTCCTCCGGAACGGTACGCCTGCCCGTACTCTTCAGAAAGTACGCCAGCCTGGGTGCCAAGTACCTGGCCTTCAACATTGACACGGATTTTAACACGCTGGACGCCTTTATTATCCAGTGGCTGGGAGACATGCCGGAGAATTCCTTCAACTCCTTTGCCCGGTTCCTCACCCCGGAAAAGCTGGAAGAGATCAAGTCCCGCCTGAACCGCTAACCCTTAGCTTATGAGATTATCCTCCTTCATAGCCTGCGGGGCCTTGTGCCTGGCAAGCCTGGCCTGCCGTTCCGTACAGCCGCTGGAACTGCATTACGACAAGCCCGCCACCTACTTTGAGGAGGCCCTGCCCCTGGGCAACGGCCGCCTGGGTGCCATGGTCTATGGAGACCCCTGCACGTTCCGGCTCTCGCTCAACGACATCACCCTCTGGACGGGAGAGCCCGACCGCGGAGCAGAGGAGCCGGTGTCCGGCTGGGTAGAAAAGGTAAGGGAAGCCCTGGATGCAGAGGATTATAAGCAGGCCGATGCCCTCCAGACACACCTGCAGGGCCATTTCAGCGAAAGCTACCAGCCGCTGGGGAAGCTCCTGCTGCAGTTCCCGGAGGCAGCGATTTCGCAGTACCGCCGTTCTTTGAACCTGGCCGATGCTACCGCCACCGTCCGCTGCCTTCGCGATGGAAAGCCCTTTGAGGCGCAGTGCTTTGTATCGGCCCCGGATTCCGCCATCGTGATCCGGCTGGTTTCGGCCACTCCGCTGGAGGTGAGCCTGGAGCTCTCCTCTGAGCTGCCGCACCAGACGGAAGCCGTGGGGAATACCCTCATCAGCGATGGCTATGCCGCCTATCACGCCTATCCCGGCTATTACACGCCGGAAGGGGACTCCTTCCTCTACGACCCGGGCCGCGGCATCCATTACCGCACCGTGGTGCGCTGCGACCAGGCGGAGGCCCAGGGGGAGACCCTCTGCATTTCCGGAGTCCGGGAGGCTGTGATTGTAGTGACCAACCAGACCAGTTTTGACGGTTTTGACAAAGAGCCGGTGAAGGAATACCAATCGGCCGCCCTGGCGCAGGCCGCGCTGGCGGCTTCCAAGCCCTGGAAAACCCTCCTGAAACGCCATCAGGCAGACTATCAGAAATTCTTCAACCGCGTCTCTCTGGACTTGGGTCAAACGGATCCTGCCGTGAAAGCCCTGCCCACCGACGAGCAGCTGAGACGCTACGCCGACGGTGAGGCCAACCCTGAACTGGAGGTCCTCTATTTCCAGTACGGACGCTACCTGCTCATCTCCAGTTCCCGTACCCCGGGCGTGCCGGCCAATCTGCAGGGCCTCTGGAACGAGAGCATGGATCCGCCGTGGAGCAGCAACTACACCACCAATATCAACCTGGAAGAGAACTACTGGCCGGCCGAAGCCGCCGCCCTCCCGGAGATGCACCAGGCCCTGCTGGGCTTCGTGCGCAACCTGTCGGTAACGGGGGAGCGTACCGCCCGGGACTACTACGGCGTTCAGGAAGGCTGGTGTGAGGCGCACAACAGCGATATCTGGGCTATGACCTGCCCCGTGGGCCTGGGCTCCGGAGACCCTTCCTGGGCCAACTGGAATATGGGCGGAGCCTGGCTGTCCACCCATATCTGGGAGCACTGGCTCTTTACCCGCAACCGCCGGGACCTGGAACGGGATTATCCCGCCCTCAAGGGCGCCGCTCAGTTCTGCCTGGGCGTGCTGGTGCAAAAGGATGGCAAGTGGATTACATCTCCCTCCACTTCTCCGGAGAACATCTACATAACCCCCGAGGGCTACCATGGCCGAACGCTCTATGGCGCCACGGCCGACCTGGCCATCATCCGGGAATGCCTCACGGATGCCCTGGCAGCCGCCCGGGAGCTGGGAGACGCAGGTTTTGCCCGGGAGGTGGAAGCGGTGCTGCCCAATCTGAAGGAGTACCAGGTGGGAGCCTCCGGTGCCCTCCAGGAATGGTATTACGACTGGGCCGATGAAGACCCTCGTCACCGGCACCAGTCCCATCTCATCGGCCTGTATCCCGGCCATCAGATAAAGGCGGGGACAGTCCTGGCCGATGCGGCCCACAAGACGCTTGAGATCAAGGGCTTTGAAACCACCGGCTGGAGCTGCGGCTGGCGCGTGAATCTCTATGCCCGCCTGGGAGACGGGGAGAGTGCCTACCGCATGTACCGCCGCCTGCTCCGCTACGTGAGCCCGGACGGGTATGACGGCCCCGACGCCCGCCGCGGCGGAGGCACGTATCCCAACCTGCTGGATGCCCATGCTCCCTTCCAGATTGACGGCAACTTTGGCGGCTGCGCCGGGGTGCTGGAGATGCTGGTGCAGTCTACTCCGGAAGGGGTGGAGGCGCTGCCGGCCCTTCCTTCGGCCTGGCCCAGCGGAGAAATAAAAGGCGTCCGCACCCGGACGGGGCAGACGCTCGATTTGTCTTGGAAAAACGGGAAGGTAACCCGTTTGAAGCTTAGTAAGTAAATACGGCGGTCACGGGATAGTGGTCCGACACGAAGGGGGTATTCAGATACTCCTGGGTTACGCGCTGGAAACTGTCGCAGGACTTGAAGCCCTTGTAGAAGATGTAGTCAATACCCGGGGTTCCGTCCACTTTGCCCCAGTCGTGCCAGGTGGTGCCGGGATCGGTGGTGGTGGCGGTGATGCGGGCGTCGTCCATGAGTTCGCGGAGGTCGTTGAGGCAAGGGTCGGTGGGGTAGACGTTAAAGTCTCCGCACAGGATCATGGGATAGCCTTCCGGGTTCATGGCGCCAATGCGCTCTACCAGCAGGATGAGACCGTTGCGGCGGGCTTCCTTGCCCACGTGGTCCAGGTGGGTGTTCACAAAGTAGAAATGCTTTCCGGTGGCCAGGTCCTTGATGAGGGTCCAGGTGGCGGTACGCTTGCAGGCGGCGTCCCATCCGTAGGAAGGAACTTCCGGGGTCTCGGAGAGCCAGTAGGTTCCCCAGTTTTCCAGTTGGGCCTTTTCGCTGTCGTAGAAGACGGCCATGTGCTCGCCGTCGGAGACGCCGTCTTCACGGCCTACGCCCACGTACTTATAGCCGGGGCAGTTCTCCTGCAGGTATTCCAGCTGGAAGTCCAGGGCTTCCTGTACGCCAAATACCAGCGGGTGCTGGTCCAGGATCATGGCAGCGGCTGCCTCACGGCGGTTGGGCCACACGTGGTCTCCGTCATCGGCCGTTCCATAGCGGATATTGTAGGACATTACTTTTACCGTGGCCGGCTCTTTTTGGTCACAGGCTGCAATCAGGGGCAGGAAGGCTGCCAGAAGGAGGACGATTTTTTTCATTGTCTTGGCTAAAACATTTTAGGTTCTAAGGCAAAGATACGAAATAAATGTGTAAATTTGCATAATATGGCGAAACGAAGCACCATAGCAGCCATCGTTCTGGTCGCTGTCCTTCTGGCGGGGATTGTTTATGCCGTTACCAAGTTGTATACGGAAACACCCGAAGAAGAAACATCCGCTGCACCCGCCCCCTCGGGCTGGAGTGTCCTGCGGGCCGTTCCTTCCGATGCCGCCGCTGTCCTGGTCTTCGACGGCTCCACCAAAAGCGCCCGCATCCTGGCCGATTCCACCGGCCTCCTGCAGGCCGTGGTAGCTCCCGGAAACGAAGCCTTCATGGCCTTTGTCCGCTCCCTGGACCGCCGCAAGATGGCCGTTTCGCTGCACAACAGCGGCACCCTGGTTCCCCTGGTAGCCGCCCAAATCCAACCCACCGATACCCTGGCCAAACAGCTGGCTATCAAAGCCGGTCTCAAGACCGCCGAGAAGGAAGGCTTCCTCATTGCCTCCCGCTCGGAGACCTTTGTAAATGCCAGTGTCCGCCATCTTACGGAGGGCCTGTCTATCCTGGGCACCGGCCATCTGCAGGACCTGGTGGGCAAGGTGTCCGGATCCGTGGTGGTGCTGGTGTCGCATGCCCATTCGGCCAAACTCCTGCAGACGTATGCTGGCAAGGATTGGCAGAAGGGATCCTTTGTAAAGGACCTTACCGCCTGGAGCGCCTGGACGCTGCAGGATCTGGAAAAAGACAATATCCTCCTCAAGGGCCTGGCCCTGCCCGGGGAGGCATCGGCCAGTTTCTTCAAGGCTTTTGCCGGTATGCAGGCTCCCGCGACGGAATTCCCGGAAGCCGCTCCCTATTATACCGGTACGGCCGTGGCTATTCCCATTCCGGACGTGGAGGCCTTCCTGAGCGCCCGCCGCAAGGAAGAAGACGGCCAGGGCCGCCTGGGTCTCTTTAACAAGAGCCTCAAGGCCAAGGCCGGCCGCACCCTTTCCCCGGAAGAGTGGTTCCGCAGCCTCCAGCCCCGCGAGGTGGCCCGCATTTCCTTCAACCAGGACGGCCAGATCCGCGAAGCCGTGCTGGTCAAATCGGCCAAAGACTCCAAGCAGGCCCCGGCTCCCAACGAGTACGCCGGCTGCCTGGCCCTGGTGGCAGGGGAGAGCTTCTCGGCCATCGATACCGTGTACGCCTCCCTGGGTGGCAAGTGGACCGCCTTTGCAGACGCTCCCACCGTACAGGCCCTGCTGGACAAGTCCATCAAAGAGTATACGCTAAAGAACAGGCTGGCCGATGCTTCGGTCTCCCTGGGCGGCGGCTTAACGGCCTACGCTTCGTTTACGGACGATCCGGAGGCGCCCGCCCACCTGCTCAGCAAAGACCTGGCCCTTCCCCTGAAGGAATGGGCCCTGGGCGCCGCCTTTGTCCCGGCTTCCGCTTCGCTGGACCTCTCGGAGGAATATCCTTCCCTCCGCGTACAGCTGAGCACCCACACCCTCAAGAGCAACAAGGTGCAGGTGATGGAACGGGATACCACCGTTGAGGTGCCCGCCGGTCCGTTTACCGTCTATAACTACTACACCAAGAAAGACAACCAACTGTACCAGAACAAGAGCCTTTCCATCTGTCTGAACGACGAAAACGGAAAGGGCGTCTGGGGCATTCCCTTCAAGGAGCCCATCTGCGGCCGCGTCCAGAACCTGGACTATTACAAGAACGGAAAGATCCAGTTCCTGTTTGCCGCCGGAGACAAGCTGTACCTGCTGGACCGTCTGGGCCACTGGGTAAGCGGTTTCCCGGCCCAGCTGCCCAAGGCCGTGCTCCTGGGTCCGGATGTGTATGATTTCACCGGAGCCGGCGGCTACACCGTGATGGTACTGCACAAAGACAACACGCTGGAAAGATACAACCTCCATGGCCAGAAGCCGGAAGGCTGGAAGGGGATAGCGGCCCCCGAAACCGTAAAGAACCTGCCGGAACTGGTGGAAGTAAAAGGAAAGAACTATTGGGTGGTGCGCACCAGTGTGCGTACGCTGGTGTATCCCTTTACCGGCGGAGAACCCATCGTAAAAGAAGAGGGAAATAAGATGTTGCGCCCGGACACAGAGCTCAAAGTGACCTCCAAGGGAGTGAGCGGAGAATGCTACGACGGCCGCAACCGGGAATTCAAACTGAACTAAAACCTATTGGAATAACATGGAATTCAAGTCTGTTAACAAGATTCTGCAGGAAAGCATGGTCAAGAACTGGGACCGCCCGGCTCTGACCAACTATCAGGGTATGACTCTGGCCTACCGTGAGGTAGCCCTCCGCATTGCCAAACTGCACATTGCCTTTGAAATGTGCGGTCTCAAGAAAGGAGACAAGGTAGCCATCTGCTCCCGCAACCAGGCCAACTGGGGCGTGAGCTTTATGGCCGCCATCACCTACGGCGCCGTGGCCGTCCCCATCCTGCACGAGTTCAAACCCGGCAATATCCACTATCTGGTCAATCACTCCGAGGCCCGCGTCCTCTTTGTGGACGAGGTTATCTGGGAAGGCCTGAGCCCGGAAGAAATGCCGGACCTGTCCGTAGTGGTCCAGATCAACAACTTCAAGTTCCTTTATGCCGCCTCCGCAGAACTCAGCTACGTGCGTGAGCACCTGAACGAGGAATTCGGCAAGCGGTATCCCAACAGCTTCGGCCCGGAAGACCTGCATTACTACGAAGACAGCCCCGAAGAACTGGCCATCATCAACTACACCTCCGGTACCTCCGGCTTCTCCAAGGGTGTCATGATTCCTTACCGTGCCATCTACTCCAATGTGGAGTTTGCCGCCAAGGACGCCTGCCCTATGCTCAAGGCCGGGATGAACGTAGTGGCCATGCTGCCTTCGGCCCATATGTATGGCATGATGTTCGAGTTCCTCTTTGAGATGACCATCGGCATGCATGTGCATTTCCTGAGCCGCGTTCCCAGCCCCAAGATCATTATGCAGGCCTTTAGCGAGGTCCATCCGGACATCATCATCGCCGTGCCGCTGGTGATGGAGAAAGTGTATAAGAGCAAGCTCAAGCCCCTGGTGGACAAGACCAAATACTATCGCCGCATTCCCGTGCTGGACAAGGTGATTGAGAAGAAGTTCTGCACGGAACTTACCAACGCCTTCGGTGGCCAGTTCGAGGAAGTGATCCTGGGCGGCGCCGCCTTCAACCCGGAGGTGGAGAAGTTCCTGCACGAGATTGGCTTCCATTACACCGTAGGTTACGGTATGACGGAGTGCGCCCCCATCATCTGCTACGCCCACTGGAACAAGGTCAAGGTGGGAAGCGCCGGCCGTGCCGCCCTCAACATGCAGATCCGCATTGATTCCCCGGACCCTCGCAACGTCCCCGGAGAGGTGCAGGTAAAGGGCCCCAACGTGTGCCTGGGCTATTACAGGAACGAAGAAGCCACCAAGGCTTCCTTCACGGAAGACGGCTGGTTCTGCACCGGTGACATGGGTGTCATTGACGAGGATGGCTACCTCTTCCTGCGCGGCCGCTCCAAGTGCATGGTGCTGGGCCCGTCCGGTCAGAATATCTATCCGGAAGAGGTGGAAGCTACCATCAACAACTTCAACTATGTGGTGGATTCCCTGGTTGTGGAGGACGACGGCGGCCTCACCGCCCTCATCTATCCCGACTGGCACCAGGGAGAACTGGACGGCTTCTCCCGCCAGGACTTCGAAAAGCGCATTACCGGCATGCTGCCCGCCATCAACGACGAACTGCCCAAATATGCCCAGATCAAGAAGATTGAACTGATGCCCGAAGACTTTGAGCGCACGCCCAAGAAGAGCATCAAGCGTTATCTTTATCAGAGAACCTAATGGAAAAATTCGACCGCAGCTATTTGCAAATGGCCGAAGTATGGGCCCAGAACTCCTACTGCAAGCGCAGGAAGGTGGGAGCCCTGCTGGTCAAGGACCGCACCATCATCTCGGACGGATACAACGGCACCCCCTCGGGCTTCGAGAACATCTGCGAAGACGAGAACGGAGTAACCAAACCCTACGTGCTGCACGCAGAGGCCAACGCCATCACCAAGGTGGCCAAGAGCGGCAACAGCAGTGAAGGCGCCACGCTCTATGTGACGGCCTCGCCCTGCGCAGAGTGTGCCAAGCTCATTATCCAGTCCGGCATCCGCCGGGTGGTGTACCGCGATGCCTACCGCCTCACGGATGGCATCGACCTCCTGGCCCGGGCCGGAATAGAGGTGGAACAGATTCAGTAATCCTATGCAAAAGAATACCGTAGTCCATATCATAGAAGTGGTGCTGGGCGTGGTCATCGGGGCCATGGTCACCTTCTCCATTGTCCGTTACCGCGAGCGGCAGCACCTCATCCACTCCCAGTACACAGACTGGCGCAAGCTCAACCTGATCCTGGATATCGTAGAGAAGAATTATGTGGATACGGTCAACATGGAAGGCATGACCGACGCCGCCGTCACGGCGGCCCTGGCCAAGCTGGATCCGCACTCGGTGTACCTCCCGCCCGTAGAGCTGGAGGCCTCCGAGCAGGAGCTGGCCGGCAATTTTGACGGCATCGGCATCCAGTTCAACGTACCCAACGACACCGCCATCGTGCTGGAAGTCATCGCCGGCGGTCCCTCCGAAAAGGTGGGCCTCCAGCCCGGTGACCGCCTCCTCAAGGTGGACGACCTGGTGATAGCCGGCGTCAAGTACCCGCAGGACAGTATGGTGCGCCATATTAAAGGCCCTTCCGGCAGCAAGGTCACCATCACGGTCAAGCGGGGTCCGGACATCATTCCCTTTGAGATTACCCGCGGCAAGATTCCCGTGCACAGCATGGACGCCGCCTTCATGATCCAGCCCGGCGTGGGCTACCTCCGCCTGAGCAAGTTCTCCCGCACCACGTACAAAGAGTGCCACGAGGCCGCCATGAAGCTCATGGACCAGGGCATGGCCCATCTCATCTTTGACATCCGGGACAACACCGGCGGCTACATGGACCAGGCCCTCCTCCTCTCCAACGACTTCCTCTCCTCCGGAGACACCATCGTGTACCTGGAAGGAAAGCATCGGCCCAAAGAGGTTTACAAGGCCGATGGCAGCGGCAAGCTGCAGAACGTCAAGCTGTCGGTGCTCATCAGCGAAAATTCGGCCAGCGCCAGTGAAATCTTTGCCGGAGCCATCCAGGACAACGACCGCGGAACCGTGGTGGGCCGCCGCTCCTTTGGCAAGGGCCTGGTGCAGGAACCCTTCTTCTTCACGGACAAGTCCGGCATCCGCCTCACCGTGGCGCGTTACTACACGCCTTCGGGCCGATGCATCCAGAAGCCCTACGGAGAAACCAAGACCGACTACAGCTACGACATTTACCGCCGCTACGCCGACGGGGAGGTCTTCAGCGCCGACAGCGTCAAGCTCAATAAGGAAGACGTCCATTACACCCGCGGTGGCCGCGTGGTATACGGAGGCGGCGGCATCATGCCGGATGTCTTCGTTCCCATGGACACCACCCGTGCATCGGCCTTCTATATTGCCTGCAACCGCAAGGCTACGCAGATGCGCTTTGCTTCCGAGGTCTTTGACCGCCATACCCGCGCCCTGGCCCGGATTGATTCTTTCCCGGAGATGGACGCTTTCCTGGAGGGGCTCAATTTAAAGGCCGATTTCCAGGCCTATGCCAAGAAGAAGGACGGCCTTACCTGCACGCCGGCCGAATGGGAAGCCACCGCTCCCTACCTCCTGCCGCAGCTCAAGGCCCTCATCGCCCGCTACTCCAAACTGGGGGACAACGCTTTCTACAAGTACTACCTCCCCGTAGACGAAACCGTCACCAAAGCCCTGGAGCTGATTGAAACCCTGTAATTTTTAGTAACCTGTTCCCTACGGGAAGTGGGTTCCGGGGGTACGCTCCTTCGGAGCTATCCCTCCCACCACCAGTTGTACTGTCAGGAAAGTGAACTTTCCCGCCAGCACAACTGCCGGCGGGCCCCTCCCGTTCACGGAGCCACGGGCGGCTACGTCCCCGGAACCCACATTCCCTCCGGGAACAGGTTATGGATATGCTCCCGAGCACCAGGAAGGCCGTTTTGGTGCTCGGAGTTCGTTTTTTTGTCCCTACTCTTCTGTATGGAGAACGGGGGGAAGAAGGAGTGGCATGGGACGGGGCGGAACGGGATCGGTATCTCCCATCACGGAACTGGAAACCACATCCCGGACCGGATCCACGGCCACGTCTTTGGCCCAGAAGGTATCAAAGTCAAAGACTTCACCGGCCAGTGACAGGATCCGCTTTACAATCAGCTCCCGCTGGAAGGCGGAGAAGTAGAAGCGGTTGTCTATCATACAGCTGATACGCTCACTGCGCCAGCGATTCAGGATGGAAACACCTGCACCCTGGTAAACGCCAATGCGGGATTTGCGGATATCTGAGCTGGGGAGCGTTGCCGCCTTATCCAGCAGGTGTTGCCAGCCATCCTTGATATACTCACTACCCTTTTTCGGATCGTCATATCCAGGGTTCGTATAGGAGACCGACACATTCAGTCCATAGGCGACTCCATTATAATACATACTGTCCCAACGTTGCGACTCAATGAAAGCAGCCACACCTTTATCCGTTGTGCCATTCCAGTACTCATCTGTGAGGCGGGAGAAGCTGTGTCCACCAAACTCGTGAACCATCGTGTTAAGCCAGTTTCCGCTATTGGAACCTACTTCCGCATAACGACTGGAAGGCGTATCCTGGACACCTAGTGCCGGATCCACATCACTGACCGCCTCATATTCTGGATAGCTCCATTTAATACCACCACCTCCGTAGGTGTAGGGCGCCATACAGTAAGCGAAACCATTGGAGTAAGCATGGCATCTGCCACCATAACGGGTATCATTGATAATCACCAGGACGGGGACCTCATTAATGGTGTGTTTGCCTTCCACAATATCGGGGCAGTTGGTGCTGACAAAAGACTCGATTTTGTCCAGATCTGCCGCCATGTCGCTGTAACTGGAAGCGCCCCACTTGGAGCCGAAATAGCAATCATGGGCCTCGGTAATATTACCGTTGCCATCCGTCACATTGGCACCCGACTCATTGGAGGCCACCTTTAGGATGTATACGTTGAAGTAGTTCTTATAGGTCTTGAACGGCTCTACATTGAAGAGCGTGTTCATGGCACTTCTGGCCAGCAGCTCGTACTTGGGCATCTCACTCGCCACAAAGCCATCCGGAATAATGGCAATCGTGACCGGTTTGGCTGCTTCTGCCGTTGCCTCCATGTACTGGATGGTTTCCATGGAAGGGGTAACCGGATCCGTAAAGTGGTCTCCCAGTTCAATGGTGCCCATATCATTAATGGCTCCACGGGAAAAGACAACAGATTTGGCGGCAATCTTGGTGGTGCTGCCCGCAGATCCGCTGAATTTCAAAGAGAACGAAGACTGGGTACCGGGTGCTACGGCAAAGTAGTAATAAGTATCCGGAGCAAAAGTGCCTGTAAGGGTAACAGTTAATGACTGTACATCACCCGAAAACTTTTTGGTGAAGGACATCTGCGGGGTTCCGTCTGATGCCGGAACCAGCGTGCAGTCTCCGGCCAGGGGAGAAGCTCCGGTAAGCGTTACAGAAGTAACGGAAGAGGCAATGTCTCCGCTCATCTTAAAGCGGACATAGGCCAGCATATTCCTGAAAGTCACTTGATGATCCCCATCCAGGTTTACTTTGCTTCCCGAGAAATTGGTTTGCGCATAGGAATACAGGTATTCATCCTTTACCTTCCCCGCCACGGCCGTTTGATTCACGGGAATATTGACTCCAAAATAGCCACCATCATTATCATTATGCCCCAGATGAAGAGTAGTACTGGCAGGCGCAAATAGGCAGTGCTGGGGTGCAGAAGGAAGGCCATTAGACGTTGTGAAGGTTGCCTTATCACCACCTTCTGCAGTAGAATAGTTAGCGTAGTAGTACTTTTTCTCTCCGGAATTCCACCCGTACATTTTAAAACCATCACCGGCCAACCAGGAAACCGTAGCCATAGCGTGTACATCGTCCACCGTCATGGTGGATTTTGTCAGGGTAGCGCCAGCCACCAGGGTTATACCTTCTCCCTTGGCCGGTTCCATATAGGGAGTCTGGTCAATGGCCGTCCACGGGTCAATCATGGTCACACGTTCCTGAGAATCAAGCGGACTCACTTCTTCACCTTTTGAGCAGGCCATCACGAGCAGCGAAAGGACCGCCCATCCCATGTAAAAAGTATTCTTTTTCATAGCCACTCCCTTTTAAAAATACAAACCATCATCAAAAGAGGAGCCCAGGATTCCATCGTCCGGGGCCGCGAAGGGAGAGATCGGCGTTATGGGAATAATCTCATTGCTTGCCGTAAGAATACTACCGGAAGTCTGGAAGCCGAAAACCTCTACAGTAGGCGCTTCATAGGACTCCTTAGTCAAGATTGTGTTCATATGATCCATAGTTTAGCTTCTACAAATATACAAATAAAATCCTCCTTTTGATGTGGTTTTTTTGTTATCTTTGTAGTCTATGAGTGACTACATTGTATCGGCCCGGAAATATCGGCCGGATTCGTTCGAAACCCTTATAGGCCAGGACAACATTGCCCGCACCCTGTCCAACTCCATCCGGAGGGGGCAGCTGGCGCACGCATACCTTTTCTGCGGCCCCAGAGGCGTTGGCAAAACCACCACGGCACGCATTTTTGCCAAGATGATCAACTGCGCCAACCCGGGTCCGGAAATGGAGCCCTGCGGCCAGTGTGAGTCCTGCGTCAGTTTCCAGGAAGGCCGAAGCTACTGCATCCATGAGCTGGACGCCGCCTCCAACAACTCCGTGGAGGACATCAAGGCCCTGATGGAGAAAGTGCAGGTGCCGCCGCAGGTGGGCAAGTACAGCGTCTACATCATAGACGAGGTCCACATGCTCTCGCAGGCCGCTTTCAACGCCTTCCTAAAAACGCTGGAAGAACCCCCGGCACACGCCATCTTCATCCTGGCCACCACGGAGAAGCACAAGATTCTCCCTACCATCCTCAGTCGCTGCCAAACGTACGATTTCAACCGCATCTCCATCCCGGACATGGTGCGCAACCTGCGCAGCATAGCAGAGAAGGAAAGCGTAAAGATAGACGACGAATCCCTCCACGTAATAGCCTCCAAGGCCGATGGTGCCATGCGCGACGCCCTCACCATCTTTGACCAGACGGTGGCTTTCTGCGGTACAGATGTCAAATACCAGGACGTGATCCGAAACCTCAACGTCCTGGACTATGAATACAGTTTCAAGATGGTGGAAGACTTCCTGACCGGCAATTACGGCAGTGCCTTCCTCACCCTGGACGAGATTCTGGCCAAGGGCTTCAACGCCCTGCACTTTGTGGGATCCCTGTCCAGCCATCTCCGCAATCTGGTCGTGGCCAAGACCGGCGGTCTGGAGCCCCTGCTGGAGCTGCCCGATTCCCTCAAGAAGCGCTACCAGGAACAAGCCGCGCGCTGCTCCAACCAGTTCCTCTTTGAGGCCCTGGGCATCACCACCGCCTGCGAGACCGGCTACAAGGCGGCCGTCAATCCCCGCCTGCACATCGAGTTCGCCCTCATGCGTCTGAGCTACATCATGGGCAAACCGGGAGACGCAAAGCCCGTCGCTCCGGCGCCCGTCAAGGCCGAGATTCCCGGTCAAGCCGGGAATGACGTGAAACCCGCACCCGCCCCGGCACCGGCAGCACCGGCCCGTCGCAGAGCACCTAAGACCGGATCGGCCCTCTCCATGAGCGCTATCATGGAGGAGAAGAAAGTGGAGGAAGTAGCGGCTCCGGAGTCTGCATCGCAGAGCCAGGCCCTGCCGGAAGACGCCACCGTGCGCCTCAAATGGAAGGAACTGGCCGGGCAGTACAGCGCCAAGCCGCGTCTGGCCAACATGCTCTCCAGCGGCAACATCAACCTCAGCGAAGAAAACGGCGTCAAACTTGTAGAGTTCTTCGTGATCAACGAGGCCCAGAAGCAGTGGGTGGAAGAAAAGATGCTCCGCGAGCTGGAAACCAAACTGCGGGACCTCACGGGCTGTGTCAAGGTGAACGTGATCGTCTCCGTCACCCCCATGGAAGAGACCGAAAAGGTCCCCTACATGCCCGAAGAAAAGGCCAAAGACCTGATGGAAAAGAATCCCGAAGTAAGAGCCTTCGTGGCCGACTTGGGACTAGATACTAAGTAGTCATGAAATTAAGAGCAGAAAAACTGGTAAAGAAGTATGGCGTCCGCACCGTGGTGAAGGGCGTATCCATGGAAGTGCAGCAAGGAGAGATTGTGGGCTTCCTGGGTCCCAACGGTGCCGGCAAAACCACCAGTTTCTATATGATTACCGGCCAGATCAAGCCCAACGACGGCCGCATCTTCCTGGACGACGATGAGGGCAATACCGTGGAAATCACCAACCTGCCCATGTATCAGCGGGCCCAGAAGGGTATCGGCTACCTGCCGCAGGAAGCTTCCGTGTTCCGCAGGATGTCCGTAGAAGACAACATCCTCTCCGTGATGGAGCTCTCCAAGAGTACGGAGAACATGACCAAGGCCCAGAGGTTGGAACGCATGGAACGCCTCATAGATGAGTTCAACCTCTCCAAGGTTCGCAAATCGCTGGGCATCCAGCTCTCCGGCGGTGAGCGCCGCCGCTGCGAAATTGCCCGCGCCCTGGCCGTGGATCCCAAGTTCATCCTCCTGGATGAGCCCTTCGCCGGCGTGGACCCCATTGCCGTGGAAGACATCCAGTACATCATTGCCAAGCTCAAATACCGCAACATCGGCGTCATCATCACAGACCACAACGTGGGTGAGACCCTGGCCATCACAGACCGCGCCTACCTCCTGTACGAAGGCGTGATCCTCCAGGCCGGCACCCCCGAGCAACTGGCCGCCGACGAAGACGTCCGCACCAAGTACCTGGGCTCCGGATTTGTTCTAAAGCGTTCTAAATCAGTGGAAAGAGCCCGCGCCGAAGTGGAACACGAACGGCAGGTTTAAAGTTTGGCACACCTCTTGCATTAACTAAGCCAGGTTAGTTTTAGTTGGTTTAGTTAATAATAGGTTAGAATGAGGAGGCGACTCATAAGTGAGTTGCCTCCTTTTCATTTAAGGTATAATGGAACCACCCATTACGAGTTTGGGGCCAATATTGCGCATCCACTTTTTCTTCCGTTTTTGGAGGATCTGCAACTGCGGGCTCTGATTGCGATTGTAAGTTTATTAGACTACCTTTGCCATACCTTATGTCAACATTTGGTTTATTTATGCGCAATACAAATATAATCAAATAGATTGACAAAAGCAATAGCTATTCATTTGATTATCAAAAGAATAGCTATGGTTTTATTGACTATTGCAACGGAGGGAGGACTGTTACCCCAAAGGGCGAAAAAGAGGGCCGATGCCCTCTGGGGAACCAGCCCTCCCTCCTCTAAGAAACAAAGAAAGGAGGTGACCTAAGTCAAATTGACTTTTTGGTCACCCCTTTTCTATTTGAAAGATACAGGACATAGCCGCCGGCCAGTTCTTAAGGGCGCCGTCCACCCCGAAGTGGAAGGGGAGTATGGACTATAAGATTTTTTGTGAATTAACAAATTATTCTTAATTTTATAATACTACTGATGCGATAAATTTTGGTTTAAAAGTTTAATTCAAGTTCATTGACA